>ERZ772921.80-NODE-80-length-58149-cov-10.372775_pt1 | contig 58149 bp, 55 predicted proteins | sample MGYA00512117_ERZ772921 | MGnify/ENA primary metagenome ERZ772921 (study PRJEB29015, sample SAMEA2737944) | human oral metagenome | biome: human oral; feature: human-associated habitat; material: dental | place: China | collected 2150 ...
CTAAGCAGCCCGAGAAGCCGAAGGATCCGAAGAAACCCGACGACGGCAACCCTGACATCAAGCTGCCGGAAGAATGAACGAGACAGTAGGACGGTAGAGGGTATCGCAAGACGCCCTCTACCCTCCACTCTCTATCCTCTACCCTCTACCCTCTACCCTCTACCCTCTACCCTCTATCCCCTACCCTCTACCCTCCACCCTCTACCCTCTACCCTCTACCCTCCACCCTCTACCCTCTACCCTCTACCCTCTACCCTCTACCCACATGACAGCAAAAGACAGACAAGCCCTAGGCAAAGCCCTCTGGGCCGTAGCCGACGAACTGAGAGGCTCGATGAACGCCGACGACTTCCGAGACTATATGCTCTCCTTCCTCTTCCTGCGCTACCTCTCCGGCAACTACGAGAAACATGCCCGCGACTTGCTCAAAGGCGAGTATCCCGGCCCCGACGCACCCCTGGCCCTGGGGCAAACACCGCTCCAATACTGGTACGAAAAGAACCCCCAGGACGTCGCCACTTTCGAGACGGAAATGAACAACCGTGTGCACTACGTCATCAAGCCCGAATACCTCTGGAGCCACATCGCCGAGATGGCCCGCACGCAAGATGGCGAACTGCTCAACACACTCCAACAAGCCTTCAAGCATATCGAAGAAGACTCGTTCCGGAACACCTTCCGCGGACTCTTCTCCGAGGTCAACCTCGCCTCCGACAAGCTCGGCAAAGAGTATCACACCAAGAACGACATGCTTTGCACCATCATCAGCAAGATTAACGAAGGCATAGCCGACTTCTCCACCGATGCCGACTCCTTGGGCGACGCTTACGAATACCTCATCGCGCAGTTTGCCGCCGGTTCGGGCAAGAAAGCCGGCGAGTTCTACACCCCGCAAGCCATCTCCACCATCCTGGCACGCATCGTCGTGCTCGACAGTCAAGACCCCACACGTGGCCCACGCCAATATATGCGCCGCGTGCTCGACTTCGCCTGTGGCTCCGGATCGCTCCTGCTCAACGTCCTCCGGCAGATGAAGGACTCCAAAGGCATCGGCACCCTCTACGGCCAAGAGCTGAACATCACCACCTACAACCTGGCGCGGATGAACATGCTCCTGCATGGCGTCAAGGACGATGCCTTCAAGATCTTCCACGGCAACACCCTCACCAACGAATGGACAGACATCTTCAACCCCACCGATCTGAAGAAAATCGAGTTTGACGCCATCGTTGCCAATCCGCCCTTCAGCCTCAAATGGAACCCCCGCGAAGAGCTGGCCCAAGATCCCCGATTCGGCAACTATGGCCTTGCGCCCAAGAAGGCGGCCGACATGGCCTTCCTGCTTCACGGCTTCCATTACCTCCGAGACAACGGCACGATGGCCATCATCCTCCCCCACGGCGTACTCTTCCGCGGCGGCGTAGAGGAGCGCATCCGCCGTAAGCTGATCGACGACGGCCACATCGACGCCGTGATCGGCCTCCCCCCGAAGCTCTTCTTTTCGACCGGCATCCCCGTCTGCATTCTTGTGCTCAAGAAGTGCGTCCGCCCCGACGATGTGCTCTTCATCGATGCCAGTCGTGAGTACGCCAAAGACAAGAAGCAGAATCGCCTCCGCATGGGCGAGAATGGCGAGCCGGACGACATCGCCCACATCATCGACACCTATAGTCAACGTCGCGAAGAAGCCCGTTACTCGCGCCGTGTGCCCATCGCCGAGATCCGCCAGAACGACTACAACCTCAATATCCCGCGCTACATCGACACCTACGAAGAGGAGGAGCCCATCGACCTACACGACGTCATGCACCGTCTTCACGATCTCGAGGCACGTCGTGCCGACCTCGACCGCCAAATCGACGCCTACTTCGCCGAGTTAGGCCTCACCGACCTCGTCAAATAGCCCCGCCGCATCATGGAAAAGAAGAATCAGATCCCCAAGTATCCCCATTTACGTTTCCCCGAGTTCACGGATGAGTGGAAGGAGGTGACGCTGGGAGAGGTACTATCATTTGAAACAGGATACCCATTTTCTTCTGATGCATTTAATGAAGAGGGAAATGGAGTGAGATTAATCAAGAATAGGGATCTAAAGGCTGATGATAGGGTTGTCTTTTATGGCGGAGAGTATGATGCGCAATACATCGTGCAAAATGGGGACATTCTTATTGGGATGGATGGAGATTTCTCTCCCTGCCTATGGAAAAAAGGAAAGGCTTTACTTAATCAAAGAGTTGGAAGAGTCAATGTTAACCGGAACACATCAAGAGTGTTCATCTTATACGTGTTAATAGACTCTCTAAAAAAGGTAGAGCTCAAAACGTCCTCAACCACTGTCAAGCATCTATCTCATAAAGACGTTGAAAAGATAAAAGCATCCCTCCCGTCTTTCCCCGAGCAGCGGAAGATTGCAGCCTTGCTGAGCCTGATAGACGAACGGATCGAAGTCCAAAACGCCATATATAAGGAGCAGGAGGTAGCGAAAACTCTCTTGTCAAAAGAACTACTGATTCCGGAAAATGATTGGACAGAGTATGCAGTTCGAGACTGTTTGACTTACGAGCAACCTGCAAAATACCTCGTGAAGTATACTGACTATTCTTCCGATAGCACTTTAACCCCGGTACTGACAGCAAACAAGGGCTTCATTCTCGGTTATACGAGTGAGCAAGGGATATATCAGAAAGGAGCGTGTATCATCTTTGATGATTTCACTCTGGATTGTAAATATGTCCCATTCGCCTTTAAGGTCAAGTCTTCTGCGATTAAGATTCTACAAGCCCGAAAAGGCTTTGATATCCGCTTTATGTTCGAGGTTATAAAGTCCTTATCGCTATCTCCATTCGCTCATAAGCGACACTATATCTCAGAGGTCGAACCGATCAAAGTACTTGTGCCTTCGTTCGCCAAGCAAGAGAAAATTGCAAGACTATTCGCAGCTTTAGACGAGCGCCTTGCTGTAGAAAGAGCATATGCAGAGCAGCTGAAGCAGCAAAAGACCTATCTACTCCGACAGATGTTCATCTGACTGCACTTTATTAGACAAACATCTGCCGGAGCAAATACGCTTTCTGTTTTTGCAAGAGTGTTGCGTATTCCTTCTCTACAGCGATCCGTTCGTCTACGGCCGAAAGCAAGTCTGCTATCTTCCGTTGCTCGAGGAGAGAGGGGAGGCGGAGAGGAAGATTAAAGAAGTCCTTATCCTTTATATTCATTCGATCACTCCTTGCTCCAAAATTTGCCACCTCATTCATATAACCATGCCATGAAGTAGACTCAAACAGATACTCCAAGAACTCATTAAGCACGCTTCGAGCTGTAATTCGGAATACTGTATATAAAGGAGAAACTAACCCAATCCCTGTGTTTTTATTGAGGTTCATAGCTCCAACTGGAGCTGTTTTTGATAGTCTGGGATTATAGACAAAGTCATATTGTTTCACGATGTAATACCCTGATAAGTTGTTGCCATTAGCAATCTCCTTATCGAAGAATTCCGTCTGCTCTACGATACCATCTTGTGCAGAATTAGTATAAACTCGATCAATCGAATCGTCTGCATTCTTAGCGTGTTGTTTCTCTCCTACCTCTCCTAGCTTTACCACCTTCCATTCATCCGTAAACTCGGGGAAGCGGAGTGTGCGATCGAAGAGGCGGCGAAGGAGCGCGGCTTTCTGCGCCTCCTGCTCCTTTATTATGGCGTTTTGCACTTCGATCCGTTCGTCTATCAGGCTAAGCAAGGCCGCAATCTTCCGCTGCTCGGGAAGGGAGGGAAGTCGGAGAAGCATATCAGTCAGAGTGGATAGAACTATGTAAGGTGTATTCCCCTCATTTTTTTCTATGGCAATCCTTCGAGACAAATGCTCTACCAAAAGGTATTGGATACATCTTATATCCTGATTGAATTGCTCTAATACATATGTTCTTTGATAGGCATTAAAGCGACCATTGTAATAGTGAATATAGCCAACATTCGCTCCGTTCCCTGAGATCAAAAGAGCTTCTCCTGAAAAAGCGAACGTGTTTATTCGATACACCTCTTTTGCACAAGTGAAGAATGGATATTGCCCATCTTTTTCCATAGCATTAGCATTCAGCTTTCCTGTTCGAATGCTACAAACCTCTCCCAGCTTCACCTCCTTCCACTCATCCGTGAACTCTGGGAAACGCAAAAGGGGATACTTCAGGATGGCAGCGCATTCTGTCTATCTTGGTTCCTATCGATAATCAAAACAATAGGAATCATGACTAAACCGACCATCACTTTCAGAGAATTGGCAGCCCTTTGGCTTGCAGACAAAGAGCACTACGTCAAACGTGCCACGCACGCCGTCTATGCGCTCCAACTCGAAAAGCACCTCCTACCCACCTTTGGAGAGGCGCGAGAGATCGACGAAGACGCAGTGCAGGCCTTCGTGCTCACAAAAATTAATGCGGGGCTGAGTCCTAAAACCGTCAAAGACCTCGTCGTCGTACTCAAAATGGTGCGCAGCTATGGGGCGAAGCACCACGACTGGGTGGCTACAGCCATTCAAGTCCGCTATCCTACAACGCACACGGACACCCGCCTTGACATCCTTACCCGTAACGATCAGTGTCGTATTATGCGCTTCGTTCGTGAGCATTTCACCTTCCGCAACCTGGGTATCCTCATCTGCCTAAGCACAGGCATACGCATCGGAGAACTCTGTGCCCTGAAATGGTCGGATGTCGACCCGACAGAGAAAGTCGTCCGCATTCGTCGCACGCTCCAACGCATCTATATCATCGACCCCGATGGGTCTCGTCACACGGAGCTGATCGAAGGAATGCCCAAGACGAAGAGCTCCATCCGCGACATACCTCTAAGCAATGAGCTCTGTCGCCTTTTCAAGCCACTTCACCGCATAGTCTGCCCCGACTTCTATGTGCTCACCAACGACTCCAAGCCAACCGAACCACGCATCTATCGCACGTATTACAATTCGCTGATCGACCAGCTTGATATTCCACGCCTCAAGTTTCACGGGCTCAGACACAGCTTTGCCACCCGATGCATCGAAAGCGGATGCGACTATAAGACGGTGAGCGTCCTGCTCGGGCATGCCAACATCAGCACCACACTCGACCTTTACGTGCACCCCAACCTCGACCAGAAGCGCTGCTGCATTGATCGCATGAGCCGCTCACTCTCTGATCGCCCCAGATAACTATCCGCGTTCGGTTACTTCCTCTCTACGGCGTAATCCTTGGCGCGGCGGACGATCTGGTAGCCCGGAGCAAGCGTCAGCCGCCAGCCGGAGCCGACGGCGCCGGTGGGGCTCGTGGTGTGTGGGGCACGGACGGTGATGGTCGTCCAGCTGGGCGAGATCAGCGCGCCGCCGTCCGTTACGTCGAGGGTGCCCCAGAGGTCGGTGAGTTGGAGCTGCGGATAGACGGTGCCCAAGGTGCTGCCGAGCGAGATGAGGGTGTTCGGGTTGAAGGAGAACTGCATGGCGCGGAGGGGCAGGGTCAGGTGTGGGCCGTCCACGAGGCGGGCGCGGAGGCTGTCGATGAGCGATCGCCGGTCGGCTTCGCGAGCGGATTCTTGGCGGATGATGACGTCGCCATGATAGGCCGCGACCCATGACGCGGGGAGGCTGTCGGGCAGGGTGAGGCCAAAGAGCCGGGCGAGATGGTCCGTGATGGGCGTCTCGTCCGTGATGGTGCGATGCCAATCGGGCGCGGTGTCGGCAGCGAGCCAACCGTAAGCGGGCAGGGTGGCGTAAGCAAACGAGCGGACGAAGGTGGGCATGCCGAGCAGGGCGTCGATGCGTGCGATGAGATAAGCCCGAGCTTGGTCGGCTGACAGGCTGGCCACGGTCTGGCCGGTGTACTCCGCCAGCCCTTCGTTGCACTCCAGGGCATGTTCGGACGCCGCGGCGCCGGGGAAACGTCGGTGACGCTCCGTGCGGAAGGCGAGGGCATGGGTGAGGTGCGAGCGACGCTCGTCGGGCGTGGTGGCGCGGAGGGCATCTCGGAGCGCCTCCAGCTCGAGTCGCATCAGTACGCGCCCCTTCTCCGTGTCGAGGTGGCCGTTGTCGCCCCCATGACCCGTGAAGTGCAGTCGGGGTTGGGCACAGTGGAAGAGCTCGTGGGCCAACAGGACGGTGCGATCCGTCGAATCCTTGGGCAGGGGCAGGAGGATCATCGCCCATGTCCGCCCGCCCCATTTTGTGGCGGTGTTGGCGGTGAGGACATCCTCCGGCAGGCGGCCCGCATAGAGGGAGCCGCAGGGCCGAAGCAAGCCCGCGCTGTCCGGCTCGTTGGCGTAGGCCACGCGTGTCTCGGGGTCAATGAATAGGAGTGGGCCGTAGAGGTCGAGGCCCCAGAGGGCCGTGTGTCGTGCAGTGGCTTGACGGATCATGCGGAGATCGGCCGCGAGGCTGTCGGCAAGGCCTTCGGATTGTGCATGGCCGATGGTCGTAGCCAGGCTCAGCAGCAGGAGGGGGAGCAGTTTGTTGCGCATCGTGGGGGAGGGGGTTAGGGGTTACTCATTGTCGTGCCTCCCGACTCATTGGCCGGGGCTGGCAGGCTTCTCAAAGCGGATATGCAGCACCACCAGTTCGGAGCGGGTGCCGATGCGATAGGGCGGACCGGCGCAGCCGATGCCGGACGAGATGTAGAACTGCGCAGGCCCCTCGCGGAAGTATCCGTAGGTGTGTTTGTAGGCCAGCTTAATGATCCACGAGAAGGGCCAGATCTGCCCCGCGTGGGTGTGGCCAAAGAGGCCGAGGTCGGCGCCGTTCATCACCACCTCGCGAAACTTAGGCTGATGGTCGGCCACGATCACAGGGCGGCTCGTGTCTACCCCGCGCATGAGTTGGCTCAGGGCGGCGCGATGGCGATTGGTGTAGTCGTCGCGGCCGATGAGGGTGAAGGTGCTGTCGGGCTGCACGACGGAGTCGATCAGTAGCGTCCCCCCCGTGCGTCGGAGCCACCGCTGCTTGGCGATGCGGTTGGCGCGATATTCATGGTTGCCGAGCGTGATGTAGACGCCCAAGGGGGCGCGGAGCCGACGCAGATCCTCCTCGATGTGTTCGCGGGCGGCGATGCGCAGCTCGTAGTCGATCACGTCGCCAGCGATGACGACCATGTCCGGCTGCTCGGCATTGCTGAGCTCCACGAACCGTTGGGCGTTGCGCTTACCGATCGACTCGCCGAAGTGGGTGTCCGTCATCAGCACCACCTTCAGGCTGTCGCGCCCGGGCGTGGACTTGGGGATGGTGATCCGGACGTGTTTCACTCTGGGGTCTTCGACGTTGTGATAACCCTGGACCATCAGCGCGACCGTGAAAAGGGCCAGCAGCAGGTAGGCGCCACGTCTCCACCGGAGAGCGTTCGCCGTGATCCATGCGGGGAACCAGCCCGGCCGACGGCGGTAGATCCAGCGGCAGAGATCGAAGAAGAGTAGTCCGGTGACGAGATAAATGGACGCGATGTACCACGTGCCACAGATCATAAGGATCGGCACCATGACGCTGTCCGGCAGTTCCGAGTGCGTGAAGTAGCCGAAGAAGTACAGCGCCCATTCGGCAGCGAAGAAGAGCGTGTAGAGGAGGCGCCATCGGCGTCGCCTCGGCAAGACAGCGCGCCCCCGGAGGTAGATGTAGAGGGTGAAGAGCAGCTGCCCGAAGATCGCTTGCAGGAAGACCCTCATAACTCAGCGGGGATGAGTCGGAAGACAACCAGCTCCGAGCGTGTGCCGATGCGGAAAGGCGGCCCCCAGAGCGAGAGACCCGAGGAAACATAGATGTTCGTCCGGCCGCGGCGTGTGTAGCCATAGGCCACATCGAAGAGTCGATCGGTAGCGAGGTTCAGCGGCCAAACCTGCCCGTGATGCGTATGTCCGCAGAAGATCAGGTCTACCCCGGCGCGTTCGGCCTGCGTCAAGTCGGTCGGCTGATGGTCGAGCACGATGATGGGCACCACCGTGTCGATGCGGTTCATCAGCTCCGGCAGCGTCTTTCGCGCCGTGTTCGTGCGGTCGTCTCGCCCCACGATCCGTATGCCGTCGGGCAGGGTAGCCACGGAGTCCATGAGCAGATGAATGTTTGTGCGTCCGCGGATGAAGCGCTTGCAGGCATCGATTCCGCTGAGGTATTCGTGGTTGCCCGGCACCATGTAGATGCCATACGTGGCATGTAGACGGTTGAGCTCCTCGTCCATGGACGCCTCGTCCACCGGTCGGACGTCGTTATCGATCAGATCGCCACTGATCAGAATGATGTCCGGATGCTGGGCGTTGATGAGATCCACATAGCGACGCAGATCGTCGCGGGTCGTACCGAGCCCCAGGTGGACGTCGCTCACGCCGACGATCTTCAGACCCAGCGATCCCGCGGGCAGTCGGTCTGTGATGATGTCTACTTCGCGCAGCTGAGGATGCTTATAGGTGTAGTATCCGTAGGCGAGCACCCCTGTCGTAACGAGCAGGGCGCACGCGAAACCGTGTCGGAAGCTGGGGACAAGCAGTCGGAAGAGGTCGAAGCAGACGAGCGCCAGCACCATATAGAGCGTAAAGACGAGCCAGCCCGTGCTGACCTGAAAGAAGAAGTGCCCCCAAGGATCGGCGCTCTCCCGTGCACGGAAGATGAAGACCAAAAAGATAGACAGCGCATAGCCCCAGTAGGCCAGCCCGAAGAGCCACTTGAAGATGGCAGGCATCGGCGGTAGCGTTTGGAGGGCGCGCACGAAGATGTAAGCGTTGCCGCCGATGTAGGCGGCCAGCATAAGGATGAGGAAAAAAGGCATCATGTATTTTCTGTTATGTGTTTGATGTTGTTTGGAATGACGGGCCAAAGGTAGGGCGCGAAACGAGAAGCCGTTTTATGAATCGGCTGTGGCTCTACCTTTGGCGCCGCTTCGCCTAAACTTAGGCGCAGCGTCAGGCGCCCCTCGCACGAGGCCGCCCTAACAAAATCGTTACACGTATGAAATCCTCCCTACTCTTCGCCCTGCTCGGGCTACTCGTAGCCGTCCTGTGGACAGCCAGCCTGGCCTACGGCACTGTGCCGATCCCGCCCATCGACGTCGTCCGGATTCTGCTTGGTAAGTCCTCCGACCCGGTGGCATGGAGCACCATCGTCCTTGAGTCACGCCTGCCACAAGCCACGACGGCACTCCTCGTGGGCGCCTCTCTGGCCGCCGCCGGGCTGCTCCTACAGACGCTCTTTCGCAACCCTCTGGCCGGCCCCTCGATCCTAGGCATCAGCGACGGCGCCAACCTCGGTGTGGCTATCGTGATGCTATTCTTCGGTGGCACCATCGGCCTGACGACGGGCGGGGCGGCCATCGGTGGTTCTTTGGCGCTCATTCTGGCGGCCTTTGCCGGTGCTTGCTGCGTGCTGGCGCTGATCATCTATTTCTCTACCCGGGTGAGCGGCAACGTGATGCTCCTTATCCTCGGCATTATGGTGGGCTACCTCGCCTCCTCGCTGATCTCGCTCCTGAACTTCTATGCCTCGGCCGATCGCATCCGCGGTTACGTCATGTGGGGCATGGGCGATTTCAGTTCCGTCTCCAATACCCGCCTGCCCTTCTTTGCGCTTTGCACCTTGGGCGGGTTGATTGCTGCGCTGCTCCTTGTGAAGCCCCTGAACGCCCTGCTGCTTGGCGAACGTTACGCCACAAACTTGGGCGTTAAGATCCGTCGGACGCGCGTCCTTATCCTGCTTTGCACAGGGTTGCTGACGGCCACTGCCACCGCTTTTTGTGGCCCCGTATCGTTCATCGGGCTGGCTGTGCCACACGTGGCGCGTCTTACGCTCGGTCGCGCTGACCATCGCATGCTTCTACCCGTTACGATGCTACTCGGATCCGCAATGGCCCTGCTCTGCAACCTCTTGACCGTCATCCCCGGTACCGGCACAGTCTTTCCGCTGAATGCCGTGACGCCCATCTTCGGTGCCCCGGTGATCATCTATGTCATCTTGCGCCGTCGTGGGATATGACCCTAAGCGCGTCGAACCCATTTCTGGCCAGCACACGTTGGCGGGCTATCGTCAGAGCCACCTCTGGGGGCTATCTCGGGCAGTGTGGAATGCGTCTTCGCAGTCTATGGAACGTGAGTTCGGTGTAAGAATAAAACCAGCAGAGAGTTTCTACGGAAGCCTAGCCAAAACGTTTTTGGAAATGCCTACAACACTGCGACAAATGCTTCGGAGAACTTTTTGGTGTTTGCGGGTACTCCCGCAAGTCTCGCGGCGTTTGCCTTGGCGTTTGCGGGTACTCCCGCAAGTCTCGCGGCAAATGCCAGGGCGTTTGCGGGAGTCCCGCAATAGCGCTTTCCTCCATTTTGGCGCTTACAAGACTGTTGCAAGCATTTCCAAAGGCTCTTTGGCCGTTACAACATGCTATCAGAGACATTCTCTATGAATAAGGGAATCTCATTCTTTTGTCGAACTCACGTTATGGACAGTATCGGAACGCTTGCATGATAGGGCGTCGGACTTATTTTTGGCACCCAATGAAGCCCGAGCTTCAGAGAGACAATCATTATTCATATCCACTATACGTAAACGCAACCCATTATGGAATACGAGAACGATACGCTGGACGACTACAGTTCATCGTCGGAGAGGTATAGGACACGCCATGTGAACATCCGAACGCTGAGAGTCGAACCGCAATTCAACTTCGATGAGACCTACATTACCATTTTCTCCGAACGTCGGATATACGATCCTGACGGGGATATACATTACGATCCCATAAAGCCTCGCCGGACGTCCACACAGGTGGAGATGTTCGATGCTTTTCGCTACTACCTGGACGAGGGGAAGTCTAGCCTGCGTAACTTTTGCAGATCCTACGGACTCACCGTCCCCTATTTGCATGGCCTGATCTTCTGCCTCACCGGTATGGACGCCACCGACTATCGTCTCTCTTGGCAAATGAAGCGTGCCGACGAATTGCTCCGGTACACCAATCTGTCTATCCCTGAGGTTGCCCGAATGAGCGGTGTAGGTACGCCTCCCAACCTCTTTTATGCTTACCAACGCGACTATGATTGCTCGCCCTCTGAGCGGCGCCGCGCCATTCGCCAACCGAATGATGTGGGGCGTTTCCGTTAAGCGGGATGAAACCGGAACGAAACAATTAGAAGCAATCAGATGATGACAGCAAAACGATGTAGTTGGTGCGAACGGGATGCCCTTTATCGCGCCTATCACGACGAGGAATGGGGGAGGCCTATCCATGACGATCGGCGATTGTTCGAGTTGCTTGTTTTGGAGAGTTTCCAAGCCGGGTTGAGTTGGTACACGATTCTGGCCAAGCGTGAGGGATTCCGCGCGGCTTTCGACGGATTCGACTATCGGCTTATCGCCGCTTACGACGATGCAAAAGTGGAGGCACTGATGCAAGACACACGGATCGTCCGCAACCGGCGCAAGATCTTGGCGACCATTCAGAATGCGGCCCTATTCATGGAAATACAACAGGAATTCGGATCATTCTCCGCCTTCATATGGGCGTTTGTCGGTGGGAGCCCTTGCGTGAACCATCCCCGCAAGCTGGAGGATGTCCCGGCCAGCAATCAGACGTCCGACGCGATAGCCGCCGAGCTCAAGCGCCGCGGATTCAAGTTCTTCGGTACAACCGTGGCCTACGCCTTTATGCAATCCGCCGGCTTGGTAAACGACCATATCGAGGATTGTGCCTTCAAGTATCCGGGCTGTCTGCATCCCCATAGACGGTGCTTTTCCCAAGCATCTGGGCTGTCTGTATCCCCATAGACGGTGCTTTTTGCAAGCATCCGGGCTGACTGAAGCCCCATAGACGATGCTATTCCCTAGCATCTGGGCCGACTGAAGCCCAACAACGATCTTTGCGGGCGTGTAGACGCACTCAGCGAATACGAATCATCATTCATTTTATCTATCACTGAACAATGGAGTATATTGCAATTGCAGCGAAATTGGTTGTCGGCATGGTCGGCATATTGGTATTTTTACGTGTGGCGGGTAAGGCACAGATGGCACAATTGACGCCATTAGATACGGTGAGCGCCTTCGTGATCGGCGCGCTTGTCGGCGGCGTTCTCTATAACCCTGACATGAGTGTCTGGCATATCCTATTTGCATTAGCGGTGTGGACTGCCTTCAACCTGTTCATACGCTTCTGTATGCGTTCTTCCCTATTGCGGAGACTCATCAAAGGGGACAGCGTCTATCTGGTGAAGAATGGCTTACTGAACTTCAAAGTATTCAAGAGAAACAGTTTGGAAATGGAGCATTCCGGCTAATGCTCCGGCAAAAAGGAATCTTTAGCATGTTCGACGTGGAGGACGTACGCTTTGAAACGAATGGCGCAGTCACAGTGCCCGGGATTGGCGATACAACTACCTCGTACCTATTGGTGAATAACGGCGCAATCGTACAGAGTTCGCTGGTGCATTGCGATCGCACGGAGGAGTGGGTGTTACAAGTTATTCACGCCTATGGCTACAACGACCGTCTGAGCTTTTCTGTTTGGAATGGACTCCGGGTCGCGGTTTCTACTTGGTCGCTAAAAGTGGAGACGTGAAGCGTGGGGACGAGGAGTTTGGCGTCGAGAAGATCGGTTCCGAAGTGCTGAACTAAACCGTAGGGACGTATCGAAAGCTAAGTGCATCCCCCTTCAGTCTGGGGCTACCAAAAACGAATGCCGAGCGCATGCGCGGGAAATATCCGCAAGCATGTGCTCGGCATTTTTCGTTATCCACCGGTCGATCCGATAGCCCTCCGCTATTCCCTTAGCCTATCCACTACACCGAACGAAAGCCCTCCGAACCACGGAATGCCTATCCGCCGCATCGAATGATAGCCAATCGATTGTTCGAGGAGTATTCAGGGTCGGTGCGTAAAAGCATACGCTCCATAGAATGTACCTCGCGAGGGGTGTATGATTTGGTGCTAAGGGCACGTGGGGCGTATGCAATACGCCCCTACCTTACCGACAGAAAAAGCTATTCCTAATGATTGGTTCAGGGTGAAAGTCCTCCGAACCACGGAATGCCTACCCACCGCTCTTGACGAAAGCCCTCCACAATTTCAGCGACCTATCTACTACACCAGACGAAAGCCCTCCAAATCACGAAAAGTCTATCCGCCGCACTGGGTGATTGCTCTCAGCGATTTCGACGGGCCATCGGGCGGTCTGGCTACTCCTTATAATAGATGCGTTTCACGCGGGGCGAGATGGAGGTGAGTACCTCATAGGGGATCGTTCCGAGACGTTCGGCCATCTCCGATACGGGTAAGCCGGGCCCGAAGATAGTCACCGAGTCTCCCTCTTTGGCGTCCGTATCGGTGACGTCGATCATGCAGAGGTCCATGCAGATGTTCCCGACTGTCGGACAGCGATGTCCGCCTATCAGCACTTGCCCAACGCCATTGCCGAGGTGTCGGTCCATGCCGTCGGCATAGCCAATCGGAATGATGGCGATGCGTGATGGGCGCTGGAGGTAGGTGCGCCGACCGTATCCGACCGAGTCGCCGGCGGGGACGATTTGTATTTGGAGGATCGTTGTGCGTAGCGAGCTGACCGGCTGTAGGCGGCGGCTGTCGCGATCGGTTGCGCTGATGCCGTAGAGTGAGATGCCGAGACGCACCATGTCCATCTGCTGCTCTCCGAAACGCTCAATACCGGCTGAGTTTAGGATGTGGCGGAGCACGGTGTAACCCAATCCGTGTTCCAATTGGCTTGCGGCGTCGGTAAACAGTTGGAATTGGCGACGCGTGAAGTCATCATGCTCGGCGCTGTCACTGCCCACAAGATGTGAGAAGGTCGATCGCACGGCCAATTCGCTTTGCGAAGAGAGTCGCTGACAGATTGCGGGCACATCCTCCGGTTGGAAACCGAGACGATGCATGCCTGTGTCGAACTTAATATGAATGGGGTAAGAAGTTATGCCGCGCCTTCCCGCTTCGTGGATGAGTGCCTCCAGCAGTCTAAAACTGTAAACCTCGGGCTCGAGCCTATACTCAAAGAGGGTGTTGAAGCTACTAAATTCCGGATCCATAACCATAATGGGAATCGTGATGCCTTCCTTCCGCAGTGCCTCTCCCTCGTCAGCAACGGCTACGGCCAAGTAATCGCACCGGTGCTCTTGCAAAGTGCGCGCCACTTCGTATGCTCCGGCACCGTAGCCAAAGGCTTTGACCATACAAACCATTTTGGTTTCTCTCCGGAGTCGGGAACGGAAATAGTTGAAGTTATGCACCACGGCGTCGAGGTTGACCTCAAGAACAGTTTCGTGAACCTTTTTCTCCAAGAGCTCGGTAATCCGTTCGAAGTGGAACACTCGCGAACCCTTGAGCAATACCAATTCGTGATCAAATGAGCGTATGGAGGGTGAATGGATAAACTCATCGGTAGTTAAGTAGAACTCCTTCTCGGGTATTTCAAAGGCCGCAGCATATTCTTTTAGGTCGCGTCCGATGCCAATGATACGCTCCACGCGTTTCCGACGCAGTAGCTCGGCCACCTTCCGATAGAGCGTCTTAGGTAGCATGCCCGACTGGAGGATGTCGGAGATAACGATCGTTGTTTTAAGTGGCTTACCGGCGCGACGACTTAGTTGGAAATCGAGAGCTATATCGAGAGAGTTGATGTCCGAGTTATAGGTGTCATTGATGAGCTGACACCCATTGATGCCTTCCTTTACTTCCAAACGCATAGCCACGGGCTCAAGCTCGGAGAAAATTTGCTTGTTCTCCAGCGATGTGGGCTTCAAGTAGAGCATGAGGGCGATACAGTGAATGACATCCTCGATGGATGCGTCGTCAGTAAACGGTATCTCATAGACATGTTCGCGGTCTAGCATCTCGCAACGGAGCTCGGTCGTCGATTCCTTTTTTTGGATAGACTTAATGTAGAGCGGAGCCTCCGAGTCTCTCCGAGACCAACCGACGGCTTTATGGGATAGGTAAGCCTTATCCAGCGAGGATGCGATGAAGTCGTCGTCAGCGTTGTAGATTACCACGTCGCTATCGGTGAACAAGGATAGTTTCTCTAAGCACTTCTGTGTGGCAGACGCGAAGTTCTCCTGATGGGCCTCACCGATGTTGGTGATGATTCCTATGGTGGGGAGGATAATGCGCTGCAGTTTTTCCATCTCGTCCGGCTGCGAGATGCCTGCCTCAAAAATTCCTAAGGTGTGTCGTTCGTCCATTTGCCAAACCGAAAGCGGCGCCCCGATCTGTGAGTTGTAACTCCGGGGAGAGCGAACGATATTAAAGTCGGCATGCAGCAGCTGATAGAGCAACTCCTTCACAATTGTTTTTCCGTTGCTCCCGGTGATGCCGATTACCGGTATTTGAAATCTTTTGCGATGGTAGACAGCCAGCGATTGCATCGCCGCGAGCACGTCGGTAACCACCAGGAAGTTGGCATCGGGCATCATGCGCGCTTCGGCAGGCTCATGGTTGACGACAAAGCTGCGTACGCCCAGGCGGTAAAGCTCGAAGAGATAGCGATGGCCGTCATTTGTTCGGGTTTTCAATGCAAAGAAGAGGGTAGTCTCCGGGAAGGAGAGCATGCGGCTATCGATGAGCAAGCGCTCAATGACGCCGTCGTTCAGTGTGCGATGGGTAGCACGAATGATCTTAGCGATCTCTTGAATGGAGTACTTCATTATAAGCAGGTAGTTGCGGCCAGAAGCCGCTGATTTATAGGGGCCAGTCCCCCCGATTCATAGATGTCCTTACGGCGGGCTATCCCCCGAGGCCAGCGATAGCCGTCAGGCATTCCGATGCCCTATCCCAGAGGGACGGCAGTCCGTCTTGGCGCCTCGTTTCCTCGATCACTGAGACACACCGATAGGCCGCAGAAGGTTCGGAGCGCATCTGACCGACGGGAGTGAAGACCACATAAGCACGTTTTCTATCGAGCAAAAGTAGGCGGGGTTGGCAATTCGGCCCGTAGCTGCTTCAGCTTTAACTTAGTTTGCACCAAAAAGCGACGGTGCGCCTCACTGTCCGGGCGGATGGGTCGGTGTTGCAGATCGCGGTGCAGAGCCTCGGCGCGTCGGAGCCAGGCGCGCGTCTTGGCGTCCATATACGTCGACTCGAATCGATCACTAATATAATGTATAGCGGCGGGTGACGGATGGCACATGTCTTCCGCATAGAATCGATAATCCCTTAGCTCGTCCATCATCAGTTCGTAAGCCGGAAAGTAGTTGGCTATCGTAGGGTAAAGGGAGATGAGCTTCTCGATGATGAGATGAAGCACGGACTTGCTGAGGTTGTTCTCATGGGCGCCGTCGCGCAAGTGGCGGACGGGGCTGACTGTAAAGATCCATTTCAGTGTGGGTCGCCGGCGGTGTATGCAGTCCATCAGCGGCAGCCACGTGTCTGCAATCTCGTCCACCGATAGTCGTTCACGACGAAAATAGCTATCCGGCATCTTGTGGCAGTTGCCCACCACGGCGCCTGTGCCCTTCCACCGATAGACGTAGGATGTGCCAAAGGTAACGATGATGCGATCGGCCGCAGCCAGGAATTCGGCTCCGGCACTCAGGCGGGCATTGATCCGCTCCAGACACTCGTCCGCCGTAGGTGCGGAGAAGGATCCATGATGCAGCAGGCTATGGTACAGATCATCGTATCGGGTAAGCTCGTCGGCCGTGAATAGGTTGCCGTCCATCAGGCGACGTATCGCCGCGGCGATGGAGTCGGGATTATAAAGTATGCCGAAGGGATTCAGGTCAACAGGGAATAGCAGATCGGAGAGCCGCTGACCTATCGCCTCGGCAAAGCAGGAGCCGAGAATCATCGTGCGATGCTCATAGCCGATGCGGATGGTAGACGGCGGGATCTGGATCGGGGTAGTAAATTCCATGCGGGATAGGTGGTAGAAGAATCGATGAGGTAGCAAAGTTATCGAATGAATGCCGATAGAGGTGGCGACGGCCTTTCCCCTACCGGCATCAGTTATCCATTAAAACGCTTGGGGATAATCGTCCGGAGCGGACAGTTGCCCATCGGCACTCAGCGCTTCAATATCCACTCACCGACGAACTGCAACACTTCCGGCGAGACCGTCTCGCGGATCTCTCCGTATTCATCCGGCAGACACGTTTGGCAATGCTGGAGCATATGGTTAAGCCCGGGGAACTCCTTGACGGTAACTGCCTTGTTCCCGTGAAGAGTTAAAGCCTTCTCGACGATGGGGAGATTTGCCGCGGCGGGTACCTGCACATCTTCACTTCCCTGTACGGCGAGCACGGGACATTGCACGCGGGAAAGCATGGGGGCTGGGTCATAGCGCAGGAAGTCACGCATCCAAGGTGCAGTCAGCATTTCCATCTCCTGATTGATAGCCAACTCGACTTGCTCGTGTGGCATGGGCGGAGCCAGCGGTCCGTCAAAGAAAGCGCCACGGAGCACCTCGGCCAGCGATTGACGGAGCGCCTCCTCGTCCGTGGTCGGTGGCACGAGCAGCGCGAAGAGCGAACGGTTCAGCTGCACGGTTGCTTCGCGTATGCTGTCAGGCGTATGGGAAAGTCGGGAGATCACCTCGCTCTGCATGAGCAAGATGCTATCACCTCGCAGGCCAGGAGCCGCGAGTAGGACGATAAACGACACATCTTTCGGCCGGCTTACGGCTACGATCGGCGCAATCATTCCGCCTTCGCTGTGGCCAATCAGACCGATCCGCTGATTGTCGATTTCTTTTCGTGAGCGGAGGTAATCGACTGCAGCTTCGACGTCGCGAGCAAGGTCGGCAGTCCTCGCCTCGTTGAAATTGCCCGTAGAAGCGCCTACGCCCCTGTCGTCGTAGCGGAGGACAGCTATTCCGAGCCGCGTAAGGGCATCAGCCCAGACCAGGAAAGGTCGATGGTTCATAATGGGCTCATCCCTGCTCTGCGGACCACTACCGGTAATCATAACGACGGCCCTGTGCGGACCCGGCGTGGTAGGCATCGTGAGTGTCCCGGCCAAAGTGTCTCCATCGGTTGAATTGACAAAACGAACCTCTTCGACCTGGTACGGATACGGCGGTTTAGGCTCCTGAGGGTGGAGCGCCGATCGATCTTCCTCGGCGGAAGGCGTAAGAACAAGCGGAGAGGATGCTCCGCCCTGAATGAATTGGCCTCGGAGACTATTGTCCTCAAGTGTCGCCTCATAGCGAGCGCCAATGGAGGAGATGATGACCTTCAAATGGGGCGCGGAGTAGACGACCGAATCGCAGGGGATATCATAGGCTCCCTGATCGGGACTATCCATGAAGGCCGATAGCTTACCGCCTTCGACTTCTTGTATACGAAGAACAAGCGTGAGCTGTCCCCCGGAGACTTGCAACTTGCCGACCCATCGGCCGGTCACGCTTTGTGCAGCGGCTGTGCAGGTCATGCATAGCGCGATGATACATACGTAGAGATATTTTGCCATGATGTATAACAATTAATAAGTGATCACTGATAGAATAAGAAGGCCTGTCGGCGCTCCGATCGACCTTCATCTAATGAATGGGAAACGCGCCATAAATATACAAATCCTTTCACCGGGATAACTGGATCGCTAATCGATCCTCCGGTATCCATTCGTCCGTCAGGGTAGGGGCGTATGGCATACGCCCCACAAATATCCCCTAAAGAGGATGAATGAAGAATGAACCTCCGGCATCCCTTCGTTAAGAAAATGGGATTACCAATCGATCCTCCGGTATCCATTCGTCCGTCAGGGTAGGGGTGTATGGCATACTCCCCGCAACTATCCTCTAAAGAGAATGAATGAAGAATGAACCTCCGGCATCCCTTCGTTAGGAAAATGGGATTATCAATCGATTCTCCGGCATCCATTCGTCCGTCAGGGTAGGGGCGTATGGCATACGCCCCACAAATATCCCCAAATAGAAATGAATAACGAAAGAATCGCCGGCTGCCCTTCATCTAATGAATTGGAAACGCGCAGTGAATACCGGCCGCCCTTCATTTAATGAATGGGAAACGCGCGACAAATACCGGTCACCTTTCATCTATTGAATAGGAAACGCGCAGCAAACCCCGATTGCCCTTCCGACAGCGCCGGGGAATACCCATAAGAACGCCTGATGGCTATCCCCCGCACTCCGCGATAGGTCTCACTCTTCCGGAAGATGAATCTCGGGGCCTCCGCCACTGCCCGCACCACCTCCTGTGCCGCCGCCCGGACTGCCCGGGGTAGGCTTTTTGCCATCGTCAGGCTTTTTGCCTTCACCCTCACCACCGGGTTTCTTAGGCTCATTCTCAGGCAAACGGATGTCGGGATCGCTCTCCTTTCTCTTTTTCTTGGGTTCCTTAGGCTGCTTCGGAGCCTTCGGATCTTTCGGTTTCTTTTTCCGGTCGGCCGATGCTTTCTTCTGAGCCAAGCTGCGGCGATACGATGTCTTCGTGTATTGGAGCGCCTTGTTGATGCGGTCAATCAATTCGCCAATGGCTTTGCGGTCATCATCTGATGTGGTCGATAGGTAAGCGGCTTCGATATGCCGAAAGACTTCGTTTGCCGTTTCATCGTTCCTCGTGCGAAGGACAGAGCCTTTTGTGACGCCAACCGACGCCTCCGACTTTAAGCGCTCATCTCTTAATGTGATGAACTCCGAGTTGATGGTGCGAAGCATCTGAACCAGTGGCGCCATTCCAATAGTGGCCAGATCTGCCGCCGCGTCCGTCTTTTCCAAATCAATGAGCAAGCCAGATATGTGTCCGGTGGCATCATTCATATTCTCGTTCTGCAAACCTTTGTACGCATCTGTTGCGATACGCAATCGATGACCGGCCGTGCTACGCGCCTCGATCGGTGACTTCGATGCCAGGCGGATCTCCTGAAACAAAAGCGAAATGATTTCGCTACGCTTCTTATTCTTCTCAGACAAATACTTGGTTACTTTGGAAGCCGTCGGCTCTCGGACTGACTCCTTCTCGAGATCGATGTCCGACTTCCACTTCGGGATGTCTGTCGCATCCAAAAGGATTTTCTCTGCGCCGAAGGGATGGACAAGGTCATAGATTTGCTGTTGCAAATCGACGTGCATACCCAAAGGGTACTGGCTGGTTATGCCAACAATGATCTTTGATTTTCTCATGTCTTACAATCTTTGATTAGTGAATGAAGAGGTCTAACTGGATGAATATATGTGTTACAAATGTGTTGCGCTGATGAGCGATGCTATAGAATAGGTAAGTGTATTTTCAATGCCTGACTCTATGGAGTCGCAAATATAAACAGGTATTTGGAACTTCCTCGTGCCCCGGATCGCTCACACAATTTTTTGCGGGCAACCTCGGAGCCTTCGGCGCTGCAAATGTAAACAACTCTTGGTTATCACCTCGCCTCATAGCATCTAAATCGAAATTTTTTTCGGGCTTCATCCGTATCGGGTGATAGGCCTAAGAAATACCTGTGGAGCTTCGCGGAGTACCGTTGAAGCGAGTCCGTACCTACTTCTGCGAATCACCTATCCTCGGTGAATGAGTAAAGCAACCCCTGTTCCCTATCATCGGAAGTAGATGCAGCCAAAAATGGCTTCTGATCAGCCTTCTGAGGGTATTTGAGCATGCTTATCGAAAATCATTTTTGCCTTCACCGACACTCAGTGAAGCAAAATCGAGATTCATTTTGGGCTTTCGGAGTGTCCGGGAAGTAAAATCGAGATTCATTTTTGGCTTTCTGAGTGTCCGGAAAGCGAAATCGAGATTCATTTTGGGCTTCCTGAGTGTCCGGAGAGCCAAATCGCAATTCATTTTTCGCTTCACTGAGTCTCCGGGAAGCCAAAATGAATCTCGATTTTGCTTCACTGAGTCTCCGGGAAGCCAAATTGCAATTCATTTTTGCCTCGCCGAGTACCCGGAGATCAAAATTGAGATTCATTTTCTGCTTCGCATAGTGTTCGAGGATCGAAAACGAGATTCGTTTTCGGCTTCATGAAGTGGCCGAGGATTGAAATCTGGATTTGTTTTTGGCTTCATAGAATAGCCGAGAATCAGAATCAAGATTTGTCTTCGGATTCATAGGGTATTGGCGAAGGGAGATAAGGATCTGTGGAGGCTATGACTGATGTCCTACGTAGCTAAACAAGAAGTGCGGGCGCGATTTCCCTAAGCGCGGAGATAGGAGAAAGGATCTCTGACGGATAACTGCCGAATGCGGACGATAGGCCGAACGAAATGCGGAGGTCTACTGGCGAGAAAAAGAAAATCCTGCCGGAGGTCAGGGAAATCTACCCCAACCGTCCGGCAGGATCGTTCATAAATAGCTTTCGCCGGCTCCGCTTACTCTCCCTTAGTCCGCTCGCGAATGTTACGGATAGCGGCCTCGATCATCGTATCCTTACCGCGATCCATGTCGGCCTTCGTCATGTCTACGCGAATGTCCGGATCGATACCGCTCTCTATGCTCCGTTTGTCGGCGTCAAGCAACGGCGACGCCGAAAAGCGAACCTGCCACCCATTCGGTAGCTCCGAGCTAAACGGCATGCCTCCCCCGCCGCCCGTGCGATCGCCAAGAATAACGACGCGATCGATTCGCCGCATGACGTTGATAAAGTCATTCGTTGCGCTGTAGCTATGTCGGTTAGTCAGGACAACCGTCGGCCGACGCCAGCGCATATGCGTCGAGGGTTGGAGATCGACGGGATAAGGTTCGGAGAAGTCGGAATGACCCGGGCCAGTCTTATGCACAATGTATCCCGTCCTTATCGGCTTACTCAGGAATCGTGACGCGATACGCTCGACGTTAGTCAATGTGCCCCCGCCATTGCCACGCACATCGATGATCAGCCCGCGGCAAGTGCGGAAGAAATAGAAAATCTCATCCAAATTTGTTTCGCTGACTGCGGATGAAAAGCTACCGTAATAGATGTAGCCTATCTCTGTGCCCGGCAGCTTGACGTAACGCATGCCGCCGGCTATCCCATATCGCGTGCCTAAGTAATTTCGCTGGATGTCGACATTGAAATTGCGCGGATAGTCCTCAAACCACGCCCAGTAGCGAGCCGTATTGAACGGCGATACAAGATTCGTGTGACCGTCTTTCAACTCCGCCAACATATCGGAAAGCAAATCGAAGAGCTCATAGCGACTCATCGTATCCGAGAGTTGCCGTTCGTACTTTCTGCGGACAACCTCCCAGTCGACGCCTTTCTCTTCAAAGAAGCAGTAATGCTCGTCCATGATGCGCCAGAGCGCTTCAAAGTTCTCGCGAGGGCTTGCACTGTATCGGTCCGCTTTGTCGCAGCTCGGCAAAAGCAGAATCAGAAAGATCAGGAAATAGGGAACACGTATTTTCATAAGCAATCAATGAGTAACAGCGAATAGCCGCCTACCCTTCGGAACGCAATCACTGACACACCCCGATAGACAAACGACCCTAATTCGCTTTTCGTTTTTCATTTTCGGGTCAATAATACGCACTTTCATAGGTATTCAATGAGAAACAGTGAATGGTTGCCGATCCTTCGGAGCGCAATCGCTATCACTATCCGATAGATAAACGGCAATGATCCGCCTTTCGTTTTTCATTTTCGGATCAGCAATACGTGCTTTCATAGATATTCAATGAGTAATGGCGAATAGCCGCCGACACTTCGAGTGCAATCGCCAGCGCTTTACGATAGGCAAACGGCAATGATTCGCCTTTAGTCCTTCGTCCTCGGATCATCGATACGCAAATCTACTAGTATTCAATGAGAGACAGTGAATAGCCGTCGATCCTTCGGATCGTAATTGCTGATACTCTACGATAGATAAACAACTCTGACTCGCTTTTCCTTTTTCATTTTTGGATCAGAGATACATGCTTCCATAAATATTCAATGAATGACGGCGAATGGTCGCCGATCCTTCGGAGCACAATCACTGACACACCCCGATAGGCAAACGACCCTAATTCGCTTTTCGTTTTTTATTTTCGGGTCAATGATACGCACTTTCATAGGTATTCAATGAGAAACAGTGAATGGTTGCCGATCCTTTGGAGCGCAATCGCTAGCACTCCCCAATAGGCGAACGGAAATGATCCGCCTTTAGTCCTTCGTTATCGGGTTAGCGATACGTGCTTTCATAGGTATTCAATGAGTAATGGCGAATAGCCGCCGATCCTTTGGATCGTAATCGCTGACACTCCCTGATAGATAAACGGTAACGATGCGCTTTTACTCCTTCGCTTTTAGATCAGCGACATGTAACTACACAAGCATTCAATGAGAGACAGCGAATAGCCGCCAACTATCCGGAGTGCAATCGCTGGAACTATTAGATAGACAGAAGGCTATGATTCACTTTTAGTTCTTTGTCCTTGGATCATCGATACGCAACTCTACTAGTATTCAATGAGATACGGCGAATTGTCGCCGATCCTTCGGAGCACAATTGCCAGCACTCCACGATAGATAAACGGTAACGATGCGCTTTTACTCCTTCGCTTTTAGATCAGCGACACGTAACTACACAAGCATTCAATGAGAGACAGCAACTATCCGCCAACTATCCGGAGTGCAATCGCCAGCACTCCGCGATGGACAAATGGAAATGATTCGCCTTTAGTCCTTAGTTCTCGGGTCAGCGATACGTACTTCCATATGTATTCAATGAGTGACAGCGAATAGCCGTCGATCCTTCGAGTGCAATCGCCGGAACTCTCCGATAGACAAACGGAAATGATTTGTCTTTCATTTTCGGATCAGAGATACACAACTCCACGAGCATTCAATGAGGGACGGTGAATGGCCGTCGATCCTTCGGAGCGCAATCACTGGTACTCCCCAATAGATAAATGGAGATGATTCACCTTTGGTCCTTCGTTTCCGGATTAGTAATATGCACTCCGGAAGGCCTTGTTATGGCGCACGTGCTTGCCAGAAAAAGGAATGAACTCCTTAGCCACACCGAGGAGGATACTGCTACCGAAGTAATGCGTGCGAATGCCGTTGGTGTGCGATTGGTAAACGTCGGCCTCATACCCAATCCGCATGGTCCATGGACCCACGGGCACATCGGCGGTGAGCAAGCTCCGCAAGGCGAACCTATTGTGCAGCGATCCCAATCGGACTATACCGGCACGATGACCAAGAGTAAAGATCTCGTAATAGGATTGCCCGTAGTGCGGGGAGAAGAAGATACCGACCAGTGGCAGGTTGGCCTGCCAGCGGACAGTCACCGGATAGCGCCGGCGACCCAAGTCGAAACCGTAGAGGATAGCCGCAGAGAGCCCCAGATCGCCTTCCACGTGCAGCACCGCAGGGTTATTGCCGCCCTGCGAGCGATAGGCCGTGCCCAAGAGATAGCGCCCCGTACCACCGACGAGCAATCGCAGACCGTCCACACTGGTCTCCAGACGTCGGTGCAGGCTGTAGCTGTAGTCAATGAAGGCCGCGTAACCACTCGATGTGCCTGCCGGATTGCGGATCGAAGCGAGATCGATGCGAAAGGTGCGTTGCCGCGACCAACGGTCATTGATGATCCGCATACGTTCGTTGATAACGCCGATGCCCACGCCATCATAACCGACATCGGAGAGGTATGTGTTCTTGATGTAGCGACTGCCCAGGCTGACCATCATGCCTTCATTCACCGACCGCGGAGCTTGAACGACACTATCCGTCTGTGCACGCAGGGTGAGAGGAAGGAGAATGAAGAGAGTGAGCAGAAAGAGGAAGCAGCGGATCATGACTTATTCCTCAAACAGCGACATCTGCCCATCCTCATCCTCCTCCGACGGCACATCGGTAGCGGGTGGTTCGCCGTCGGATGAGGGCGATGGGGCGTGGCGCGTCGGTTCCAGCTCGTCGACTGACGCCACCGTGAATGTCGTCACCCGTTTGCCGCGCGCCTTGACGCTCTTCACGCCCACGAACTCCGCTGCCTCGATGGTTAAGGGGTCGCGATAGCTGTCGTGTCCGCCCAGTGTCACCTCGATGCGTGGATAGGCCTCGTCGGTTAGCAGGAAGAGGCGGTGACGTGGATTGTCGCCCATCAGGTTCTGCCGCTTCTCGGAGTCCTCGGACGGGAAGCGCTTGAGGTAGACATAGCCCTGATCGGCGTCGAAGTAGACGGCCGTCCATGTCTTGCGCGCGTCGTAACGCTCGATGAGCAGGATGTTCTCCTCGTAATGGTTGCTCAGGTCGAAGCCCGTGGTGTAGAATTCGCCCGACTGCAAGACGACAAGGATGCGGTCGTCGCTGCGGAACTCCCCGAGGGCCTCGCCGCGACCGTCGTAGTTCAGGCGGAGCACGTCGCGGTCGAACCATACTTCGCGCCCGCCGAGCGTCGACGAACCACGCTGCTTGAGCGAGATCTTGTGGATCTCAGCCCGGGTGAGGATGTTGCCGAGCGAGGTGCGACCCTTGATCAGTATCTCGCTGAAATCCTTCTCGAAGACGAGCGTCTTCTGCCGTAGCTTCGGCTTGAGGATCACCTTCACCGTCTCTGCCTCGCCGTTCGGATTGGCACTGAAATAAAGGATGCGTGAGCCTTCCGTGCCACGCGTCACGTTGTATTCCTTGTCGCGCGTCGAGCCGGTGACGGCAAACCGCTTGATGTAATTGCAGCCCGCGCGGCCGTCGCGATAGATCACGTTGTAGATCGTCCGTGTGTCGTTGCGGTTGAAGACGTTGACGTAGATCACGTCTTGCCCGACGAAAATCTTTTCGCTCACTCGCATCACTTTGTACACGCCGCTGCGATAGAAGAGGATGATGTCGTCAATGTCCGAGCAATTGCAGACGAATTCGGCCTTCTTCAGCCCCGTGCCCACGAAACCCTCCTCGCGGTCGATGTAGAGCTTCTCGTTGGCCTCAGCCACCTTGGTGGCCTCCACGCGGTCGAAGCTACGGATCTCCGTGCGCCGCGGCTTGTCCGATCCGTACTTCTTTTTCAGCCCCTCGAACCACGCCACGGCATAGTCCGTGAGGTGCGACAGGTGATGCTCCACGCGCTCGATCTCGCCCTTCAGCCGCGCGATCTGCTCGTCGTTGCGATCTGCATTGAACTTCAGGATGCGCTCCATCTTGATCTCCATCAGCTTCAGGATGTCCTCCCGGGTGACCTCCCGGATGAGCCGCGGCTTGAACGGCTCCAGCCGGCGGTCGATGTGCGCCACGGCCGCGTCCATATCCGGCGCCTGTTCGAACTCCTTATCCTTATATATCCGCTCCTCGATGAAGATCCGCTCGAGCGACGCGTAGAAGAGTTCCTCGCGCAGCTCGCCGCGTTCGATCTCCAGCTCCGTGCGCAGGAGCCCGAGCGTCTGCTCGGTGGAGTGTCGCAACACCTCACTGACAGACATGAACCGCGGCTTGTTGTCCTCGATCACGCAGCAATTCATGTACACGCTCTTCTCGCAGTCGGTGAAGGCGTAGAGCGCGTCGATCGTCTTGTCCGACGATACGCCCGGCGCCAGATGGATCAGGATCTCCACCTCGCGCGCCGTGTTGTCGTCCACCTTGCGGATCTTGATTTTCCCCTTCTCGTTGGCCTTGATGATGGAGTCGATCAGCGAGCCCGTCGTGTAGCCATAGGGGATCTCGGTGATGGCCAACGTGCGGTTGTCCACCTTCGTGATCCGCGCCCGGACCTTCACCATGCCGCCGCGGTTGCCGTCGTTGTACTTCGCCACGTCCACCAAGCCGCCCGTCTGAAAGTCGGGGTAGAGCGTGAACTCCTCGCCGCGTAGGCAGGCCACGGAGGCGTCGATCAGCTCGTTGAAATTGTGGGGCAGGATCTTCGACGACAGTCCCACGGCGATGCCCTCCGCCCCTTGAGCCAGCAGCAAGGGGAACTTGATCGGCAGGCTGACCGGCTCGCGGTTGCGCCCGTCGTACGACTGTTTCCAGACGGTCGTCTTGGGGTTAAACACCGTCTCGAGCGCGAACCGTGAGAGGCGCGCCTCGATGTATCGCGGTGCCGCCGCGCTGTCGCCCGTGAGGATGTTGCCCCAGTTTCCCTGGCAGTCGATCAGCAGATCCTTCTGCCCGAGCTGCACCAGCGCGTCGCCGATCGAGGCGTCGCCGTGCGGGTGAAACTGCATCGTCTGGCCCACCACGTTGGCCACCTTATTATATCGTCCGTCGTCGATGCGCCGCATGGCGTGCAGGATGCGCCGCTGCACCGGCTTCAGCCCGTCGTTGATGTGCGGCACGGCCCGCTCCAGGATCACGTACGAGGCATAATCCAGGAACCAGCTCTGATACATGCCCGGCAGGTGGCGCACACCGTCCGCGCCGATCGCCCCCCCAGGCACCACATAGCCTCCGCCCGTGCCCTCGGTCGTGTTCGCCTCCATCGCCTCGTCCGGCAGCCTTTCCTCTTCGCGTTCGTCTTCTTCTTTCATATCTATGGGTTATAGCAGCTTCTAATCTATTAATCTATGCGCCGTTTCCATCGGCGGCGGGCAAAAGTAGGCGAATTTGCCCACCCCTTTGGCGCGAAATGGCGGCCATCCGCGTCGGGGTGGGAATACCGCGCCAACCCCTCTGCCGCGTCTGGTTTACCCTCAAAAGTCCCCAACGATGCGATGGTCTCGACCCATAAAACTCTCGTCGTGTCAAACGAAGGCAGGGTCTCAACCTATAAAACCTCCATCGTGCCGAACGACGTGACGGTCTCAACCCGTAAAACCCTCGTCGTGTCGAACGACGACACGGTCTCGATCTATAAAACCTCCATCGTGCCGCACGAAGGCACGGTCTTAATCCATAAAAGCCCCATTATGCCGAATGAGGGCACGGTCTTCTGTCTGTTGGTTTTTGGCGAGTGACTTTTTATATCTGAGAAAAACTTCTCGATAATTAAATGGTGACCATTTATAAGTAGAAAAGTTTTGGTGAGAATAAATCGGTCACTTTTTTATTTCCGATAAAGTAGATTGCCTATAAAAAAGTCACTCGTTTATTTCGCATAAAAGCTATTGGGTATAAACGGGTGGCTTTTTATCACCTGAGAAGATTTAGTCACTATAAAAAAGTCGCTGTTTTATTTCTGAGAGAGTTTGTTCAGTAATAAAAAGTGACCCGCTAAAAAACGAAGCAACCGAGACCATGCCTTCGTTCGACATGAGGAGGTTTTGCGAATCGATGTAGTGCCTTCGTGCGACACGATGGGGCCTTCACGCACCAAAACCGTGGCGTCGTTCGGCACGATGAAACCTTCACGAATCCAGCCCGTAGGGTCGTTGGATGGAATGAGGAATTTGCGAATCGGCGCGGTCGTGTCGCGGGGCATGACAGGGGCAGATGAATTTGAGCGGTATAGCTGCATTCAGGAATTGAAACTGCTGCTTACATTTGCCGCCGTATTGCAAACTCGATATAGCAATTGGGTTTATTATGAAGAAATTTATTCAGCATCGTGGTATTGTAAGATATACCGGAGGAGGCCGTATTGTGGTCTGTATCGAACAGCAAAGCGCGTGCTCTGCGTGCCATGCCCGTTCGGCCTGCCTCGCATCGGACAAAAAGGAGAAACTCATTGAGGTGAAGGGCGAGAGCCGTCAGTTTGCTCCCGGGGAGGAGGTCATGGTCGTGGCCCAATCCTCGAGCGGCATGCAGGCCGTAGCCCTTGCGTTCGCCGTGCCCTTTGTGCTGGTGGTGGCTGCCGTCTTTATCGGCGCCCGCCTGAGCGGAGGCGACGACGGCATCGGTGGACTCGCGGGGCTGGCCGTCCTGGCCGTCTATTACGCCCTGCTGTACGCCTTCCGGGAGAAGATCGGGCGACGGTTTTCGTTCTCCGTCGCTAAGCTCGAAGCGGGCTCCCAGCTCGACACAGCTACTTATTAACCGCCAAATCAATCTTACACGAAATGTATATAGCGATCATTTTATTAGGAACGGTGGGGGCCATTGCGGCGCTCATCCTATTTGCGGTATCGAAGAAATTCGAGGTGCATGAAGATCCGCGCATCGGGCAGATACAGGAAGCCCTGCCGGGCGCCAACTGCGGCGGCTGCGGATTCCCGGGCTGCGGCGGCTTTGCCAACGCGTGCTTTAAGGCTGAGGCGCTCGACGGGCTGTATTGCCCCGTGGGCGGTCAGGACGTGATGAAGAAGGTGGCCGAGATCAAGGGCGTGGCCATGGTGGCTGCGGCGCCGAAGATCGCCGTGGTGCGCTGCAACGGCACCTGCGAGGCGCGTCCGCGGACGAACACCTACGACGGCGCATCGAACTGCACCATCGCCGCCTCACTCTATCGGGGCGAGACGGGCTGCTCGTTCGGCTGCTTCGGTCTGGGCGACTGCGTGGACGCCTGCGAGTTCGACGCCATCCACATCAACCCCGTGACACGCATCGCGGAGGTGGTAGAAGACAAATGCGTAGCCTGCGGGGCGTGCGTCAAGGCCTGCCCGACGAAGATCATCGAGCTGCGCAAGAAGGGGCCGAAGTCGCGTCGCATCTTCGTCTCCTGCATGAACAAGGACAAGGGCGGTGTGGCACGCAAAGTCTGCTCGAACGCCTGCATCGGCTGTGCACGCTGCGTCAAGGAGTGTGCCTTCGAGGCCATCACGGTGACGAGCAATCTGGCTTACATCGACGACACGAAGTGCCGCCTCTGCCGCAAGTGCGTCGTGGTCTGCCCCACGAAGGCCATCCACGAACTGAACTTCCCGCCGCGTAAGGAGCCGAAGCCCGACGCACCGAAGGCCGCTGCTCCGGCCGCACTGTCGCTCGTGGAGGCCGCTCGCGCCAATACCCCGGCGGCGAAACCCGCTCTGGCTGAAACGGCTGTTGCCACTGCTGAACCAGCCGTGAAAGATTAACCCATACCCACACAACGACCTGTCTATAATGTACACTTTTAGAATAGGGGGCATTCACCCCTCAGGAAACAAGTTATCGGCCGGGCGCCCGATCGAGGCGATCGCGCCCACGGCCAAGGTGGTCATACCGCTCGGGCAGCACATCGGTGCACCGGCTGAGGCGGTGGTGGCCAAAGGCGACAAGGTGAAGGTCGGGACGCTGATCGGCAAGGCCGCAGGGTTCGTTTCGGCCAACGTACACTCGTCCGTTTCGGGCACCGTGACCAAGATCGACACCATGCTCGACGCCGCAGGTCTGCCCAAGCCCGCAGTCTACATCAACGTAGAGGGCGACGAATGGGAAGAGACCATCGACCGCAGTGAGACCCTCGTCCGCGACTGCACGCTGTCCGCCAAAGAGATCATCGGGAAGATCGCCGCCGCCGGTATTGTCGGTATGGGTGGCGCCACCTTCCCCACGCAAGTCAAGCTCTCGCCTCCCCCGGGCAGCAAGGCCGAGATACTGATCGTTAACGCCGTCGAGTGCGAGCCGTATCTGACGTCGGACCACTTGCTGATGCTGGCCAAAGGCGAAGAAATCATCGTCGGGGTGAAGATCCTCATGACCGCCATCGACGTTCGCCGCGCCGTGATCGGCATTGAAAGCAACAAGCCCGACGCCATCAAGCTGATGAAGAAGCTGGCCGCCAAGGAGCAGGGCATCGAGGTAATGCCGCTCAAGATGCGTTACCCGCAAGGGGGCGAGAAGCAGCTCATCGACGCCGTGATCCGCCGTCAGGTGAAGAGCGGCGCACTGCCCATCTCAGTCGGTGCCGTGGTGCAAAACGTGGGCACCGTCTTCGCCGTCTACGAGGCCGTGCAGAAGAATAAGCCGCTCATCGAGCGCGTCATCACCGTCACGGGCAAGAGTGTCGTTAAGCCATCGAACTTCATCGCCCGCATCGGTACGCCGATCAGCACCCTGATCGAAGCCGCTGGCGGCATCCCCGAAGACACGGGTAAGATCATCGGTGGAGGCCCCATGATGGGTCGCACGATGATCACGGACGATGTGCCGATGATGAAGGGTAGCTCCGGCATCCTGCTCATCCCACGCGCCGAGGCCATGCGCAAACCCATGCGTGACTGCATCCGTTGCGCCAAGTGTGTCGACGTCTGCCCGATGGGCTTGGAACCCTATCTGCTGATGAACCTAGCCGTCCACAAGACGTGGGACGAGGCCGAAGAACATTACATCGTCGACTGCATCGAGTGCGGCTCCTGCAGCTACACCTGTCCCTCGTATCGCCCGCTGCTGGACTATATCCGCATGGGCAAGGGCACGGTGATGGGCATCATCCGCTCGCGGAAGAAGTAACCCCCCGAGAGACGAACAGACTTAGTTTTAATGTATGAACAGACAATAACCGGATAACATGGACTCCAAACTGATCATCTCTCCGTCGCCACACATTCATGGGGGCGATTCGATAAGCAAAAACATGTACGGCGTGCTTATCGCACTGGTGCCGGCCTTCCTCGTGTCGCTTTACTGCTTCGGGTTGGGCGCACTCGTCGTGACGCTCGTATCCGTCGCCTCGTGCGTCATCTTCGAGTATCTCATTCAGAAGTACCTCTTCAAGCGCGAGCCCACCATTGCCGACGGCTCGGCCATCCTCACGGGCGTCTTGCTGGCCTTCAACCTGCCCTCCAACCTGCCCGCATGGATCGTCATCCTGGGCGCACTCTTCGCCATCGGCGTCGGCAAGATGTCGTTCGGCGGATTGGGCAACAACATCTTCAACCCCGCGCTCGTGGGACGTGTCTTCCTGCTCATCTCCTTCCCGGCACAGATGACGACGTGGCCCGTGGCCGGCGTCTTCCCCCTGACTTACACCGACGCGCAGACCGGCGCCACGACGCTCTCGTTGATCCATTTCACGAAAGACATAGCCGGCCTCGGCCCGTCAGCCATCGGACTGACCGGCGGTAGCCTCGGTGAGATGAGTGAGGTGGCGCTGCTCTTGGGCTTTGCCTACCTGCTCTATCGGCGCATCATCACGTGGCACATCCCCGTGGCCATCATCGGCACCGTGGCTGTGTTCACCACCATCATGTACCTCTTCAACCCGACCGAAGTCAACAACCCACTGATCCATCTCACCTCTGGCGGACTCATGCTCGGCGCCGTCTTCATGGCCACCGACTATGTGACCTCGCCCATGACCAAGCGCGGCTCGTTGATCTATGGCGCGGGCATCGGCCTCCTGACCGTGCTCATCCGCATCTTCGGATCCTATCCCGAGGGCATGTCCTTCTCCATTCTGATCTGGAACGGCCTCACGCCGCTGATCAACACCTACATCAAACCCAAACATTTCGGAGGCAGATAAACGATGGAAAAAATCAAATCCACATTCATCACCATTCTGGCGTCGCTCACGTGCTTCTGCCTCATCGCAGGCACCGCGCTGGCCGTAGCCAACAAGCTGACCGAGGATAAAATCGCCGCCGCCAAAGCAGCCGCCCTGCAAGAAGCCATTAAGAAGGTGGCGCCCGAGTTCGACAACGACCCCTCGGCCGAACAATACAGGGCCGCCACAGCCGACGGCGATTCGCTCACCATCTATCCCGCCAAGAAGGGCGGCAAGCTGGTCGGTGCCGCCGTAGAGACGAACACCAAGAAGGGCTTCGGCGGCGAGATCCGCATCATGGTCGGCTTCGACGCGGACCAGAAGATCGTCAACTACTCCGTGCTCGAGCACAACGAGACCCCCGGCCTCGGATCGAAGATGGAGGAGTGGTTCCGCACGGATAAAGGCAAGCAGAGCGTCCTCGGACGCGACATGAAGGGCGGTGCGCTGAAAGTCTCGAAAGACGGTGGCGAAGTAGACGCCATCACGGCCGCCACCATCTCCTCACGCGCCTTCCTCGACGCCATCAACCGCGCCTATGCTGCCTACGCACAAGGTGCTGGCAAGGGCGACGCCAAAGCCGACGGTGCCTCCGGCGCCACCCAACAAACGGCTGCCGATTCGACCGCCTCAACGTCTCACAGCAAATAACCCCCCCGGACTATGAACTACCTCAAAGTCATCAAGAATGGGATGATCACCGAGAATCCCACCTTCGCCCTCCTCCTGGGCATGTGCCCCACGCTGGCCACCACCTCCTCGGCCATCAACGGCATGAGCATGGGCCTGGCCACCGCCTTCGTGCTCATCTGCTCCAACGCCGCCATCTCGGCCATCAAGAAGCTCGTGCCCGACGAGGTGCGCATCCCCGTCTACGTCGTCGTTATCGCCTCCTTCGTGACCATCCTCCAGATGTGCATGCAGGCTTACATGCCCGAACTCTACAAGAGCCTCGGCCTCTTCATCCCGCTGATCGTGGTGAACTGCATCGTGCTCGGTCGCGCCGAAGCCTTCGCCTCGAAAAACGGCGTCGTAGCCTCTGCTTGCGACGGCATCGGTATTGGCGTCGGCTTCACCCTCGCCCTCACCCTGCTCGGCACCTGCCGCGAGCTCCTCGGCACCGGCCGCGCCTTCTCGCTCACCCTCTTCCCCGAGCACTACGGCGCCCTGCTCTTCGTCCTCGCCCCCGGCGCCTTCATCGCCCTGGGCTACCTTATCGCCATCGTCAATAAACTGAAGAAATAACCCCCCGCCCTTATGGAATACATCATCATTTTCATCGCCGCCGTCTTTGTCAACAACATCGTCCTGTCGCAATTCCTCGGCATCTGCCCCTTCTTGGGCGTGTCGAAAAAGATCGACACAGCGATGGGCATGGGCATGGCCGTGACGTTCGTCCTCACCATCTCCACGATCGTCACCTTCTTGATCCAGAAATACATCCTCGACGCCTTCGGGTTGGCCTACCTACAGACCATCGTCTTCATCCTCATCATCGCCGCCTTGGTGCAGATGGTGGAGATCATCCTCAAGAAAGTCTCCCCCGCGCTCTACCAAGCCCTCGGCGTCTTCCTGCCGCTGATCACGACCAACTGCGCCATCCTTGGCGTCGCCATCCTCGTTATTCAGAAGGATTACAACCTGCCGCAGTCCATCGTCTTCGCCTTTTCGACGGCCATCGGTTTCGCGCTTTCGCTCATCATCTTCGCCGGCATCCGCGAGCAGCTCTCGCGCCTGAACGTCCCTGCGGCGATGAAAGGCATCCCCATCGCATTGCTTACGGCTGGCCTACTGGCCATGGCCTTCATGGGCTTCTCCGGCATCGTGTGACGCGATTGCGATGCAAATAGACATAGAATAGAAAGGAGTAAAAGAAGAAATGGAAACCATCACATTGAATAATGGAGTAAAGATGCCGCAGCTGGGCTACGGCATGTATCAGGTGGAACCGGCCGAAGCCGAACGCTGCGTGAGCGACGCCCTCAGCGTGGGCTATCGCATGGTGGACACGGCGCAGGCCTACCGTAACGAGGAGGGTGTGGGCGCGGCCGTCAAGAAGAGCGGCCTCAAGCGCGACGAGGTCTTTATCGTCAGCAAAGTGTGGATCAGCAACTATGGCTACGAGCGCGCCCGAGCCAGCATCGATGACAGTCTGAAGCGCTTACAAACGGACTACATCGACCTCATGCTGCTTCACCAGCCCTTCTGCGACTATTATGGTGCTTACCGCGCCCTCGAGGAGGCCTATCACGCGGGCAAGCTGCGCGCTATTGGCGTGAGCAATTTCCAGCCGAACCACTTCATCGACCTCGCCAGCAACGTGGAGGTAGTGCCGACCGTAAATCAAGTGGAGACACACGTCTTCTATCAGCAGATCCGCGCCAAGAAGTATATGGACGAGTTCGACACCAAGATCATGTCATGGGGCCCACTGGCTGAGGGACGCAATGGCCTCTTCACCAACCCTACGTTGGCAGAGATCGGCCAGGCGCACGGCCGGAGCGTGGCACAAGTCGCCCTGCGTTACCTCACACAGCGCGGCGTAATCATCATTCCCAAATCTGTGCTCCGCGAACGCATGGCGGAGAACTTCCAGATCTACGACTTTAAGCTCACGCCAGACGAGATGGCACGCATCGAACGGCTCGACACCGCTCACAGCCTCTTCTTCGATCACAACGACCCGGAGACCGTGAAGATGTTCATGGGCTGGCGCAGCCTATAGTGAGAAGCAATTTGAGCTACGTGTAGCAAGCGGCAGGAGCTCATTCCGTATCCTGATGGCCTGAGGACGGTTTTCCCTGAATGATTCTCCGGCTGTCTTGTGACGCTCCGTCATTTCCAGGGGTTACGCGTCAAGAAAAAGGCACCTCCACCGTGTGTGGGGGTGCCTTTTTTGCCGAATGGGGGTGGCGGGAGACTCAAATCCCCATCCGGATACGCAGAGGCGGACCATTCGCGGGCGTCGGTGCCCCCTCGAGTGAATCGATGAGACATGCCGGAACGTCTGGGTCTTCTCGGGTGACACGGAAGCGCATGGCGGAACGTCTGGGTCTTCTCAGGTGAACCGATGAGACATGCTAGAGCGTCTGAGCCTTGTCGGGTGACACGAAAGCGCATCGCCTCGCAGGAGAGCCTCCTCATGCGACACGAAATCGTATGGGTTTATGTTTCGATTTAAGAGCTATCGGAAAGATTACATAGGCATAGTGTATGACTATAAATTCTTGTGGCATCAATATTTAGGCAGTATGTATGATCAAAGAATACAGCGGATTTTAATCTGATACACTATGTATGGATATAAATGAAGGTGGAAATCTGACTTATTCATGGTGTCTATGTGTGAAATCTTACGGCTGGAATACTCATGCACTATGCCTAAGTGTAATTGAATCAGGTCGGAAATCATAAGTATACTGCATAAGCGTGGAAGAGGACGGATGTAAAAGGCTATCAGTAGGTCTATGCGTAATCCCGGATAGTTTATTTCGTGTTACATACTGCCTATATCTACAATAGATCAGAAATAAGGATCAGACATACCGCCGATACGTTTCGATTTTAGGTCGGGAAAATCAAACAAGAGATGGATCGCATTTCATGTGACATTTTCGGGCACCCCGGGGCGTCGATGACGTCTCGGGCGAAGGCATAGGGCCTTGACGACGGTCGATGGGCCGTCAGCGGGAAGGATGGGCGTTTGACAGTGGTGGATGAGCCGTCAGGGGAAAAGATGAGGGGCGGAGGGATGGTTCAGAGCGTTTCGCGGAGGAAACGGAGGATGTGCGCCGTGTCGTCCGGGTGGAACCAGGTGATGGAGGCGTCGCGGCGGAACCAGGTCTGCTGCTTGCGGGCGTATACGCGGGTGTTACGCTTGATACGGGCCACGGCCTCGTCGAGCGAGAACTGGCCGTCGAAGTGCTGAAAAAGCTCCTTGTAACCGACCGTGTTGAGGGCGTTGAGGTGGCGCTGGGGATAGAGGGCGCGGGCTTCGCTGAGGAGGCCGTCGGCCATCATTTGGTCGACGCGGGCGTCGATGCGACGGAAGAGCTCTTCGCGCGGGCGGACAAGCCCGATCTTGAGGATGCGGAAGGGGCGCACTTTGACGGTACGCGTGCGAAAGTCGGAATAGGGGCGGCCGGCGGTGCGGCAGATCTCGACGGCGTGGATAACGCGACGCGGATTGCGGCGGTCGACTTCGGCGAAGTGCACGGGGTCGGTCTGTCGGAGCTCGTCGAGCAGGGCGTCGAGTCCGAGGCGCTCATAGTCCGCTAGGACGGCGGCGCGGATGTCGGTGGGTACGGTGGGGATGTCGTCGATGCCCTGACAGACGGCGTCGATGTACATCATCGATCCGCCGGTGAGGAGGACGGCAGCGTGGGTCGTGAAAAGGGTCGTAAGGAGCGCCAGGGCCTCCGTTTCATAGCGTGCGGCACTGTACGGTTCGGCGGGGTCGAGGAGGTCGACGAAGTAGTGCATGACGCGGGCGCGTTCGTCAGCCGTGGGGGCGGCGGTGCCGATGGGCATGCCGCGATAGATCTGTCGGGAGTCGGCCGAGAGGATGGGGCTGCCGAGGCGTTCGGCCAACCGCAGACTGAGCGCCGTCTTGCCCACGCCGGTGGGGCCGAGCAGGACGAGGAGGGTGGGGGGCGTCGTTGTTGTCAATGGGTAAAGTGGGGAGGTTATCCTGTTCGCGGGGGCGTCAGGGACGCCGACCAACTTGGCCGGGTACCGGTAGAGGCGGCTCAATAGCGCTCTTCTAAGTCGGAGAGGCTGACGCTGTCGCCATCCTCAAAGCCGCCCATGCCCTCGCGATCGAGTTCGTCGTCGTCATACTCGGAGTCGCCGTAGAAGTCTTCGCCGGTGGCGGAGGCGGTCGGGGTGAGGGTCTTGCCGAGATCCTTTTCGAGCTCTTCTTCGGTGAAGGCCTGCTCGGGCGGATCGCCGACAGAGCGTGTGCAGACGGCCTCCCGGAGGGTGCGTCCGGTGATGATCTCGCGAAGCTCCATGTAGAAGGCGCGGTCGAACATGTAGTCGAAGACGTAGATGAGTCGCTGGTGCTCGTCTTCGAGCAGCTCCTCGAGTCGCGTGTCTTCCATGAGGCACGTGTCGGCGTCGGTGGGTGCGCCCATGTCCACGAGGGTGATCTCGGTGCGGCGTGTCCAGTCGTCGTCGCAGATGAAGAAGCTGCTCATCTCCACGGGCTGGAAGTCGACAGCCTGGAGGATGGCTTGATGGAGGTCGAGGAAGGTGGCCTCGGCGTCGATTTGTATTTCGCGCTTGAAGTCTTCAACTTCGTCAGAAACAAGTAGGAATCGGTAAACCATAGAGGGTAGAGGGTAGAGGGTGGAGAATAGAGGGTAGAGAGTAGAGGGTAGAGAGTAGAGGATAGAGCGTCGCCTCATGTACCCGGCTCTACCCTCTACTCTCTATTCATCGATGGATCCGCGGACGATGCCGCGTTTGGAATGCTTGATGAAGTTAAGGATCAGGTCGCGCTCCGCACCGGGCTCGTATTCGGTTTCGATGGCCTGCAAGGCGTCGGTGTTGTTGAGGCCGCGGGTGTAGAGAGTGCGATAGATGTCCTGAATGAGGTAGACCTGCTGATTGGAGAAGCCGCGCCGACGTAGGCCAACGATGTTGATGCCGCAGTAGGCGATCGGGTCACGACCGATCAGCGTGTAGGGGGGGATGTCTTTGCCAACGCGCGATCCGCCTTGGATCATCACGTGCTGTGAGATGCGCGTGAACTGGTGCACAAGGACGCTGCCGCTGAGGATGGCAAAGTCGTCGATCTCCACCTCGCCAGCGATCTGTGAAGCGTTGCCGATGATCACATGGTTGTGTACGACGCAGTCGTGTGCCACGTGCGAATAGGCCATGATCAGGCAGTCGCTGCCCACCACGGTGCGGCCTTTCGAAGCGGTGCCACGGTTGATGGTGACGCATTCGCGGATGGTGGTGCGGTCGCCAATCTCGGCGGTGGTGTCTTCGCCCGCAAACTTCAGGTCTTGGGGGATGCCAGAGATGACGGCACCGGGGAAGATGCGGCAGTCACGGCCGATGCGTGCACCGTTGAGAATGACGGCGTGGGGATAGATGTGACATCCGTCGCCAATAACGACGTCGCGCTCAATGTATGCGAAGGGATCGATGGTCACGCCTTGGCCAATGCGGGCTTCGGGGTGGATGACGGCTGTGGGTGCGTGCATGTCGGCTTACTTGTTTTTGACGATTTGGGCCATGAACTCTGCCTCACACACCACCTTCTCGCCGACGAAGACGTAGCCCTTCATCGTGGAGATGCCGCGTCGGATGGGCGATATGAGCTGGAGGCGGAAGATGAGCGTATCACCGGGGACGACTTTCTGGCGGAACTTGACGCCGTCGATCTTCATGAAATACGTCGAGTAACGCTCCGGTTCGTCGACGGAGTTCAGCACCAAGAGCCCGCCTGTCTGTGCCATGGCCTCGACAAGCAAGACGCCGGGCATGATCGGCTCCTGCGGGAAGTGGCCTTGGAAGAAGGGCTCGTTGACGCTCACGTTTTTGATGCCCACGATATAGTCACCGCCGATCTCGATGATCTTGTCAACCAAGAGGAAGGGGTAACGGTGAGGCAGGAGCTCGCGGATGCGGTTGATGTCCATCAGCGGCTCGCGATTCGGGTCGTAGACGGGGGCTTGGATGCTATTCAGCTTGATGTCTTTGCGGATCACCTGCGCCAGCTGGTTGTTGATCTTATGGCCCGGTCGGGTAGCGATGATGTGGCCCTTGATGGGTTTGCCGATGAGGGCGAGGTCGCCAATCACGTCGAGCAGTTTGTGGCGCGCGGGCTCGTTGGCGTAGGCCAGAGGCTTGTTGTTCACGTAGCCCAATTCGCAGACGCTCTTGTGTGGCAGACCCAGTTCGTCAGCGATGCGATCGAGCTCTGCCTGCGGCATTTCGCGGTCGTAGATGACGATGGCGTTATCGAGGTCGCCCCCCTTGATGAGTCCGTTGCGGAGGAGCATTTCGATCTCGCGGACGAAGACGAAGGTGCGTGAGGCCGCTATCTCGTCAGCGAACTGACTGAGGTCGGAGAGGGTGGCGTATTGGTTGGAGAGGACGGGCGAATCGAAGTCGATCAGCACGTTCATGCTGAACCGGTCGTCGGGCAGGATGGTGAGCGACGAGCCGGTCTTCTCGTCCTTGACTTCCATTTTATGGCGCACGATATAGTAGTCGCGTGGGGCGTTTTGCTCCGTGAGGCCCACGCTACGGATGCCCTCGGAGAAGGGGTGTGCGCTGCCGTCAAGGATGGGGAACTCGGGGGCATCGACTTCGATCAGGCAGTTATCCACTTCCCAGGCATAGAGCGCAGCCATGGCATGTTCGATGGTGCTGATCTGCACGTCCTTCTTTCCCACCACGGTGCCACGCTGGGTGTTGATCACGTTCTCAGCCAGTGCTTCGACGATGGGTGCACCCTCCAGGTCGGTGCGTCGGATTTGGTAGCCGTGATTTTCAGGGGCGGGTTTGAAGGTGATGTGTATGTCGAGGCCCGTATGCAGGCCTTTGCCTTGCAGTGAAAATTCGGACGCGAGTGTCTTTTGCTTTTGCATGATGTGTGGGTGTATGATCGTTATTTAATGGGGGTTCATAATCTCTTTTTCAGCTCTTCGACCTCCTTACGCAGGCGGTCGATCTCGAGGTACATGTCTGGCAGTTTGCGCAGGGTGATGCTGGATCGGAAGAAGGTCTTGAGGGGCATGGCGGGTGAGCCCATGACGCGCGATCCGGCGTCGATGTTGCTGATGATGCCCGATTGGGCGCCGATCTGGGTGCCGTCGCCGATGTGGATGTGCCCACCCAGGCCGACTTGCCCGCCGATCATGCAATGACGGCCCACCTTCGTCGATCCTGACACACCAACTTGCGAGGCCATGACGGTATTCTCGCCGATCTGCACGTTGTGTGCGATCTGAATCAGGTTGTCCAGCTTGACGCCCCGATGGATGGTGGTGGATTCCATCACGGCGCGATCGATGGTGGTGTTGGCGCCCACTTCGACTTCGTCCTCGATGACCACGTTGCCCAGCTGTGGGATCTTGCGGTAGGTCCCGTTTTCGGGTGCGAACCCGAAGCCGTCCGAGCCGACGACGGCGCCTGCATGCAGGATGCAGCGGGATCCGACGACGCAGCCGTTGTAGATGGTGACGTGCGGATAGACGATCGTGTCGTCACCGATCTGGACATTGTCGCCGATGTAAGCGTGCGGATAGATGCGGCAGCCACGGCCGATGACGCTATGCTCACCGATGTAAGCGAAGTGCCCCACATAGCCGCCCGCGCCCACCCGGGCCGAAGGGGCGATGAAGGCCGAGGGGTCGATACCCTCTTTTTGCGTCTGGGTCTGTTCCACAAAGTGGAGCAGCGAGGCCAGCGCGGCGTAGGCGTTAGGCACACGCAGCAGGGTGGACTCTATGGGCGCCGAGGGATGGAAGTCATCGTTGACCAGAACGATGGCTGCCTTCGTGCCATATATATAATGTTCGTATTTGGGGTTGGCAAGGAAGGTGAGGGTACCCGGTTTCCCTTCCTCGATCTTTGAGAAGCCATTCACTTTAGCTGTCACATCGCCCTCGATCGTTCCGTTGAGGAACTCAGCTATCTGTTTAGCTGTAAACTCCATTCCGTGTCTTACGTTCTTATTATTACCGGCCCCAAAGGTAGACGCTGTTTTTAATCTGATACCTGTTTTCGATTTATTGGGGAGCGTGGCAATAAGGTCGGAATAGCCTCTCGAGTGCCCGTCGGCCATCATGCTTGCCAAAATAATAAGTCGTGCGCATTCGGCTTATTATCCCTCGCGGGGATCGTAATTGGATTGCGCACGGTTTATGATCACTCGCCAGGAATCGTAACCCCATCGTGAATGCTTTATTATCTCTTGCAAGAATCATAATCCTTTGGCGAATGGTTTATTATACTCCCCAAGCATCGTAATCCCTTTATGCATGATTGATTATCTCTTCCAGGAATCATAATGCCTTTGTGCATGATTGAATATCGCTCTTTGAGGATCGTTAGCAGAATGCACAAGGATTATGATTTCTGGAGAGGATGATAAACCATTTGCGATGGGATGATTATGGTCAACAAGAATCATAACTCACAAGCTAACGAGTTATGATTCTTGATCCATTTCGGGCCGAGAGCCTCCTGCGTGGGGCTGTGCGATACCCCGAATGGCTCTCCAAAGCGCCCCTTCAGGGCCGGAAGAAGTAGTTGAGGGTGATGTAGTCCGATTGATGGTCGGTTGAGATGCGTTGGGCGGGGTCCGTGATGGGCGGATTGTCGGTCCACTCGAAGAGGTAATCGGCGGGGAAGAGGAGGGGCGTGGAGGCGATGGCCGTCGTGGCATCGCTGCGGAGGTTCTTGCGCCAACCCTTGTCGGAGGTTAGGGTGAGGCGGCGTGAGGGGGCGAGTTGGCCGCCCTCGGTGAGGGTGACAGCGGCGGGTTGGTCGAGTCGGAAAGGCTCAGAGGGCGGCAGGAAGAGTCGGCCGTGGCTGAAGGGTGAGGCCACGGTGGGCGACCCGTCAGGGTGACCGACGCGCACCCAGGATTGGGCGCCGTAGGTGATGCGCATGCCCTCGTAGAGGTCGCGGACGGTGTGCTCGAAGTAGAGCAGGTACCAACCTTCAGCGGTTGGGGTGAACGAGGCCGTGTAACAGCTGTCGGTGGGGGCCTTCTCGAGTGGGATCGGCGTGCCGTCGGGGGCGAGGAGGGTGAGGCGACAGTTGGCGATGTCCGAAAACCAGCGGTCGGCGGGGGAGATCATCCTCAAGGAGAACTCACCGAAGAAGATGCGGACGGTTTGCGGTTGTCCGATGTGCCCCTCGAAGGGCGTATCGATCCACATCGTGTGCGCCTTTGTGGCTGTGGGGAGGAGGAGCAGGAGGGCCAGCAGCGCGGCCAGTGAAAGGTTGTGCAGTCTCTTGTTCATTGCGGTTTATGGGGTTGATGTTTCGACTGCAAAGGACGCACTGTGGCTGCTTCTGGGCAATCCCGATTGGTGGGGAGGGTAGAGGGTGGAGGGCAGAGGGTGGAGGCGGGGGCTGTACTTTTGCGGTCGGAAGAATTTGATCAGCATAGCAATCCGTATGACTCACACCCAAGAAAGCCTCTCGTCGCTTTGCGATTTTATCGCCGAATACGCCTCACACCTGATGGCGGCGGGGGTACACACGTCGCGTGTCATGCGCAACTCGAAGCGCATCGGCAGCTCTTTTGAGGCGGACGTGAAGATGAGCATCCTTCACAAACACATCATTCTGACAGTGATCGACCGCACCACCTCGGAGCAAAGCAACCGGGTGGTGGAGGTGCCCTCGCACCCGATCAGCTTCGAGCACAACGCCTCCTTGAGTGCCCTGAGTTGGGCCGCGGTGGACCGCCACCTATCGCTCGATGAGCTGTGGGCGGAGTACACACGCATCGTCTCGGCGCCCATGATCCATCCGCTGTTTGTGCTGCTGTTGGTGGGCTTTGCCAACGCCTCGTTCTGCCGACTCTTCGGCGGCGATGCGGTCTCGATGGGCATCGTCTTCTCGTCCACCTTGACCGGCTTCTACCTCAAGCAACGGATGCAACAGCGAGGCATCAACCCCTACGTCACGTTCATCGTCTCCGCCTTCGTGGCCTCGCTCTGTGCCTCCACGTCGCTCATCTTTAGCACCACGTCCGACATCGCCCTGGCCACAAGCGTGCTCTACTTGGTGCCAGGCGTACCGCTCATCAATGGCGTGATCGACGTCGTCGAGGGGCACGTCCTGACGGGCTTCGCACGCCTCACAGAGGCCGCGCTGCTGATCGTCAACATCGCCATCGGACTCTCTTTCACTCTGCTTTTAGTCAAGAGTAGCCTGCTATGAATATGCTGACGATCACCCTCGACATCCTCTCCGACGCCCTCTTTGCAGCCGTGGCAGGCATCGGCTTCGGGGCCATCTCCGATCCGCCCCTGAAGGCCTTCAAAATGATTGCCCTGCTGGCCGCGGTGGGCCATACGTGTCGCTTCTGCCTGATGACCTATGCGGGGATAGACATCGCCACAGCCTCACTGGCGGCGGCGTTCCTCATCGGCTTCGGCAGTCTGTGGCTTGGCAAGAAGGTCTACTGCCCCATGACGGTGCTCTACATCCCCGCCCTGCTGCCGATGATCCCCGGACGATACGCTTACAACATGGTCTTCTCGCTCATCATGTGCCTCCAGCGGGTTAACGATCCCGAAGGGCTCAGGCGCTACATGGAGATGTTCTTCTCCAACGGCATGATCACCGTCACGGTCATCTTCCTACTGGCCGTCGGCGCCACCTTCCCCATGTTCCTCTTCCCCGGTCGAGCCTTCTCCTTAACGCGCCATTGAAGCCTTATGGAAACATTCTGGCGCACGATAGCCTATTACAACGCCACCACTTGGGCCGGTCAGCTGATCCTTATCCTTGTGGGCATCTGCCTGACGGTGCTGCTGGTACGGCGTCCCGCCCCGTGGGTCAAGTGGGCGATGAAGGTCTACTTGGCTGCGATCTATCTGTGGGTGGCCGTGGTCTACTACTTTGTCTGCTGCCGCGAGCGCGACTATAACGAGGTGATGGCGCTTTACTGGGCGTTATTGGCGGCCATCTGGGTGTGGGATCTGGCCACGGGCTACACCACCTTCGAGCGGTCGCACAAATATGACCTTGTGGCCTGCGTGCTGCTGACCATGTCCTTCGTCTATCCGCTGATTTCGCTGGCGCGCGGGCTCACCTTCCCGATGGTCACCTCGCCCGTGATGCCTTGCTCCGTGTCGGTCTTCACCATCGGACTGCTACTCTTCTTCGTCCGTCGGGTGAACCTCTTTCTTGTATTGCTGCTCTGTCACTGGGCCCTGATCGGGCTGACGAAGGCCGGGTCGTTTCATATCCCCGAGGACTTTGTGCTGGTGGCCACAGCCATCCCGGGACTGTACCTCTTCTTCAAGGAGCGCTACCTGACCGACCCCCATCGAGCCACCAAGCCAGATGCGAAATACATCAACGCCCTGCTCATCGCCGTCTGCATCGGTCTGGCCGCGCTACTGCTGGTCACGATGGCGAGTGCCTTCTTCTTGTAGCGGGTTATAGGCAGAAACGAGAAAGATCCGGTGGCGTAAGAGGGGGAAATCTCTTCGCCATCGGATCTTTGGTGTTGCCTCTCCGATAGATGTCGGTGATGTCAGTAGCCAATGGTGAAGCGGGTGCGGTGATGTGCAGGGTGCTCAAGTTCATCGACGAGGGCAGCTGCGTAGTCTCGCACGGAGATGTGACTCTTGCCCGTAGCGTCCACGAGTAAGTCGTCCTTGCCAAGGCGATACTTACCCGTCTTGCTCCCTTCAGCGTCGAACTCACCGGCGGGTGAAAAGAAGACCCAGTCGATGTCCGTTTCACGGGTGAGCGTGTTTAGGTAGAAGTCGCCGAGGGGGCGCACACCGTCCATGATCTCGGCAGGGATGGCGCCGGAGTCCACCACGCGCAGCCCCGGCTTAACGAAGAGGGTACCGGCGCCGCCGACAATGATCAGTCGGGGCACACCGCTCCGCTTCGCTGCTTCGAGGATGCGCGGATAGTTCGTCTCGATCAGCCGTTTGATGTCGGGGTTAGCCCATCCGGGATTGTAGGCTGAGATGATGGCGTCCTTGCCACGTGCCAGGTTGGCCACCTTTTCCACATCGGCTACGTCAGCTTCGACTGCCTCTACTTGGGAGCTCTTAGGGAGCTTGGCAGTGTTACGTACGACGGCCGTCACGTGGTGGCCGCGCTCTACCAGTTCGTTGAGGACGGCCGATCCAACGAATCCCGTCGCTCCGATTAAAATCACATTTGCCATAATCTGGTTGTCCTTTCTCTTTTTATAGGGTTACTGTGTCTGATTCTCTGATTGGCGGCGCGAAGCCGTCTCTCTTTGACGAGGCAAAGGTGCCCGTGTTTGTCGGGCTGTGAAAGAAGGCACCGGAAGGTGCGTCAGTTACCGATAGGTAAGAATTGGGGCGGAATCAGCGGGGCAGTTTGGAAGATTAACCGAGATTAACGAGGGGGCTTGGCGCCGACTGTTCGCACCTCTACCTTTGTCCGCCCATAGCATCCCCCAAACGTATGATCGACATTAAAACGAATTACCCCAATTGTCCCATCCGGCATGTCATTAGTCGCTTCGGCGACAAGTGGTCTATCCTCGTTCTTTGGACGTTGCACGACTGTCCGGGGGGCGTCCTCCGCTTCAGCGAGCTGAGCCGGAGCATCGCGGACTGCTCGCAAAAAATGCTCGCAGCGACGCTCAAGAACTTGGAGCGCAGCCGCCTGATTCGTCGTGTGGTTTATCCCGAGGTGCCACCCCGGGTGGAGTATTCGCTTACGGAGACTGGGCGCTCGCTTATTCCGGTGCTGGCGACGCTGATCGAGTGGGCCGAGCGGCACTTCGGCGAGGTGACCGGCGCGGTGTCGTAAAACGAACAGCACCGCGGGCTTACCGTCGCCCCGAGGGCAGAGAAAAAGGGTATCCCTCTCCAGAAAAGGAGGTGGATACCCTTTTTACGTTCCCGCCAGCAGGAGGTCGGCGCGTCGATAGGTCAGAAGCGCGAGCTGGCTCCGCCGCCGCCGCTCGAACCGCCGCCCCAGGAGCCTCCGCCTCCGCCACTGCTTCCGCCGCCAAATGAGAAGCCTCCGCCTAAGCCGCCACCGAACGAGCTGCCGCTGCTTGAGCCGCCGCTCCACCTGTCCGGTGTCCGCTTAAAGACTTTCTCGGCCTTCACCCGTCCGCAATTGCGACAGACATAATGGTAGACCTTGAGTGTGCCGTTCGTTCTCGGCTTCTTGATCGGGTAGCCCTTCTCCTGATAGAAGCGACCGACAGCGCCGCAGCCTTCGCACCGTATCTGGGGCCTCAATTGTTTCCGGAGAATGAGCTTGAGTAGGAAGTAGAGCAGCGCTATCGGCGTTTGGCAGAGGAATAGGCCGGAAAAGACCGCGGCGATGTTATGCCCCCAAGCGATCTGCTTGAACTCGGAGAAGTCTTTGACCGTCCGGGCGGCGCGCCACTGTTTGCGGAGCATCCCACCGAACCCGAGCAGCCCGAGCGCCCACCAGATGGAGCAGACAAAGGCCGCGAGGGTGTTGCTTTTCTTCTCCTCCTCCGCCTCGAGGGTCGATTCGTTGCTGAGTGCCTTGCGCACCTCCTCGAGGCCGGCCAAGAGTCCTTCGCCATACCGGCCCTCCTTCATGGGCGGGATCATGCGACGCTTCTGGATTAGCATGCAGAGGCCGTCGGGCAGCTCGCCCTCGAGACCATAGCCGGTCTCGAAGGTGATCTCGCGGAGGTCTTCACGGGTCACGAGCTGGATCAAGAGGCCGCGGTTCGTCTCCTTGTCACCTATGCCCCAGGTGTTGAAAAGCTCGTTGGCAAATTCGCGGGCTGAGCTGTACTTCTCCACGTCATAGGCCGGGATGACGACGATGGCGATCTCCACCGAGAGCGAATCGCGGAGCTGACCGAGGCGGCGGTTGAGGGCGGCCTCGTCGTCGTCGGGGATGGCGTCGTTGGGGTCGGAGACGAAGCGCGTACTGTCGATGAGTTGCACGTTCGGCACGTCCTCCACGCTGTAAACGTCTCTCGTCTGGGCCGATAGGCCGACGGAGAGCCAGCTCACGATCCAGACAACGAGCCCCTGGTATAGCCTTCTCGTGGTCATCCCTTTGCGGCGTTAGAAGCTGACGTTGGGCGCTTTCTCCGACTCCTTGTCGGCCTCAAAATAGGCGCGGCGTTGGAAGCCAAAGGCTTGCGCAAAGAGGTTGTTGGGGAAGTGGCGGATGTAGCCGTTGTAAACGTTCACCAATTCGTTGAACCGTTTTCTCTCCACCGCGATGCGGTTTTCGGTTCCCTCGAGCTGGGACTGGAGCATGAGGAAGCTCTCGTTCGCCTTCAGCTCCGGGTAGCTCTCCGATACCGCCATGAGGCGACCTAAGGCGGAGGAGAGTTCGCCTTGTGCTGCGGAAAAGCGTTTCAGCGCGGCCTCGTCGAGGTGATTGGGGTCGACGGTGATCTGGGTGGCCTTGGCGCGCGCCTCAATGACGGCGGTGAGCGTAGCCTGCTCATGGGCGGCATAGCCCTTGACCGTGTTGACGAGGTTGGGGATCAGATCCGCGCGCCGTTGGTACTGGTTTTCGACCTGTCCCCAGGCGCCTTGCACGTTCTCGTCGAGCTGAACCATTCTGTTGTAAGTACCCGCGAAAAAAGCGTAGAGTCCGATGAGCACTACGGCCACGATGGCGATCCGAAAGGCGGGCTTACGGATGATGGATGAAGATTTTGTTTCCATTTCTTTAAGCTATTAGTGGTCGAGATGTTGTTTTATCGGCCTCAAAGATACACGCTTTGAGACGATTCCTCGCGTCGTGGCCATTTGCTCCGAGCCACGTGTAGGGGGTAAAAAACAATCGGCCACTCCCTCCGCCCGATGAGGGGCGGTTTCGGGAGCGACCGATCCAAATAGGACAAATCAGTACGCTAAGTCTCTATCCCTGTTTATTTAGCTGCGTCGCGGAGCAGGGCCACCAGTCGGGCGGCGTGATCGTCGGCATTGCGCTCCAACTCCTTGGCCTGTTCCGGATCATTGCGAAGCGCATAGGAGACTCCGTAGGTGATGACCGCCGGATCGACGAGCGTCATGCCGGTCATGCCGACCGTAGCCTGCGTGGCGGGCATGAGCACGTCTTCTAAGAAGCCGTTGGGTCGGCCTTCGCGGGCGTAGACCTCAGCCGGTGCGCCGGTGGTGACGGACAGGATGAGCTTTTTACCTTGCAGCGCCTTGCCATTCGTGCCGTGCGAGAAGCCGTGAGTAAATACCTCCTCCTCCCAGCGCTGCAGGAGCGACGGTTTGGCGAACCAAAAGAGGGGGAATTGCCAGACGATCACGTCGGCGTCGACCACCTTCTTCTGCTCCGCCGCCGTGTCGATGCGGAAGTCGGGATAATGCTCGCTCAGCGAGTCAATAGTCACTTCAGGCAGCTCTCGCTTCACCACCTCAAGGATGCGACGGTTCACCACGGAGCCGCGCTGGATGTCGGTATGTCCCGACACGATCAATATTTTCTTCATACTTGTTTAGTAAGTAGTTATGGGGCTTCGCCCCGGTAGTTATGCGCCTCTGGCGCGGTAGTTAAGTGTAGTCAGAAGGCTACGCCTCGGGTAGGCACGCACCGTCGGCACAGTGATTTCGAACTGCCTCCGAACGGCGCGAGGAATTGACACGTCAAGGCGTGCATCTTTCGGTCTGATACCTCAAAAAATCGTCGCTGATCACTCTCGGTCGGCCCTTTCTGCCCACAAAAGTAGGCCGAAGCATCGTATCCATCGGCGGGTATTCTGTATCCTTATTCTCTTTTATGGTTTACTCGGCAGAATAGGTCTGAATCGTTCGCGCTATACCTCCTGCCGCCTATCCTCCCGCCAAAAAATTCTTCCTTTTTTCGTTCTCCTTATCGATGAATCTCCCCTTCTCCTAAACGTAATCCCACGCCAACCCTTCAAATCCGATTTTTCTGCCGGCAGGGTAGGGACGTATTGCATACGCCCCACAATTGTCTGACATGCGATTAAATATCCCTTTCGGGAATGATTATGGGGCGTATTCAATACGCCCCTACATGGGTATCTATCTGATAACCGATTAGACATGGAAAAAAGAAATACGTATTTATCTCCCATTGTCCGAGACGATGGAAAATACCTACCCAAGGAACCCTTATCTTTTTCCAGCAATGTAGGGGCGTATTGCATACGCCCCACCAAACGCCCTGCAAGGGGCGAAAGGGCAGACGATAAACGTGTAAGGGGCGTATGCTTTCGCGCCCTACCCGGGTACCCATCTGATAACCGATTAGAGATGGAGAAATGAAATACGTATTCATCTCCCCTTGTCCCAAACATAACCCCCCACCAACCCTTGAAATCCGATTTTTCTGCCGGCAGGGTAGGGCGCAAAAGCATACGCCCTACCAGACGCCCTGCAAGGGGTGAAAGGGTAGATGACAAACGCGCAAGGGGCGTATGCAATACGCCCCTACCCGGGTACCTATCTGATAATCGATTAAACATGGAGAAAAAAGACACGTATTCATCCGCCATTGTCCCAGACAATGAAAAATACCTACCCAAGCAAACCTTATCTTTTTCCGGAAATGTAGGGACGTATTGCATACGCCCTACCAAACGCCCTGCAAAGGGCGAATGTATAGACGTTGAATCTATATGGGGCGTATGCAATACGCCCCTACATGGGTACCCATCTGATAACCGATTAAACATGGAGAAATGAAATACGTATTCGTCTTTGTTTGTCCGAGACAATGGAAAATACCTACCCAAGGAAACCTTATCTTTTTCCGGAAATGTAGGGGCGTATTGCATACGCTCCACCAAACGCCCCGCAAAGGGCGAAAGGGTAGACGTCGAATCTATAAGGGGCGTATTCAATACGCCCCTACCCGGGTGCCTATCTGATAACCGATTAAACATGGAGAAAAGAAATACGGATTTATCCGCCATTGTCCGAGACGATGGAAAATACATACTCGAGGAATCTCCGATTGTCCGAGACATGGCGAAAAGGAACACGTATTCAGCTCCGATTGTCTGAGACAATGGGAAATACCTAGCCGAGGAATCCTCTGTTGTCTCCATCGATAATAACTCGCGAGGCTTGGGGGTTAACGTTGTCCGAGACAATAGTAACCCTCAATTTTTAGACGGAACGTTAGTCTGCGCGATCATAGTTTCGAAAGTTGGGAGTGAACGTTGTCTCAAGCAATCATAGCTCATAAGGTTCGGAGTGAATGTTGCTCAGAAAAATCATAGCTCGCAACGTTAGGTGTGAATATTGTCTGAGATAATCACAGATCAGTGGGGGTGAAGGTTAACGTTGTCCGTGGCAATCAGAGGTGGATGGGCTTGGAAGTGAATGAAAAGCGTTACATTTGCGGAGTGAATGAGGAGGTAAATACGAAAACCATAAACATCCTTAGATAATGGCACGAGAGAGGCTCTACATGCGCCGCTGGAACTACGAGCGCGATCAGGAAGTCCCCGAAGAAAAGCGACGACGGCGCACGGGTGGACGAACCCTTGCCGTACGGCCACAGTTTCCGCTGGATGAGATCTATATCACGCTCTTTTCCGAGCGACGCGTCTACGCGCCTGACGGTACCATCCACTACGAACCCATCCCTCAGCGCGCGGCGGATACAGGCGTGGAGCTGCTCGACGATCTCCGGCGGATGCTGAGCGAGGGGAAAAGCAACCTGAAGACTTTTGGCGAGGGTTACGGCCTGACGCCCAGCGATGTCAACGGCTTGGTGCTGGCCCTGACCGGCATGGAGGCCATCACCTTCCGGATAGCCTGGCAGATGCGGAGGGTGGACGAACTGCTGCGGTACACCGACCTCTCCATCGAGGAGGTGGCCCGAAAGAGCGGCGTGGGATCGACCACCAACCTCTTCTATGCCTGCCACCGCGATTTCCACTGCTCTCCCTCGCAACGCCGTCGCCATTTGCGCCAAGCGAACGACCTCGGGCGCTACCGATAAGCCCCATCCGCACGGCTTTTGGCGCCTCGGCCTAACTTTGATTCACGATTTTTTCCCCCGACCACTTATACAACATGTCTACAACAAACGAACTCTCGGCCCTTGGCGCGGAGGCGCTCTTGGAGCGCGACCTGGCGCATTGGCCCATGGCCCGACAGAACTACGAGGCCCTCAACGACGTACGCATCCGCACGGTGCGCTTCGGCGCATTCCGCATCGACGTCCAGTTTAACCCGGCTCGCATCGTCTCGTCCGGTGCCCGCACCGACGCGGCCTCCATCAGCCAGCGCCCCTGCTTCCTCTGCGACGCCAATCGGCCGCCGGAGCAGGACGCCCTGCCCTGCCTCGACGACCGTTACCTGCTCCTGGTCAACCCTTTCCCCATCTTCCGCCGCCATTACACCATCGTCGAGCGCACACACACGCCTCAGTCGATCGCCGGCGGACGGATGGCCGACTTCCTCGAGCTTGCGCGGCAGCTGAGCGGACTCACCCTGCTCTACAACGGCCCCAGCTGCGGCGCTTCCGCCCCGGATCACCTCCATTTTCAGGCCGTCACCCGCGGGCAGATGCCCCTCGACACAGAGGTCGACAGCCTGCACGCCACGCTGCTGATTCGCTCGCCGGAGGCCACCCTCAGCCGCATCCTTGGCTGCCTGCGCCCCCTCTTAGTCATCCGCGCACGGACGGCGGAGGCTGCCGAGGCCCTCTTCGGGCGCGTCGTCCGCGCACTGCCCCGGACCTCCCCGGACGAGGAACCCATGATGAACCTCACGGCCCGCTACGAGGCCGGGGAGTGGGTCGTGATCGTCATGCCCCGCCGTCGCCACCGGCCCTGGGAGCCCGGCGAGGGCATCCTGACAGCTCCCGGCGCTGCCGACATGGGCGGCCTCTTCATATCGGTCCGCACCGAGGACTTTGAGGCCACCGACGCCGAGACACTCCGCGCTGTCTACCGCGCCGTTTGCCCCTCGGACGAGGCCATCCGAGCTCTCCGATTCGATAAGTAAACCATGACTGTGCCATTGGGGCACGCCTCGAGGAGGTATCTCCCGTTGTCTCAGCGGCCAGTTCATATCACGTATTAATATCTAACCAATCCAAATATGAAGCAGTTTTTCAAGATGATGTTTGCGTCGACGCTGGGCTTTATCCTGGCTTCGATCATAGTCAGCGCCATCCTGTTTGTCACAATGATAGGCATGGTGGCCGGGCTCAGCAAAAGCTCCGCGGCAGCGGTAGGTCCGAAGGCGGGGGAGAGCGTATTCAAGATTACACTGGCGGGTGAGATCCCCGAGACCACGCCCGAGAGCCCGTTTTCGGCTCTGGTCAGCGGCAACGACGAGGCGCTGTCCATGCACGACCTCGTGGCTGCTATACGCAACGCCAAAGAACAGGAGACCGTGAAGGGTATCTACTTAGACCTGGGCGCTTTTTCGAGCGGCGTGGTCACGCTCGATGCCGTACGCCGCGCGCTGGCCGACTTTAAGGAGAGTGGCAAGTTCGTCGTCGCCTATGCCGATCGCTATACCCAGGGGGGCTATTACTTAGCCTCCATAGCCGACAAAGTTTTCCTCAATCCCGAGGGGATGCTCTCGCTGAACGGCCTCTCTTCGCAGACCACCTTCGTCAAAGGGGCGCTGGAAAAAATCGGTGTGGAGATGATGATCTTCCGAGTGGGTACCTACAAAGGCGCCGTCGAACAGTTCATGACCGACAAGCTCAGCGACGCCAACAGGGAGCAAATCACGGCCTACCAGCGCACCATCTGGGGCAACATTACCCGCTCCATCGCCAAGAGCCGCAAGATCACGGCCGACGATGTGAACCGCTTTGCCGACGAAGGCGGCGCCCTGCTCGACGCCCGTAAGGCGGTGGCGTACAAACTCGTCGACGAACTGAAATATCGCCGCGAGGTGGAGCAGTACCTCATGGATCGCGCCGGCCAGAAGGGCGACAAGCTGAAGGCAACCAGCGTCGCTGCGCTCAAGGGCGCCAAGAAGAAGGAGAAGGAATATCGCAACAAGATCGCTGTGGTCTATGCCGAGGGCGAAATCGTGGAAAGCCTGCCCGGGGGCTTCAGTGCCGGCGAGGCAGCCATCACGGAGCGCCTCAATGACGACTTGAAGAAGCTGGAGGGCGACGACGACGTGAAGGCCGTCGTGCTCCGCGTCAACTCGCCCGGCGGCAGCGCCTACGTTTCCGAACAGATCTGGAAGGCAGTGAGCGATCTGAAGAAAAAAAAGCCGGTCATCGTCTCGATGGGCAGCGTCGCAGCTTCGGGGGGCTATTACATCTCCGCCTGCGCCAGTAAGATCGTGGCAGAGCCGAACACCATCACCGGCTCCATCGGCATCTTCGGTATTTTCCCCAATGCCACGGGCCTCTATAAGAAGGTGGCCCTGACGACCGACGTGGTCAAGACGAACCGTTACGCAGATATGCTGGATCCTTCGCGTCCCATGACCGAGGACGAGAAAGCGCTCATGCAGGCCTTCGTTAACCGGGGGTACGAAACCTTCCTCACCCGCTGCGCCGACGGACGGGGCAAGAGCAAAGCCGACATCGACTCGATCGCTCAGGGACGCGTCTGGACGGGGGAACAAGCCCTCAAGATCGGTCTCGTGGATGAGCTGGGGGGACTCGAGCGCGCCATTGAATTAGCCGGAGAGCAGGCCAAGATCATTAATTATAACGTGATCGAGGTGACCTCCAAGAGCGACTTCCTGCGCGATCTGCTCGAAAAACAGGTGGGGCGCATCAAGATGTCTATCCTGAAGGATGCCCTCGGCGAGGACTACGAATATGTCAAGGCCCTCCGCACGGCCCATCCGACCTACGGCGTGCAAGCGCGCATGCTTTACGCGCCCAATAACCTCTGACACAACCCGATGAAATCAAACAAAACAAACAAGCAATACCCCGTAGCATGGCCCTTAGCGCTGTGCTACGGGTTGGGCGTGCGCCTGCGTAACCTCTGCTTTGGTCTGGGGATCCTTCCCTCGGAGACCTACCCGATAGCCGTCATCAGCGTCGGCAATCTCTCGGCCGGGGGGGCGGGAAAGACGCCGCTCGTGGAATATCTCGTCCGCCTGCTCTCGCCGCGCTATCGTGTGGCGGTGCTCAGCCGGGGGTACCGAAGGAAAACGAAGGGCTACGTTTTGGCCAGCGCCTCGAGCACGGCGCGAGAGATCGGCGACGAGCCCAGCCAGATCAAGCGCAAATACCCATCCATCACCGTGGCCGTCGATGGCCACCGTCGGCGGGGCATGCGTCGCCTCCTGGCCCTGCCTGAGGCGGAGCGGCCGCAGGTGGTCGTACTCGACGACGCTTTTCAGCACCGCTACGTCCGCCCCTCGCTCTCCATTTTAGTCACCGACAGCCACCGCCTCTTCACCCGCGACCGTCTGCTGCCCGTGGGCACCCTCCGCGAGCCCCGCTCCGGTGTCCGCCGTGCCGATATGGTGGTGGTCACCAAGTGTGATCCCGCCATGAAGCCCATTGAGAGTCGGATCATCGAGGATGAGCTGCGGATCGACATCAGTCGCCCGCGCTTCTTCACCTCCATCGCTTACCGGCGGCTCGAGGGCGTCTGGCCCGAGGAGTGCCCCGCCCGCGAACTGTCGTCTTTGGGGTCCGACACAGACGTGCTGCTCATCGCTGGCATCGCCGACCCGTCCCCCCTGATCGAAGAGCTCCGCCGGCACACCGAGCAGGTGGTCGCCCTGACCTTCCCCGACCATCACACGTTCCGTCGCACGGACATCGACAAGATCCGCGCCGCCCTCAAGAAGCAACGGCCAGAGACCCTCATCCTCTGCACCGAAAAGGACGCCGAGCGGCTGCGCACGACGCCCCTCTTTCCCGCCGAGTGGCACGCCCGCACCTATGCCCTGCCGATAGAGGCCACGTTTCTCTTCGGCGCCTCGTCACGCTTCGATGAATTTGTCATCCGCCACGTAGAAACCATAGAGAAGAGCCATATCCTTAGGCGGTAACGCACAAAATGGAGAGCAAGCGGGGCAACACGTCCAGTCTGCGCTGAATTTTTTAGAGGGTACTTCGTCGTGTCTCTCGTTGCGTCGCTCGTTTTTCCGTCCCCTTGGTACCATTCATTTTTAGCTTCTTATTTTTTGTCTCACATGAAAGATCTCTCCCCCCGCACCGAAATCGCCACGCTGGGCGAGTTCGGACTCATCGACCGACTGACGCACGGCATTACGCCCCGCCACGACACAACCATCCTCGGCATTGGCGACGACGCAGCCGCCATCTGTCACTCCGCAGATCGCCTCACGCTTGTCACCACCGACCTGCTGCTCGAAGGTGTACATTTTGACCTCACCTACACCCCCCTCAAGCACCTGGGCTACAAGACGGCCGTGGTCAACTTTTCCGACATCTACGCCATGAACGGTCGGCCTACGCAGCTGCTTGTGGCCCTGGGCCTCTCCAAACGCTTTGCCGTGGAAGACATCGAGGCCATCTATGACGGCATCCGCCACGCCTGCGACGTCTACGACGTCGACTTAGTCGGTGGCGACACGTCCGCTTCCCTGACCGGCCTCACGCTGTCCGCCACCTGCATCGGCGACGTGCCCTCCGACCGCATTGTCCGCCGCGACGGTGCCCACGATACGGACCTCATCTGTGTCTCGGGCGACCTCGGCGCAGCTTACATGGGCTTGCAACTCTTGGAGCGCGAGAAACGCGTCTTCCGTGGCGAGTCGGACTTCGCGCCAGACTTCGCCGGTCGTGAATATCTGCTCGAGCGACAGCTCCGACCCGAAGCCCGCCGCGACATTGTCGAAAGCCTCGCCTCGGCCGACCTCCTCCCCACGGCCATGATCGACATCTCCGACGGCTTAGCCTCCGAACTGCTCCACATTGCCGCCCGCAGCCATGTGGGCTGCCGCATCTACGAGGACCGTCTGCCGATCGACTACCAGACGGCCGTCATGGCCGAGGAGTTCAACATGAACCTCGCCACAGCGGCCCTCAACGGCGGCGACGATCACGAGCTCCTCTTCACCCTCCCCCTCTCAGTCTACGATCGCGCCGAGCGGTTACCCGGCGTACGCATCATTGGCCACATCACGCGCCCGGAGCAGGGCTGCATCCTTGTCGGCCGTGACGGCGGCGAGGTGCCCCTGCAAGCGCAAGGGTGGAAAGCATGAAGGGGTAGGCAGCATTGCTTGTCAGAGAGCCACTCCGACATGTCGCTGAGTCCCTAAAGTTTGCGAGTGATCTCTATAAAGGCAAGGATATGAGTCTAACTTTGACCTCAAAAAAATGAGACAGATACTAGTAACACTTGACGAGAGCACTTCCGTGCAGTCTATCCGCCGCGCCATCAGTCTGCTGCGTGGAGTGAAAGCTACGTCTGTGTATAAAGAGAAGAAGAAAGAAGACAAAACTACGGCTGTGAAGGAGCAGCAGGCGTATGTGAAAGAGAGCTTGAGAAGAGCTTATAAAGAGCAGCAGGCGGCTGAAAAGGCAGGGCGATCGCTGCAATCCGTTGATGAATTTATCCGAGAGTTAGAGGAGGCGAGATGATGGTGGATATTCGTTTGGGCACGGAATTTAAAAGACAGTTCAAGCGATTGATGAAGAAGTATCCATCACTTCTGGAAGACCTCAAAACATTCAAGCAGGATCTGGAGATAAATCCGCAGCAAGGGGTTGCTCTCGGCGCTCACTTATATAAAGTCCGTATGGCGATAGCGTCAAAGGGCAAGGGAAAAAGTGCGGGCGCGCGAGTGATCACTTACCGGATACTTGTTAAGCAGGAGTGTATAGAGATAACCCTGCTTACGATCTATGACAAGAATGAGATAGATAATGTGTCTGACGAATATCTCCAGTCTTTGGTTGAAGAGATGTCTCGTCAATAGCCTTTCCCCCCCTTTATTTCCGCCCAAAATCCGCTGGGTTTTCGCCCCACGCTTCCGTCTCCCATTTCAGGATGGGGTTGGTGTAGGTGTGGGCGTGGAGCCACGCCTCGGCACGGCGGATGAGGTCGAAGATGGGGGCATTGGCAGCGGTCGGTGCGAGCTTCGTACGACAGTGGCGCTGCTTGACCCACGCAATGGCGTTGCGGCTGTCGGAGTAGATCGGCAGCTGGGTTTGCCCCGTCTTAGCGCAGAGAGCCAGGGCGTGGACGATGGCCAGAAACTCGCCGATGTTATTCGTGCCCTGCGCCATCGGGCCGATGTGGAAGAGCTGGCGACCGCTGGCCACATGCACACCGCGATACTCCATGTCCCCCGGGTTGCCGCTGCACGCCGCATCGACGGCCAAGCTCTGCGGGATGCAGGGCCCGACGGCCTTCGACACGGTGGGCCCGGCACGTCGTGGCGTGCGGCCGAGGTGCTCGTAGGGCGACTCGGAGAAGGCGCGTTCGGCCTCTTCGCGCGTGGCGAACGACTTGTACTGAGCGCCTTCAAAACCTTGGGTGCGGCGGAGGCAGTCCGCCCAATTGTCGTAGACGCCCCGCTCGACGCCCTTCCACACGACGTAGTATTTGCTCTTTCCTGACATGGGAACGAAAAACTAAAAGCTAAAAACGAAAAACGACCGGGGACATTCCTATGAAGTGCCCGGCCAAACTTCCCCGTCCTCGATAAAGTGATGAAGACGGGTCATTGTTCGGATAAGTCTTTGACCAAGGACCGGAGATAATCGTCTGACAGGTTATCTATTTCATTCTTGTCATAGATGGTAAGCAGGGTTATCTCTATATGCTCCGGTGTGATAAGGAGGCGATAAGTGATCACTCGGGCACCACTACTTTTCCCCTTTCCCTTTGCTGCAATCGCCATACGGACTTTGTATAAGCGTGCGCCAAGAGGAACTCCCTGTTGCGGATTCGCCCTCAAATCCAGACTGAAGATTTTGAGGTCTTCCGTGAGTGATGGATACTTTTTCTTCAGACGCTTGAACTGCCTCTTGAATTCTTCGCCCAAACGAATATCCACCATCACCTCATTTCCTCCATCTCTCGGATAAAATCATCGACGGATTGCAGTGGACGTCCTTCGGCCTCTGTCGCTTTGAGCTCTTGGTAAGCTCTGGTCAGACTCTCCTTCACATACGTCTGCTGGTGATCCAAGATGGGTGTAGGCTCCTCCTCTTTCTCTTTATACACGGACGTAGCCGTTACCCCGCGAAGCATACTGATGGCGTGGCGGATAGCTTGTAGGGAGGTGCTCTCATCGAGTGTAACTAATATCTGTCTCATTTTTTTCGGTCAAAGTTAAAGCCATATTGGCTGTAGGTTGCGTGTGACCAATGTGTTTGCAGGGGGCAGTTCGCCAATAGCCCTCATTTTGCCCCTTGCACGGCTTGCGAGTACTGAAATGACCCTCATTTTGCTCTTT
>ERZ772921.84-NODE-84-length-56350-cov-10.515037_pt1 | contig 56350 bp, 42 predicted proteins | sample MGYA00512117_ERZ772921 | MGnify/ENA primary metagenome ERZ772921 (study PRJEB29015, sample SAMEA2737944) | human oral metagenome | biome: human oral; feature: human-associated habitat; material: dental | place: China | collected 2150 ...
TGCCCTCCCGAACACTTGCATGTATTGAGTGCAAGTGTTCAGGGTACGGGCACCTTCTATTCTGGGGCCCGGCAAGGTGTGTTTTTGTGCCACAAAAACCGTTTTGTGCCACAAAACGCCTTGCGCCCGGAGCGGCCCCTCCGCGGCGGTTCGACTCCAAAGTCGCCACCTGATCTTATATGAAAACCAACCCCATGAATCGACCCAAGAAGACGCTTGCATCAAAGCCGACCCGGAGCTAAGGGGCCGATGAAAGGAAAGTGAAGGGGGTGATGCCGTTCGTCCCATACGAAAATCGGGCAGACCCGAGGGACTTTCATCCCTTCGGCCTGCCCGATAGCAGTTCGCTTGCACACTGCTTTTACACAGCGAGCCTCCGACGCTAATTCTTGATCAACTTCTCGGTATAGGTCTGTCCGTCTTTGATCACACGCACGAAATACAGCCCTGCCGGAAGTCCCGCGATCGGGATCTGGAAAGTCGGCTGATTCGTCTTGAACGATTTCAACATCGTTAGCCCATTCCAAAGCTGAATCTCATACGTACTTGTAACGCCCTTTGTAGTTGATTCCTGGCCTTGGGGAGATAGAATACCATCGTCCCCTTCCGTCAGTTTGAGTGTCACAACATCCGTGGCGGGGTTGGGGGAGAGAGAAAATGGTGCTAATCCCGGATTAATTGTGCCATAATCGTTGCAAGATCCACTCCAACCGCAGTTATTTCTCTTGCTTACTTGTATGTGAAAAGCACCTTGACTAGCTGTTTCTACACTCAAGTGAGAAGCTCCTTGACCTCCGATGATTCTTCCACCCCAAACAGTCCATTCTATATAATCTGCATCCCCAGCATCATCTATCCAAAATCCATACTGAGAATTAGGTGCCAATTGGCTCTTCATTCCTTTGATTCTAGTAGGCCGTGATGGCCGTGCGCAGATTAATACTTTTCTGAGAATCTTGGTGGTGTCAATGGATTTCCTCATTCTTTCTATCTGCCCATTGGTGAATTTTGTTCGGCATGGAGGGTAAGCATATGACATGTAATTCGATGCATCAGGAGAGTATTTTTGTTTATGGCCATCCTTTATTATGCCGGTATATGCACAAGTATTCGTAGACCAAATGCAGGGATCGGCCGGGGTATCTGAAATATAATCCCCACAGGTAGTAGAATTACTTCCATCTACAAATTCCTGACATTGCCTTTTGTCGTTAGAATCCTTTTCATCCCACGTTCCGTGATGGGTATGATAGAGTCCGAGGCAGTGCCCCATCTCATGGGGTAATGCCGAGGTGTTGCGATGATCATTGCGTACGATAAGAGCCGTTGAAGGGATAGAATCGGCTATGCCAACTCTTGTCCATGAATCTTCCGGAACTACATATATGTCAATAGCATTTGTATGTGCATTCATCTTGAATAGTTCCTTTTCTTTGCCATATAGAGGGTTGAGAGAATTATTGCTATTAATAAAGTCCGAACCCAGTAGTACAAATTGGATACGCGCATTTGCGAAAGCGCCATTTAAATCGTTGATTATCGACGGTGCAATCGTTGGACTCGCCCCCTTATCATTGCCACTTCGAACTATATGTACAAAGATGTTTATTCGGTATAACTTATTCACTCTGACAGATCTTAGAGATGGATTAAATATCCATTGAGGAGGTTCCGGTGAAGGTGTTGAACACATCTCTTGTGCATTTATGATTGTAACACAAGAAAACAGTGACAAAAGAAAAGCGATCGTCTTTTTCATCTCATTTCGTAGTTAGAATGAATATCAGTCTATAATCTTCAAGGCGAGCGTGGGGAGCATCGAACTTTGTCGGATCGGCTTTCGCCAAATAGATACGATATGGTGTATGATCTATGGAGGCACCTTTGCCAAAGAGGCGTTCAAAGGTATCGAAAAACCAAGCGCTGTCACCTTGTGCTGCTGGCGCATCTCTGATTTCGTCAATCAGTCGGAAAACGTCCTGCACCTCTTCCGACTTGTCTTTACAATAATAGCTTATAGTTCCACATGGCTTGGAGGGAACTTCCAACCGGGTGCTATCTCCATTTATATTCAAGTAAGCATAGATTTTGATCTGCTCCATCATTTGAATACTGTCAAACTGAGCCAGTGAGCAGTTTGTATCCACGTCATCTTTGACGTCTTGGAGTGAAATCAAGATTTCTCCATTTTCACCACAAGCCACTTTGCATGCCTGATGAGTCGTTAGCTCAAAAACCGCAAACTCCAAATTGTGTAGAAATATCTGTTCTTCTTTTGTCTTGGCCCTTTTCTCTTTCTCGCACCCCGTCGCTATCACCAGCAGAAGGGAGAGGATACTAAACCATAAAATCTTCTTTATTTTCATTTTTCATCATGTTTTCCGTTAATCACGATTCCGCTTCCGGATCGATTTATCTCACTGCGCCTCCGGGGTGCGGTTCCTAAGGGCGCCCAAATAGGTCTGGTGGAGTATTCTCTATGGCTTTCATAAAACTGATCTATTAATATTCGACACAAATATAGAATATATAACCGTAATATAAAAGTTCTTTTCTGTGATTCTTGGTGATTTACCCCTAGAAAATCTCTTTTTCTTGCGGATTAATTTTATTCTCAATGAAAAATTTTGTTCTCCTATTATTGCTTCTCGCATCCTATGGGATTCACAGAGAGAGAAAAAATTTTCTAACAAGTGGTCATTAGTCAATCGCTCCTTAAGCCCTATATGAGCACGGAGGAAAGACCCTTCGCCATCGACAGCATTTCGGAAAAGGAAGCTACGCAGTCATCGAAGGGTAGGCTTTCTTACCGTTGTGGGGCTTCCGAAGGATTCAAAACTTTTGCTGTGACGTTTTTCGAAGATTTTGGCGTCCTTTGCGGGCGAGAAATGAGATGTCTTATGACTACAGCAAAGAGACGAAAGCAGGAGAATCTCGCTCGTTTCCTATTCGTTCCCTTTGGGTGAGTAGAGTTATCAGCATCCACTCACTGACAAGCACTTAAATCCTATTCTTTTGTTTTATGGGGAGATTTGCGATTTCCGCACGGCCAAGGACATCGGCATCGACCGTCCGGAGAAGCGCGAGATCCTGCATCACATCCCACCCACGCCCGAGCAAGAGGCGTTCATTGGTAAGCTGATGGAGTTTGCTAAGACAGGCGATGCTACGATCTTAGATCGCGCTCCGCTGAGTGAAAAGGAGGAAAAGGCCAAGATGCTTATCGCCACAGACCTCGCGAGGAAAATGAGCCTTGATATGCGGATGATCGATCCGATGAAGTACGCGGATCACATCGACAACAAAGCCAGCCATTGCGCCAAGCTACTCAGCGAGTACTATCGAAAGTATGACGAGCAGAAGGGCACGCAATTCGTTTTCTCCGATCTCGGAACATACAAGCCGGGCGAATGGAACGTGTACTCGGAAATCAAACGCAAGCTCGTGGAGGATTACGGCATCCCCTCATCAGAGATTCGCTTCATCCAAGAATGCAAGAATGAGAAAGCCAAGAAAGCGATGGTAGAGGCCGTGAACTGTGGTGACATCCGTATCGTCTTCGGCTCGACATCCATGCTCGGCACGGGCGTGAACGCCCAACAACGCGCCGTGGCGATCCATCATCTTGATGTGCCCTGGCGCCCATCCGATCTCGAGCAGCGCAACGGTCGAGCTGTCCGTAAAGGCAACGAGGTGGCCAAACAGTTTGCTGACAACAAGGTCGACGTGATCATCTATGCCGTGGAGCGCTCGCTTGACAGTTACAAGTTCAACTTGCTGCACAACAAACAGCTCTTCATCAACCAGCTCAAGACGAACACGCTCGGCAGTCGCTCCATCGACGAAGGTTCGATGGACGAGGACAGCGGCATGAACTTCTCAGAGTATGTGGCCGTGCTGTCGGGTAACACCGACCGACTCGAGAAAGCGAAGCTGGAGAAGAAGATCGTCACTTTGGAATCGGAGCGGAAGGGTTTCCTTAAAGAGCGCGACACGGCCGCGGCCAAGCTCGAGGAGATCAAAGTTTCTATCGCCTTTCATTCGGACAAGATCCGGGAAGCCCAGGTGGATCGAGCACATTTTGAGAGCCAGTTACAGCGTGATGCCGACGGTGTGCCGATCAATAAGCTGTCGGTAAAAGGTGTGCCGGACGGTGCAGACATCAAGGCTGTGGCTGCGCGCTTGCAGGAGATTGCGGAGAAGGCGCGCACCGAAGGCGAGTACAACAAGATCGGTGAGAACGGTTTCCCGGTCATGGTGAAGACCGAGAGCACAGCGAAGGATCTTTTCGATTGTTCTGTCAACCGCTTTTTTGTGCAAGGCCGCAGCGGCATCCTCTATACCTATAATAATGGTCGTCTGGCTGCTGATCCGAAGCTCGCCTGCCAAAACTTCCTGAACGCACTAGAGCGGATCCCGAAAGTCATCGAGACGCACGAGAGGGAGTTGGCCAAGGTGAAGGAGCAGATCCCAGCCTTTGAGGCAGCCGCCTCAGGCGTCTGGCGGAAAGAGGACGAGCTACGTACGCTGAAGAGGAACGCGGCGGAGCTGGATCGGAAGATTGCACTCTCACTTGCACCACCGACGCCGCCGGAAAAAGAGGAGCAGGCAGCGGACAAGAACGTGGTCGGGCAAGGGAATAATGCCCGCTTTCATCAAACGGACAAGGTGGAGCAGAACGTAGCGAGTCGTGTGGTGATTGGGAAGGTGGGATGGAGATAAACAGGCCCTGTTTACCCTTGCGAAGGCCTCTGCCGAGGCAGGGAAGTTTGCCTGATACAAGAAATAGCGGCGATTTATTCGGTACCCAGCCAAACTTCGCCGGCGGCCGCAGCCGCCCCCAAACAGGCGCCCGTTTGCTTTCGCGCAGACTGGAGTGACTCAAAACAGGCGCCTGTTTAGCTTCGCGCAGGCTGGATTGACCCAAACAGACACCTGTTTGAGATTGTCTTCATCCGCCCTATTTCTTCAGCCCATCTATCAACTGAGCTCGCACCGCTTCATATCCGGCTTGAGGGTCGAACAGCCGCTCGGGACGCAGAAAGACGCGCGTATCGCCGAGAAAATCTGGATCGGCCATTTTCGCCTCCATGTTTGCCACGAACTGCTTATAGGTCGGGGGCTGCTGCACAGAGAAAGCCATGTAGCGGTTGTAGCACTGTAAGATTTCGGAAGTGTTCACTTCGGCTTCCGTCAGAGCTACGTACAGATCGAAGAGGTCGCGCCCCTTTTTGCGCTGATACAGCGCGCGGAGCTTCGTGCCCAACAACTCATTCAGCGCATACGTCGTGATCGCACATTGCCCCGTAAACCAATGACTCTCCACCGCGAACGGCATCTTCACCAGCCCCAGTTCGTTGAAATGCTCGACACAATTGATCTCGATTTTCAATCGTATGGGGACGACCGGAGGCACCTCCGACTCCATCCGAAAGAGCATCGTGTTATTGTATCGCTTTTGCTGGGTGACACGATCGGGCAGGAAGTCCAACACCTCCCCGAGGCGGAAGAGAATCGGCTTAATCGGGCCGGGGTGAATCTGTACCAAATCAATGTCTTCGCTGTATCTCGGCTGGGGCGAGAGGTACAGTTTGTGCAGTGCCGTGCCTCCGCGAAAGGCAAGCTGCGAGGCCAAGAACTCATCGCTGAAGATGGCCACCAGTGCGCGGGAGATGATCAGATCTTGCTCCACTTGAGCGGGATCGTTCCAGGGCACCCGGCCGGCCCATTGCGTGATGGATGCGCGGTCTATCATACGTCGTCCGGCTCGATAGTCATATTGATGTCGATCTTCCAGCGATCGTTTTTTGCCGCCATCGCCTCCGTGCTGCGCGTGGACAGCGGTACATACCGCAGCCTTCCGGCATATGCACGTAGCTCCTCATACAGCGCGTCGGCCACATCCGTCTGCAGCAAAACTTCTTCTAAGACATACCCCAATCGTTGGAGGGTGGCTTGTGAGGTGTAGTCGAACAGCCGCCCCGAGACACGACGGAAGTCCAGCCCCTCCGACAGCTCGGCCAAGACCGTCGCCGCCTCAGACAAACCGCCGATATATTGCTCGTATTGTATCAGATCGATGGCTGTCAGTTCGGCATTGGAGTAGCGGATCGTGCCGGTCTCCGAGTTCTTTGTCAGCAAAAAGTCCGACGGAATCTCTCTGCGATACGACCACACCAGCAGGTTGTTTTTGGAAGGGGACACCGAAGGCTTCGGTAAAACGGTGGTGACGAAAAACTTCTGCGGCCGTTGGTGCGCAGCCCCCAGCAATGCCGCTGCGCTGAGCAGGCTGATGTAGTAAGGCTTGTTTTGATGGGCCATCAGCCGATCGATGTAGTAATGCGGTGGGACAACGCCCCGACTGGCATAGTGCGGCGGTATGATCACATAAAATCCGCGGTATACGGATACGATGATTTTCTGCGCAGACAACCGGAACAATTCGTTCTTGACGACTTGCTCCGAAGCGTTGGGAAAGGCTTGGCGCACCTCCCCGAAAGTGAGCGTGGGCATCCCGCCGATCTCCCGCTTTCTGATCCATTCTCTGACTGTCATATGGGTTTGTTTTGAGGCAAAGGTAATCGCGACCTGATTACTGTTGCGCCAATTTCGCGCAGAAGAGACGGAGAAACGGGCATGGATCGCATCCTCCCAATGGATCATTCTTTTCATCGACAGCTCACTTCTCCTACTTTTTGAACGCCAAGATGCCCTCGGCGGGAAAGTAGCGGCGGTTGCCGATCTTGACGGAGGGTAGCATACCCCTCTTTCCCCAAATTAGGGCCGTCTTGTGGTGGATGCGCAGGATACGAGCCACGTCAAAGGCATCGTAATATTTCGGTTCATCTGGTTTGGTTTTCATCTCGTTCGTCATTTCTTCAATGTGTAATGGTTGTCTTTCTGTTGCTCTATCAGGCCGCTCACTTGCATGTGGCGGATATAGTCCTTGGCTGTGCGCTCTTTTACTTCTACTGTCTGCATGATCAATCGAAGAAGCTCATCGATGGCCAGGCGGTCATGTTCGCGGAACACCTCACGGGCGATCAGCGACAGCTCGGCCGTCTTGCGTCGCTCACGCTCTTCTTCCGACTTCTCTCCGCGGGAGACGTGCATGTCGTGTTCCTTGTCCCACCCGAAGAGCATGATCGGGACATCAAGCGGACTGCCGTCACGCACCTTCAACGCCTTGACAACCGACAGAGCTGGGTTGTCGTCCTTCTCAATCGATAGGATGGCGGCCGACTTCCGTTGCAGTTCCGAGCCGATATGCCCGCGCAGCTTGATGCCGTTGGGCACGAAGTGGAGTACGCAAAGGATACACGTGTGGTAGATGTTCGCCAGCCGATAGAGCTCGTCCACCACAGCGATGCTCTCGGCTTCGTCGTTGGCCGAACGGATTAGGTCGGCGATGCCATCGATGACAACAAGATGGATGCTGCCGTGCCCATGATGGTAGAGGTCGAGGCTGTCTTTGATGAGTTGCAAACGGTCTTTGCGAGAGAGTGCGGCGAGGAAAACGGGGTGGTAAAACGTCGGCATTGCATCGAGTCCGACCCGCCGCAGGGTCTTCCCCACGTTGCGGTGAAGCTGGTACTCGGATTGCTCCGTATCGTAGTGTAGGACGGCCTTTTGCGACGTGTTGGGCGTAACCTCCAGCCCGAGTAGATCAGGTGGAGGTGTTGGAATCTCGGTTAGCAGTGTCCCGGCAATCAATGCCGACACATAATTGCTTTTCCCCGTCCCTTCGCCCCCGGTAATGCAAAACAGGTTGTCGTAGGTGCCCAACGGGACACTGCGTGACGCGATCACCGTTTGAGAGCGGTCGGGCGGATGGCGGTAATCGATCTCGCAGGAGTCGAGCAGCATGAGCGTTTGCGTATAAAGCTGCTCCAAGCGGTCGGTAATTAGGTGATGGAAGTCCTCCGCGCTGTATCCCAAACGGAAGTAATCAGAGATGTCCTTCTCAGCCTTCGTCCCAGCCAGTGGAAGTTCGATGCGTCGGACGTTGTAGGCAGCAAACTGTTCGCATCTGAGGGTGGAAGCCTTCACGCCCGTCTCGTCAGCGTCGTAGAGGAAGAAGACGTGACGGAAGCGTCGGACGAGCATCTCTATGATGGAGACGTCAATCTCTGCTGTCTCACTGTTGAAGCAAATGGCGTGAAAGCCGTGTGCGGCAAGCGACATCACATCCTTCTCGTCGCCGGTGATGAACAGCATATCGCCCCGTTGCGGGAGTTGCTCTATGCCAAACGTGTAGATATCCGGCAGGCGACCACCATAGACGAATCGGGCCGCACTTGATGGGCGATAGATCTTCACGTAATCCTTGCGCACGTAGCCGAATAGTAGCTCGTGGGTGCTGCTCATAAAGCCGTAACGCTTCCCTTCGGCCGTCTCGCTGCGGAAGCTGCGGAGCGATCGGACGCCATAGCGTTGCAATACGTTCGGCGTGATGCCGTACTGTCTCCAGTAAGCGCATTCGCTTTCGTCGAAGGCCTTTTCCTCAATGTGGTAAGGCCCTGCCGGCCGGCTTCGCAAGCGTCGGTGTTGGTCGAGGCATTGGAACGCTTTCGACTTGTGATCGAATGGATCCGGAAGCACTCTCCGGTAGGGAGATGGATAGGGATAGGTCACAGATGATCTTCTCCAAGATACGAGGAAAGTCCTTTTGCAAATCCATACCGTGCAGCGCCGCTACAAACCAAAAGCAGTCGCCCGAGCAGGTATGATCCCCGAAGTCGTTCATGCGGTAAATGCCCGTTCGAGGCACCTTGTAGATGAAGCACGACGCCCGCCGATCGTCGTAGAGCGGATTGCGGAACTTCTTCCCTGGTGTGATGGCGAAGGGGATGTAATGGCGAAATACCTGCAATCCGCCATCTGTGGCATGCAAGATCAATACTTTCTCTTTCATGCTTCTTCTCCTTTCTCTGACTTGTGCACCTCCCTTTCGTCTAATATCTCCCGGATGAGATCCTTTATGATCTCTCGAAAAAGCGCGTTGTTCTTCAGAAAGCCGATGATGATGTTGGAACATATCAATAGGATCTTCCGCAGATACTTCATCAGCTCTCGGTACTTCCCTTCCATTGCAGAATCCGCAAAAAGCTCTGCCGGATCGATCTCCAATAGCTCACAATAACCGACGAGAAGCGCCGTACGGAAGCTCTTCGCCTTATTTTCCATCCGATATATCGTGTTTGGATTAACTTGCAATTTTCCAGCGACATACTCCATATAATAACCTCTACTCAGTCGCTCCTCTCTAAGTCTATCTCCGATGTTGTGCATATGTGTAAAGTTAGAGTGCACCTTACGACAGCCTTCCTGCATCGGACACCAATCTATTGCGTTTTTCGCAGGAAATATTGCGTAAAATGCAAGAGTTATCTTCTTCACCAAAAGGGAGGGCCTAGAGCAAACCGTATCAAGATCGAAACCACGACGATTTGAACTTTTCACTGCTTTGATGTGGTTGTCCCGCACAAGGGATCCTTTCCTTGATGGGCCACTCCCGCCCATAAACAAGAAAAATCTCCGATACAACCCACTTGAAGGTGTTAGCCGTACCGGAAAATCTATTTGGGGTATGAGGCAAGAGCAATTGATCGTCCACTCCCCACGGGATCTATGCTTGGATCGTTACTTCATCAGAACTATCTTTGAGGATGACGTGAATGTAGATCATCTTGCTGTGCGACTATACGACCGTGTCCACCCTAGTGACATCGATCACGGGGTCATGGATCCACAGCTGGCTCGTCGGGTCGGCCACAGGCGCCGAGAGGCCTGAAGTGCAGGTGCTTGGAGTAAAGACCCACTAATTCTGCTTTTGTAGAGGAGGGGGAAAACAAAGAAGTCCACCAGACTTGCAGTTCGTCACAAACTGTAATCTGGTGGACTTCTTTCAACTGAATTGAAGCCAAACATCTCGTTTCCATTGCATTTTGCAAAGGAGGTGAGATAGGCTAGGTTCACATGCCATCATACATCTCAGTGCGGTCGCATGAAGACATGAAAAGGGAAGGAGACCATTGGACAAGATTGTGCAAAGGCACTCTCTTAGTCTCTTAGAGAGCTAACCTTCGCATACGTGCAAAAGCATCCACGTACAAACAGAGTGAGCACTTCACTCATATGGGGGTTGTAAATACACAGGAAGTACAGCTTTTAATAATTGAAAAAAGAGAAGAGAATACAGGTACAACTGCCGAAGCCAAATGAATTGGCCTTGTCTATCCCGTTGATCAGATAGGTCAGGGGAAATGTTCCAGCCCGTATAAACACTTGCTTTTTCCATGTCTTTTACTCCGTTTGTTCGTCTAACTGAGAGCAAATGTAGACCGTATTCTGAACACAAAAAAGGTGCTTTTCTTTTCCCCATAAGGATATAGACCCGTCTGCAAGCAGAAAGTCGGCGGATAACACGCCTAAAGAGGCAGGCAATCTCTTTAGGCATCATTCGGGGAAAGGGACGTCTCCCCAAAGGGGCCATTCCCCCGTAAGGTAAAAACACCTCCACAGGTGGATATCCTCCGAAAATACGGTAGCAGGCAGCATGCCACAGGTTTTGTGCCTAAAGGCAGAAACCTATCCCCATAAGGTAAAAACATCACCACAGGCAGAGACCCTCCAAGATGGCGGCAGCAGGTTTGCAGGCTTTACGCCCAAGGTCAAAACCTGTGCGACAACATTCCGTCATTCGCATAGGGCACAGGGATGACAGACCTCATCCTGATTTTTGCCTTCATCTTGGGGGTGCAGTATTCAAACCCCTTCTGGGTGCACGGGCACGTCCCCCCTTAAAGGGGGACGTGCACCGTGACACATGAAGGGGGGTATGAGACTGCAGAGAAAAAGAGATTGCGTGATTTGAAAAGAGAAACATCCCGCGCAGATCAACTAACAACTTTACTATCAATACATTACGTTGTAAAATAGAGATAATCTACCTTGTCGTTTCACTACATTTGACCGTTATGACTATGGGGAAAAGACCGTTTACACCTGCTTTCGTTGGTCACGAATAGGGCACCCAAAGAGCAATCGAGAGAGGATTGTAGTATTCTGCGCATATGAAAGTCGCAGCAAAACGGCAACGTTCTCACGAGGGAAAACTATCTTTGCGGGCAGAAAGCGAGTGTTCTCTGTTATACATGAACAAAGCAGGTCGAAGCACTTAGCTCATTACCTAATCGTTACCTATTCTCTTTTACATTATAGGTAACATTCTCCCATTCAGATAGATAGGATCTCGATGCAGCGTTCCTGCAGACGTCAAGGCAAACGCCGCGAATCCAGCGGAACTCCCGCAAGGGGGCTTTTTCTTCGTTTTGACAATACCGACGACATGTCGCTAATGCTGCTGCGACTTACTTTTGCGCGCCCATCAAAAGGGGGATCTACATTTAATCATATAGCAATAACGACTACGATGAAACTGGCAGAAGCGCTCAGCCTTAGGGCTGACTTACAGAAACGAGTGAACGAGCTGAAGGTGCGGTTTAAGGACAGCGCCAAGGTGCAGGAAGGCGATACGCCGGCGGAAGATCTGGCTGCGCTGGACGTGGAGCTGAATACGGCTTTGGAGGAATTGGAGGATCTGATCTACCGCATCAATGCAACGAACATGCGGACGGTGCACGAGGGCGAGACGGTGACGCGACTCATGGCCCGTAAGGATGTGCTGGCCATGCGTGTACAGCTGATGAAGGAGGTGCTCAGCCATGTGGTGGAAGGCGATGCTCGCTATGGGCGCAACGAGATCAAGACGGTGCGCGTGGTGGATGTGCCCGACCTGCGCCGACGCACGGACGCTGCGGCACGCGAGCTCCGTGAACTGGACATGAAGATCCAAGCCCTGAACTGGTCTGTGGACTTGATCGAAGAAGACACGAACAAATGAAGGAACTGATCTGTCCCAATTGCCAAAAGGCATTCAAGGTGGACGAAGCTGACTATGCAGCCATCCTTATGCAAGTCAAGGATCGCGAGTTCAAGGCCGACCTCGACCGACGCATTGCCGAGCTGCACAAGCAGCACGAGGCCGAACAGGCGGCGGCGACCCTGAAGGCCAATCAAGCCTACGAGCGCTCCCTGCAGCAGCGGGAGGTCGCGCTGAAGGAGAAGGACGCGACCATCGCACGCCTCGAAACGCAGCTGAACGGCATGGAGGAGAAGAAGCAGTTGGAGCTTAGCGCACAGCTGGCGCGCAAGGAGCAGGAGATCGACCGTCTGAAGGCTGAGATCAAAGGCAACGACGACCGAGTGAAGCTCGAAGTGCTCAAAGAGGAGCAGAAGTGGGAGAAGACACTGCAGCAAGAGCGTAACGCCAACGAACGCCTCCAAGACCGCATCAAACTGGAGCAAAAAGAAGCCTCCATCCGAGAGATCGCGATGAAAGAGGACTACGAGCGGCGCCTCAAACAACAGCAGGAGCAGGTGGATTATTACAAGGATCTGAAGGCCCGAATGTCGACCAAGATGATCGGCGAGAGCCTCGAGATCCATTGCAGCACGGAGTTCAATCGCGTCCGTAGCAGCGTCTACCCCAACGCCTATTTCGAGAAGGACAACGACGCCAGCCGAGGCACAAAGGGCGACTTCATCTTCCGCGACCATATCGACGGTATGGAGTACATCTCCATCATGTTCGAGATGAAAAACGAGGCCGACACCACCGCCACCAAGCATCGCAACGAGGACTTCTTAGCCAAGCTCGACAAAGACCGTCGTGAGAAAGGCTGCGAATACGCCGTGCTGGTCTCCCTGCTTGAGCCCGAGAGCGAGCTCTACAACGAGGGCATTGTGGACGTGTCGTACCGTTACCCCAAAATGTTCGTCGTCCGCCCGCAGTTCTTCATGCCCATCATCGCCCTGCTCACCCAGGCCTCGCGCAACAGCGTAGCCTACAAAAAGGAGCTCGAACAAGTGCGCCAACAATCGGTCGACGTGCGCAACTTCGAGGAGCAGCTGGAGATGTTCAAGGACGGCTTCGCGCGCAACTACCGCTTGGCCAGCGATCGCTTCCGCACAGCCATCGACGAGATCGATAAGTCCATTGAGCATCTGCAAAAGATCAAGGAGGCACTCGTTGGCTCAGAAAACAACCTCCGCCTGGCCAACAACAAGGCCGAGAGGCTCACCATTCGCAAGCTCACCTACAAGAACCCGACGATGAAGCGCATGTTTGACGAGGCTCGCGCGGCTAATCAAATGGAAGAGGTCTCGGAGGAGATCGAGGAGGAGGTGGATGAATAAGTAAGACATAAAGGCAGCGTTCGTCTATTATCAGCGGCGTACGGGGGCGGTACAAACCCGCCTCACTCCCCCCGGGAGACGAGGCAAAAAGTCATCGAATTAGAAATCGAGCCCGCATTGTGCACATCGGCACAGCGCACAGGCGCAGGGAGCATACCCGAAACGTAATTGATTCGGTGCATTGCGCATCACCACGTATCGACCGACGCCACGACGCGACGAACGCGGGTGGGACAGTGGGTAGAAGGGCTGCGGCACACACAGGGGTGCTGCGGCCCTTCGTCTTTTCCGGGAGGGCGCCGTCAGGCGGAATGAGCATCCGCACACCCCACACCCCTCTCCGGGTTTTAACCGCGTCCTTACTTTTGCCTCCGTGAATCGCAAACGACATATCCGGTTGATGGCCCTATGGTCCCGACGCCTGATCGTAGGCGCGTGGCGTACGGCTTGGCTCACGGGCACGCTGTGGCTTGGACTCACGGCTTGCAATGGTGGTGCGGGCGGCAGCGCCGACGGCAGCGACTTTGTCGACCCCTATCTGGAGCAGGACTCGGGCGGACGACGCAACGACGTCACCCGATTCCAGAACAGCGCAGACCTGGCTCGCGACTTCACCAATCCCCCCTCCTACGCACGCCCACGCATCGTCTGGCAATGGCCCGGCGGACGCATCTCGGAAGAAGGCATTCGGCACGACCTGACTGAGATGTGGCGCGTCGGCATACGCGGCGCCGTGATCTACGAGACTGGACTCTCCGCCCCGGATCGCACGCCGGGTGCAACCTCCATGGGCACAGGCTTTATGAGTCCGCGCTGGCGTGCACTCTTCCGCTACGCCTGTCAGGTGGCCGACAGTCTAGGCATGGAGATCGGCCTCAATCTGGGCAGTGGCGCCGATAGCGGGGGGCCGTGGATCACGCCCGAGCTGGCCAGCAAACGCCTATTCTGGAGTCAGACGGACGTCGAGGGCGGCCGACGGATACGCATTCAGTTGGCACTGCCTGAGGGCGTGATGATGCGCCCGGGGCTGAAGGTGCCCTTCTACATCCCAGTGGCCGTGCTGGCTGTGCGCATGGACGACGCCTATGGCGGCGAGGAGGAAGTGCCTACGGAACCCTCGACCGAGCCGACGGACTCCACCACGACCGATGCGCCCAAGACCACGACACGCGTGCTGCTGCCGATTCGTCCGGGCGATGTCTACGACCTCAGCGAGCGCGTCGACGCCGATGGCAATCTCTCATGGGAGGCGCCCGCAGGCACCTTCCGCCTCTTCCGTTTCGTCTGCTCGGGTTCGGGGCGACGATCGGCCCACGCTACGCCTGGTGCGGGCGGACTGACGCCAGACTTCCTCAGCGTGGAGGCTACGGATGTGCACTTTGACCACACCGTGACGGTGCTCCTTGGGGAGATGCGTGACCATCGGCCGCAGAGCTGGACTTACATCACGGACGACGGCGCCATGCCGTCCGATGCTGACTGGACACCCTCGCTGGCCACGGAGTTTCGTCGCCTCAACGGCTACGATCTCACGCGCTACTTGCCCGTCTTTGCGGGTCTTACGATCGAGAACTACGACGTCTCCGAGCGCTTCCGTGCGGACTATCGGCGCACGGTGGCTGACCTGTTAGCGCGCAACCGCTACGGACGTCTCCGCGAGCTGGCTCACCAGCGCAACCTCAGCATCCACCCCATCAGCCGATCGGCCCTGTCTGTGCCCGCCGACGCGGTGCGCAATGCGGCTTTCAGCGATGTGCCCGCGGCCCATTTCCGCCTCCGTACGCCCTCGCCCTTAGCGACCTATCCCACGGGCAGGGACGCATCGATCAAGATCGCAGCTTCCGCTGGCCACCTCTACAACCGGCGATTCATCGCCGCCAAAGGCCCGCAGACGGATGGCGGCGGCGGATGGGAGGTGGACCTCCGCGCCCTTAAACCCCTCGTCGATCGCGTCTATGTGCAGGGCGCGAACCGCATCTTCATCAACGCCTTTACGCACTCGCCCGCCTCGGCGGGTGTGCCGGGCATCGAGTGTCCGGACGGCGTCTGCTTCAATGCCAACGCTACGTGGTGGCGCCAGTCACGGGCCTTCCTGACGTGGACGGCTCGCAACGCCGTCATGCTGGTGCAGGGCAAGCCGGTGAGTGACGTCTGCGTCATCTGCGACGACGAGGCGGCGGCCTGTGAGGCCCTGCTCCGACGGGTGGAGGAGGAGTTGGGCGGACGGTATGACTACGACGTGGCCGGCACGGATGCCCTGCTGACACGTATGACTGCACACTCCAGCGGCGCCATCGTCCTGCCCGACGGTGTGCGCTATCGCCTGCTCGTCCTGCCCGATCGTCCCGCCATGCGCCCCGAGGTCATGGCCAAGATCAAGGAGCTGGTGCGGGGTGGCGCCGTCGTCATGGCGCCTAAGCCGCTGACCACCGTCGGCCTGCAAGGCTACCCAGAGTCTGAGGCGCTGCTCCGCGCCGACGCCGATTCCGTCTGGGGGCGCACGTTCACGGGCGAGAGTGTCTTTGGGCGTGGGCGAGTCGTTTGGGGCAAACGGCTCAGCGAGGTGCTAAGCCATATCGGCGTCCAGCCCGACTTTGAATACATCAGCACCCCGCCTCTCGGCACCCACCTCAGCTATATCCATCGCACGACCGACGGGGCCGACCTCTACCTCGTGGTTAATCGGCGTGACCGACCGGAGTTCGTCAACCTGACCTTCCGCAACGGGGGTGGTCGTCGACCCGAGATCTGGGATCCGATGACGGGCACCATGACGCCGCAGCTCATCTTCCGCAGCGACCGGCTGGGCCGCATCAGTGTGCCCGCCTTCCTGCCGCCCTACGGCTCATTCTTCGTCGTCTTCCGTCGCCCGATCGAGGGACCCTACTTCACCGCCCTCATGCGCAACGGCGACGACCTCTTCCCCAAGCTCCCCCCCTACCCCTTCGGCCAGGCGCCCGTGACGACCGTCGAGAGCGGCGCGGCCTTCTGCTTCCAGACCGGCTGGAAGTATGGCCTACAGAAGCGTGGCGGCCATCGACTGGCCTTGCGGGGCTATCACACGGAGACTGTACCCGTGGCCACGGCCTGGAGCGTCTGGTTCGACCCGCGATGGGGCGGCCCCGGCGAGCTGCGTTTCGATCGCCTCTACTCCTGGCCCACGCACCCCGATCCGGGCGTGCGCAACTATTCGGGCACGGCCGTCTATCGCAACACCTTCCGCCTCTCGACTGCCCAGCTGAGCCACACGAACGTGGTGCTGTCGCTCGGGCAAGTGCTCCATCTGGCGGAGGTCGAGATCAACGGCCGACCGGCTGGCGTGTGGTGGTGTCCGCCCTACGAGCGGGAGGTGACGTCGCTCCTCCGCGAGGGCGAGAACACGTTAGAGGTGCGCGTGACGAACCTCTGGCCCAACCGCCTGATTGCTGACCTGCGCGAGCAGCCCTCCGACCGCCTGACGCAGACAAACCTACGCGGCCGTTATACGGGTGGATCGCCTTCCACCATCTCCGGCCTCCTCGGCCCCGTGCGGCTCAGCGTCCGCCCCATCAAACGGCCGTAGGGGGAAACGCAAAACCACCCAGTTTGACCCCAATCGGGGTCGGGTTTTGCTTCAAACCACCTGGTTTGACCCCAATCGGGGTCGGGTTTTGCTTCAAACCACCTGGTTTGGCCTAAATCGGAGGTCGGTTTTGCTTCAAACCACCTGGTTTGACCCTAATCGGGGTCGGGTTTCGCTTCAAACCATTGGTTTGGCCTAAATCGGGGTCGGGTTTCGCTTCAAACCATTGGTTTGGCCTAAATCGTGGGTCGGTTTTGCTTCAAACCATTGGTTTGGCCTAAATCGGGGTCGGGTTTTGCTTCAAACCATTGGTTTGGCCTAAATCAGGGTCGGGTTTCGCTTCAAACCATTGGTTTGGGCCTAAATCGGGGGCTAACCTCTCTCTCGCCCTTCTCCGTAAAAGCAAGCGCCCCCGAATATGCGGCAAGGCATATCCGGGGGCGCGGTGCATAAGGATTCAGAGGCGCTACTTCTTCGGCAGGGCGTCTGACCAGCCCGGCGTCTGAGTCACACCGAAACCGGCGTTAACCTCGTCCGCAGGGATGGGATAAACAAGGTCAGAGATCTTGTAGTTCGTGTAGGTATACTTCTCATTCGGCGCATTGATGGCGTAAACCTCGGCCTGTTCGTCCCAACGACGGAGGTCCCAGAGGCGGAAGCCCTCCTGGAAGAGCTCGCGGGCGCGCTCATCCTTGATGAAGCTATAGAGGGCGTCCTTCGTCTGCGGCAGGTCGCCCACGGCCTTGATCGATACGTCTCGGCGAGCCACAACGAGCAGTGCCTTGCGTGAGCCGTCCAGGTCGCCCTTCTGGAGGAGTGCTTCGGCTTGGATGAGGTACATCTCGGGGGCATTGACGATGTAGTTCGTAGCGAAATAGGGCGAACTACCGGCTAAGTTGAACTTACCGCTGCCGTAGTACGGCGTCGCAGGTTTGTTTCGTGCCCCCCATGTCATGATGGATCGGCGGGAATCCGACTCCTTATACAGCCGCTGCAATTTCGGGCTCGGGCTGAAGCAGTAGACGCTCCAAACGTTGCCGAGTGAGGAGGCGCCAAAGTTCTTCGTGGCGTTGATGGCCAGAGAGAAGAAGGATTCGTTGTTGCTCTGCTCGCCGGCATAGAGAGCACGGTAAGCAGCGGGCGTATCGGCCAGTGAGGTGACCTTGGCAGAGTCTAATGCAGCGCGGGCATGGGTGATGGCCTCGTCCCAGTTCTCCATATAGAGGTAAGCACGTGCCAAGACGCCGTGAGCGGCCGGGATGCGCCAGTAGACGCGCTCGGTGCGGCTGCCACCGGATTTGAAGTGTGCCAGAGCGTTCTTAAGATCGCTCACCACAGCGGCGTACGATTCGCCCACCGTGGAGCGCGCTACCTGCGTCTCGGGAAGGATGACCTGATCCGAAATAACGATGCCCGGACGATCGGAGAAATCCGTACCGTTGACCTTGATCTGATGGCTGAAGATGTTCGTCAGCATCAGGCGGGCATAGCCACGCATGGTGTAGGCCTCGGCCATGTCACGATCGAGTTCTTTCTTCTCATCGTCCGAGGCCTTGTCATAGAGCGCCTGTGCACCGACAATAACGCGAGTAGATTGGTTGATGGCCTTGTAGCCATATTCCCAGATGTCGGCCAAATAGCCTTCTGTATCCAAATAGGTGTAACCGTAAATGGCAGACCAGTGTCCGGTGACGCCGTTCCAGTAGGTAACGTCGGTAGGGATGTCACCGATGGCAATGGCGTAGTTACCGGCGAAACGGTAGTTGTAGAAGTTGTCGTAGGTGCCGTTAAGGGCAGAGCTAACGACGGGCACAGTGGTGAGCCCCTCAGAGAGGTCTTGCCCCCGGTAGAACTTCGTGTCGAGAAAGCTGTCGCCGCAGCCAGAGAGTCCGGCTGTCAACGCTGCAGCAACGAGTGTATGGATGAGGATTTTCTTCATTGCTATTCTTCTTGAATGGGTCATGAATTAAAATGTGATTTGCACGCCACCGATGAGTGTACGCGAAGCGGGATACTGCCAGGCGATGTACCCATTGTCGTAGGTCTCGGGGTTATACCCGACGAAGTCCGAAGCGGCGAAGGTGTAGAGGTTGTCTACGGAGGCGTAGACGCGCACGCGGTTCATGTACGCCTTCTTAGTCCAGTCGGCAGGCAGGGTGTAGCCCACAGTCAGGTTGCTGAAGCGCAGGAAGTCTCCACTGTAAACAAAGCGCGTAGAGCGTTGCGTGGCCTGGTTCGGATCGCCGAAGATGTATTGCGGATTCTTGGCGTCCTTGTTTTCGGGCGTCCACGAGTCTTCCACCACACGCTTGAGCGCCGGGCGGTTGTTCATGCCCCATCCGGTGAAGGAGGCTCCAAAGTCAAACACCTTGCTGCCCAAGCGATAGTTGAACGTCGCAGAGGCGTCGAGGCCTTTCCACGTGAGTGAGGTGCCGAAACCGCCGTACACTTTCGGGTCGGCCGAACCGACGTAGCGCTTAGCAGCCTTGCTGTAGTTGCTCGTAGTCTCGTTGCCTTCCTTCTTGAGATACCACAACGGTTTACCCGTCTCGCGGTCCACACCGGCGTATTCCTTCATCCAAAATTGGCGATAGGGGCGTCCCTCTTCAATGATGGTGTAATTGCCTTCGATCGGCTTATGGCCAGCCAGCTCGATCACCTTGTTTTGGTTATAGGTCATGTTGACGTAAGCCGTCCAGTTGAGGGTTTTGTTGCGAACTAAGGTGCCGTTGAGGGCTACTTCAACCCCCTGGTTACGGATGGAGGCAATGTTCTTCAGCAGCTCTTTAAAGCCCGTGGGACGAGACATAGGCACATTATAAAGCGCGTCGGTAGTGGTCTCGTTATAAAAGTCTACGGAGAGGTTGTAGCGGTTGACGAAAGAGAGGTCGAAACCGACGTCAAACTTCTTCGACGTTTCCCACGTCAGCTCCGGGTTAGCATACTGTTCGGGGGCGATACCGGCGGCCAGGTTGTAGTTATGCCCGGCGCCATAGAGGCCACGCGCGGCATACCAACCGATGTCTTGATTGCCGACCGTACCATAGGATACGCGCAGCATGGCGTTCGTGAGCTTCGAGTTGTCCTTGAGGAACTCCTCGCCCGATACGCGCCATTTGCCACCCACGGACCAAAAGTTACCCCAGCGGTGGTTCGATCCGAAGACCGACGAGCCGTCGCGACGCAACGCCAACGAAGCGTAGTACTTATCGGCATTGGAGTAATGAGCATCCATGAAGTACGAAGCCAGACGAGCCTCGCGGATGCTGACCTGCTCATCCTTCCAACTGGCAGCCGTAGTCAGTTCGCGCTGGCCGATAGAAGCATAGGGGAAATCAGAGCCGGTGAGGTAGGTGTACGAGTAATGTTTACGCTGCGACTCCTGACCGATGAGGACGTTGAGGTCGTGTGCATTGATCCGTTTGTTCCATCCGGCGATGTTGGTCCAGGTGACGATCGTGGAGCGCGAGGTGTACTGCGATCCAGCGCCGTTCTGCTGCATACCGTCGGGGTCATAGATGGCGCTGTTGTAGCCATATTCATTGAGGTCGTTGATGTTCACGCCCAGCGTAGTCTTCACGTAGAAGCCACGGCCGAGGTCAACTTGCAAATACGGGCTGAGATTGACCACCTGCGTCTTCGTGCGGTTGATGTTACCCAACTCGGGGTCGTTTACGGCCAGCGGATTCACCTCGTCGATGTGCGTGTAGTTCCCGTTCGCATCACGCGGCGTGTAGAACGGTTTCATGAGCGAAACGGCAGCCACGAGCGGGCTATTCATCGTTCCAGAAAGGCCCTGCGAGAAGCCGTTCTTGACGGAGTAGGTGAACGAGGTGTTGGCGCCCACAGTGAGGCGTTCGAACTTGCTATCCACGTTCAGTCGGCCGGTAAAGCGAGAGAAGTCGGAGTTGATCACGATACCCTCTGCGTCCATATATCCGAGGCCGAGGTAGTAGCCCGTCTTGCCGGTGCGACCGGAGACGTTCAGGTTGTAGTCCTGATAGTGGCCCGTACGAGTAACGAGGTCGAACCAGTCGGTGGACGAAGTGCCGTCCCAGCCATAGTTCTTCGTCAAGGTCTTATAGGCTGCATCGTAGTCGGCAGCGCGACCAGCAGCTACCCATCCCTTGGCGTAGAGATCCATCGACGATTTAGCGTCGGCGTAGTCCATATTGTGGTTGCCCACAGAGACAGCGCCCTGCTTCATCTCGAAGTTGACCGTCGTAGCGCCCTCAGCGCCCTTCTTGGTGGTGATGACGATCACACCGTTACCAGCGCGCGAGCCATAGATGGCCGTTGCGGCAGCGTCCTTGAGGATGGTGATGTTCTCGATGTCAGAGGGGTTCAGCGCAGACATCGGGTCCACGTTGTTGTTGCTCGTGGAGGAGCTACCCTCGTTCTCGGCGTTCACAGGCACGCCGTCGATCACATACAACGGGGCCGTACCCGAGTTGAGCGATCCGCGGCCGCGCACAAAGACGCTTCCGAACGTTCCGGGCATACTCGTGGCGTTGTTCATCTGCACGCCTGGCACAGCGCCCTCGAGCGACTTCATAAAGCTGGCGTCGGTCTTCTTATTCAAGGCCTCCTTGTCCACAATAGCGGCGGCGCCGGTAAACGAGGCGCGGCGCTGGGTGGTGTAACCGGTGACTACGACCTCGTCGAGCAACTCGTTGTCACCCTTGAGGACGACCGTCACGCGGGGCGCTACGGCCACCTCTTGCGTCTTATAGCCGATGTAAGAGACGACTAACGTCTTGGCTCCTGCGGGCACCGAGAGGGTGAAGTTCCCATCGATGTCCGTCACCGTTCCCGTCGTCGTACCCTTCACTAATACGGAGGCACCGATGACCGGCTCTCCGTCGTCAGCCGAGGTGACGGTCCCCGTCACACTCGACACCTGGGCCGAAGCCCAGCCTACCCCCAAGAGGAGGAAGGCTAACATGTACAGTACTTTTTTCTGCATACTCTTTGTTTGATTAGTAAAACGGTTTGTTTTTGCGGCGGCAAAACTATCTGTAATAGGATCATCTCCCCAATCTCCCCCCACAAAACAGAAAATCAGCCATCGATTACCCCCAATCTGTAGAATCATCTTACGGCAACGGCTTCCTTTCATCACCCCCTCGTGGAAAGAAATTCGGACACGGGGAAGCGCCCCTAACCGACTGGCACAAGGCGCACGCCTACCTTTGCCACACATCAAACATCCCCCCCTATTCCTATTATTATGCTTACCGCCGCCACCCTCCCCGACTTCGGCCTGAACCTCGACGCCGACTTTCATAGCAAAGTAATCCTCTCGGTCATCGTCCTTGTGGGCGTTTGGCTCGCTCGTGTCCTCATCCTGCACATGGTGTGGCGGAGCACAACGAACCATAAGGTGCGCTATCGCTGGAAGCGCGCCCTCTCATACGCCGCTCCGGCCTGCCTCTTCCTCTTCGTGGCGCTGGTCTGGATCAACGCCTTCCGACACGTCAGCACCTACCTCGGACTCCTCTCGGCCGGCATCGCCATCGCCCTCAAAGACCTCCTGGAGAACATGGCCGGATGGCTCTTCATCGTCATTCGCAAACCCTTCGCCGTGGGCGACCGCGTGCAGATTGGCGACGACCGCGGCGACATCATCGACATCCGCCTCTTCCAGTTCACCATCCTCGAGATCGGCAACCGCATCGACGCCGAGCAGAGCACAGGCCGCATCATCCACATCCCCAACGGCCGCGTCTTCACCATGCCTCAGGCCAACTATGATCAGGGCTTCCGGTATATCTGGAACGAGGTCCGGGTGCGCCTCACCTTCGACAGCAATTGGCAACGTGCGCGTGAGATCCTGCTCGAGGTGCTTAACCGTTACGGCGGCGACGTCGTCCTCGACGCCGAGCAGGGGCTGAACGAGGCCAGCAAGATGTACTACGTGCACTACCAACACCTCACGCCCATCGTCTACATCGCCCTCATGGAGGACGGCATCACCCTGACCGGACGCTATCTCTGCGAGCCGCGCCGCATACGCAGCACCGAGTCCGCCATCTGGGAAGACCTCCTGACCACCTTCGCCACCCACAACGACATCCGCTGGGCTTACCCCACACGGCGGTTGGTGGGATACGGCGACTAGGCGTTCGTCGGCTCACCACGCCCCCCGGGATCCGTGGATCCTGCGAAGTATCCCAAAAGCAAAGCCCCGGAATCGTGAACTCCGGGGCTTTGTGAAAAGAAACGTGCTACGCTTGGGGAGGAAGCGTGCACCGATCGTTTATTTCATCCAAAAAACAATCGATGCCAATCACCGCGAGCTTGGGAAAATCGATCTTCTCCAAGACTTCAAAGTGTCGGTCTTCCGTAACGATGTATCGGGCATTAGAGGCAATCGCACAGTCCACGAATTTGTTGTCGTCAGGATCGGCGGTGATCAAACGAAATCGAAAGAAGACGTCGACCATCTGCACATTCGCCCGCTCTAATAAAGCCGACAGGATGTACTGCGCCACGCGCAGGTTGATGTTGCGCGCCAAAACCTCCTCGTATTCTTCAAGGATATCCGTACTGACGCACAAGGTGTATTCACCTTGCAGAAACGACTGCCAAACGGGATAGTAGCGACTCCGCGACGAGATAGCCATCAGCAGGCAGTTCGTGTCCAATACGACCTTACCGCTCATGGCCGATAGGGGGTCCGTTCGTGGAGGTGGCGAAACGATTCTACACGCTCTTCCGTCAGGCGGCCATCCGCCCACATGCGATCGATCTCTTCTGCGGCCTTGCGGGCAAAGTGGTCCGAGATGGCCTGCTTCAGTTCGGCCAACTCCTCAGGGGTCTTTATCACAGACATCAGTTTGAGCATTTCCAATTGGGCTTCATTGAGAGTCGTTGCTTCCATATATAATCCGTCTTTGTTGGTGGCACAAAAATACGACAAACCCACCCCTTACGCGAAGCTAAACAGGGCCCCTACCGGGGCTGGGAAGCTTGGCCGGGTACCAGAATAAACTGCCCTGCCTCGGCAGAGGCCTGCGCGAAGCTAAACAGGACCCCTACCGGGGTTGGGAAGTTTGGCCGGGTACCAGAATAAACTGCCCTGCCTCGGCAGAGGCCTGCGCGAGAGTAAACAGGCGCCTGTTTGAGTCACTCCAGTCTGCGCGAAGCTAAACAGGCGCCTGTTTGGCACTACACAATTTGCACGAGAGTAAACAGGCGCCTGTTTGGCGCTACACAATTTGCACGAGGGTAAACAGGCGCCTGTTTGGCACTACGCAGTTTGCGCAAGGCTGAACGGGTGCCTGTTTGGGGAGAGGCAGACCATTTTTCGTTTGTAGATTTTAGTTTTTCGCCCCCTACGCCCCTACCTTTGTCCCATCATCATCAAAATAGCAGACCATTATGAAGAAGTATCTCATCTTACTGGCAGCCGTCATCATGGCGCTGACCGCGTGCGAGGGGCCCATGGGGCCTCCGGGACCTGTCGGACCGCAAGGCCCTCCGGGTACGGGATCCGGATCAGGGGATCATGTCCGTTGGAAAGTCTTTGAATACACCGTCCTGGAGCGCGACTGGGAGCTGGTGGGCGGCAAGGATGCGCTCAATTCGCACTACATCTTTGAGTTCAAAGAGAACCTCCTGACCAAAGAGATGACCGAAGGCGCCATCGTGGGCTACCGGATCTTGACGCTCGACAACGGTAGCAAGGTCTACACCCCGATGCCCTACAACCTGCCTCGCGGGGAGCGCAGCGGCAACCGAGAGAACCTCTGGAACGAAGTCTACACCTTCGACTTGCAAGCCGGTTCGATCGCTTTCTATGCCTATTACTCTGACTTCAAAACCGGAAACCGCCCCCCGACGTGCACCTTCCGCATCGTCATACTCTACTAATAGGAATGGCTGACGAACAATTTGATTTAGTAGCCAAAACGCTCTACGGACTGGAGGATGTGCTGGCCGACGAGCTTCGCGCGCTCGGTGCTGAGGGCGTGGAGACGGGCCGACGCATGGTGGCTTTTCGTGGCGATAAGGCCATGCTTTACAAGGCCAACTTCCACTGTCGCACAGCCCTGCGCATCCTCAAGCCCGTGGCCCGCTTTCGTGCCGAGAACGCGGATGAGGTCTACGAGGCCGTCAAGGCCGTCGAGTGGGAGCGATACCTCTCGCCCGAACGCACCTTCGCCGTGGACGCGGTGATCTATTCCGAGAATTTCCGCCACTCCAAGTTCGTGGCTTACCGCACGAAGGACGCCATAGCCGACCGCTTCAAGGAGCGCACCGGACAGCGCCCCTCCGTGCGACTGAGCAATCCGGACATGGCGATCCATATCCACATCTCGCACAACGATTGCACGCTGGCCCTCGACAGTTCGGGCGAGAGTCTGCACCGGCGCGGATACCGCGTGGAGCAGGGCGAGGCACCACTGAACGAGGTCTTGGCCGCCGGCATGATCCTCCTCACCGGATGGCGCGGCGAGTCGCACTTCGTCGACCCCATGTGTGGCTCGGGCACCCTGCTCATCGAAGCCGCCATGATCGCCCTCAACATCCCGCCCGGCGTCTATCGCAAGGGCTTCGCCTTCGAGCGCTGGCCAGACTTTGACCGCGAGCTTTTTGAGTCGATCTACAACGACGACTCTGGAGAGCGCGACTTCGAGTTCCTCTGTCACGGCACCGACATCTCCGCCGACGCCATCCGCCGCACCGAGCGCAACGTGCGCAGCGCCGGCCTCTCGCGCTACATCACGCTCCGCACCATGCCCTTCCAGCAGTTCATGCGCGCACCGCAGCCCGCCATCCTCGTCACCAACCCGCCCTACGGCGAGCGTATCGCAGCCGACAACATCGGTGAGCTTTACGGCATGATCGGCGAACGGCTGAAGCACGTCTTCATGGGGTGTCAGGCGTGGATCTTGAGCTACCGCGACGAGTGTTTCGACCACATCGGTCTCCGTCCCAACGCCAAGCTCCAGCTGATGAACGGCGAGCTGGCGTGCGAATACCGCGGCTACGAACTGTTCGCCGGCACGAATAAGGACTATCGCAAGGCGCAAAACGAGGCTCCACCCGCCCGCCGATTCGAGCGCGGCGAACGCCCCGAACGCACAGACCGCAGCGAACGGTTCGAACGCCGTGAACGAGGTGAGCGTCCGGAACGCAATGAACGCACAGCGCGCTTTTCTCGTGGCGAGCGCACGGAGCGCAGCGAGCGATTCAAACGCAGCGATCGGCCCGAACGTCCTCCACGCGGTGAGCGACCAGAACGCAAAGAGCGCAGTGAGCGGCCGGCCCGCAACACATTTACCGGCAAGCCCCGCCTCAGTCGGCTCGACCTCGACGCCCTGCGCCGAGCCATCGACAAGCCCGACACCACTGTAGAGGAGTAGCCCCACATACCGAAAAAAAGGGGGGACGCACCTTGAGAATCCAATCTCGGTGCGTCCCCCTTTTGTTGTTACAAGTGGCCGGTGACGAGTTACAGATTGAGGTCCATGCCCTTCGGATACTTCACGCTATAACTGAAGGTGAAGGTGCGCGCCTCGCCGGCCTTGAGCGTCACGTTCCACGTCACGACACCCGTCTCGGTGTTGTTCGTCGTCGGCGTGGTGGTGTCCTTGAGCAGCTCCACCTCGATGTTCTTCTGCGTCGAGATGGGATACTGATCCTTGAGCGTGAGGCGGACGTCACGCTTGCGATTGTTCTTCACCGAGATCGTGTAGGCGAACACTTGCCGTGTGTCTGAACCGAAGGCCTTCTTCGTGCTGAAGTCCTTGACTTTCTCACGCCGTATGGTGATGCGCTTGTCGGTGCCGAGCGTCAGGGTGAGCTTCTTCAGCGCCTCGGCATTGTCGATGTAGGTCTCGCCGAGGTAGACGCCGTCGTAGGTGATCTGCGCCGATCCGCTGGGCAGATCCAGCTTGTCGCTCTCCTTGATTTCGGCCAGGAGGTAGGCATCCGTATCCAGCTTCGGCGCGGCGTAGTAGTAATAATCCGCGGCGGCCTCCTGAGTGCGCAGGTCGATGTTTTGCTCCTTGCCGTTGCCGGGGATGGTGTAGGGCAGGTCGATGGCGTAGATGGTGGCCACGGCCGAGTTGTCGCTTACGATGACGTGATCATCGATTGACATCTCCATCGGCGTCGCATCGGCCACGTCTTCGACCGCCATATCGGCTTCGGCCTTGGCGACGGATCGGGTCTTCATGCTATACGAGTTCTGCACGGTCATTTCGGCCAACATCATGGGGGGATTCTCGCGGAGGAACCAGGTGTTGAAGAGTGGTGCCACGCGTCCGTTGTTGGGCGATCCGGTGGAGAGGGTCAGCTTCACCTGCTTCCAGTCGACGCCCGTCGTCTGCTTCACTTTCGCTTTCTGCACGATGCGGATCGGCTTCTCGGGCGACTCCACGTTGATGCCGTAGTAAGGCGTCCAGCTGGCGGCGAAGGTGCAGTAGCTCACGGCCACGCGTACGGCGCCGGCCACGGGTGCCGTCACGTTCAGGCGCAGCGCTCCGGCGTTGTGACCCGCCTCGGCGAGCTGCTGACTGAGCCGCTTGACGGTGGCCTCACACGTCTTCTTCTCCTCACGAAGGCGAATCAGCTCGTTTTCGATGGCCATCATCTTCGTCTTGTAATAATCCATGCTCCGCGAAAGCTCATCGAGCGACACGCCGCGCTCGGACGGGGTGGCCATCTTTTGCGTCATGCCCGTCTCGAGGAGTTTGAGCATTTGCTCGTTTGTCTTCGTTTCGATGCCGATCTGCCGGAGCTTGTTTTCGTACGTTCGGAGTGAGTCCAGCATGCGTTGTGTGCCTGCGTCGGCGGCCTTATCGGTCTGGTGGCGCGGCACATACTCGTAGGCCGTGATCAGGGCGCCGCCGCTCATGCCGATCCGGAGGCTGCTCTCGTCGATGCCTGAGCTGAGGCCTTCGATCCACACCTCGTTGTCGCCCTTATCTAGTGTCACCGAAGCGGTATGCTCCAGCACAGCGCCGCGATAAAACACGGTCGCCTCGTTCAGTTTTGCCGGTGCCGATTTGGGTTCGCCGCCGGCCAGTGCATCCATTGTCATGCTCATAAACAAAATACCTGCTGTGATTAATAGGGTCGCTTTCATATTCTCTTTTCTATTAGGGGTTCGTGGCAAAGGTAGATGGTGCCGTGCTCTCGGCCGCTGCCTCGGCGAGGGCGGCGGCGTTCTTTTTGGCGCGTCGGGCGCCGGCACGTCGGGCGAGGAGCTCGGCGTAATGCTTACGGAGGATGTTGAGGCCGGAGAGCGCCCGGCTCCACGCCTCCACCTCGGGGTAGGCGTCGGCCATGACGGCCAGGTAGAGGCTGAGCCGGGTATAGTCCTCCGTGATGGTGCGGCGCATGACCCCGACGTCGACCGGGGTGCGCTGAGCTTCATTGGCGCGGCGCTGGGCCGCGTGGGTGCGATAGGCCTCGTTGGCGGCGCGGATGGCGTCCACGTCCGTCTGCAGGTGGAGCCGCTGGACGGCACCGGCGTAGGGCGATTTCGTAAGGTCGTTGAGGAAGTTGTCCGTGGCGCCGGTCAGCTTCTGAACGTTGAGGGGGTAGACGAGCCGATGCTTCCGCCAGAGGATGTTCAGCGCCTCGTAGGCTTGGCGCTCGTCCGCGTCCTCGGACAGCCGATAGACCTTGAATCGGAGTCCGAAGCGGCTGATGGCCGTCCGCCGCTCGCTGTTTTTCGTGTGCGCCACGGCCGTCTCGGGCCTCCTCAGTGGGTCACGCGTAGCGCCCTCCAAGGGTCCGATAGCGGCCTTGATAGCCATCGTGTAACGCTTCAGCGGCGCGTCCGTCTCGATCAGCGTCGCACCTCTCATTTCGATCTGTTCCACCGTCTCGCGCATCAGCGTGATGAACTCCATCTGCTGCAAACGGGTGGTGTTGCAAGCCATTAATTCCTTCATATCGTTATTCCTTCTGACTTCTTCTGACAAGGGGGTGAATCCGGCGTATAAGTACTCATTGTCTGCAGACAAATCGGCGTATAACATGTTTCAATCTCTATTGTCTATAGACAAACCTCGCATTTACACGCTTCAAATACTCTTATCAGCAGACAAAAGTATGCATTATATCTATACACATCTATTGTCTACGGACAAACCTACTCAAAATAGGTAACGCCTCGTTTTGTCCATAGACAATCCTATATTTTAGATGTAAACGACTATTTTGTCTGCAGACAAAATCAACTGTAACACGTTTTCCAGCCCATTGCCGACCGTCAACCCTCCGCCCGAAAACAAAAAGCCCCCATCTGCAACAGCAGACAGGGGACAAACGTGCGGGAGTGAGAACCGTATAAAATGAAGAACGCCCCCCAAGTATGCTGCCTTACGGCTCGCCTGGGAGGCTTATTGTCTTTTACTCTATATAGATGCCTTCCTCTTGGGAAAGCGGGCGCAAAAATAAAATCGCTTTTTAAGCCACAATCGCTTTCACGCTTTTATTCTTTTATTCTCTTCCTGTGTCCATAGTGCCTCTCTACGCCAATCTGCCGGAAATCCCATCGCTTTCAGATTGGCCACATCCCTATATTCATCCAACAAGGATGTTAGTTTCGCCTTAAAGCTTGACGTAGGGTTGGCCGTTTGTAAGATATAGTCCAGCATGCATAGGAAGTAATACAGTCGACTCCTTTGCACACTGTTCGGATCACTTATCCAACGCAACGTTTTCGAGAATTCCAGTTTCACTGGCACTATACTCATCGCCCTATTCCAAAGTCTGGCATGATGTGCACAAATGTTCCGCACATAATTGATCGTATGCAACCATGAGCAGAATATTTCTGGTGGCAGACCGAAATACCACGATATGCCGCTGACATCCTCACGCAATTTTAGCTCGTCGCAAATACGTGACAGCTGTTTGAAGTACATGATCTCCACACACATCCAAGAGGGAGGATTGGGAGGATCACCGTACTTCGTTTTGTAGTGCTGTATAAAGACCTCCGCCCTGTTATTGTTCAGCTGTTCTTTAATGTGCTTCTGTATATCCGAAAACACATCGATCACGATATCCCTGCCTTTCACCGTTTTTGTTTTGGTCGGCTTGAATATCTCGCGATTATCTTGCCAGTGCGATCCGTATTTCTGACTAAGTTGATGTACGATCTGAGCACGAACGGCAACCTCTACACGTTCGATCGCGTCAAAAACAAGCAGCCTCAGTTTTCTATCGAATACGTATAGACGATAAATCATATCCCACGTGCTTCCCTTTTTGAATTTACTGGATATGGCATCGCCTATCTTCTCTTTATATGGCAGCATATAGGCACTGAGGCGATAGTAGCTGATGTTTTTTAGCTGACGCGCTGTCCTCTGCCGGTCTGGGATCAATAAGCCTTTTGACGCTAACAAATCGATTTGCTCGTCATAGCTTAATGGTCGTTTGTCATAGTGTTCCATAAGAATGCCCCGTAACTCATGCGTCTGATTTTCCATTCATGTCATACTAGTCGCAAAGCATCGCCCGATGCGTCTCCCTCTTCTCACAGCCCCAGCAGCGCCTTCCAGCCGGCGGTGCCGAAGGCTAGGTACTCCGAAAGAAAACGCTCGATGTCGGCCTCCGAAAGCTCGTCGTGGCGGACAATCTCGCCCATGACGGTCAGCCAGAGCGAGCTGACGGTGCGGAGGAAGAAGGGCGATACGTCGCCCGTGACGCGGTCCGGATAGCGCTCCTTCATCAGGCGGATGTAGCGGATGCCCTCGCGAGTCTGACGTTCGCAGAAGGTGTCGCGGAAATGCTCCAACGACGAGCCTGCAGCGTGGAAGAGCAGCAGGCGGAGCTCGGCGCGAAAGTGCTGCGGGAGGCGCATGAACTCGTTCAGCATGTGCTCCTGGTACGACTTCATAGAGTACACGTCCGTAGTCAGGTAATAGTCGCTGTTGTGGCGGGCCAGGAGGTCTTCGAAGGCGTCGAGCAGGGGCTGCAAGACGGCCCGAAAGAGGGTGTCCTTGTCGCGGAAGTAGTTGTAGATGTTGCTTAGCGTCACGCCCGAGAGGCGGGCTATGGTGCGCATGGAAGTATCCTGAAATCCTCGCTCGAGAAACTCCGTCCGAGCGGCTTGCAGGATGGATGCGTGGTTCTGTGTCTTGGATTGTGCCATGATGTCTCTGTAAACTCCTTTCTGTCGATGCATGATATCGTCCATTTTCTATGTGCGACAAAAGTAGGGGGCTTTGTAGAAGGAGGCGGCGGGGCCTACTTTTGCGGCCGATAAACCCCAAATAATTAATGTATCACAGCGTATGAAGAAGAAAAAGATGATGTGGCTCTGTGCCGCCGTAGCCGTGGTCGTGCTGGCCACGGCCTGTGGTGTGACGAAGGATCTGGAGAACGCTTACAACCTCAAGGATTGCAAGTATTCCTACCGCTCGATCTCGAATATCCGGGTCAATAACGAGGAGCTGGGACTGGTGAGCGGCGCCAAGCTGCTGGCCCAACTCAGCAGCGGCGGATCCGTCTCGTCGCTACCGCTACAGTTCACGCTCAACCTCAACGTGGAGAATCCGAACGCCTCCGCTGCAGCCTTCCAGGCGATGGAGTACAAGGTGTCGATCGACTCGCTCGACTTTACCGAGGGCAAGCTCATGGAACCGTTCAGTGTGAATGCAGGACAAACGAAGACGCTCAGCGTGGGCATCGGTACGGACGTCGGACGACTCTTCTCCGGAGAGTCACGGGGCGCCATGATGCGGATCTTGCAGAACCTCGTCGGGTGGGAATCGAAGACCCAATCGACCGTCACGGTACAGCTGCGCCCAACGTTCAACGTAGGCGGTGTGCCCATCACCTCGCCGCTCTACATCCCGGTTAGCTTCAAGATTGGCGGGAAGAAGTGACCCCGCACGACTGACAGATTTGACAGCCCGCTCCGGACGAATTGTCCGCCTCCGGTTTCGGTACACGGTTTGCAATAAGGGAGGGCGAAGCGGCCGATCCCCCGCAAGAGGGAAGGGCGCTTCAGACAACCCAACAACATAAACAGTAACATAAAAACGGAGGATTAGAAAATGACTTTAGCAAGAAGGAATCAGAACTATTGGTTGCCGTCGATCTTCAACGACTTCTTTGAGAACGACTGGATGAGTCGGCAAGGCACCACGGCCCCGGCCATCAACGTGAAGGAGTCGAAAGACGCTTACACCGTGGAGGTGGCTGCACCGGGCATGACGAAATCAGATTTCAGCGTCAACATCGATGCCGACAACAACCTGGCGATCTCTATGGAGAAGAAGGACGAGCACAAGGAGGAGAACCACGAGACGCGTTACCTGCGCCGCGAATTTTCCTACGCCAAGTTCCAACAGACCATGATCCTGCCCGACGATGTGGACAAGGATCGCATCACGGCCCGCGTGGAAGACGGCGTGCTGCTCATCGGTCTTCCCAAAGTGTCGCGTGAGGAAGTGCATCGTTTCGGACGGAGTATCGAGATTGCATAAGCCGGACACATTCGGCGAGTTTAGACACACGAGGAATTACAGAAATAGCGTGTTCATGGTAATGTATTGAAAGTGGATGAGGGACGGTGGTTCGGCGCTACAACGACGCTCGGGTCTCCGCCCCTTTTCTGTTCCCATCGCTGCCGCGAACACACCCCTTGATATATGAGAACAACCATAACCATCACCCTATTATTCATTCAATCCATCATTCAATTAGTCATGGCACAAGAGAAAGAGAACCAAGGTGTAGTAACGTTCGCAGGTAACCCTGTGACGCTGCTCGGAGAACTGATCAAAGTGGGCGACACTGCGCCCGAATTTACCGCTACGGGCGAGGGCCTGAAACCCGTCCGCCTGTCTGACTTCAAGGGCAAGACCGTGATCCTGTCCGTCTTCCCGTCGGTCGACACGAAGGTGTGCGCCGCACAGACGCGCCGCTTCAACAAGGAGGCGTCGGAGCTGTCGGAGAACGTGGTCGTGCTGACCCTCTCCAAGGACTTGCCCTTCGCGCTGGGTCGCTTCTGCGCCGCCGAAGGCATCGACCGTATCCACACGCTTTCGGACTATCAGCACTCCGAGTTCGGCCTGAAGTACGGCTTCCTGATGAAGGAGAACATGCTGCTGGCGCGTGGTGTAGTGGTCGTGAACCCCGAAGGCAAGGTCACGTATGTGGAGTATGTGAAGGAAGTAACCCACGAGCCGGATTACGCCAAGGCGCTTGAGGCTGCTCGCGCTGCACTCTGATCCGCCCCACCTATGAACGTATGACTGCCGCACAACGGACATAGTCCCCCCCTTATGAAACGAGCAGTAATCGTTGGAGCCACCTCGGGCTTGGGCCTGGAGGTGGCTCGTTTGTTATTGGAGCGGGGCTGGAGCATCGGGGTGGCCGGCCGACGCGTCGAGGCGTTGGAGCAGCTACGGGCCGTGGCGCCAGAACGCGTCCGGATACGTGCCATCGACGTCACCCAAAGCGACGCCCCGGACCGTCTCCACGCCCTCATCGACGATCTCGGTGGGATGGATCTCTACTTCCACTCCTCCGGCATCGGTCGGCAGAACTCGGACTTAGATCCAAGCATTGAGCTGGCCACAGTCCGCACCAACGGCGAAGGCTTCGTGCGTATGGTGACGGCCGCCTACCGCTATTTCCGCACCCAAGGCCGCGGACATATCGCCGCCATCACGTCCGTAGCCGGTACGCGTGGCATGGGCGCCGCCGCGGCTTACTCGGCCACGAAGCGTTTCCAGCGCACCTACCTCGACGCCCTCGCACAGCTGGCCCACCGTGAGGGTCTCCGCCTGCACATTACGGACATCCGCCCGGGCTTTGTCCGCACCGCCCTCCTCAATCCCGAGGTGCGTTACCCGATGCTGATGGAGCCTGCACCCGTGGCCCGACAGATCGTCGACGCTGTGGAGCGTAGGCGGCGCGTGGCCACCATCGACAGGCGCTACCGCGCGCTCGTCCTCCTCTGGCGCCTCCTGCCGCAGTGCGTCTGGGAAAGAATGAAGATCTGATGGGGTTGAGGCGTTTGTTTGTTGAGGCGTTTGTTTGTTGAGGCGTTGAGTTGATGACAGATCAAGGAAGAGAAGTACCCGGCCAACTTGGCCGGCGCCCCTGGCGCCTTGATCTTCTTTTGCTTCTTTTCTTCCATCAAGGGAAGAAAAGATGACCCCAAGGCGTAGCGTCAAGCGAGCTGATACTAAATCTTGATTTCAAGATTGACTGGCAGGCGAACTGATACTAAATCTTGATTTCAAGATTGACTGGAAGGCGATCCGATACTAAATCTTGATTTCAAGATTGACTGGCAGGCGAGCTGATACTAAATCTTGATTTCAAGATTGACTGGCAGGCGAGACGATACTAAATCTTGATTTCAAGATTGACTGGCAGGTGAGCTGATACTAAATCTTGATTTCAAGATTGACTGGAAGGCGGGCTGATACTAAATCTTGATTTCAAGATTGACCGGCAGGCGAGCTGATACTAAATCTTGATTTCAAGATTGACTGGCAGGTGAGCTAACGTTAACCCATAAGCCTAAGGGTTGATAATCTGCGACTCGGAAAGGCCTCTTAGCCCCCACACCCCACGGAAAAAGAGAGGGAGACGATACGTGGTATCGCCTCCCTCTCGCTGTTTACAGGCCGGGGGCACGCGGCCCCACGGCATGATTACGGGTGAGATCAGTTGAAGATGTAACGCAAGCCGATCTGCATCTGCCAGCAGTTAGAACTGTTGCGATACGGCTCGTAGGTGCGGCTGTAAAGCTGCTTCTGCTTGTTGACGGTGTTGTAACCCATCGAGTAGGTGGGTACGCCGTTGGCGTCCTTGCCCTCGTAGCGGAGGATCTTGCCGTAGTTGCTGGGCGAGGTGGTCTGCGTCACACCCCAGGAGCTTTTCAGCAGGTTGCCGACGTTGAGGATGTCAAACGAGAGCTGCAGCGTGTGGATGGCTTTGCCCGCGCGCAGGCGGAAGTCTTGCGTCACCTTCAGGTCGAAGCGGTGCACCCACGGCAGGGCTGCGCCGTAAGCCTCGGCATACTCACCCTTGTGGGCGCTCAGGTACTTGTCTTGCTCCACAAAGCGCCAGAAGGCTTCGGCCTGCTCGGCGGCGGTGAAGCCGTTCTTGTCGACAAACTTCAGCTCGTCTTTCGTGCGGGGGATGTACATGAGGTCGAAGGAGTTCTTGTCGCCATTCATGTCGTTGCTGTAATAGTAGTTGTACATGCCGGAGGAATAGGCGGCGTAGTAGAGGCCGACGGAGGTCGCAAAGTACTTGCCGTAGTCCTTGCGATAGGTCAAGGAGGCGATGAGCTTGTCCGGCGTGAGGTACTGCGCATTGTGGAGCTCAGCGTTGTTGGGACCGTCGACGGCATAGAGACCCTGCCAGGTGGAGTAGGCTTGATTACCGGGCAGGCCGGTGATCTCTTTCGCCCACTGGTGGGTGTAGGAGAACATGAGGTTCAGATCCTTGATCGGCTCAGCGGTCACCATGGTGTTGAAAGAGGCGCTGTAACCGCGCGTATCGTTGTCGAGGATGACGGCACCACCGGTCACATTCTTATCCACCAAGTAGTTGCCCGTGGTGGAAGTAGAGTAATCCAGACGGTTGTCGGGGCCAGCGAAGCGACTGAGGTTGCCGTTGTTGACGATGTTCCAGTTGCGCATCACGACGTTGTAGATGTCCTTGTTATACATCCCTTCCACGGTCAGGGTCAGCGGGAAAGAAACGGGCAGGCGATAGTCCACGGCGAGCGTGTTCTTCCAGATCTGCGGCATTTTGAAGTCATCCGCTATGCCCGCGATCGAGGCGCGTGAGGCGGTGGAGTTCGGGTCGCCATAGATCGGCGTCGTGGGGGCGTCGAGGAGCTTGATCATGTCGTCCACGTTGGTGAGCATGTTGTTCTTGAACTTCTCGAGTGTCTTGGCGTCGGTCACGGTGATCGTGTTCTGGATCATCGCGCTGTTGGTCGGCATATTGACTAAGAAGACCAAGGGCACGCGGCCGGTGAAGACGCCCGTACCACCACGCACGACCAAGGAGCGATCGCCGTTGATGTCGTAGTTGAATCCTACGCGCGGCGAGAGGAGTACGGAGGTTTTGGGCCACTTGCCGGTGTTGACACGCGGCGACTGGAAGGAGGCGTAGTTCGGGTCGTTCTTAGCCACGAAATGGTCGCGCCAGTTGAGCTTCAGGTAAGCCTGATTCGTTTCGATGGGCGTGACGAAGTTCGTCATGTCTGCACGCAGGCCGTAGGTCAGTTTGAAGCGGTCGGTGACGTTCCATTCGTCTTGCAAGAAGAGGCCGGACTGGATGAAGGCTACTTCCGAAGCCGGATTCTTATCGCCGTTATAGCCGTAGGTCAGACCGAAGGCAATGGGCGCATTGCCGGCCTTGAAGTCGTCGAACGAGGCATACTTATAGTAGCCCGTACCATAGCGCATGTAGGTGTTAATGGCCTTCTGATACTCCACGTTCAGACCGCCGATGAGACGGTGCGAACCGATGGTCCAGGTGAGATGGTCCTGCAGGTTGAGGACGTTATTCTGCGATCCGGTGGTCCAGGTAAAGAGCTCGTAACCGGCCGACATAAAGGCGTCGCCCGCGCCGTCCCAAATGTCGATGAAGGGGAAGGGCTTGGAGGTGGAGTTACGCTTGTCGTGGATGTCGGAGTAGGTGAAGAGGATACGGTTCTGGAGCGTGTTGCTGAAGCGGCTGTTGAGCTCGCCGGTGACGGACCAGACGTTGTTCTCCATCCCGTAGCAGGAGTTGCGGAAAGAGAAGGCCTTGTCAGAGATGCGGCTCGACGAGGCGCGCGGGTTGATGCCCGACGTCCAGTTGGGCTCATTGATGTGCGAGTTGGTGGTGTAGTTGAAGCGCACGCTCAGCTTGTGGGCGTCGTTGATGTTCCAGTCCAGACGGGCTAGGGCCTTGTAGTTCTTCGTGCCGCCGTCGCTGAAGTCGGTGTAGGAGCCGGGCTCGTAGCCGTACTTGTCGCGGAGGATCTTGGCGAAGGCTTCCATGTCGGCCGCCGTGACGCGTGAGGTCTGCGTGGCGCCGTTGCCCACGCCGTCGGTGGAGACGTGATACTTCGTGATCGGGTTGGGCGAGTTCTCATACTCTCCGTTGATGAAGAAGAAGAGCTTGTTTTTGATAATCGGTCCGCCGAGCGTGAAGCCGTACGTCTCGGTGCGTTCGCGAGCGCGGTCGCCGAGGTCGTGACCGTCGACGGTGTTCCCGCGCAGGCTCTCGTTGCGGTGGTAGGTGTAGGCCGTACCCTTGAGGGTGTTCGTACCCGACTTGGTGATGGCGTTGATGCCGCCGCCCATGAAGTTCGTTTGGCGCACATCGAAGGGCGCTACGACCACCTGAAGCTCCTCGATAGCGTCGAGCGAGATCGGGTTACCGCCGCCGGGCAGGGTGCCCGAGAGGCCGAAGTTGTTGTTCAGGTTCGCCCCATCGACGGTGAACGTGTTCGTACGTCCGTCACGGCTGGCGATCACGGTGCCGCCGCCCGAGTAAGGCGACATGCGCGTGAAGTCCGTCAAGCTGCGGTTGATGGAGGGCAGGAGCTGCAGCTGTTGCTTGGAGACGTTCGTCGAGGCGCCCGTCTTCAGTCCCGTAAACTTCGACGAGGCGGCGGTGACGACCACCTCGTTCAGCGTCAAGTCGTCGCGGAGCACCGCGTCCAGCGTCGCCATTTCGCCCAATTGGAGCGTCACGTCGCGATACTCGACGGACTTCAGCCCGACGTACGACATGGTGATCTTGTACGGCCCGCCAGGGCGCATACCCTCGATCGAATAGCGACCGTCGGCGTTCGTGACGGCGCCGTACTGCGTGCCCGAAGGCTCATGCACGGCCACGATGGCGGCGCCGATGAGCGCTTCGCCCTCCTGGTCTGCGATCTTTCCGCCGATGGCGGACGTTGTGATCTGTGCCGATGCAATGGCTGGCAAGATCACTGCTAACAATAGCAGATAGATTCTCTTCATGATCAATGCGTGTTTAGTGTGACATATAATAAATAGTTAGAGCCAGTGTCTGGTAGGCGGCCCTTTCGATGTCCGCCCGTGTGCTTATAAAAGAAGGAACGGCGACGAAGCCTTCATGCACTTCGTTGCCACCCCTTGCATTTCTATTCTTCGATCAGCTTAGTCCGCGGAGCTTGCGGAGCGATCTCTTTGCGACTGCGGATGTATTCAATAATGGTTTCTTCGGACGACTTGCCCGTGGGTTTCGCAGCTCGCGCATGCGGAAATTTGTAAGCCGACACGATGTAGTCGTTCAGCGCCACGCGATAGTATCGGCCCTCCTCGAGTGGTCGGCCGTCGGGGAACGACATATCGATCCGATCCGGCTCGCCATTCTTCGTATAGAGGGTGTAGATCATGCCCGAGACGAGTAGGTCGACGGCGTGACGGCGCTTGTTGTAACGATGCGACACGCGGATCAGGTCGCGCATCTCCGCCGGCGTCAGTTCTACCACGTTCACCTCGTTGCCAAAGGGATCCATCTCGTAGACCATCTTGGCCGTCATGTCGCCCGGCTCAAGCGCCCCGATGCGTATGCCGCCGGCGTTTTGGAAGGCGAAGTCGGCACCGTTCACGGCCGCTTCGGCATCCGTCACGAGGTTGCCCAGCCCTTCCTTACCCTCGATCCGCGCCGTGACACGGCCGATCACTTCGTTCAGCGGCGACTCGTCGTAAAACTTCTTGATGGCGGCCTTCACGGTCGCGTCCTCCGCCGTCATGCTGGCCACGGGGATCAGCCGATTGCGACGCGCAACGACTTTCCGTCCGCGCAGCGTCAGCTCCGTACGCCCGACATATTGCAGGTATTCGCCCGCTTGGGTGATGAGTACGCCGTTGACCACGACGCCCGTATCGAGGCGCGTATGCGAATGCCCGCCCACGATCAGGTCGAGCTCCGGCATCCGCTCGGCGAGCTTCTTGTCCTCCTCCACGCCCATGTGGTTGAGGGCGAGGAAGACGTCGCAACGCTTCCGCATGTCGCGCAGCTTCGTAAGCTCCTCGACCGGTTCGGTGAACGTTAGGCCGGTGAGGCGCCCCGGATGCGACGACGGGATAAGCCGCCCGCTGATCGCTTCCACCTGTATGCCGGAAATGATGCCGATGCGCAGACGCCCGACCCGGATCACCGTCGACGGCTCCGGCTGACGGATCTCGGCGCCCTCGCCGACGTGTAGGTTGGCGCAGAGGAAGGGGAATCGGGCCTGACGGATGCGTTCGGAGAGGACGCGTTGGCCGTAGTCAAACTCGTGGTTTCCGATGGCCGATGCGCGGTATCCGACGCGGTTCATGAGGTCAATGATGGGGTAGCCCTTGCCCGGCCGATCGCAATGATCCACCACGGGGTTGCCCGAGAATAGGTCGCCACCGCTGAGCACGACAACGCGCCCCGGATGTGCCTTTTGTTCTTGGCTAACGAAGGCGGCCACCTTCGCATAATCGTCGATATGCGCGTGCATATCGTTCGTCGAAAGGATGACGAGCTGCGTCTCCTTCGTCGTGCTACAGGCGGCGAATCCGACGGCGATTATCCATAGAATGAAGATCCTTTTCATGTGTGCTATCTCTTCTTGCTGTTATTTCTTTTAAGGCAAAGGTACTCCGCTGTTCAAAATCATTAAAGGAATGACGGGGGATTTGGTGCTACCTTTGTGCCATCCAAGCAAAACAGCAATGAATGTTGTGATTTTAGACCCAGACTTAGACGAGCTGCTCCATACGAAAAAGAACAAGCGCTACCGCAAGGTCGAACGCTCGAAAAAACTATGGGAGGGATTGGAAAGGACGATTCAGCTCATGGAGTCTGTGAAGAATATCGACAAGCTGCATGAGTAGTACTCTTTCTTGCATTACGAGAAGCTAAAGCATGGCAGCTACAAGGGGAAAAGCTCAGTCAGGATTGCCAACGGAGCTATTGAACGACTGATCTTTTCCGAGAATGAGAATGGTATAGAGGTATACATCATAGAACTAAACGATACGCATTATGGGAACAAGAGATAACTACAAGGGGGGCAATTATGCCGACATGATTCCTTTCCGAGCTGTACATCCGGGCGAGGTGCTTTGGGAAGAAATGAAGGAACGCAGGATAAGCAAGAACGCCTTGGCCGAACAGCTCGGCATGCCACGCGCTATGCTGTCTGACTTGTTGAAGGGAAAGCGAGACTTCACGCCCGACTTTGCCGTGAAGTTGCAAGAGCTCTTGGGCATTGACGCTGAGAGTTGGATGAATCTGCAAGCCGGCTATTGGCGTAACGTGAAGCGCATAGCCGAGCGTGAAGCGCACCAGGCCGCAACGACCGCCAAGACAACGGCTGAGCCGATCATTGAATACGCCGTGTAGATCGCCCGCCCGCTTTCCCAGCGATCAGCGGCACCCACAGAGCCGTCCGGGGACTGTCCCTCGGGCGGCTCTTGCGCTATATATATAGGTATGTCGTCGATCAGATCGATCCATAGCATCCGTAGGACCAAAAGCCTGAGGAAATCGCTCGCCACAAACTTTTTCGGCTCATTTCCTTGAGGAAATCGCTCGCCACAAACTTTTTCGGCTCATTTCCTCAGGAAATCGGCCGTCACAAAACTTTTTCGGCTCATTTCCTCAGGAAATCGCTCGCCACAAACTTTTTCGGCTCATTTCCTCAGGAAATCGGCCGCCACAAAACTTTTTCGGCCCAAAGCCTCAGGAAATCGCTTGAAAAAAACTTTTTCAGCCAAAAGCCTCAGGAAATCGACTGCCACAAGCGAAAAAGAGGGCATAGAGGACGAGCCGCAAGAGAATGGAATATTTTTCGGCCTTTTGGGGGATATTGTAGAGATTTTGTTTGCCTGTTACAGAAACGGCTCTATCTTTGCCGCCGTTTCATGGCATATGTAAGATAAAAATGAAGTCCGTATATACACTTTCCGTCGTCCTATCGATTAATGTCATTATTATTCCAATGGCGTTACGGGAAGGGTGTAAACGATTCGGTTTTTGACAATTCGTTTTGTGCGAAAAAGGGCCTTTCTCATCAAGCGTGGGAAGGGCTTTTTTTTTGACATGTTGCCAAGAGCCTTCCCCCCTATAGAAGGCATGAGGAAGACCCAGAGCCGCACAACAACGGAACAAACAGAAGAAATAAGAAGAATGGATTTACGTAGTTCAAAGAGTACACAGGGGCGCCGCATGGCGGGCGCCAGAGCGCTCTGGGCCGCCAACGGGATGAAGCGCGAACAGATGGGGCGACCCATCGTGGCCGTGGTCAACTCGTTCACGCAGTTTGTGCCCGGACACACACATCTGCATGATGTGGGGCAATTAGTGAAGCAAGAAATTGAAGAGCGAGGCTGCTTCGCGGCCGAGTTCAACACAATAGCCATCGACGACGGCATCGCTATGGGGCACGACGGTATGCTCTACTCCCTGCCCTCGCGCGACCTCATCGCCGACAGCGTCGAATACATGGTGCAGGCGCACAAAGCCGACGCCATGATCTGCATCAGCAATTGCGATAAGATCACGCCGGGCATGCTTATGGCGGCCATGCGGCTGAACATCCCCGCCGTGTTCGTCTCCGGCGGACCCATGGAGGCGGGGCGCCACGGCGAGCGGTCGCTCGACCTCATCGATGCGATGGTAATGGCCGCCGACGCGTCCGTCACCGACGCCGAAGTGGAGGCCGTCGAGCGGAACGCCTGCCCCACCTGCGGCAGCTGCTCGGGCATGTACACGGCCAACTCGATGAACTGCCTCAACGAAGCCATCGGACTGGCGCTGCCGGGCAACGGCACGGTGGTAGCCACGCACGCCAATCGCCTGCAACTCTTCCGCGACGCCGCCCGGCGAATCGTGGAGAACGCCTACCGCTACTATCGCGACGACGACGCCTCCGTGCTGCCGCGCAGCATCGCCACCCGTGCGTCCTTCCTCAACGCCATGCGGCTGGACATCGCTATGGGCGGATCGACCAACACGGTGCTTCACCTCTTGGCCATCGCTCACGAGGCAGAAGTCGACTTTACGATGGACGACATCGACGCCCTCTCGCGTGAGACGCCCTGCCTCTGCAAGGTGGCCCCGAACTCGGCGAAGTATCATATCCAAGACATCAACCGGGCCGGCGGCGTGATGGCCATCCTCGGCGAACTCTCCCGCGCGGGTGTGCTCGACACCTCCGTTCGGCGTGTCGACGGACTGACGCTGGCCGAAGCCATCGACCGCTACGACATCCGTAGCCCGCACGTGACGGACGCTGCAAAGGCCGTCTATCACAGCGCGCCGGGCCTCCGCTTCAACCTCAAGATGGGGTCACAACGCACCATCTACGACAAGCTCGACACGGATCGCGCCGAGGGTTGCATCCGCGACGTAGCGCACGCCTACTCGAAAGACGGCGGCCTGGCCATCCTCAAGGGCAACATCGCCCTGCGCGGCTGCGTGGTCAAGACGGCGGGCGTAGACGAACGCATCCTGCGCTTCAGTGGGCCGGCACGCGTCTTCCAATCGCAAGACGACGCCTGCGAGGGTATCCTCGGCGGACAAGTTAGCGCCGGCGATGTGGTCGTCATCACGCACGAAGGGCCGAAGGGTGGCCCCGGCATGCAGGAAATGCTTTATCCCACGTCGTACATCAAATCCATGCACCTCGGCGCCGAGTGCGCGCTCATCACCGACGGCCGCTTCAGTGGCGGCACATCGGGGCTGAGCATCGGACACATCTCGCCGGAAGCAGCCTCAGGCGGCGCCATCGGACTCGTCCGCACGGGCGACATCATCGACATCGACATCCCCGCGCGCACCATCAACGTGCGTCTCAGCGAGGCCGAACTGGCCGAGCGCTGGAGGGAGGAGGAGGCGCGTGGTGCGGAGGCTTGGCAACCACACCGCGACCGTACCGTATCGAAGGCTCTGCGCGCCTACGCCAGCATGGTTTCATCGGCCGACGAGGGGGGCGTACGAATCATCTAACATCCCCCCAACTACTACTTTCTGACTACTTCTAACTATACGCTTATAAATGGAGAATAAGGATACAATAACCGGTGCGGAGGCATTACTCCGCGCATTGATAGCGGAGGGAACGGAGTGCATCTTCGGCTACCCTGGCGGACAGGCGATCCCAGTCTACGATTGCCTCTACGACTACCGCGACCGGCTGCGCCACGTCTTGGTGCGCCACGAACAGGGAGCCGCCCATGCGGCCCAAGGATTTGCTCGCGTCAGCGGACGCGTCGGCGTGGCGCTGGTCACGTCCGGACCGGGCGCTACGAACACCATCACGGGCGTAGCTGACGCCATGCTCGATAGCACCCCCATCGTCGTCATCACCGGGCAAGTCCCCTCACCCTTGCTGGGCACGGACGCCTTTCAGGAGGTCGACGTAATCGGCATCATGTCGCCCATCACGAAATGGGCCTACCAAGTGCGCCGCGCCGACGAGATCGCGTGGGCCGTGGCTCGCGCCTTCTACATCGCCTCCACCGGCCGACCCGGGCCGGTCGTGCTCGACATCTCAAAAGACGCGCAAGTAGGCCGGACGGTCTTCGAACACAAGCCCGTCGACTTCATCCGCAGCTATCGCCCGTGGCCCGAAATCAACGCCGAGCGTGTGGCAGAGGCGGCCGCCCTGATCGACGCGGCCGAGCGTCCCTTTGCGCTGGTTGGGCAGGGTGTCATCCTCAGCGGTGCCGAACAGCAGCTGAAGGACTTCCTCGAAAAAGCTGACATCCCCGCCGGAGCAACCATGCTGGGGCTTTCTGCTATGCCCACCGACTTCCGCCTGAACAAAGGCATGCTGGGCATGCACGGCAACGTCGGTCCGAACCGCAAAACGAACCAGTGCGACGTGCTCATCGCCATCGGTATGCGCTTCGACGACCGCGTTACGGGCGAGCTCAAGAGCTATGCACGCCAGGCCAAGATCATCCACCTCGACATCGACGCCTCGGAGCAGGGGAAGAACGTCCGGGCCGACGTCAAAGTCTTAGGCGACGCTAAGGCCTCCCTCAGCGCCCTCACCAACGCCGTACGCCCGGCACGCCACACGGCGTGGATCGAGTCGTTCGCCACGGACGAGGCCGAGGAGTGGGAAAAAGTGATCGAAAAAGAGATACACCCCACCGATGGGAAGCTGCACATGGGCGAAGTAGTCCGGCGCGTCTCTGAGGCCACGAACCATAACGCGGTGCTCGTGACCGACGTGGGGCAGAACCAAATGGTAGGCGTACGCTACTTCCAGTACACCCAGACGCGCAGCGTCGTCACCTCCGGCGGACTGGGCACGATGGGCTTTGGCCTGCCTGCCGCCATCGGCGCCAAGCTCGGCGCACCGGATCGCACCGTCTGCCTCTTCGTCGGCGACGGCGGATTGCAGATGACGATCCAAGAACTCGGCACCATCATGCAGGAGCGGCTGGACGTGAAGATCATCCTCCTCAACAACCACTTCCTCGGCATGGTGCGCCAATGGCAAGAACTGTTTTTCAACGAACGATATTCGGCCACGGAGATGGAAAACCCCGACTTTGTGGCCATCGCACGGGCGTTCCGCATTGCCTCGCGGGAGGTCAGCCGCCGCGAAGAGTTGGACGAGGCCGTCGAAGAAATGATGGCCACTGACGGGCCCTACCTCCTGGTGGCCGACGTAGAAAAATGCGGCATCATCTACCCGATGGTGCCCGCCGGAGCGAGTATCAGCAACATATTGATGTAACCCATGCAGACAAACGAAAAAAACATCGTAGCCCCCACGGACGGCCGCCGGCTCTACACTGTGATCATCTTCTCGGAGAACACCGTGGGCCTGCTCAACCAGATCACCATCATCTTCACCCGCCGGCAGCTGAACATCGAGACGCTCTCCGTCTCGCCCTCGGCCATACCCGGCATCCACAAGTTCACCATTACGACCTACGCCGACGAGGTGATGATCGAAAAAGTCGTCAAGCAGATTGACAAGCGCGTGGACATTCTCAAATCGTATTACAACACCGATGAGGACCTCGTCTACCAAGAGATCGCGCTCTACAAACTGGCCACCGACAAGTTTATCCGCATGGGCGGCGTGGAAGATCTGATCCGTAAGTACGACGCCCGCATCCTCGAGATCAACGAAGACTGTGTCGTAGTGGAGATGAATGGGCATTACGAGGAAACGCAGGCGCTCTTTCACGAACTCAGCGATCGTATCGGCGTCCTCCAGTTCATCCGTTCGGGCCGAGTAGCCATCACCCGAAGCCGCGTCGAGCGACTGAGCGACATGCTTTCCACCATCGAAGAGGAGATGCACCAGAAAGGCAGCTCTTATTGAGCCGCCCGGGTAGTTACGGCCTAAAGGTCGGGTAGTTATGCGGCTGCGCCGCGGTAGTTACAAGTAGCTATATGCTTGCTGCTGTTTCTTCCACTACCTCCGACTACTGCGGCGCGGCCGCATAACTACCCGCGACTACTTCTAACTACATCAATAGAATATGGATCCCATAGGCACATACGACTACACGACCGAGGCTTACTCGCTCGATTTCATGGGGCGCCTGCCCCTGCCCACGCTCGGCAACTACCTCCTCGACGCTGCCACGCGCCATGCCGAAGAGCGCGGCGCCGGGTATACCGTGATGGAGGGTCGTGGCACGGCCTGGGTGCTCTCTCGCCTCGCCATCGAGGTGATCGACACGGAGGGACTGACAGCCCCCATCCGCGTCAGCACGTGGGCCGAGGCCGTGGAGCGGATCTTCATCAAGCGCTGCTTCGAGGTGACGTCGGCGGCCACAGGCAAACCGCTGGCTTACGCCCGCTCCATCTGGGCGGCGATCGACAAAAACACGCGCAGACCAACCTCGCTCGTCGGGGCGTGGGCCGACCGGATGATGGTGCCCGACCGACACTGCCCGGTGGAGATCGCTGGACGAATCGCCGCCGCAGAAGAGGCGCCGGACAATGAACCTACCACGCGCGTCGTTCGTTACAGTGACCTCGACATTAACGGTCACTTGAACAGTATCCGCCACATGGAGGCGATGCTCGATGGATTCGACCTCGAAACCTACCGCACGATGCGGGTGCAGCATTTCGAGATCTCTTATCACGCGGAGGGACGCTACGGCACGCCGCTCGCACTCTTCCGTCGCAAGTTCGAACCGGGGGCGTTTGCCTGTGCGCTGGTCGATGGTGATCGCGCTGTCAGTCGGGCGCTGATCCGCTTTGTGTGAGGGGGCCTGTGCTCCTTGTTCTTTCTTTCTTTTCTTGTTTTGACTTGTGCCCGAACGTGATCCATGCTTTCTTTTCTTCTCTTGATAGAAGAAAAGAAACAAAAGAAGATCAAGGCGTCAGGGACGCCGGCCAAGTTTGGCTGGGTGCTCGATGGCGTCTTTGATGATGCCGAGGGGGCTGGCCGGACGCAGGCGCATATTTCTGTTTTTTATAAGCATTCACCTAAACCCAATTATATAGATAACGATATGGCAAAAATGAATTTTGGCGGGGTTGAAGAAAACGTAGTTACCCGCGAAGAGTTTCCAGTTGTGAAGGCGCTTGAGGCGCTCAAAGGCGAGACAATCGCTGTGTTAGGTTATGGCGTACAGGGCCCCGGTCAGGCGTGTAACTTGCGCGATAATGGTTTCCATGTTATCGTGGGCCAGCGCCCCGGAAAGACGTACGAAAAAGCTGTTGCCGACGGCTGGGTGCCGGGCGAGACGCTGTTTTCTCTCGAGGAGGCGGCGGAGCGCGGCACGGTGATCTGTATGCTTCTTTCTGACGCGGCTCAGATCCAGTGCTGGCCGCAGATTAAGCCGCATTTGACGGCCGGCAAGACGCTCTACTTCTCGCATGGCTTTGCGATCACGTGGAGCGACCGCACGGGTATCGTGCCGCCGAAGGATATCGACGTCATCCTGGTTGCGCCTAAGGGATCGGGCACGTCGTTGCGTACCCTCTTCGTTGAGGGACGGGGTATCAACTCCTCTTATGCCGTCTACCAGGATGTCAGCGGGCGGGCACTCGATAAGACGCTGGCCATCGGCATCGGCATTGGCTCGGGATATTTGTTTGAGACGACCGTCGAGCGTGAGGCTGTCTCCGATTTGACCGGCGAGCGCGGCTCGCTGATGGGAGCCATCCAAGGACTCTTTGCCGCCCAGTATGAGGTGCTCCGCGAGCACGGCCACACCCCCTCCGAAGCCTTCAACGAGACGGTGGAGGAGCTTACCCAATCGCTCATGCCTCTGGTTGCACAGCGCGGCATGGACTGGATGTACGCCAATTGTTCCACCACAGCCCAGCGCGGCGCCCTCGACTGGATGGGCCCCTTCCACGACGCCGTGAAGCCCGTTGTCGAGAAGCTCTACGACGAGGTAAAGACTGGACGCGAGGCTCAACGCTCGATCGACAGCAATTCGAAGCCCGACTACCGCGTTAAACTCGAGGCCGAGCTGAAGGCGCTTCGCGAGAGCGAGCTTTGGCAGACAGCCGTCACCGTACGCGGACTGCGTCCGGAGGGCGTTTAATGGATCAGGCAGGGGCGGGCAGCGTCTCGCTCCGCCGTCGAGACCTTCGGCGGGAGCGCCTCAGTCTGAACGACTCCCGCCGAGAGGCTCTCCATTCACCCGTCACCACAGAGCATCCCCGTCGCCCTTGCCATCAGCACTGCTCCCATGCGGATACACCTCGCTGCGCAAGGAAATAAGGCGTATCCGGTGTGGATACACCCCGCTGCGTAAGGAAATAGCACTGCTCCCGTGCGGATACACCCCGCTGCGCAAGGAAATAGCGCGTATCCGGTGCGGATACACCCCGCTGCGCAAGGAAATAGCCATGCTCCGGTACGGATACGCCCCGTTGCGCAAGGAAATAGCGTGTATCCGGTGTGGATACACCCCGCTGCGCAAGGAAATAGCCATGCTCCCGTGCGGATACACCCCGCTGCGCAAGGAAATAAGGCGTATCCGGTGCGGAGCATAGGTTTTTCCCGAGGAAATGGCAGTGCTCCGGTGCGGATACACCCCGTTGCGCAAGGAAATAGCACTGCTCCCGCGAGGAGCATAGGTTTTTCCTGACGAAATGACAGTGCTCCCGTGCAGATACACGACGTTTATTTCATTTTATGCTTCCCCACACGCTTCCTTTTCCCCTTTTCTCTTTTCATTTTTAGCTACACAGGATAAATGGATAACAAACTCTACATCTTCGACACCACCCTGCGCGACGGCGAGCAGGTGCCCGGTTGCCAACTCAATACGGTCGAAAAGATCGAAGTCGCCAAAGCCCTCGAGGCGCTCGGCGTAGACATTCTCGAAGCCGGATTCCCCGTCTCCAGCCCAGGCGACTTCCAGTCGGTCGTCGAAATCTCGAAAGCCGTCACCTGGCCCGTGATTTGCGCCCTCACCCGCGGCGTCGAGAAAGACATCGACGTGGCGGCGGAGGCCCTCCAATATGCCCGCCGCAAACGTATCCACACGGGCATCGGCACGAGCGACTACCACATTCAGTATAAGTTCCGATCGAACCGCGAAGAGATCATCGAGCGCGCTGTAGCCGCCACGAAGCACGCCAAAAGCTACGTAGAGGACGTAGAGTTCTTCTGCGAGGACGCCGGACGTGCTGACAACGAGTATCTGGCACGCGTTGTGGAGGCCGTCATCAAAGCCGGCGCCACGGTGGTCAACATTCCGGACACGACCGGCTACTGTCTGCCGAGTGAGTTCGGCGAGAAGATCCGCTACCTCATGGAGCATGTCGATGGCGTACACAAGGCGGTCCTCTCCGTACACTGTCATAACGACCTCGGCATGGCGACGGCCAACACCATCGCCGGCGTTCTGGCCGGCGCACGCCAGGCGGAAGTGACCATCAACGGCATCGGCGAGCGCGCCGGCAACACCTCTCTCGAAGAAGTGGCCATGATCCTCAAGTGTCACCACGCGCGCCTCGGCATCGACACAAACATCAACACCCAGCGCATACACGCCACCAGCCGCCTCGTCTCCAGCCTGATGAACATGCCGGTGCAGCCCAACAAAGCCATCGTAGGCCGTAACGCCTTCGCGCACTCCTCCGGCATCCATCAAGACGGCGTGCTGAAGAACGTGCAGACGTACGAAATCATCGACCCCAAGGATGTGGGCATCGACGACAATAGCATCGTACTCACCGCCCGCAGTGGTCACGCGGCGCTCAAGCATCGCCTCGAAGTGCTCGGCGTAGACCTGGGCAGCCGCGAGAAGCTCGACAAAGTCTATCAGGACTTCCTCCGCCTGGCCGACCGCAAAAAAGAAATCAGCGACGACGACCTGCTCATGCTTGTCGGCGAAGACCGCAAGGCCCTCCATCGCATCAAGTTGGCCTACCTGCAAGTCACGTCCGGCGTCGGGGTGCGCTCCGTAGCCAGCGTCGCACTCACGATCGCCGGCGAAACGTTCGAGGCCGCCTCTTCCGGCAACGGACCCGTCGACGCCGCCATCAAGGCCGTCAAGAGCATCATCCGCCGCAAAATGACCATCCGCGAGTTCCTCATTCAAGCCATCGACAAAGGCAGCGACGACATGGGCAAGGTGCACATGCAAGTCGAGCACGAAGGCAATAACTACTACGGATTCGCCGCTAACACCGACATCATCGCCGCCTCCGTCGAGGCGTTCGTCGATGCCATCAATAAGTTTGAGGGAGCGAAAGGCTGACGGCTAAACACGGACCACTAAAAATGCCAAGCGCGGTAGGGAGGCCATCGGTTCGATTCGTTTTTTGCCTATCGTCCGCAGTTTCCCACCGCTGCTAATCTCGTTTTTAGCTTTGCGTTTTTAGCGTTCATCGCCTCCGATTACGTTTTTCACAGCTAACTTTTAGTTCACACCCGTTTTTCATTTTCAATGAATACCCTTTTCGACAAAATCTGGGACGCCCACGTCGTCCAAACCGTGGCCGACGGCCCGACGCAGCTCTATATCGATCGCCTTTACTGTCATGAAGTGACGAGCCCCCAGGCCTTCGCCGGACTTCGCCGTCGCCAGCTGCGCGTCTTCCGCCCCGACCAAGTTTTTTGCATGCCCGACCACAACACCCCCACGCACGATCAAGACAAACCCATCGAGGATCCCGTATCGCGCACCCAAGTCGACACGCTTGAGAAGAACGCAGCCGAATTTGGTCTCACGCACTTCGGCATGATGCATCCCAAGAACGGAATCATCCATGTCGTCGGCCCCGAGCGCGGCCTGACACTGCCCGGCATGACCATCGTCTGCGGCGATAGCCACACCTCTACGCACGGCGCTATGGGTGCCGTAGCTTTTGGCATCGGCACCAGCGAGGTGGAGATGGCTTTGGCCTCGCAATGCATCCTGCAACAGAAACCCAAGACGATGCGCATCACCATCGACGGCCGTCCCGGCCCGGGCGTCACCGCCAAAGATCTTGCGCTCTATGTCATCGCCCGCATGACAACCGGCGGCGCCACCGGTTACTTTGTGGAATACGCGGGCGAGGCCGTCCGCAGCCTCACCATGGAGGGCCGACTGACGCTCTGCAACCTTTCTATTGAAATGGGCGCGCGCGGCGGCATGATCGCCCCGGACGACGTTACGTTTGCCTACCTCCGCGACCGCGAGTATGCTCCCAAGGGCGACGATTGGGACCGCGCCGTGGCGCACTGGCGTACCCTCCGCAGCGACGACGATGCCGTCTTCGACCGGGAGATCCATTTCGACGCTGCCGACATCGAGCCGATGATCACCTACGGCACCAACCCGGGCATGGGCATGGGCATCACGCAGACCATCCCCACAGCCGAGAGCGTTCCCGAAAGCAGTCGCGCGTCGTATCGCCGCTCCCTCGATTATATGGGCCTCACGGCCGGCAGCCAGCTGCTCGGCATGCCCGTGGACTATGTTTTTTGTGGCTCCTGCACCAACGGACGGATCGAAGACTTCCGCGCCTTCGCGTCGCTGGTCAAAGGCAAACGCAAAGCCCCAGGCGTGACGGCGTGGCTCGTGCCCGGCAGCTGGATGGTCGATGCGCAGATCCGCCGCGAAGGCCTCGACAAGATTTTTACCGATGCCGGCTTCGAGCTGAGGCAGCCCGGCTGCTCAGCCTGCTTGGCGATGAACGACGACAAGATCCCCGCAGGGAAATATGCCATCTCGACCTCCAACCGCAACTTCGAAGGCCGTCAAGGCCCCGGTGCCCGCACCCTGTTGGCTGGCCCCCTTGTTGCCGCCGCGGCCGCCGTCACCGGCGTAGTCACCGATCCCCGAAGCATGATGGGGTGAGCGGTGCGCAGCCTACCCCTTGACATCAGCAAAGACGGCCCCGCATACTCGGTCATCCTCACCGCCTTCGGTAGAGCGAACTTCGCGTATTGAGGCCACACCCTATACATTTATATATAGGATGACTGTCCGTGGGGGATCACCCGCCATCTGGCATATCCCGATCATCCCCTGACGGGCATCCGATTTTTCATCCTATTTATTCACCACCCTCGTCAAACGATTATGAACGAAAAATTCACCATCCTCCGCAGCACCTGCGTCCCCCTTCCGCTCGAAAACGTCGACACGGATCAGATCATCCCCGCCCGCTTCCTCAAAGCCACCACCAAAGAGGGCTTCGGCGACAATCTCTTTTACGATTGGCGCTACGACAAGCAAGGCCAACCCATCCCCTCCTTCGTGCTCAACAATCCTGCCTACGCTGGCGCCCGCATTCTCGTCGCCGGCCGCAACTTCGGTAGCGGCTCGAGCCGAGAGCATGCCGCATGGGCCATCGCCGGCTACGGCTTCCGGGTCGTCGTCTCCAGCTTCTTTGCCGACATCCATAAGCAGAACGAACTGAACAATGGCGTCCTTCCCGTAGTCGTTACGGACGCCTTCCTCGCCCACCTCTTCGCCGCCATAGAGGCAGACCCGAAGACCGAGGTTGAGGTTGATCTTCCCGCCCAGACCATCACGCTACTCTCCACCGACGAGAGCGCTCACTTTGAGATCAACAATTACAAGAAACATTGCCTCATGAATGGCCTTGACGACATCGATTTCCTCATCGAAAACCGCAACCTCATCGAGGCCTACGAACAAAATATCAATGCATAAGTCATGAATCAGAATCCCTCCACCATGCCCATGATCGAAATCATGGACACCACCCTGCGCGACGGCGAACAGACAAACGGCGTCTCTTTCACCGCCCATGAGAAGAAGAATATCGCTCGTCTACTCGTCAAAGAACTGAATGTAGACCGCCTCGAGATCGCCTCCGCGCGTGTCTCTGACGGCGAACTGGAGGCCGTCCGGCGCATTGCTCAATGGGCCAACGAAGCCGGATGCCTCGACCGCTTCGAAGTGCTCGGATTTGTCGATGGCGGACGGTCGCTCGCCTGGATTCGCGACGCCGGTTGCCGTACGATGAACTTGCTCTGCAAGGGTTCCCTGCGCCACCTCACCGAGCAACTCCGCCGGACTCCCGAACAGCACGCCGCCGACATCGCCGAAGAGGTACGCCGCGCCGAAGAGGTCGGCGTCACCGTCAATCTCTACCTCGAGGATTGGTCCAACGGCATAAACGATTCGCCGGACTACGTCTTCGCCCTCGTCGACGCGCTCCGTCACCTGCCCATCCGCCGCTTCATGCTGCCCGACACGCTCGGCGTCCTCAACCCCGAAACGACCTTTGAATTTTGCCGTCGCATGACCGAGCGCTACCCCGAACTCCATTTCGATTTCCACGGCCACAACGACTACGGTCTGGCCGTAGCGAACACCTACATGGCCATCCGCGCTGGCGTCCGCGGCGTGCACGTCACCATCAATGGCCTCGGCGAACGCGCCGGCAACGCCACATTCAGCAGCACCGTGGCCGTCATCCACGACCAGCTCCACTATCGCACCGCCATCCGCGAAGCTGGCATCTATCGCGTCAGCAAGAGCGTCGAGACCTACTCCGGCATCCATATCTCCCCCAACCAGCCTATCGCAGGTGAGAACGTCTTCACCCAATGCGCTGGTGTACATGCTGACGGCGACGCCAAGAGTAACCTCTACTGCAACCCGCTCGTTCCCGAGCGCTTCGGCCGTACCCGCGAGTACGCCCTCGGCAAAACTTCCGGCAAAGCCAACATCCGCAAGAACCTCGAAGCCCTCGGCATTGAGTTGGACGATGAGACGATGAACAAAGTGACCGAACGCGTCGTAGAACTTGGCGACAAAAAGGAGCTCCTCACCCAAGAAGACCTTCCCTACATTGTTTCCGACGTCCTCCGCCATAACATCCACGGCAACCGCATCCGCATTCTCAACTACTCCCTCTCCCTCACCCACGGCCTTCGCCCCGTAGCCACGATCAAGATTGAAATCGATGGCCGCGTCTATGAGGAGACCGCGACGGGCGACGGTCAGTATGATGCCTTCGTAGCCGCCCTGCAGAAGATCTACAAATCACTCGGCCGCACCCTCCCCATGCTCACGAACTACGCCGTTACCATCCCCCCCGGCGGCCGCACCGACGCTTTCGTCCAGACCATCATTACGTGGAGTCACAACGACACAGAATTCAAGACCCGTGGCCTCGATGCCGACCAAATCGAAGCCGCCATCAAGGCTACAGTCAAAATGCTGAATAAGATCGAATCCTAATCCAGCCCATACAAAGAGGGGCATGACTCTCCGGAGATGTTTCCAAAGACGCTGTCAGGAAAACGCGTCGGAGATTAGACCAAACAAATATGCAGATAGGCCTAAGGTAAGAGGTCTATTTGGAGATGTTACGCCGATAGACTCAGAATATGTTCGGATCATCCAAAATCACACTCCAAATCCACTCCAAACACTGAGACCGCACAATGAAAGGTTATCCAACCCCTTCGAATGATGATCAAACCTATCCGTATGGTTATCCAAATCCGAGAAGAAGGGATGAAAATAGCGCGTCAAGACTGAAATATGTTGTAAAACATGGTAGTCAGCTATTTCCCTGAAAATAAAACGGATGACGGGCTTATCAAGCCTCACATAAACACCTCCAAAGTGTCCAAAACCCGCTTTTTTTTGGCTGGTATGCTTGTTATACAGACCTTTGGGCGCTTTTTTTAGAGACGACAAACTATGAATGTATTACGAAATGTAAGCGTCTTGTGCTGCTTTGCCCTATTCTCCGTAGGAGGAAGCTATGCACAAAGAACTCACAACAAAAGGTTGCCGACACGTGTGCAACAAACCGTACGCTCTCGTACGATGGAACGTAAGGCGTCGGAATTGATCGCCGGTCACATAGACGTGACAAAAAAGAAGATGACGTCGGACAAGTTAGCCCCCGTCACCTACTCTTCCCAAGCAGAGCTTCTCCGCAATGAAGAGCTACGCTTCCCCGCTGACGAGCTCTATGCCTCGAGCTGGGACACCCGCTGGGTCAATCCGTTTCGCAGTAAGAATATTCCCTTCCCCGATTCATTCAGGGTCGACTGTTCATCATTTGTATGTCCCGTCGGAAAACGTCTGAAAATAAACTCAGAGTACGGCATACGTCGTCGCTGGATGCATCGTGGAATCGATCTCGATCTTAACATAGGCGATACGGTGCGTGCAGCCTTCAGCGGAAAAGTCCGGATCAAGAATTTCGAGCGCGGGGGCTATGGTAATTACCTCGTGATTCGCCATCCCAACGGTCTGGAAACTGTCTACGGACATCTGTCCGGATTCTTAGTGGGAGAGAATCAGATTGTCCTTGCCGGCCAGCCCATTGGCCTTGGAGGATCTACCGGACGCTCTACGGGTCCGCATCTTCACTTTGAGACCCGATTCTTGGGTGAAGCCTTCAATCCCCATGAAATCATCGACTTTAATAACGGCACCCCCCGCCGTGACTTCTACGTGATCCGTAAAAGTACCTTCCGAAGAAACGTCAACATTTATACATCTACCTCTGAACGTATCGTTTACCACCGCGTAAGACGAGGCGAATCAGTTGCTATGATCGCACGTAAGTACCGCATTTCAGTGGCCGAGCTCTGCCGCCTGAACGGACTCAGACGTAAGTCGCGCCTACGCGTCGGACAGGCTCTTCGCTGCGGAAAGATCTATATCACTACTCCTAAACGTAAAATAGCCGAGGACGAAGCTGTAGCCTCAACGACAACCACAAACGTAGACCGTACCGTGGTACGTCCGGCCGCCTACCATCGAGTAGAAAGCGACGAAACGCTCATGTCTATCGCTCGCCAATACGGCACAACGGTCGACGCCCTCTGCAAGCTGAACAATATCCGCCCCACCTCTGCACTGAAACCGGGACAAAACATTTGCTATCGTGCAGAGCGCAAGATCTCCTTAGATAAGAATGGCGAGGCCATCGCTAAGGCTGCACCAGCGACTAAGGCCGAAGCATCCATCGCCGGGAAAGCAGCCGCAGACAATAGCGAAGACATCGACGTGGATGACGATTCGGATAACGGCACAGCAGTAGTAGTTGCCCCGAAGGCTTCTAAAAAGATGACTCCCAGTGGGCGCAGACTTGCCACCAGCAAGCAGATTTATTATCGAGTGCGGAAAGGCGATACGCTGAAGTCCATCGCACGTAGATACGGTATGACCGTCAACCAGCTCTGCCGCATCAATGGCCTCCGTAAAACCTCCAAGGTAAAAGTCGGGCGTTCGCTGCGTTGCTCATAAACACATAGGAACAACAGGGTTTTGGTGCACCGGTTACTGAAGGAGATGTCCGCATCTCCGCGGTAACAGGTGCACCTCTTTATTAATATGAGTTCGATGTAAGAGTAAAGCCAGCAGAGAGTTGCTACGGAAACCATGCGATGGCCAGAACGTTTTTGGAAATGCTTGCACCGGCGGTGCAACGACTAAAAAGTACTTTTTACGGCTTGCACCGATGGTGCAAAGGCCAAAAAGTGGTTTTTGCGATTTGCACCGGTGGTGCAAGGGCTAAAAAGTGGTTTTTGAGGTTTGCTCCGATGGTGCAAGGGCTAAAAAATGATTTTTGAGGTTTGCACCGCCGGTGCAAGCATTTCCAAAAACACTTTGACCGTTACAGCCTCTATCAGAGACATTCTCCAGGGATAAGGAAGCTCCTTCTTTCGTCGAACTCACGTTTCATTATATGTCTATGTCAAAGACAGAAGAACAATTTGCTGCAGCCATCAAGGATTGCAGGGCTATGTTCAAAGCTAAACTGGCGGACTATGGTGCATCATGGCGCATCATGCGACCGACGTCGGTCACGGATCAGCTATTTATCAAGGCCAAACGCATCCGTACGTTGGAGGCAATCGGTGAGGATCACAGTCTCGTGGGCGAAGGCATACGGCCCGAGTTCGTTGCCATCGTCAACTATGGCATCGTCGGACTGATACAGCTGGAGCTGGGGGCCGTCGACAAGCCGGACATCGACCCGGAGCGGGCGCTCTCGCTCTATGACGCCCACATCAAAACGTCTACCACGCTCATGCTGGCCAAGAATCACGACTATGGCGAGGCATGGCGCAGCATGCGCGTGGCCTCCTACACGGATCTGATTCTGATGAAGCTGAGTCGCGTCAAGGAG
>ERZ772921.85-NODE-85-length-56279-cov-53.647321_pt1 | contig 56279 bp, 51 predicted proteins | sample MGYA00512117_ERZ772921 | MGnify/ENA primary metagenome ERZ772921 (study PRJEB29015, sample SAMEA2737944) | human oral metagenome | biome: human oral; feature: human-associated habitat; material: dental | place: China | collected 2150 ...
ATTTGCTGTCTCGCCACTGTTGAAGAATAAGCCAGAACTAGTGGAGAAAGCCCGCGAAGTTTACGCCGCACTCGCCAAAGCCAACCCTGGCCGAGTGATATGGGACGACAACGGCAACATCGGCAAACGCTACCGCCGCCAAGACGAAATCGGAACACCGCACTGCGTGGTCATCGACTTCCAGACGCTGGAGGACGACACCGTTACCGTGCGCGAGCGGGATACGACGGAGCAGAGGAGGATAGATTTAGATCTATTGTAGTTATTTTGTATAGAAGTGGTCTATGTACACTTTGTATATTTGAGACCATGCCAGCTCAACCCTATCTAGGTCTTCACCTTTATAGTCACAATAATTTATTGATGTAATTACAGAAGACCAGATTAATAATGATGCCTCACAAACATATTTATATCTAAAGATGCTGTCGGGAGTTTTGTTGTGTAGGATAGACAGGTTGATTTTTTTCCTGTCCTCTATAAAATATCCCATGATTTGGCTGAAATTATTCATATGCACAAATGGGTTACCCAAATTTCTGACCCCCTTATTAATGGTTTTATTTTTTAGTATGATAGCTAAAGAATGGGGAGCTTTTTGCTTATGCTCCTTGGCAATTTTTGATAATCTTTTATTTAATTCCGCTTCTTTTGTAAAATTGTTATATAAATCTTCATCTGATATATTTACGTATTTAGTAAAATTTTCAAAGAACTCCTTATCATAGAGACATAGACAAAGTATTTTACTCTTTTCTATAAAATTACGTGATATTGAATGAAACTGAGGATCAAATCCTTTGGCTATTAGATTTCTCAGTGTGATTAGATCATGAGCCATGCCTTTTAAAAGTATTATGAAAGATAAGTTTAAATTATAAGGATATTCCTGATGTCCAATAATCAAGTTTCCTTTAAGAAAATTTTCGGATATACAATTATAAAGTACGATGTAGTCCATAATGCTAATATTCATGAATCCTATAAGCTTCATAATTTCTTCGTCATATATCGCGGGAGTGTTGTCTGCGAATAGAGGGCTAAAGTATCTAATTTTCTTAATGTAATAATCTACGAGAGAGCTTTCAATACCAGAGTCTTGTAGTATGCCGATAGTCTCCATAAAGGTGTTTTTATTATTATCTGCCATATATTTTATTATACATGGTAGGTTTGGGGCAGAATGCGAGTAAGTGCTATAATTGTCTCTATGACAAAAATTACCAACGGACATATCATTACCCAAGATTCGGATGGAATAACTCGTTCGGACTATTTATACCGCATCTCGCTCAAAGCCTTGATCTACAATAATACTGGGCAAATTTTGGTCGTTAAGGAAATTAATCGGACGTATTGGGATTTGCCTGGTGGTGGTATGGATTTTGGCGAGACGATTGAGTCTTCGCTGAAACGTGAGCTATATGAAGAAGTTGGCTACAAGGGTGATTTGCGCTATCAACTTTTTGATGCGTCGGATGAGATGTATATCGAGAGGATTAATGCTAATCAAATCTGCTTTTATTTCCGTGTCTGGCCAGAGAATTTTGATTTTATACCAGGTGAAGAGGGTGACGAAGTAATGTTTATTAACCCTGAGGAGTTATTGCTTCAGAAGGGCAAGATTGATGCGCCAGCTCGAGCGTATAGAGCTCATATGAAATGGCAGGAACTATATAATAAGCAGTAAGTATTGTAAAGATATATTTAATAGATTTAGTAAATAAGGGAATATTTTATGACAAAAATACTCGCAATAATCTCCACCCACGGTAACGAATTATTAGGCCCAAATGTGCTAGCGTATATGCTCGCCAAACGGTCTAAATTGTTGGAAAATATAGAGTTCATCATAGCTAATCCGCGCGCTTACGCAAAGAATGTGCGGTATACCGAATCGGACTTAAATAGGAGTTATGGACTTGGTTTGGATACTTATGAGGGTCGGCGTGCGAAGGTGATTGAGGAGCGGATTCGGTTACTGAGGCCGGAGTTGGTACTGGATTTTCATACGACCACTGCCGAGCAGCTAGATTTGTTGATAACGGCAGATAGAAATAATGAAGTAGTGCAGAGATTCATCAATGCTAGTGCTATAAAAGATAATTTAGTGGTCTCACCATTAAATGATATCACTACAGTGGCGCAGAGCTTTGTGGCTTATGAGGTGTCTAACTCGCGCCTGAATGATGATTTGTACGAGCAGATATGTACTGATATAGAAAGATACTTGGATGGGAAGATGATTGACCAGGAACGAACTTTTTATAAGATGGTAGGGAAAATTCTGCCGGAGGAAGAAAAGAACATGGCTGGTCTTGAAAACTTTGTCTATAACGATGAACTGCAGGCTATTCCGGCATTCCTTGGCGAGGAAGCCTATAAGCAGGATGGAACCTATGCTGGATTTAAATTAGAGAAGCTTATTTAAAACTATGATATAAGTTTTGTGGTCACAAACTAAAATAGCCCCATTATTTAATTGAGGCTATTTTAGTTTGATGTTAGATTTACTTCTTTTTACTGTGTGACTTAACAGCTATCTTCTTTGGCTCTGGTGCTGGTGTTACTGGTATAGTGACCTTTAAAATACCATCATCCAAATGTGCCTCTATAGAATCAGCGTCAGCGCGTTCTGGCAGTTGCACGCTTCGGTAAAAGCTACTACTAGATTCACGAACAACATATTTCTTCTTCTTGTCTTCTTCTTTTTCGTGGCGTTCGGCTTGAATTACCAAATTACCATGTTCTACTGAAATATTAACATCATCTTCATTAAAGTTCGGTAGGTGAGCCTCTACGACTAATGAATTATCTTTAAGATACACATCAGTGGTTGGTAGTCCAACCGAGCGCATCTGGCGTGGCATCCAACCGTCATCATTAAAGAAACGGCGTTGCAAAGCATCCATCTCTGCAAATGGGTCGAATCGAACGAGTTTATTCATTTTTATATACTCCTTTCGTTTGGTTTGGTGAGCTTTTGCTCTAATTTTATTGTAATTTTTTAGCACTCGTATGTCAAGAGTGCCAAGCATAAGCAAAATAAAATTAATTAATTTGCATAAAATGAGTGAGCTGTTATACTAAAAATTCATGATTAAACCTTTTTTATTGTTACAGTCACGTCCAGAAGATGAAGCTTCGGATAACGAATATAAGGCTTTTTGCCATTTTGGTGGATTAAGTTCAAATGAACTTGAACGCCTAAGATTAGATACTGGTATTTACCCAAAAATTGATTTAAATAAATATAGTGGAATAATTATGGGCGGAGGTCCAGCTAATTTTGCTTATGATTATAGTGAAAAATCAGCTGATCAAATCAAATTTGAAAACTACATACTACCATTGATGCGCCAAATTATTGATGAAGATAAACCATTCTTAGGGGCTTGTTTGGGTATGGGAGCGTTAGTTTCAGCCCTTGGTGGAAAGCCTAGTTTTGATTATGGTGAAGATATTAGCGCAGTGGATGTTCAACTAGAGCCTTCTTCTAAAAATGATACTTTAGTATGTGATTTGCCAAATAATTTTAGGGCCTTTGTCGGTCATAAAGAGGGGGTTGGCAGCATAGAAGGTCTGAACAATTGTGTAGTTCTAGCGAAATCAGAAAAATGCTTACAGCTGGTGCGCGCTGGTCAAAATGTTTATGCAGCTCAGTTTCACCCAGAATTAGATGTTGAAGGTTTAATTTTACGGATTAATATATATAAATATGCTGGTTATTTTGATCCAAGTGAAGCTCAAAATATAATAGATAAAATCACCAAAGAAAACATCACAGAACCTGTTAAAATTCTAAGAAAATTCATTGATAAATACGCCGTAAAGTTAGACTAACTTATTATGCTAAATATAGCTTTTAACTAGCTACTATGGTAGAATGTAAGTACCTATCATTCGATTAGGTAGTTCTTCTATAAGTTGAGGTGATTTTATGTCTACTAAGGTAGATACTAAACTTGATATTAGCAAGATTTTAAGCATGCTTTCCAGTGCTTATTCAGTATATGGTTATGGTTGGAAGCTTAAAATATCTGCAAAGAAAAACCATAATCGCAATTCACGTAAGCAATTAAAATTCTTAATTGCTGAAGAAGACTGTCCAGAAAGTATTAAGCAAAAAAATGCTTACAGTAATATGGATAGCAGCCGCGATAAGAGTTTGCATGTTGCAAAAATAGCAAAGCGAAGGCTGCGTAATTTGGAAAGTTCTACTAAATCGGCATATGAGGCTGATTTAAAGGTTGCCGCACGTGATATCAATGCACGTAATTTGCACGGTGAATCTTTTGAAGATATCTGTGATGATTACGATTGCAGCGATATGTATACACATGCTGATAAATATAGTTTTAATCAGGGGCGTATAGCTAAAAGTGTAAATATAGCTAAAGCTGGATTTCAACGCGCTCGCTCTAATCATCGCAAAGTCAAGAAAAGCGCCATACGCTCTTACGCGCAATGGGCTGGCTGCTTGACAGAGGAGGTGATTAAAATTTTGGGGATTCCAACACATTCTCAGGAATGGGTCATTATAAATAAGGGCCGTTACCGTTATCACGGGAGTAGCGCTAAAGAAGCTGCTCTGCATGTATATTTTGGCGATAAATGCCACGATATGAAAGATAAAGGTCATGGCCATTATATTATTGGCTTGGAATCTGGTAAAATACTATACGCGCGCAATATGTGTGGCCCTCGAGGACCACAAAATAACACTACTAGCAATATGCCTAGCAGTGATTCAGCTAATTATATATCTAGCCCGTGGTTACGTGTTGTTAATAGTATACGCAAGAATGGCTCTACTGCAGATGATTCTTTCCGCAAAGTCTCTAATTCTGTAAGTAAAGAACTTACAATAGCCTAAACTTATAACTTCGCTCAAAGAAAGGAGTGGATAAAACCTGTTTTAAACAGGTTTTTTATTTTGAAAAGATATAACTTATTGATATAGTTTAGAACTATGATTTCTCTTATAAGATTATATAGAATTTTTCTAGTTAGTGTTTCAATGGCAATATTAGTCGTGGCTTTAAAATATGTTTTGCATATTTTAGGTTTTGAACCAGTGGAGCAATCTTCTCTTCATAATGGCGTTATTTCTAGTGTTACATTTGTTATTGGTTTTTTGCTTTCAGCTACAATAGCAGATTACAAGGAATCCGAGCGTATGCCATCAGAATTTGCCGCTCAGGTAGAAAATATGTATGATGATGCCGCATCTATCTACCAAAACTATCCAACTTTTAATATTGAAGGATTTCGCAATCAAATGTATAAAAGCCATACTTTGCTGAGATGGAAAAGGGAGGGGTTCCAGCTAATTTTATAGTTAAACTAAAGCAGCAACAAATGGCACTTTTGCGCAGTCGCCACCGTGTAAATTATATCCAGCGTATTAAATTTATACCTTCTGCTACTATTTTGGCTCGTTCTATAGTTATTGTTTTAATTGCTTTACTACTTGTTACGGATATAAACCCATTTTATGGTGGTTTGGTTATGATTGGGTTAATTAGCTTTATATTGATCTATATGCTCATTTTGATTAGAGTTATTTCTACGCCGTTTCATAAAGCTGGTCGTACACAAGATGATGTTAGCCTTTTCTTGATTAAAGATGCGGTAAATTATCTAAAAAATCAAGCAAATAAAACTAAATAGTTATAAAACCACTCTCAGTTTGACAAATTAAAATAATTGGAATACAATTACTAATTGTGTGAACTTTAAAATAACGAATCCTGTAATTTTGTCATCTACCTAAGGAGACTATTATGTCATCTTTACAAAATATGGCTGCAAAGCCAAAGTCCAAGAAGAAGGTAACGTCCGTCGTTTCATGTGTGGAGAAATTTCTTCACGACGGAAGTGCAACTCCTGCAATGAAAAAACTGTTCGCGATAAATTGGAGGACTTGAAATCTGAATTTGAGTCTCTCATTAATAAGCTCAGTTCTGCGGGTGAAAACAAAGCAGAAAAAATCAAACCCAACTATCACTATGTTGATATGTTTAAGTCCATTTTCGATGCTGTTTCTAAGGACATCGAATCGGATTTGAAGCTTATCCCTAAGCGTAAGCCTGGCAATGAAGAGGATGTCAAGTACTTTTCCAATATTGTATTGGATAAGGCTCGTCCTTTCGTGGAGTTTGTCGAAAAAATTGAAGAGATCGCAAATCTCGATCCCGACAAATGTAAATCCAATGAGGCAGATGAAAAGGCTAAAAAAGCTCTGAAATCTGTTCAGGATAGCGTCTCGCTCTCGCACTTGGTACCCAACTCTAAGGTCTGTCATCAAGAGCCGGAAGTTTTGCTTGTGAAAGAGGATCTTGTAGGGTGTCACACCCAAACCTCCTAAGTCTATAGCTATTGTAGCTAGTAGGCGAAAGGGTTTCGTTAAGTAAAGTTCATATGCCCCCGTTTTACGGGGGTTTCTTCTTTGCTAAGGTACTTAATATTGACAAATATTAATAATTGATATATAATATGCATCGTAGAACCTTAAAATCTATAATAGAAGAACTTAGTTTTAGGCGCAGGCAGATTGGCTATTTTATGAAGTAGCTTATCTGCTGCGTCTAAATCCTAGCGTAGCGAATCCATCTCTGTGCTACTGAAGGAGTGATCTTGTGATTACTACTCAGACCTATAACCCGATCGAGTCTGTAGGCGCACTTGCTACTGCTATTGACGGTATTCAAGAGGCTTACGCAAAAGATTTGAAGCTTTCTAATACTGGCTTTAGTCGATCTCTTGCATCTCTTGAGTCTCTGTATGAGTATATCAAGGGGAGTGGTAAGCTTCAAAGTACTAAGTCGAAATCCGATGTAAGTCCTGTAGAAGAAAATATCCGTATTATGGAGCGTGATTTTCAACAGCTAAAGGGGTTCTTGGAAGAGCCTTTAGGTGCTGGTGATTATTGTTACTACTATAAAGCCAATGATCTTATTGGTTGTTGCTATGTACTTCTTAATCGGTTGAGGACTTCTATTGAATGTGTTGTATTTTATCCTGATGTTTATATCAATCGTCCAGATCAATATACAGCATAAAGGTCTCTACATGCCGCCTTAAACAATTTATATGTGAATATATTTTGTCTTTTGGCGGCTTTTTCTTTGTATTATCTATAAAATATTATGTTTATACTTGACAAAAAATATTTTTACTATATAATAACAAATTGTAGAACCTTAAAAGATAAATCAATATCCAAATTCTATTCTATCTTTCTGTATAGAATTGTTGCTTAAGTAGGGCAGACTACTGATTTAAAAATGAACTAAATCCGTAATCTGCCTTACCTAGGCAGCCTCCGCAAGGAGTAAGTTCTATCCTATGGAAAGAGGATATATCGTGGTCAGCAAATTTGATAACCATGATCCAAGTGTCTTTTGGATGACCGTAAAGGATGTCGACAAGATCAAGATAGCTCTTGACTACATGAAGAAAGATAATACCGCAACAGAGGAATATGGGAAATTTTTAAATCCTATTGTTCAACGCTGTAGCGACGGTGTTCTGGTGTATGCAGGTCTTGTTCAGTACTTCGACGATACCAACGGAAACAAAGGTCCTTTGTCTAAGCGTAAGCTTTCTCTGCTTTTTGATTCCGTCGCGAAACTGAAGGATTGTATCTGCAATCTTAAGTTTTTGGTTAAAAAGTTGAGTGGAATTCACAAGATTTGTAAGGAAACTGACGAATCTTACCGCGAAGCTTATGGCAAGATCCATTACGGTGTCTGGGCAGATTCTAAGGGCCAGATCAAGAAAGACATTGAGAAAATTCTTGAGACTTTTAGTAAGATTATCGATATCATCGATATCATCGATAAGATTTTGCTTAGCTGTGACTCTAATAAGTATAAGAGGTACGTGAAGACCTTGGGGAATTCAGAATCTCTTACTTACAACCCGTTCAAGGACCTTCGAAATCAAGTTAAGAACTCAGATGAGAAGGGTAAGAAGAGTAAGAAGAATTCAAAAAACAAAAAGGATAAGAAGGAGGATTAAGTCTTAAGGTTTTACCGCCACCATACAATTTGTATTATAATTAATATAGATTGTCCCTGGTGGCTTTTTCCTTTTCTCTTGACAATTAATACCCATATATCATAAACTAGATAACCGTGGTACCTTAAAAGTGTTAAATGCAGCAATCTGTTCATCATGTATAAACTAAACCCACACACATTTATTAGTTTAGATGGGCAGATTGCTGCATTTAAAATGAGTGCGGTTCTATCTCTAGAAAGCGTAGATTACGTTTTCTTTTACATGCCTAAGGAGGCTTTTCGTGGAAACTGAAACTACTAAAGGAAATGAGCCTACTGTGATGAAATCTATTTGGAAGGAGACTCTGAACGCAGTGTGTAATGGAGAACAACTGTTGAAACAATATATCTTATGTTTGGTTCGGCGTACAGTAACCAATGCCCAAATAGATGAAGCGATTGATAAATTCCATCTTGAAAATGAGTTGGACAATGCGCGCTATATCTACGATGATATTGATACGAAGATTTCATCTTTTGAAAGTAAGGTGAAAGAGTATTCTGGATATGGTATCTTTGAGGAGCATGACAAAACCTGTAAGCTTGATGAATATATTGAGAAAGCTTCAGGTTCACTAGATAAAGCTTATGCTCTTGCTGATGATATTATTAAGCAGGGTAGTGGGGTAAGCAAAAGGAATCAACTGTCTAATCTTAAGAGCTACTTGCGTGATTCTGTTGTCAACCTTCGTAATGCCGTTGGGTTTATCATCGCAAAAGTAGAGGGGTGTTCTTATGAAGATCTGATGAAGTATTTCTATAAACAGCGTGACTATGAGTCTGTAAATAAGGCAAACGCCATCAAGACTGATTATAATTATAGTCTTACATCTGGTCTGTATTGGCATACCGCATAGATAAGGTCTGTTTGTACCGCTGCAACTTATTTGATTTGCAGCGGTTTTTCCTTTTATAAAAACAATTACTTCTTGACAAAATATATAAAAATGTATATAATAAGGTACGGTTGTGTATATGATACATAGCCTGCGAACCTTAAAATCCCTTGAGGTGAGCTTCCGTATCTATTTGTAAGGAGGCCATTGTGGCACCTATTACCGAGCGAATGTTCTTCGATCTGATTGATAACGTGATTACACACGATATCCTGATTGAAGAAGTTCGTAGTTGCGAGACTAAACATTACCTTGATGATGTAAAGAATCTTGCTAATCGCGAGATGTTGCATATCAGCGTTGAAAATTTCTTCCATAAGCTTGAAGAAGTTTCAAAGAGCGTCGGGATTTACGATCTTAAATCACGATTGCTGTATACGTCCACGTATATGATGGAAGCCTTACAGGCTCTTGAAAAATGCTCTTTAATTATTAAGCTTATTAGTGATAAAGAGCGACTATCTAATGATCATGTCAGGTCTTCTCTTGACGAGAAGTTTGCGCTTTTTGATAAGAGTCTGATCTATGTATGTTTGGACTTGGTCAAGACCACTGCTTCCATTATTGAGGAAGCTGGTCTTAAAGAAGATCTTGCGTTTAAGATTAAGAATTTTGACCTGAATAAACTGGCTTTTGATGGATTTGAGTTGGTTTTAGGCAAGCATCCTGATCAGACTTCCTTTACTGAATTCTGTGCTGAATTTGATTTCTTCCGCCACAAGCTTGACTCGGTCTTGAATATGCTCCCCGAGGAATATATTAATTAAGGCTCGTGCCTGACCGCTGTATGATTCTACTATTTAGTTAGTGTCGTCTGCAGCGGCTTTTCCTTTTATAAAAACAATTACTTCTTGACAAAATATATAAATATGTGTATAATAAGCTGTGGTTGTGTATATGATACATAGCCTGCGAACCTTAAAATCCGTTAAGGCGCTTTCCATCTATCCTTAAGGAGGATATTTTGTCAGAACCGTTGTCTAAGCAGGAATTGCACCACTTACTGGGTGTTTCTGTGACTGATAGCCACATCACTCGCGCCGTGTATATCAATGAACTCGAAGAAACTCCTAACAAGATGGATGTCTTGGATAGGTATATTGATATCCACAAGAAGGCAAAAGAGTACCACAAGACAACACTGGAATATGCAAAAAAGGCTGGTTTTGTCAATGAGAGTTTGGCATCTTCTATCTTAGAAGATAAAAGTTGGATGCCAGATATCAATATTATCCAAAATTGGTATAATAATTGTACTGAAGAAGATTGTATTGATAAGCTGCTGGTTTCTGCTCACAGTCACATTCTTCATGCTTCATCACAGCTAATCTACGCTGTAGATATTGTCAAGGAGATTCCCGAGAATTTACGGAAGGATCATCGTGACATCGAGGACTGTTACGCTCAGTTTGAGCGTTACTTGCGTAAGTCTGTTTTTACCACGACATTGGCTGTTAGTCGCATTTTTGCAGGTTCAAGTAACAGTAAATATGTTGTAGCTGATTTAGAGCAAGCGATTGAAATAAGTCAAACTAAAGCGCTTAACGCCTAAGGTTGGCTCAATGCCGCTGTTAAATATTATTTTTTTAAGTAGTATTTGCAGTGGCTTTTCCTTTTTGTGTATAGAAAACAGGCTTGACATATTCCAGTAAGATATTTATAATTATCGATTGCGAACCTTAAAATCCGTTAAGGCGCTTTTCGTCTATTTTATAAGGAGACCATTAATGGTAACCAAAATTTCTGGCGAGGATTTTTTCCGTTTGCTGGATCGTGTTGTAACTCATGAGATGATTGATGAAATGTTGAATAAACATGAAAAAGAAGTCATCGACGATGAGATGCTTACTGGGTATCAGAATGTATATAATGCTATTTCCAAATTTTTTAACAAGACCATAAATCTTGCTGAAAAAGTTGGTTTTTCGGCTAAATCACTGATAATTCAGAGCCCTAATGATTTTAGCCATATTCCGTCCGTGGATATTAAGAATCTATTTTCTTAACGTAATGATGGAGATAATATTCTCGGTATTAATATGACTGAAGCCCTATTCTGTCTTTCTAATTCCGAGGAAATTCTTGCTAAAGTTCGGGAGAAAATTCACCAAGAGTTTATCAATTTATCATCAGAACAATTTGTAGATCTTCTACTGGCAAAGGTAGAAAGTTTGCTACGTAAGACTGCAAATTGTCTGCGTGATTCTATTGCAGAGCTTATCTTTGAGGCGGGTATTGATGATGATATCATGCTTTCGCTTTTTGAAGAAACATCTGATCTAGCCCTGGTTGGTCTATCGGTTGTTTTGGATGTAAGTCCTGGCGATAAAGTTATCCTTTCAGAGGAAGAACTGAGAAAGATTCATGAGTCTTTCGATAATGAAGGGAAAGTAATCTATACTTCAGAGGAGGAGTGCCGTAAGGTATGCGAAGTTTTGGGCTCTAAAGAATTATACAATGTATACATTCTAGAGTCAGAGTTCGATGAAATCTATAATTCCTACTATAAAAAGGTTATGGCTATTCGTCTGCTAATCGAAAAATTCTATCCTTGTTATACGTGTGAGTAATGTTCGCTTTGCCGCTACATGATGCTAATTGCGTCGCCTGTAGCGGCTTTCCTTTTACTACTTGCTTTTTTTGGATTTTAGTGTATAATCAGTAAGGCTGATTATGAATAAGATTACCCAAGAGCGTCAGCAATATTCCCATAACGCTGCTATGCGTTCAATTAATTATTTTATGGATGAAGCGTATGCTGATGATTTAGAAAAGCGCACAGAAGCACTTGATAGAATAAGTCGAGTACGTGATTATATAGATATATTTGCTGGTGATGTTATGTCACCCGAAGCAGCTCATGCTGGTATACTTTATGAAATCAAAAAAGAGGAAAATTCAAATATTGAAAATGCTGTTGCATCGGCTACTGCGTTGATGGAATATTATACATATCCAAACACGCACGAAGATGCTGCTAGTTATACGGCGGCGCTACTTAACGATATGGAATATATGGATAATTACGCCACATATTGCAGAAATAGCGATACATATATGAGCCATAGGGCAAATAATAACGATAACGAAGCTTGGTGTAAGACGTCTGCACCGATTGACATAAAAGAAATGGGCCGCTTAAGCGATGAAGTAAATATTGAATCAATTATAATTAAATCTTGCATTGTTTTAGATAAACTTGTTGAGCCTGTTCGCGAAGTAGAGGAGAGCGGGGATTTAAGCAGATTAGACGATAAAGTTTTAAAGAATATTACTGAGGCAGAGATTTTTTATGGACCATTATGCGAAGTATTTGGTTTTGATGGTCTGGCAATGGATTTACGCAGTCAATCGCACGTACTTAGGCTTTTAAAGAACGGCAAGCTGGAGGATGTCGCAAAAGTGCGGGAATATTGCAATTCTATGCGTGAAATTGGTCCGCAGGCTGTACTAAGTAATATTGTGGAAGGTAACTTTGCTGTGTTTAATGCAGTTAAAGATGTTGATTGTATCCATGATTATGATTCAGAAATTCCATATTCAAGTATCCAGCTTGGCGAATTTGTGACTGATTTTGGTAACTTTTGGAGTGGCAAGGAAGGGGATCATATGCTAACGGCTGGTAATTGGCGCTTAAAAAGCGTTGGTTCGTTAGCAAATAAGATACAGAATTCCGAAAAAAGAGGATTCCCAATGGACGTGATGGGCTTTACTTTTATTCTTAAAGACGAAGAAGAACTGGCTGATGTGTTTGCGTGTGTAATAGAAAAAGTAATTTTAAGTGAAAATCTTGAATGTGTGCCAGCGCCTTCAAAAGAAAATTGGGTTTTTATACAAGGCGATGATAATTTTCGCAGATTGATACGCAAGAGGTTTAGTTATGATTTTATTCAAAAAAATATCCAAGTTATGGAAAAAGATGTGCATTATCGTGTAGCTAAGCTGACTTGTATATTGCTGGATGAGGAAAAGAATAGACAAATGCCAGTAGAGATTCAATTTTTAACTAAAGAAGATAGAAAAAACGCCAGAACAGGTACGGCGGCGCATATTATTTATAAAGCACAAAGTGAAGGAATTTTTTACTCTGCAGATGACCGTGAGCGAGCTTCAAAAATATTAACCAAGATGTATAACCGCAAAACTCATATGTATGATAGTGTAAGTACTCTTGAAGCAAATACGGAGTCTTTAATTCGCGGTACTGGCGATATGGATCGGGTTTATATGTTTAGCTGTCCAAAATAAAATGTTATAATCTACCTTATGATAATTTACTATACTGATGGTTCTGCAGTGCCCAATCCTGGTCCTGGTGGCTTTGCTGTAATTAAGGACATGAAGCCTCACATTTTAGGTAAAGATGATGATACTACTAATATACGCATGGAGGGGCTAGCTATAATCGCTGCACTTAAGGATTCTGCTGGTGCGCCATGTGAAATTTATACAGATAGTGAATTTTGGGTAAATGTAATTACAAAATGGGCAGCGGGTTGGCAATCTAAAGGTTGGAATAAAAAAGGCGGTGGCGAAATTAAAAATCTAGACATTGTAAAAGAAGTGTACCCGCTTTATAAAGCCTCGCAAGCTAAATTAATCTGGGTACGCGGACATGTTGGCCATGAAGGTAATGAACTAGCGGATACTTGGGCAAATAAGGCGCGTGAAGGCGAAAAATTGACTAATTTCTAATAGCCTATTGACAATATAAAAAGTAGGTGATATAATCAACTGATGTGTGAACCTTAACATATCAAATGAGATCAGTTCAAACCTGAGAGGTTTTTCCTCTCACAACCATAAGCCTAATCCCGGGCGACCATCTGTTTGAATACAGGTGTATTTCTATCAATAGGAGGGGCAATTATGCCTTTTTTATCACCTTCAGTTGAAGAATTGAATCCTTTGACTTCTTCTGACGAGCAACTGCAAAAGGAGCTCAAGGAGGATTTTGGAGCCTCGATGGCGGAAGTGATCAATAACCAAAAGGTTAGCGATAGTACCCGCATTCTCCTTGACGGTATTGACTGTATGTTTGCAGACATGATGGACATTCTTCGTGGCTGCTACACTACGGGCCGAGAAGAGGCTAATCGTAATGTTGTTGATGAGATCAAAGTTTTCATCAACAAAGTCAAAGAGATGAAAGATCTTTGCGATAATAATCACGAAGATCATGTGAACAATGAGATCAATCAGGCAATGTCTTCTGTGCATAAGCTTGATAACGTTGGTCATCTTGTAGCAAAGCATTTTCCTGGACTCTGCAAGTGTCCAATCGAGTATCGTAATCGAAATCTTTTGGATGATTTCGACTATGCTGATCACGACTTTACTGAGGAAGGATCTCCTGACTCGGGAGAGTCTGATCAAGACCCCCTTGAAGAGTATTCTGCTGCAGAATTGTCTGACAAAGATCTTTTGGATGGATTTTCTGTAGTTGAGTTTTGCCTTCAAGGTTCTTCTGAGAAATTTCCTTTGCCGAAATATTCTAATGAAATGTAACTGATTCTCTTTGATATTTAGGTTCACCACCACCCCTGTATTTTACAGGGGTTTTTCTTGTGTTTGCATTTTGACGAATTGGGGTAATTAATATAGAATAGTTTTTGTGAACCTTAAAAAGCGGCTTTTATATAGATAGAAAGGTAAGAAGATGCTTCCTTTAATGGGTTATTCAAAAGAACAACTTAAAGAAATTGCCATAGATGAGTATCGTTACTATGTAGATGGTAAAAAGAAGGCTACTAATTTATCTAATGATCATACTCTAACTGCCTATTGTAGTGATTTAAAACGGTTTATTGATGAAGCTAGCCGTCTTTTGTGTGTTGATAGTTCTAATTATTATAAAAAAGAACTCCAAGACAAGCTAGATAACACTCTCCAAAAGTTAGGTAAAAATGAGACGCGGGAGGATTTTCTAAGTAGTGTAAATTTACTGTATAGCCAATCCCTTCAGGCTGCTGATTTTGTAGCAGAAGTGATTTTACGGGATTTTGCTATCTCTGTTTTTGACGATTATTTTTTGGAGATGCAAAAGAATAATCTAAAAGGCGAGTACTATGGCATGTATAAATGTATTTTGCTTTTGATGTTTATTTATGATCATCAGTACGATGCTTTACGGGAATTTGAAAACATGTGGTGGCGTAAGATTTCTGAAGATCATAGTAACCTTTCACATGGAGTTGCTGAACGCGTGGCTAAGTTAGTTCAGCGAGCGGGGAGTTTTAAAACTAGCGATTGGGCGAATATCTTTGAGCAAATTAATCGCGATTTTGCTGATTATGAGATTGAGACTCTAAAAGATGAACAAGATTGCTTTGATTGGAAGAGTGCTCTAGAAGTAGGAAAGGATAAAAGCCGTACTGCAATAATTTTGCGAGATATCGGAGCTAACATTAACTCTAATTTGATTTATCTAGTTAAGTTAGCTATTGATCTTAATAAGGTTATTTGCAAGGATATGAAGCATTATTCATATAACTGGCTACACTTTATGGACATTATTATAAATAAAGCATAGATTACTGTTATGTGAAGGCTTTATATAGCCGTCCTATTGGGTTTATTATAATGCCAGGGGCGGCTCTTTTATTGACAATACATTGATTATACTATATAATTAGCACCCGTGAACCTTAAAAAATAAGTATTTACCACTAATTCAACAAAGATCTACCCTAAGAAGAAAGGTTGTGAGGGTAATGAACCCTAATAATGAAGATATTTCGTCTCTGCGTTTAGAAATGATTAAGGCTTTCAAATATGCACATTCCATGTTGCATATGCTTTGTGAACATGATAAATATGCGACATCTCAGGAAGAATTCGAATATCTTTATGAACTCGCTAGTATGAAAAAAGATATGATTGCTAGCTTGGATGATATGTCTTATAAAGATATAAATGATATAAATAAGCATAAAAAAGATATTGAGTTGACGATCGTTTCTATAAAGCGGCTTATTAGTTTTCATGTGCTATTCAAATTGGTTATAACTATAGCGTTTATTGATATGAATTTTGATATTCTGGAAAGAGTCGTTCAACCAGATAATGTACTTGATGTTTTTGAGCCTGAAATTGATGAGATTGCTAATCAGCTTAATATTTTGTCTGCTTTGGACGCTGAGGATGTAAATTCTGATAATGGTCAATTTACATTACAACCAAGTCTTGCTACCTTGTCTAAAATACTCTTTAAAGATACTGACTCGCAAGATATAGAGCCAGTTGGCGAAGAAAATGTGGAGTTGACTAGTAGGGAAGAACTTATTAAGATGATATGCTGGATGCATGATATTGATCGTTCAGAGTCTAGCTCTCAGAAGTGTGATAGATGGCGTGTCATTTATGATCCAAAAGAATGTAACTTTACGCTGTATATTTATAGTCGTAATCATAGCTATGATCTTAAGCGCGACTATACAGACGTAAGGAGTACCGTTAACTATACTGCTCATCTTATTAGACGCCCCTATGAATAACCCCAGTGTTGAGTTGCCTTAAATAATTAGCGCTTGCCGCTTTGTGGTTGTACTTATACTTGGGTTTGCCCACGCCGTTTGCTAGAATATATTTAAAATATTCATGCAAGCGGCTCTTTTTTTGTAATAAAATGTTTATACTTGACAAAATATTACTTATACTTTATAATATAGCATTGCAGAACCTTAAAATGAAATTGGTTAATTTAAATGTAGCAGATTGTTTGTTTTATATATAAAAATAGACGTTCTGCTGCATTTAAATCTGAATGTAGCTAGTCTGGTAGATGATTGCATTTACCCTGATCCGAAAGGAAGTTTTATGTTAAAACCCGATTGCTTGAATAGCAGCGACAAAGCTCGTATAGATATTGACGCAACCTCTTTATTGGATGATGAGAGGCTTATTACATTCAAACTTGCACCTTCAAACACATCGCTTCAGCTTTTTCATAATACTGTAGAGTATTTTAAAAAGCTTTCGGTAAACGCTGCAAAATATCTTGTAAAAGAGGAACGTGAGCGGATAAAAGAGATGATTGAAGATATTGAGAGTGATTTTAATGGGGAGATTGATAAAAATCAACTCCGACCAATGGAAGAAGTAGTCCAGCTTTTGGTGGATCTTCCACAGAGAGTCGATAGGCTTGCTCGCAAAGTTGAAGCTACTGCTAAAGAAGCGTTTATGAGGAAACTCAAACAATGCATCAGAAGCCAAAACTCCAAGAATATGCCTCGTTTGATTGTAAACTATTACTACATCAGTAGCCCTAAAGTTGAGGCCATTTTTGCTGGTAGCGTGGGAACTAAAATTAAACCAACTATTAGCAAATCTGCAAATGAGTTCGCTAAGATCTTAATGCGGAACGGTAATTCTGATTGCTTGAATAATATTAGCAAGCAGTTCGAAGAATATCTTAACCCCTGGGGTTGCTAACCAATTGCAGGTCTGCTTTAGCCGTTTGTTCAGTTTTATGAATAGGCGGCTTTTTTCTTTATTTTATTTTGGTGTTGAATGTATCAATCTGTTAAAATAAATATAAAGATAATAAGGAAAGAGTGATATGCAAGAGACAGAGCAAGCCCCCGAGCGTGAGCCAGCCGATATATTTTTGTGGGCAAATAATGCTGACGCTTATAAAAATGAACTTGATGTTGAAATTTTTTTATTCAATAAAAATTACACACCTTATAGCACAGGGTTTGCTACCGAACTGAATGATCAAATTAAACCTTTATTTTTATATGATATTTTAGGCTTTGTCCAGATGGGGGCGGGTACTGGACTTAGTGTACGCGATTTTGAACTTTCTGATGGAGAAGAAAATGTTTTGCTCAGAACTGATTTAGACAAGGTTGGCAGGGCAGAAACTTTGATCTATGTGATTGAGAATCAGCGCGAAGATATCGTAGAATTTAGCGAAGAGGAACATGAATTTAAGCGTATAAAAGGTATTCTGGCGCGCTTCACGTTAAAAAATGATCGTAGTAAAACTTTTTATGTAATTAAATCAATTCAGCAGAGCAACGTACTTAAAGGCGCAACTGCTTGGGAATTTAAAGAGGGCAAGTTTGAAAGTTTTAAGGCAGAGGTAGGATTAAAGATACCTGTTGATAACCAAGTTTTAATTATTGGAAAAGATATCTTTGTGTTTAATCAAAGTAAATTTGAAAAACTATTCCAATATGAATATAAAAAACAGGCGATTGCCGATACGCGTGTTGCGGAAATTGAAAAGCAGTATAAACTTAGTTTTCCTGAAGGTATGACATTGCACGATTTGGTGAAAGATCGTAAAAAAATCATCAATAAACTGCAAAAATTAGAGGTTGGCGGCGTTACCCAGGAACAGGCTATTGATTATGCCGATGAAATGCAGCTGGAATTAATGACGGACGATGCTGGCGCTATAATAATTATGGATGGTAGTGATTTAGATACATTTGTAAATTTGATAAATGAAGATTATATAACCAGCCAAATAACAGGGAAACGTTACGAGATAAAAAGCAAAAAACTCCTAGACGAACCAGAAGGTGAACCGCCACGCGGACTGTAGCCGATGAATCAAGAGCTGGCACTGAAGATATTATTAGCTGGGCATAGCGCTCTTTTGACTGGCCCAGCTGGATCTGGCAAAACCTATACCTTAAATAGGTTCATTGATTATGCTAAAGATGCTGGCAAAAAGGTTGCGGTAACCGCTACCACTGGGCTTGCGGCAACTCATCTTGGCGGCAATACGATTCATTCATGGAGCGGCATTGGTGTTCATGATTATCTACCTGAAGGATTTATAGATAAAATCCCCAAAACGCGCCGTGAAACGATTATCAAAACAGAAGTACTGATTATTGATGAAATCAGTATGATGCATGATTTTCGCTTGGATTTGGTGGATGAGATTTGCCGTTTAGTGCGGGATAAGGATGAGCCTTTTGGTGGTATTCAGGTGGTTATGAGCGGTGATTTTTTTCAATTACCGCCGATTAACCGCCCTAATTCTTTAAACGGGGGATTTATCGTTAATTCACAGGTCTGGCAGGAGCTTAACCCAGTTGTACTGTATTTGGAAGAGCAATTTAGGCAGGATGACGGGGATTTACTTGATATTCTAAATTCTTTGCGATCTAATAATATACGCAGACATCACGCCGAGACATTATTAAGTAGGATTGATATAGAACCGCCAGATGGAGATATTACAGAACTTCACACTATGAATATAGATGTAGATAAAATAAATGAAAAAAGGCTAGCTGAGCTTGATAGTGAGGAATATATTTATGATCAGGTTACTACAGGGGCGGCTAACTATGTGGAGACCTTAGCACGATCGGTACTTGCGCCGCCGAAACTTATTTTAAAACTCGGAGCTTTAGTGATGGCTGTAAAAAACTCACCCAATCGGCAGTATGCTAACGGTAGTACCGGCGTAGTGGTTGATTTTGAGCCTGGCACTGATTATCCAATTGTAAAATTTAAAAATGGCCGCACAGTAACAATGGTAATAGATAGTTGGGAGCTAAGAGATGGCGATAGAAAACGAGCCTCTATATCACAGATCCCGTTGCGTTTGGCTTATGCAATTACTGTACATAAAAGTCAAGGTATGACGCTTGATGCGGCTAAAATTGATCTTCGTAAGGCTTTTGTGCCAGGCATGGGATATGTGGCGCTTAGTAGGGTGCGTAATCTTGATGGATTGTATCTTTATGGTATAAATAAAACAGCCTTACAAGTTAGTGATGATGCTCTTATGATCAATGATAGCCTACTTGCTAAATCTCGTGCTGATGCTAAAAAATTTGCCGGTCTAATGCAAGATAATAATGTTAATGAGCCCAGCTCTCGAAGCGCCTCTACTGTTAAAAAACAATCTTGGGCGGAAAAGGTTGCTAAAATGCGTGAAACACATCCAAATGCATACAAACCTTGGAGTATAATTGATGATGACATGCTTAAACAATATTTTTATAATGGTGAGACCGTCGCTGAAATGGCTAATAAATTAGGACGGCACGAAGGATCTATTAAAATAAGATTAAAGAAACTTTTTGGTGATGATTTTATTTCTTGAATTATTTAATAAAATTCTACAGTATAATTAATAATCAGATAAATTGCAAATATGATAAAGAAGATTGAAACTCCAATAGAAGCCAGAAGCCAGAAGCCAGAAGCCAGAAGCCAGAAGCCAGAAGCCAGAAGCTGTAGTTTCTCTATGCTATAAATCTTCTAATATAGAGCCTCCTGAAAATAAAAGATCAGGAGGCTCTAACGCTGCCCAAAAGCTTATCAAATCAAAGCACCGCGTCAAAGAATTCGGCGAAGTATTTACGCCTGAAAACATCGTCAAACAGATGTGCGATTTGTGCGAGCCGGATATCTCGGCGGTAGATAAAAAGATATTTGAACCAACTTGCGGCAACGGTAATTTCTTGGTTGAGATTTTACGCCGTAAATTAACATCAATACCTAAAAAATTACGTAAGAATCCATCACTAGCCAAAGCTAGTATTACCGATTTTGAATTATATATTCTTTGGGCGGTATCTAATATCTACGCTATAGATATCCAGCAAGATAATGTAAGCGAAGCGCGCCGCCGCATGCAAAATATGGTTTTTGATTTTGTTAATGATTATAAGAATTCAGCAGACTTTTTATCGGCGTTAAATACAATCATTGAGGAAAATATTATTGTTGGGAATACGCTAAGCGACCCGTCAAAGATTATATTTTTTGATTTTACCCCAGATTTTGAGGCAAAAACTTTTACTATTTCTAAACACACTCTGAAAGAAATCGAACACACCTTTGAAAACACCACAACCGCCAATGCTCTTAAATTAAAACAGGCTATTCAGCAGCTTAAATCTCCGCCGCCTAAAAAACAACGCCCCAGCCTAACCATTAAAAAGCCAAAACACAAGCAAAACAAAGTGCAGATAGGATTATTTTAGGAGACGGAAAAGATGAATGATAAAAAACAAATTAAAACTTTCAAGCAAGTATACCCACAAATTTATTCATATACCTTGCCGAATCGGTCAGATAATGACGGCTGGCAAAAGATTGGCTACACAGAACGGGAAGATGTTGATAAGCGCATTCGCGAACAAGTGCGTACTCCAGGGTTGCACGAGGAATATAAAAAACTATGGAGCGCCCCAGCGATATTCGAACCAGTTGAAAAATTTAATTTCTTTGATGACCACAAACTGCATAAATATATGGTAAAAAATGGCATCAGAAAGGACGAAGGTCGCGGTAAAGAGTGGTTTTATTTTAACGGCACGCCAGAGAAATCAAAAGAGCTGTTTGATTCTTTTAGGAGGCGCGATTTTAGTATTATCCAGCACGGGCAAAAACACAAATATACTTTGCGCCATGAACAGAATGTGGCGGTCGAGAAAACGCTTGAATATGCCAAGCGCCATCAGACGATCGATTTTAACAACCCAAATGAAGAGGCTAAATTTCTTTGGAATGCCAAGCCGCGCTTTGGTAAAACATTAACAACCTATGATTTTGCTAAACGCTTTGAAGCAAAAAATATTCTCATCGTAACCAACCGTCCAGCGATTGCCAATTCTTGGTTTGACGACTATAAAAAATTTATTGACGGTTATTATTTTATCTCTACAGCCGATTCGCTGAAAAATCTGCCAACATTGACGCGCGAAGATTACTTGCAAATGACCGATACTGATAAAAAGCAATTTACATTCTTAAGCTTGCAAGACCTTAAAGGCGCAAAAGTATTCGGCGGCGGATATGACAAACTCAAATGGGTAGCAGATTTGCAATGGGATTTGTTGGTTATTGATGAAGCGCATGAAGGCATTGATACTGGGCGCACCGACGAGGCGTTTAGTAATATTAAACGTCGATTTACCTTGCACCTATCTGGTACGCCTTTCCGCGCTTTAAGGAACGATAAATTTACCCAGGAGCAGATTTTTAACTGGACCTATATCGATGAGCAAAAAGCCAAACAATCAGAGTTAAAAACAGGCGAATCAGGAGACCATACCGACATGCCCGACATGAGGCTTTTCACTTATAAAATCTCTGATATGATTGCTGATAAAATTAACCAAGGTGTAAAAATCGACGATAAAGATACAAGCTATGCTTTTGACTTGAACTCAACCTTTGCGACAGCCGGTGGTAAATTTATACACGAGGCAGACATTAAGCGCTTCTTAGACACATTAACCACTAATGAGAAATATCCATTTTCCACACCAGAGCTGCGCACAGAACTAAAGCATACCTTTTGGCTGGTTGGTAATCGCGTGGCATCGGCTAAAGCTATGTACAAACTCTTAAAAGATCATCCAGTCTTTGGCAATGGTAACTATAAAATTATTTTAGCAGCGGGCGACGGCAAACCTTTTAGCGACGACAACGGGTTTGATGAAGAAGTAAAAAACACAGCCCAAAACGAAAAAGCGCTTGACCGCGTCCGTAGCGCCATAAAACATCACGATAAAACCATCACCTTATCGGTAGGGCAACTGACGACTGGCGTAACCGTAAAAGAATGGTCGGCAGTATTGATGTTATCCGACATTAAGGCTGAATCTTTATATATGCAAGCAATCTTTCGGGCGCAGAATCCGTATGTATTTGAAAAGAACGGTCATTATTTCCGTAAAAAATCTGCTTATGTGTTTGATTTTTCGCCAAATCGCGTGCTTGAAGTATACGACCATTTCGCTAATTCTTTACTACATACTGGCGCAACAGGGCATATCACAGAAGAGGAACGCTTCGATAATATCGCCGAACTACTGAACTATTTTCCGGTTCTATCTGAGGATGAAGGTGGTAAAATGATTGAACTGGACGCTACTCAAGTGCTAACCTTTCCAAAGGCTATTATGGCGCGCGAAGTTGTCGAGCACCGCTTTATTACCAATTTATTATTCAAAAATATTAATAACGTTTATAACATCCCGAGCGAAATCCGCAAGCGAATTAATAAACTAGCAGATACTAACGAACAAGGTAAAGTTACTACGAGCAACAAAGACGAGCTGTCAGATAATACAGACAGGCGCGAACGTACGCAAAAGCGAATCACCGCTAACCGTAATGTTGTTTTTGGTGAGAAAGTTTATGGTAATGAAATTCAGAATATCATTGATGATAATTTGGCAGACGGTGCGCCAGAACCAGGCTTTACTAATAATATTACCAGCGAAATTCAACAAAAGATTACCGAACCAATTTATGCAAAATATATCGAAACATATAGCCCCTCCAAGTCTGAAGTAGAGCAATTAAAAAAGAAACACCAAGAAAAAATCAAGTTAATTGCCGAGGATTTTGTCGATAGCCAGCAAACTACATTTGACCAAAGGCGAATGGCTGATGCAATCGCTACGCTAATCGAGGAGGATATGCCGCGCGACATGGTGGATGAACGCGAAGAAAAAGAATTTCAAAATGAAGAAAAAACGGACATGGATATCATCAAAAGTAAATTAAAAACCTTTTCGCGCGCTATTCCCAGCTTTGTTATGGCGGCTAGCGATCCGGCAAACTTGACGATTGATAATATTGAAAACGCTGTTAGCGACGCTGACTTTGAAGAATTATTCACTGAAACGCAAAAAAGCGGCAGCTATGAACCATTTACAAAAGATGATTTTCGCCTGTTGCGTGACGGTGGTGATTTTGAGGAAAATGGTGAAATTAAGCACTTTGACGGCTTTTTTGAAAAATACGTTTTTAATGCGGCAATTCAAGAATTTGAAAAGAAGCGCAGTGAACTACAAGATTACTTGCGGACAACCGCGCATGAAGATATCTTTACTTATATCCCACCGCAGAAAAGTAACCAGATTTTTACGCCGCGCAAAGTTGTTAACCAAATGTTAAATATTCTTGAAAAAGAGAATCCTGGCATTTTTGAAAATCCAAACCTGACTTTTGCGGATTTATATGTAAAAAGCGGTTTGTATTTGACGGAGATTGCCAAGCGGCTTTACCGCGGGCTAAAGTCGCAAATACCAGATGAAAATGCCCGCCTCAAACATATTTTTGAGCGCCAGCTTTATGGTTTTGCGCCGACGCAGATTATTCACGACATTGCTGAGAACTATATCTACCGGGGCTTTGACAATATTAGCCATGACAATTTGAAACTCAAAGATTTAACGCCAGATTTTAAGGAAGGGATAATAGGAAATATGAAATTTGATGTAGTTATTGGTAATCCTCCGTATCAGGAAAACGATAACGGTAAACGTGATGATGGCTCGGCTAATGCGAGCGCTAGCCCTATTTACCATAATTTTATTGAAAATGCCGAAAGAATTAGTGATATGCAATGTTTCGTTATTCCATCACGCTGGGCTATGGGCGCCGGAAAGGGATTAAAGAAATTTACGGAAAAGATGATGGAAGATAAAGATATTCAAGCTTTTCATTATTTCACTAACCCTAAAGATGTTTTTCCGGATAATGATATTAAAGGAGGAATATGCTATTTTGTCCGAAAAGTTGGTCATAATGCTCCTGCTTGTATTTCGGTTTATAATGATGAGGGTATTTTTGAGTCGGAGCGATATTTAAATTCAAATGGTACTGGCATATTTATTCCTTATGCTGAGTTGGCTTCTATTCTTGAAAAAGTTCAGAACAGAACGATTGATTTGGAGAATTACAATATTCAAAAAATCGTTTCGGTGCGCAAGCCATATGGCTTGAGCACCGACTTCCTTAAAAACCAATCAAAATATGGATTGCCTCCTGTACAGAAAGAAAGACTAAAAGATGATGATTTGGAAATTTTTGGCCTAGGTGCAGGGAATAAACGCATTAGCCGATTTATGCCGAAGGACTATCCTTTGCCTGCAGGGCGGGGTGCAGTGCATTGTTGGAAGGTGTTTGTGCCCTATGCATACGGTTGTGGAGCGATTGGAGAAGAGATACCCTCGCCAATTCTTGGTTCGCCAATTCAAATATGTACTGAAACTTATTTGAGAATTGGAAAGTTGAAAACTGAAGATGAAGCTAAGGCTTTACTGAAATATCTGAAATGTAAGTTTTTCCGCGCAATGGTTGGTGTATTGAAAACAACGCAACACTCGACTACCACGTTTAAATTTGTCCCACTCCAAAATTTTACCTTGCAGTCTGACATTGATTGGAGTAAATCAATCGCCGAGATCGACCAGCAACTTTACAAAAAATACGGCTTGAGCGAAAAAGAAATAGCCTTCATCGAAACAAAAGTCCGCGCAATGGAGTAGATTGGTATATAATAAAGGTAATATGCAGAAGAATAAGAAATCAACGTTCCCTAAAAGCTTCTTTTGGGGTGCGGCTGTTAGTGCACATCAAGTTGAGGGTGGTAATTATAATCAGTGGTCAGTTTGGGAGCTAGAAAATGCTAAAGTTTTAGCAACCCAGGCACCGCATCGTTACAATTCATTACCAAAATGGGACGAAATAGAAGCAGAAGCAAAAAATCCAGATAATTACATATCTGGGCAAGCATCAGATCATTACAACCGCCACGATGAGGACTTCGCCTTATTAGAAGAGCTAAACATGAATGCTTTTCGTTTTAGTATAGAATGGTCTAGGGTAGAACCAGAAGAGGGTGCGTGGAATGCTGCTGCAATTGATTACTATAAGAAATATATAAAAAATCTAAAAAGTCGGGGAATAGAGCCTATAGCAACCATGTTTCACTTTACTTTACCAGTTTGGTTTGCTAAAAAGGGTGGTTTTACTAAACGCAGTAATGTAGAATATTTTGTTCGCTTTGTGGAAAAAGTAATGTCAGAAATGGGCGCACATTTGCGATATATAATTACCATTAATGAACCTTCTGTATATGCAAACGAGAGTTATCTTGAAGGTAACTGGCCGCCAAATGCAACTAGTAAATTTGATTTTTGGCTAGTTTTAAACAATCTGGCTTATGCGCATAAAAAATCACGCCAAGTTATAAAACAAATACAGCGCCGCGCCCGCGTATCGGTAGCGCATAATTCATCTTATGTTTATGCTGGTGATGATGCTTGGCTCTCACGTAAATTTGCCGCTTTAATGCAATGGTTTAAAGACGATTATTTTTTGCAAAAAGTTGCAAGGCATTGTGACTTTTTGGGTATTAATTATTACTTTAGTGATCGAGTTTATGGTTACCGTGTTCATAATCCAGAGAAAGAATTATCTGATTTAGGATGGGATGTCTCACCAGAGAACTTAGAATTTGCTTTAATTAGGTTATGGAATAAATATAAATTACCTATAATGATTACAGAAAATGGAATAGCAGACCGCGATGATGAGCTGCGCCAGCAATGGATTTTAAAAACCATAAACGCCATGCAAAATGCAATAAATAAAGATGTAAAGTTATTAGGATACCTACACTGGAGCTTAATAGATAACTTTGAATGGGCTTATGGAAAATGGCCACGATTTGGATTGGCAAGTGTGGACTATAATACTCTTAAAAGAGAACTTAGACCAAGTGCCAAAGGCTTTGCTAAAGCAATAAAATATATAAGAGAAAATAAGAGCGAGTAGTGGTGTATCTGTGCTTTTTGCGCGCTAGAATTTCGCAAGAATTTAGAGTATTTTGACTGTGGATAACTTTTAAAAAATAGGGTTTTTAAATAATAGAGCTACGCTATATATGGCGTAGCTTTTTATTTATCCACAGAAACTGTGGATAAGGTTAATTTAGGATGGAATAAGTAGTTAAAAAGTGGAAAAAAGGGGGTTGTAGTGGGTAATTGTGGGTGGTATTATAAGGTCAGTGGCAAACAAATAGAATAAAAATAAACAAGACCACTAAATAAATAGCCGAGGAAAGGCATGGCAGTATCAATAGATTATTTTGAGCGTAAGCTAGACGAGAAGAGGCGATTGACTATCCCGTCCGAGTTACGCCAGGAATTTTCTAGCGGTATAGTCATAACTAAGGGCTTTGGAAATTATCTCCATATCTACTCGCAAGAAATTTGGGATAATGAAGTAGAGCCAGCTTTACAAGGAAGTATCCTTGATGAGCAAGTTGCCGACCTAAACGTGAAGTTTAGGCGCGGTAAAACAGCCGATGAGCTTGACCAGAAGCAAGGGCGCGTTACAATAGGGCAGTATCTATTGGATTATGCTGGAATTGAGCGTGATGTCATTGCAACTAGAGCGGGCAAATATTGGCGGCTTGAAAAAGCCTGATTTGGTTATTTATAAAGATCTTTAACAAATTGAAAACCCTCGAGATAGCCAATCTGGCAGTGTGGCAACGAGAAATTCGAACTCGATTTAAAAACCGATGTACCTTTCTTAAAACACACCTCCCAAAACTCCACCTCACACACATAAGTCTCTCAAATTTTCTTCATGTACCGATCGCAAGCCGATCACACTAATTAGAAGAAACGACTTCATAAAACAAAAAACTTACAAAAACAAACATAAGCTATGCTGTCAGTTTGGTGATCTCGAGACCTCTAGTTTATACTAGAGGAATGAGTATTAAAGAACATCCACCACAACTTCATACTAAACAGTATGATTTACATGTTCCTGTATTGTTAAGCGCATCGCTTGATCTACTTAAACCACAGCCCAAAGAAAGATATCTTGATTTAACTGCGGGGTATGGCGGTCATGCTGAAGCTTTTCTAAACAAAACTCAATCCTACAGTAGCGCTGTTTTGGTTGATCGTGATGAGAACGCGATTGCCGAACTCGGGCGATTTTCCGCTTTAGGCGCGACGCTTATTAATGCTGATTTTGTATCAGCGGCGAAGCAACTTGTTTCTGTAGGGGAGAAGTTTGATGTAATTATGGTTGATTTGGGGGTGTCATCACCACAGCTCGACAACGGCGAGAGAGGGTTTTCTTTTATGTATGATGGCCCGCTAGATATGCGTATGGATCAGCGCCAGAAGTTTTCTGCTGCAGATATCGTTAATTCATATCCAAAGCAAAAATTAATCGAAATACTTGTAAGGTATGGAGAAGAGAGGCTGAGTTTTGCAAAACGAATTGCGGACGAAATATACAAGAGAAGACCTTTTACTAAAACTAGTGAACTTGCTGAAACGATTGTCGAAATACACCGCGGTGGCTGGCAAAAAATCCACCCCGCTACACGTACCTTTCAAGCATTGCGGATCGAAGTAAATCAGGAGCTCGCACAGATAGAGAGCTTATTACCGCTTTTACTACAGCTTCTAAATAGTGGTGGTAGAGTAGGGGTTATAAGTTTTCATAGTCTTGAAGATAGACTGGTTAAGAGGTTTTTCAAAGATAATTCAGGATTAAATTTTGAAGCTGAACTTGAGCTTTTAAACAAGAAACCTCTCGATGGCGCAACTTACGACGCTTATAATCCGCGTTCACGTAGTGCTAAACTGCGCGGCGCATTGAAAAAATAAAAATAGAAAGGAAAAGGTTATATGCCAATCCAAATCAAAGTACAAAATGTATCAGCAGAAGAAATCGTAGCTGTACACGTAAAGTAATAGCCTTACTTAATTTATGTAAAGAGTAGTGTAGATAATACGCTGCTCTTTACGTGCAAAATACAAATATAAACTAAAACCAAAAGAGATAAAATGTCATACCAACGAACTTATTATGCGACTCGGCGGCAACAAAGCTGGGGACGAAATCAGAATACAACCAGGTTTATTTCTCGCGTTAAGCTTGGTCCAGTTATGCACACTATCATAGTTGCTCTTATGATTTTAGTTATGGGTCTGGTATACTTAGCACAGGCAGCTGGTTCAGCTAATTATGATTACGCAGCTAGTGATTTTGATAAAAAGATTTCTGAACTTTCAACAAAAAAAGCCGACCTAGAGGTTGAAAATGCCCGCCTAAGTTCACTTGAGTCTGTTAAGAATAGCAATGTTGCTAAAGCTATGTCAGCTCCAAGTAGTGTTGAACACGTACAATGATTGGAATAAATTTTAAACAAATGAGTCGTTCGCAGTTTTTACTGTTCGTACTTTTATGTACGATGGTTTTAATTGTGATGCGGCTTTTTTATTTGCAGATAATTAGGCACGATTACTACAAAAAACTTGCGCGTCAAGAGCAGGTTAAATCACATATTATACCCGCTGAGCGCGGGCGTATTTATGCTATGGATGGTAATAATCCAGTTGAATTGGTGATGAATCAACAGGTTTATACTGTTTTTGCGGATCCTACTGTAGTTAATAAGCCGCGTGAGATTGAAGAAACTATTCGATCTATAGCAGGGGGCGAAATAGTAAAGGGCGATATTCAGGAACTTTTGAAGGACAAAAAATCGCAATATAAAGTGTTGGCACGTGGAATTAGTTTGCGCCAGGCGGAACTTATTAAAAATAAGAAATTTAAAGGCGTTGGTTTTCAAAAAAATTCACGCCGAACGTATCCAGAAGGTTCACTTGCAGCACAGACCTTAGGTTTTGTTAATAATGAAAATAAGGGGCAGTACGGCATAGAAGAAATGCTAGATTCTCGTTTGCGCGGTAAAGATGGTTTGCTTAAATCTGTTACTGATGTGGCTAATGTCCCATTATCTATCGGGAATGAAAATATACGGCAAAATCCAGTACATGGTGATTCAATTGTTTTAACTCTTGATAGAAATATTCAATCAAAAGCAGAAGAAGTATTAAGCGAAGGACTGCGCAGAACGGGCGCTTCAAATGGTAGCGTTTTGGTTATGAATCCTAAGAATGGACATGTGCTTGCGATGGCTAATTTGCCGACTTATAATCCAGCCGAATTTACTAAAGTGCAAAATCCTGCAGCATTTGTAAATGGCGTTACAATGTTACCCTATGAGCCAGGATCTGTATTGAAGACATTTACGATCGCCACTGGAATTGATAAAAAAGTGATAGATGCTCAGTCAACCTATTATAATACAGATAGAATTAAGGTTGAAGACCGTACGATTTCTAATGCATTGAAAGGACTAACTGGAACAATATCCATGCAAACGGCGCTTAATAATTCTCTTAATACAGGAATGGTAACAATTGCACAGCGGCTTGGTGATGGACATAATATTAACCGACAAGCGAGAGACACGCTATATGATTATTTTCATAATCGCTTTGGCTTAGGCGAACTTACTGGTATAGAAGTGGCAGGCGAGAGTAAGGGGACTGTAGTCTCTCCTAGTGACAAAAATAACCAAGGCAATGCAGTGCGTTACTCTAATATGTCATTTGGCCAGGGGCTTGATGTTACTATGATACAAGTTGCTGCTGGATTTTCAGCGATTATTAATGGCGGCACGTATTATCAGCCAACAGTTGTAGCTGGAACATACGGAAGAGATGGTATAAAGTTAGATAATTCTAAAAACGTAAAGTCTAATGTGATTAGCCAATCAGCTTCGGCTCAGACGCGTGAAATGATCCATAATGCTCGGACTCAATATACAAAAGATGATACTCCTGGCTACTATATCGGTGGCAAAACTGGAACATCTCAAACTATTGGTGCAAGTGGACAGTATATAGATAGCCAGACAATTGGTACATATTTAGGATTTGGAGGTACCGATAGTGATACAAAATACGTTATAATGGTACAAGTATCGGGTAAAAATATGAATCTTGAAGGCAATAAACATGCAATGCCGATTTTTACAGAGCTATCTAACTGGCTTATAGAATATTATCAACTGCAACCAAGGAAGTAACAATGAAACCAGAAGTTATTACAAATGAAATTACACAAATTTTGGTATTAAGTGTGGCGGCGTTTATATTATCTATGATGCTCACACCTGTATATACATTTTTAGCGTATAGATATAAATTCTGGAAAAAACAACGCGAAGAGAGTACAACAGGTGAAAAATTAAAAGTGTTTTTACGCTTACACTCCGCTAAATTTAAGCGTAATATTCCAACTATGGCTGGTGCTATTGGTGTAATTTCTATAGCTGCGGTTACTTTTTTTTCTAATTTTGATCGTGGGCAAACTTTATTACCACTGGCTGGACTGCTTGGCGGCGCTGTAGTTGGATTGATCGATGATATCATTAACTTACGAAGTGATGGGCATGGCGTGGCAGGTTTGCGCAGTAGTGTCAAATTCTTAATGATTAGCGTAATAGGGCTAGTTCTTGGCTGGTATTTTTTTGCGAAGTTAGGATACTCATCTGTACATATACCGTTCTTGGGCGATTTGGCGCTTGGATGGATGATGGTGCCGCTATTCGGCTTTGCAGTTGTAGCAACTGGCAATGCTGTTAATATTAGCGATGGGTTAGATGGGCTTGCTGGCGGTTTACTTTCGATTAGTTTTGGATCCTTTGGTATAATTGCCCTTCTACAGGGGCACCTTGGATTATCGGCATTTTGTTTTACGGTAGTTGGCGTATTACTTAGCTATGTTTGGTTTAATATTTATCCAGCACGATTCTTTATGGGAGATGTTGGTAGTTTTGCATTTGGTGTAAGTTTGGGCGTAGTTGCAATGCTAACTAATACTTTATTCTTGCTTCCTGTGATCGGTATGATTTTTGTAATTGAAGCTGGGTCTAGTTTAATTCAGATTTTAAGTAAAAAAATATTTAATAGGAAAGTCTTTCTTTCCGCACCAATTCATCATCATTTAGAGGCAAAAGGGTGGCCAGAAACTAAGATAACAATGCGCTTTTGGGTTATTTCGTGTGTAGTTGGATTCATAGGTATTTATTTGGCTTTGGCGGGAGGTCATATTCCAAATGTCTAAAGCCGTGCATCGAGTACGACGTTTTGCTGCTGAAAGTAGGGAAAAGGGCGCGCGTCGACATAAGCCAGACTATAGTATAATCGTTTATACGGCACTTTTAGTTATGATTGGACTGGTTATAATTTTTGCGATTGGTCCACAGCGAGCCAATGTTCTTAATGAAGTTGGCGAGGGTAATTTTAGTGATTCACATTTTATTATTAAGCAATCTTTAGGTGTTTTTATTGCTGTGGCTGCATTTTTTGGTGCGGCGTTTTTGAAGGTGGATACTATATTACGCTATAAAAACTGGGTCTTATCAGCTGGAATTATCTCTGGAATATTGCTATATTTATTGGGTAATTTACTACACGTAGAACAAGTAACCCAATGCGCATTAGGGGCTTGCCGTTGGTTTGTTTTGCCTGGTATAGGTACTTTCCAGCCCGCTGAATTACTTAAGTTTGGTGTGTTGATTTTTACGGCTGGATTCTTAGCTTACCGTTACAAAAAAGGCTTGGTGAATAATATTGATAAAACGATTTTGCCTTTGATAGGTTTATTGGCTATTTGTAGTTTTTTGGTGATTTTTTTACAAAGAGATTTAGGAACTGGTGTTGCGCTAGCTATGATTATGGTAGCTATGGGAATTATTTCGGGGATTGATACTAGAATTGGTGTTAAAATATTGCTTATTTTGCTGGCAGTTGGTGTATTAATGATTATGGTTGCACCACATCGTCTTGACCGTCTTGCTACCTTTTTACATGGAGACGAAACATCTACTAGTGATTCAAGTTCTTACCATATTACACATGCAAAAATTGCGATTGGATCTGGCGGTTTATTTGGCGTAGGAATAGGTAATAGTGTTCAGGCGGCGGGGTATTTACCAGAAGCGATTAACGACTCCGTTTTTGCTATTTTAGGCGAGACGTTCGGATTTGTGGGTTTGGTTGTGATACTCTTCTTGTTCTATGCGCTACTTAGACGTATACTTTTTATAGTCGATCGTTCGCAGAATCCAAGCTATCGCTTTTTAGCGGCTGGTGTTTTTGGGTGGATTTCATCGCATGTTATTATCAATATTGCTGCAATGATCGGGCTGATTCCATTAACTGGAATTACATTACCGTTCTTAAGCTTTGGTGGTACTAGTATGCTATTTATAGCAGCTGCACTTGGTTTTGTTTTCCAGATTTCACAATACACTGTTCATAAGTCGGAAATTAAGGAGGTAAAAGATGAGAGTCTTAGCAGTCGGAGGCGGATCGGGCGGACACGTTACGCCGGTCGCCGCAGTAATAAGTGAGCTTAAAAAAAGTGGTGATGTGAGTGAAGTGCGTTTTTGGTGTGATAAAAAATTTGCACCACAAGCTAAAGGTATTATGGCTAAATATGATTCATCAATTCCTGTTAGTGTAATTATGGCAGGGAAATTGAGACGCTATCATCATTTAACTTTATGGCAGCATTTACTGATTCCTTCAGTAGTTTTCCCTAATATATTTGATGTTTGTAAGGTTCTTCTCGGACTGATCCAGTCGATTATTAAACTGATTTTTTGGCGTCCAGATGTGATTTTCTTAAAGGGAGGATATGTTTGCTTACCTGTAGGTTGGGCTGCACGCTTCTTGAAGATTCCATATATTATCCATGATAGTGATGCTCATCCAGGCTTAACAAATCGTCTATTAGCATCTAAGGCTAAATTTATAGCGACTGGTGCTCCTTTAGAATACTACCCCTATGATAAAACTAAGAGTTATTATGTAGGTATCCCTGTTTTGGGTGATTTTACTTTACTTGAAGAGGGGAGGAAGGAAGCTATAAAGCGTAAATATGGGTTTAATCCCAGTAAGCCATTAATTGTCGTAACTGGCGGCGGTTTGGGTGCTAAACGTATAAACGATGCTATTTTAAGGCTTAGAAAAGAGCTCAAAGAGCGTGCTTCTATCTTACTAATTACTGGGGTAGGGCAGTATAATGATGTTCGCCATAGAACTGGTGGTGATGATGCTGACTTTAAATTGGTTAATTTCATATCGTCTGGGATGGCTCAACTTTTAGGCTCGGCAGATATAGTTATTGCACGCGCTGGTGCTACTTCAATTTTGGAATTAGCGGCAGTTGGAGCTCCGTCAATACTAGTCCCAAATGGGCGTTTAACGGCGGGGCATCAGCTTAAAAATGCAAAAGTTTATGCAGATGCTGGAGCTGTTTTAATTGCCGATGAAGAAAAATTTAAAGATGATGAAAATCTATTGCTTGAGAAAATTGATACTATTTTGAATAATGAAGACTTAAAGAAGAATCTTAGCCAAAAAATTAATCAATTTACCAAGCCAGATGCTGCCAAAGAAACCGCTAAACTGATTAAAAAAGCTGTATAAGCTATCGCTTGAATTGTAAAAACCTGATACAATCATAAGTATTATGGGGTTGTTCTCTAAAGGAAAACAAGAGTCTAAAAAGGCTTTGCCTCCGCGGAGGCGTAATGTTGGTAATAGCGGCACTCAACGTTATAACAATAACTCAGCTTTCAGAAGTGGACGCACTATGGCAGGTACTACGATGTATCGTCTTAATAACTCTGATAGAAGCGCCATTAAAACTGCTACCCCTCGTGAAAAAATGCACCATCTAGAGCATGTACGCAAAAGACTTGCCTGGATTTTTACTGGACTTATCGTTGCGTGTATAGGGCTTGCTTTGTTTTTGTGGCAGTTTATAGCTAGTGTAGTTATTGAATCTAATACTGCGGCTGTTATATCTCAGGATAATCTTGATGTTTATAGTAAGTCTATTCAAAAGTATTTAACTAACAATCCAACCGAACGATTAAGATTCAATCTTAATCATAATTCCCTAAATGAATATATTGTAAAATTACATCCAGAGATTAGCTCAGTATCAAAAGGCGATTCAGCTGGTTTTACAAAAACTCGCTTTACCGTGAACTTTCGTAAACCTGTAGTTTTATGGCAGGTTGATTCTGTTAAGTATTTTGTTGACGCTAATGGTGTTTCATTCACGAAGAATATTTATGAGAATCCAAAGGTCACTATTGTAGATAATAGTGGTGTTCGCTATACTCCAGGCACCGCCATCGCTAGTGCGCGCTTTTTAAGCTTTGTGGGACGTTCAATCGGGGTTATGCAATCGCGTGGTATGTCAGTTAATAAGATTACGATACCAGCTGGTACATCTCGGCAAGTTGAAGTGTTAATTAATGATATACCATACCCATTTATATTATCTATAGATCGTCTTCCAGGCGGTCAAGTGGAAGATATGCAGCGAATAATAGAGTATTTTGCGCGAGGCGGTAGATTGCCAAAATATGTTGATATTCGTGTAAAAGGAAAAGCATTCTATAGAGAGTAGAGGAGTAAGAGGCTTCTTTTTTATAGGTTTTTAATATTTTAGAGAGGGGTATGCATACCCCTCTACTCTATGTTCTATTTTTGTTCCTTTATTAGTAGTTAGTTAAGGTTATTATAAAAAACATATAATTATATATATTATATAAAAAGTCAAATAATATGATACATAAGATAGAGTAGAGGGTAGTAATGATATGAAATATATAAAAAGTCAAATAATTAGAGCTAAAATCTGTGGAAAACTTATAAAAAATATATATTTATAAACAAAATATTATAAAAGTCAAATAAATTATGTCTATATGTCTAAGTAAGCTGCTGAGACTCGTAAGATATAGATATGTATACAAAATATTTTCGGGAATGGCTGGTCGGATTTTCTTGTAAAGTAAATGATTAACTATAAATTAATTATAAATTATAAATATGGTCAATAAATTGATGAATAATTTAGGTATATTCTCCTGTTTTAGTAAAATATTCATTATATATTAAAATTACGCATCATATTACGATATATAATGAATCAAGATATTAATAAGTTATTAATATCGTAAAATCTACATTGTGCGACGTTAAAACTATATCCAAAACGCTTATATTCATATACCCCATGCTATACTTTTATCGTAATATTAAAGCGTTAAAAATGTCGAAAGGATAATTTAAAAATGAATAAAGACAATATTGTAAACGCAATCCCCCGTGTATATATAAAAACTGAAAAGTCTCCAAAAACTGGAAATGAATTTACCCGCATGTACATTGAATTTATGAATGGCTACGTTTATAAGGCTTTTGTAAACGATGAGCAAAAATTTGCTATTAATGACGCCGTAATTAGATCTCAATCCAATAATATGCCAGAACCTGGAACTCCTGAAAATTCTGCATTCTTTTCAAGATAATTTAAGTTCTATTTTTGTTCTATTTTAGGGCGGGTGTCAGCGAAAGTCGGATTCCACTAGATATTGGTACAATTTTACTTACTTACACTTTTATTCCAGCCCGCCAAACTGCCACAAAACGCTTGGTTGGCAAAGTACATAAAATTAAATTAGCGTAGAAAGGTAAAAATAAGGTGCAATTACTATCAGCAGAAAATGCTACCGCTATCGTAACTGAAGTAGTTAAGTATTTCAGTCAGAACTGGGTTGGTTTCGCAGTATTGATAGGTTTTGGTGTTGGCTTCAACCTATTCCGCAAAGTACTTAACCGATCGCTTAAAGGTCGCGGTATTTAGACTATTTGGGGTAGTTCCACCACCTACCCCACCTTGTTTTTTAAATTCAAAATATTATGACAACTCAAGAAATTATATCAATTATTACAAGCACAATTTCAAGTAATTTTCCGTCATTACTGGCGATAATTGCCGTTGGCGCAGGTTTAAAAATGGTGGTTGATATTATCTTTAAGTCGCTATATAGCATAACAAGCTCAAGGGATTAGCTATGATAACTGCTCAAGAATTGCAACTTATGTTAGATAATTTTCTAATCAAGTTTTTTATAATCCTATTTTCAAGCTTAATCTGTTGGTATTTTATCAATAGAATCTCCTACAGGAAGGATTAAAATGAAGAAAATCATTCTATACATTTTAAGTTTAAGCTTAGTTATTCAACTTATAATTCCAGCTTTTGCTTCCGCTAAATCGCCTTATGATGATGTAATCAAAACAACGCCAAACTTATATTTACCTAAAATTCGTGATGATGGTAGAGATTGTTCTAATTCTGAAGATGGTTTTGGAGATATTTCTAATAATTATATGGCGTTTTTAGAGCGCGCTGTAAATAGAACGCGCCCGCAATATAGAGATGAACTTATATCATATTATAAGCAATTTAGATCTATAGTTGATACCGAAAACGGCGGTTATTGGGCGATTTTGCAAAACGGCATTAGTATAGTTTTTGTATTTTCCAAAATCGATGATTTTAGTAGCGCTGGATTTTCAGAAACTAGTATTGGATTTCATAATAAAACTAATCATCCACTTAGATTTATCCAGTTGTCTGATCATTTTGGCTGCAACTATAGACCTATGCTTCATTCTTATGGCAGTAGTGATCAATTGTCTCGTGATTCCTATTTATCGTTAGTTAAAGATTATAAGTTTTTTATAAACAATTTTCCATTCACATATCCCCCTGGTTATGAAGGAATCAGGATCGATAATCTTGACGTTAAAAAGAATGCCACGCCTTCAGTTCATTATAGTGTTAATGGTTTTAAATTAGACGCATTTTTATGTACTAAACAGTTTCAAGATTTATGTAAACCTATGATCTACCCCTGGGGAAGAGACACAAAATTCAGATATGAGATTAAAAATAATCCAACTGACCAAAAGCCAATATATAGCTCTGGAGATTTAAGCTTAGCTGATTCCTTGCATTTTACTTATAATTTTGAGAAAAAAGGAAAATATTATTTAATTTTACAATACGTTTGGCCTGGAATCCCCTACCCTGGTTTGGACGATAAGTACAATTTCCACGTTTTAAATTTACCAATTTTAATCGATGGCTCTTCATATTTTTCAGGCACTAAATCTCAAGAATGTGAAAACGGAAGTTGTAAAGACTATTCACCATTTAAAGATTGTTCCACTTTAAATATAATTCAAGCTATAGGCTGTCATTTAGATAATTTCGGTATTGCTCTTAAGTCTTATTTAGCCTATCTATTTATTCCAGATATTTCAGATTTAAAGGATTATTTTAAAAATTTCAACGATTCCATTTCAAAATCATTAGGTTTCTTGTGGTCCCCTATTGATTTTACGCTTAAGGTCCTAAATTCTGCTAGATCACAAACTATTAATCCTACAGGCTCTACCTGTGATATTGGTGCTAATGTTAAATTATGCGCTTGGCGGTATAGTTTGCCTCAAATTTGGGATTTAATCCAAAAATTTTTACAATCAGCTGTGGTTATTCTATTCATATTCGCCTATTGGCGGAAGGTCGCTAATATCTTTGATATGGATAAATCTGAGGAGGTTAAAGAGTGATTTTTACTTTAATTATTCAAATGTTTCTAAACCTTATAACCTGGCTTTTTAGTTGGTTTCAGATTCCAAAATTGCCACAAGTCTTTCAAGATTCGTTAGATTTTATTTTAAAATTCTTTACAACGCCAATAGGAATTTTCCGTAATTTTCTAAGTGATGGATTTTTTGAAGTAGTAATAGTTTTAATTATAGGCTTTATGCTTATTAGTCCCCTACTTCACTTTTCAATCTGGCTATACAAGCGTATCAGAGGCTAATTTTTAATTTTTAAAAGGAGATTTCCATGTCAGAGATATTAAATTTTATTAAACGTGATTTAAAATTCCATATAGACGCCGTCAAGGAAAATTACCGTATTTCCAGAGACCCGTTTTATTTTAAACCCACAGGAATCCAGGCTTTCTATGGTGAGCAGGGGTCTGGAAAAACAATAACGCTTATATACTTTGCCACGCGGGTGCGTAGGGCGTACCCGCGCGCGATCTTAGTATCTAATATTGCACTCAAGGATATGCTACCGCTTAATTTTCATGATGATCCTCGTCTCTTACTGGACTTAATGAACCGCGGTTTCGATACAAGCAGATATTATATTTTTTATCAATCTAAGCTTGGTTATGAGCTGGTCATAAAATATGTGAAAAACGGAAAATTTGGCGTAATAATGCTGACTGATGAGTACCAAAATTATTTTTCTAACCAGGACTCTAGGAATGTACCGCCCTGGGTGATTGAGCAGCATGCGCAAAATAGAAAACAGAGGCGGTTACATCTTGTCACGTCTCAAGATTATGATCAGATAAATAAGCAAACGCGCCGTAGATCAGATATCGCATTTAAGTGTAAGTCAATTGGTTTTCCTTTTACTAGAGGTGCAATTTTTACGATCTATTGGGCTTTTGACTCAAAAAAATTAGATTTTAGTAATTCAGGAAGACAAATTGGTGCGAATCCATTAAAAGTTGGTTGTTTTTTCCACTCTCAAAAATTACGGGATTCATACGATACGTTCCAGGTTGTCTTCACAGGAGATGAAAATCCGAACGTTTATGCTAATTTTAACCAGAATATAAATTTAAACTATTCTGACATAAAAATAAAGAAAAAACGTGGAATTTTTCGGAGATCTTAAATTTTAGGCGGTGGGCTAACCGCACTGTGTGCGGTGCCCGCCGATGTGTCCCCGCGCGCTTGCGCGCATACTTGATAATAGGGACACATTATGTGCGTTTACTACTGTTAAATTAGTTTTGGGGTATTTTTGATGATTAGTAAATATAGTGTTAGATCTAATGAAAAAATTATATCTAACATAGTAAAGGTTTATCCACATATGACAAAAATTGTAATTTATCATAATTCCTATAAAATTTATTTTGGTGTTGAAAAAAATAGAGATGATTCAGTTGAAACTAAAGTTTCTAAAATCTCTCAAAAAATAAATGATAACCGTTCTCTTAGAAGAACTAAAACTTTAGTTAAAGATATAATTTTATGCAATCATTTTGATTATTTTTGCACATTCACATTCGATAAACGCAAGCATAATCGTTACGACGTTGATCATTGCCGTCATGTCATGCATATGTGGTTACATCGTCAGCGCGAAAAATCTCCAGATTTAAAATATCTAGTAGTACCAGAACTTCATAAAGACGGTGCTTTGCATTTCCATGCCTTATTTAAAAGCTATAACGGCTATCTTAAGCCTTTAAAAATTAAGACAAAATCAGGAAGAGATATGTACAATATTTCAAGCTGGCGTGCTGGCAAAATCTCCTCTGCCGTCCCCATTACTGATAATCCAGAGGCTGTTGCTAATTACGTTTTGAAACAATATTTAATTAAAGATATGCCGTTATTTTCAGGTAAGAAGCGCTACTGGTGCTCTCAGAACTTAAAACGTCCAGAAACAACTGTAAACGGCGTTGAAGAGTTTGGTTTAGGTAAAATTGTTAGAAACTCAAAGCCAGATTATATTAATGATAATTATGAGATTCAATATCATCACAGTAAAGGTTCTAAAATTAATTCTAAAGAATTGATGTTAGATCTCCCCTTTTAGCTATTTTTGCCGTTTAATCGTATAATCTCTTCTAAGATTTTTTCAAGCTTATTATTAATACTGGAATGTATACTAGCAATTACCAATATACACAATGCTATCACCACTATACATACAAAACTAATACATGTCATCACCTGTATTATTTGAGGTAATTTTTCTAGAGGTATTTCAAACATTTTTTAATCCTTTTTATTTTAAATTTAATATTTTAATATTAGCATAATCTTTATAAAATAAAAAGTTGTCAATAGATAAATGTAGTTTTATTTATAACGTTTATTTCTATGATTTTAATCTGTTATTATGACGGTGTCTCTACATTGTGCGACATTAAAACTATATTTAGAAAATGACTACTCATACCCTTTATATAATATTAAATTATTAAAATATTGAAATAAAAATTCCCAAGACTCTCAACAAGTTATAAGATATAAAATTTAGTCCCCTTGCGTGGGCTATGTATTGAAAAGCTCCAAAACCTTAAAATGACTATAATTTATAAATGGAATATCTAGTGATTTTATAAACTAAACTAATCATAATCCTTTGCATTAATTCTAATAAGTGTATGTAAAATTAGAGTCTAAAAGCCAACGATGTATACTAATTATGATGTATACTAATTATAAATTAAGTTCTATTTTTGTTCTTAATTTTTTAATTGGTATAAATAAATTTATTAAAGCGATAATCTATTAAGTTTAGTAAAGTAATATAAAGCAATATAATATTTAGCGTTGGGTATGGTATGTGGATTTAATTATCTGTTAAGTAATTGTTTAGCGTCATTAATTCCGCCAAGATCATAGATATTTATATATCCTGCATCTATTAGCTGACGTGCTGCTTGGTAAGAACGATTTCCACTGCGGCAATACAGATATATCGGTGTGGACTTGCTAATAGATCTATCTTTAATAACATTTTGAATAAAACCGTCATCTAATGTTATATTTTTTGCACCTTTGATGTGATTTTCAGAAAACTCTTGAGGTGTTCTCACGTCTATTAATTCTGTACCTGGACTACTTAGTGATTTATCTGGATTTTCTGGTATCTTTGATAAATTCATAATTTTCTTAAGCTGTTGAATAGCCCTGTCTCTGCGGTTGCCATCTCCCCCGTTCCAGAATTCTTCAGGGCTGGAGATTTCTTCATCCTTACCAGCTTGTTCTTGTTTGAATCTGCCTACAATTTTGCCTTGATGTACTGCGGTTATATCTGGGACGTATATTTTTGGCTCTCCAGATTCATTAGTCCTTAAATACGGGCGTAATCTATTAACAAGTTCTTCATAATTTTTATCATTACTTTGGCGTAAGTCATGTATATTTAGATAATATATTACTGGAGTGCGGGATTCTTTTGCTGCTTTATTGAGCATGGGCGCAATTTGCTGGCACCAAGGACAACTTGGGAATCCTAGAAAAACTATACCGCTACCCTTATCAAAAATATCTAAAATCTGATTTGCTGTGGAATATTTAAAACGGTTATTCTTTTCTACTAAATGGTATTCTTCGCTAAATTTTAAGGCATCGTTTTGGTTAGATGATTCATAAGGCGTATCACTATCTTTATTACTTTGGCTTTGATGATATGTTATGGTCCAAAATCCACCCAATACTAAAAAAGCTAATACAAAAAATATAATTACTCTACGATTCACTAACATTATGTTTATGATTATATAAGACTGTATTAAATTTTGCAAAAATCTTATTTGCTTTTACTGAAGAATTGTCGAGCTCTTTCCGTCTTTGGATGATCCATAACTTGACTTGGCGTACCGTCCTCAATAATCTCACCTTTATGTAAAAATAATATGCGAGTAGCGACTTCGCGGGCGAATTTCATTTCGTGAGTAACTATTATCATAGTCATACCCTTGGCAGCGACTGACTTGATAACTTCCAGTACCTCTCCTATCATTTCTGGATCAAGCGCGCTAGTTGGCTCATCAAAAAGCATGATTTTTGGCTTCATAGCGAGAGCTCGTGCAATTGCCACGCGTTGCTTCTGTCCGCCAGAAAGGCTATTTGGTGAGGCATTTAATTTATCAATCAATCCAACATCAGATAATAGTTTTTTGGCATCTTTTGTGGCTTCTTTATCAGATATTTTAAGTACTTTCTTAGGTGAAAGTTTAATATTTTCAATGACGCTCATGTTTGGGAAAAGATTAAACGATTGAAATACCATCCCAACATCTGTACGCAATTTATTTAAATTAACTTTTGAATTAGTTATATCAATTCCATCAATTATAATTTTTCCACTCGTAGGTTCTTCTAGTAGGTTTAAACATCTTAAAAAAGTTGATTTACCAGATCCACTGGATCCTACGACTACAACTACTTCACCTTGTTCTATATCAACATCAATGTCGCGCAAAACGTGATTTTTTCCAAAGTATTTTTTTAAATTTTTTACGCTAATTATCATCTTCTTTTAGTTTCCTTTCTACTCGGGTTGCTACCCTTGTGAATATAGCTGTAAGGGCGAGGTAAATTAAGGCTGCTGCAAATAATGACTCAAATGCCGTGGCAGTTTGAAAGCGAATATTATCGGCGCCGCGCATAATGTCGTTTAATCCTATCCATCCAACAATTGAAGTCTCCTTTAGTAGGGCTATAAATTCACTAATTAAGGAAGGTAAAGAATTCTTAAGCGCTTGCGGTAATATCACTAGACGCATAGCCTGCCAGCTACTTAAACCTAATGAACGCGCCGCCTCCATTTGACCATTATCTATACTCTCTATGCCACCACGGATGATTTCACCTATATAGGCGCCTGCGTTTATTCCAAAAGCAATTGCTGCCACAAATATTTTTGGCATGAAATTATAAGACCCAAATACTACGTAATACATAATTAATAGCTGGACTAAAAGCGGGGTGCCGCGTATGATGTCTACATAGATTTTCCCAAGAGATGCGAGTGGATTAAATTTACTTAATTTATCAAACTTTGTATTTTTGAAATGGTTAAACGGGCGAAAGTTTGAGGTTCGCATTAAGGCTATTATTATACCTATAATTACACCAAGTATCAGCGAAAAAACTGTTAAAACTAATGTAACCTGTAATCCATACCATAAGTATAAGCCTCGCCCATCGCCAAAAATAACTTCCCAGAAATTCACTTTTCTTCCCCTTGTAACGATATTGTATCATTGCCAAAATATTTTTTAATTAATTTTTTATAGCGACCATCTTGTTTCATTTCATCTATAACTTGATTTATCTGCTCTAACAATTTGTTATTTCCTAGTTTTATGGCAATGGCGTAATCTTCGTTACTTAAACTGCCAGGTAGAACTATTAGTTCCTTAAATCCAGTCGTGTATTGCTCTGCTGGTGCGTTATCTAAAATTGCAACATCTACACCGCCAGCGTTAAGTTCTGTAAGAACGCTTGGTGCAGTTGGAAATTGGGCAATATGAGCACCTTTAATTTTTGATGCTAATGTATCGCCTGTTGTGCCGAGCTGAACCCCTATCTTTTTACCTTCTAGCTGGTATTTATTTTTAATACTGCTGCCCTTTTTTATTATCATTCGTTGAGCCGCTGAATAGTAGGATTTTGAAAAAAGAGCATTCTTTTCACGTTCTGGTGTAACAGACATACCGGCGATTACCATATCTACTTGTCCAGAATTAAGGGCAGGTAAAAGTCCATCAAATGACATATCTTCAATTTTTAAGGTTTTATTTGTCTTTTTGGCTATTTCTTTGGCTATATCCACATCAAAGCCAACTATTTCATTGCCGTTTTTATATTCAAATGGCTTAAATCCAGCATTAGTACCCATTACTATAACATCATCATATCGACCTATTGCTCCTTCGCGCTGTAGAATATCGTAAAGCATCCAGCTAATCATCGACATAAATAGCAACGTACCTATTATCCAAATTTTACCAAATAATGGTTTTGCTTTTGTTTTCATAATAACAGTATAGCACTAATTATCAATAAAGCATTATCGAATAGATTGGCGAGCAATCCCTTCTAGTGCTTCTATTGCAAGCATTAGAATAGATTTTTGTGATGCTTTTGTTGTTGGTGGTAATTTCTCTGGAGTTTTAATTTTTTTCGGCTTTGGCTTTGGCTTTTTTTCATGGTTTTCTGCTATGATCGGTAAGACTTTTGGCTGAAGTTTCTTTTTATAACCAGCCGCTATAATAGTATTATCATCAGATATCAAATCATCAAGGTAGCTTTTACGATTTGGCGCTGGTATTTGCTCGGCCTGGGCTTTTTTTAATCTTAGAATTGGGCAATCTAGTGCCGCTATACAAGTTGCACAAGCAGCCTGACCTAACTGACCAGTGCAAGCAGCTGAAACTTTTTCTCCATTTATAACTTTTAATTCAAGATTTTTAATCATCGTTCAAAAAATGTCTCCGTTGAAATATTTGATTCATCGACACTGGCGGCGGTGAGTTTTTGCCAAATATCGCGTACAAATGGCAAACTGCCACAGACCAGAAAGTGCGCCTTACTCGGCACTTCACCCACAATCTTCGCCACCTCAAATCGTCCATTATGCCAGCCGTCTGTTTCCTCAACCTGCTGGCGGGTGCTAAACTTTTTGACCGTAATATTCGACGCCGCCAACTCCTTCGAGAACACCATATATTCTGGCGATTTTTGACTCAAATAGAGAAAGGTCGGCTGCTTGGCATCCGCCAAAATGCTCCAAATCGGACTCAGCCCGCACCCCGCTGCGATGCCAACCAGCGGTCGCTCAGCTTGCGGATTAAAATCGCCATACGCCCGGCTAATGTGCAGTGTATCGCCAACATGGCGCGAACACAAATAACTGGAGAATTCGCCGCCAACATTTTTCACGGTAATCGACATCAAGTCCTCATGCGGGCGCGAAGAAATACTATAGGCCTTACCTTCGCGCACCTGACTGCCTTCAATGAACACCGTGATGTATTGCCCGGCCATAAAGTCAAACGGCCGCGCAAAATACAGCGTCGTCACCTCGGGGTTTTCCTGGCGCACCCGCACAATTTCGACAGTTAGTGAATCACGCATTCCTCGACATACCTTTCCATTATTTTTTTGGCAACTCTAAATTCTTCGTCAGTAAAGGTGTGGTAATTGGCAAATTTCGGGCTAATGGTTGTACCGGTGCGAAAATGCTGCAAGGCAAATCGCTTGGCGCCTTTGACCAACTCGCCAATTTTTTCAAAATCCGCTACCTCCAGCTGCTCGCGGACGATGGTCGTTCGAAATTCATGGCCAATTCCCGAATCAATCATCAGCCGCACATTAGCTTTAATTGCCATGAGATCAATCGGCCGCGCCGCAATCTCCACGTATTTTTCTAGCGGACCCTTAACATCCATAGCGATGAAGTCAATCGTCCCCTCCTCGATCATGCCGCGCACCATGTCAGGATGCGTGCCGTTGGTATCCAGCTTGACATCAAAACCAAGGCTCTTGATCATCCGGCAGAGCACCGGCAAATCTTCATTAACCGTCGGCTCGCCACCAGAAATCACCACGCCGTCCAGTTTACCAACACGTGATTTCAGAAAAATCATCGCCTCTTCAACCGGGATGCTCGGCGCTAACCGCTCAGGTAGCACCAACTCCGGATTATGGCAATAGCCGCAGCGCATATTACAGCCAGAGAGGAACAGCGCTGCCGCCACGTGCCCTGGATAGTCCACCAACGACAGCTTCTGAATCCCGCCGATCGCCACCCTAAGCTGGGACAGCGACGGCGTTGACTCGCTCATGCTCGGCGGCATCGTCATAATGCTCCCTCATGTCAAATTCAGCCTGCTTACCGTTATTCCACTGGGAAACTGGGCGCAAGAAACCAACCACCCGCGAGTAAACTTCAGTCGCTTCGCCGCAATTCGGGCAAGCTGGGTGCTCGCCGACGATATAGCCGTGGTTAGCACAAATTGAAAAGCTTGGCGTAAAGGTAAAGTACGGCAATTTGTAATTTTCACAAATCGTTTTGACCAGTTTCTTCAGCGTCTGCGGATCATCCATGCGCTCGCCCAGGAAGAAGTGGATCACCGTACCGCCAGTGTATTTAGTCTGCAAATTATCCTGCAAATCCATCAGCTCAAACAAATCATCAGTGTAATTGACTGGCAAGTGGCTGGAGTTGGTGTAGAATGGATGCTTAACCGCCGCGCCCAAACCGTTGGCAAAGTGTGCTCGGTCTGGGAAACTAGCTTTGTCAATCTGCGCCAAACGGTAGGTCGTGCCTTCAGCTGGCGTCGCTTCCAAATTGTAATTATTGCCAGTCTCTTTCTGATACTCAACCAGTCGGTCGCGCATGAAATCAAGGATTTTTTCAGCAAAAGTTTTGCCCTTTTCCGTGCCGATGTCAACGCCCAATAAGTTCAACGCCGCTTCGTTAGTACCAATCAAACCGATGGTTGAGAAGTGATTCTTCCAGTATTGGTCAAAACGCTGCTTAATGTTGCGTAGGTAAAACTTGGTGTATGGGTAAAGGTTTGCCTCGGTTAATCGCTCCAAGACCTTACGTTTGGTCTCCAAACTATCTTTCGCCATGTCCATCAATTCGCTCAGGCCCTCGAAGAATTCTTTCTCGTTCTTGGACTTTAGCGCCAGGCGCGGCAAGTTAATTGTCACCACACCAACCGAACCAGTCATTGGGTTTGAGCCAAACAGTCCACCACCGCGGTATTCCAGCTGACGATTATCGATGCGCAGGCGACAGCACATTGAGCGGGCATCCTCTGGATCCATATCAGAATTGATGAAGTTTGAGAAGTATGGAATGCCGTATTTAGCGCTGGCTTTCCACAGACTTTCGATCACTGGATTATCCCAGTTGAAATCTTTGGTAATATTAACCGTTGGAATCGGGAAGGTAAAGACGCGGCCTTTAGCATCACCCTCAGACAAGACCTCGAGTAGTGCCTTGTTGAGCATATTCATTTCTTCTTGATAATCACCATAAGTGGATTCCTGCATCTCACCACCTATGATCACTGGGTTATCAGCCATGTGTTTTGGGCATTCCAAATCAAGCGTGATATTGGTAAACGGTGTTTGGAAACCAACCCTAGTTGGCACATTGACGTTAAAGACAAATTCTTGTAGCGCTTGCTTTACTTCATCGTAATCGAGGTTATCATGGCGAATAAAAGGCGCTAAGAGCGTGTCAAAATCTGAAAATGCCTGCGCACCAGCTGCTTCGCCCTGTAATGTGTAGAAAAAGTTCACTACCTGACCCAAGGCTGAACGGAAATGCTTGGCTGGCTTGGACGCCACCTTGCCGGCAACACCGGTAAAACCTTCTTGCAACAAGTCAGTCAAATCCCAACCGACACAGTACACGCTCAGTAAATTGAGGTCGTGAATGTGTAGATCACCTTCTTTGTGTGCCTGACCAATCTCTGGAGTGTAAATTTTGTCCAACCAGTAGGTTTTGGTAACTTCGGTCGATACGTAATTATTCAAGCCCTGTAAACTATAACCCATATTGGAGTTTTCGTTGACTTTCCAGTCGAGATTGCCTAGATATTTATCAATCAAATCAACGTGCGCTGTCGAAGTAATTTCGCGAATTTTCTTGTGCTGGTCGCGGTAAATAATGTAGGCTTTGGCAGTTTTTTTGTACTTGGAGTCAATCAATGCATCTTCGACGATGTCTTGGATATCTTCAACACTCGGTACGGTTTTAGTCTTACGTTGTTCTAGTTTTGCCAAAACCTTTTGTGTTAACTTTTCGGCTTCTTCGTGATTTAGCTCGTCTGTTGCTAATCCAGCTTTTTCAATCGCTTTGGTGATTTTTTCGGAGTTAAATTTCACCCTTCGACCATCGCGTTTTTTTATGGTTTTTTGCATTTGCCCCCTCCTGAGTCCATTTTTACGGTCAGAAAAACAGTTTCGGCTATTTGCCGAAATAACTTGTTTTAGATACCGATTTATGTTGCTATATTGTTTGTAACACTATATGTAGTGCCTATGTTTATACTTTATACGCAATATATAGGGTATGTCAACAATAAATCATTGTAGAATTTACCTTCAAGAAGTTCGTATCTGTTATTAATCAGACGAAGTTTTTTATTCTTTGGATGAAGAAGATTCGGCTGTTGTATTTGGCTGATTTGGTTTACGCTTTCGGCGTCTGCGACGCTTTTTTGGCGCTGCCGTGTTGGGCTCTTTGACTAAATTACTATCTTTTGTGTCTTGAGGTTGTCTATTTTTTATAGTCGTTTCTTGGGATTTATTTGAATTTGATATATTTTGTGATTCTACTGAATTTTTAGTATCAGCGGAAGTAGAATTAGCCTTAGCTGTACTAGAATCAACTCCGCGGAGATTTAGGATAACCTCATCTTTCTTTTGGATTATTTGAACCCCGTCTTTATTTACAGGTGGTTTTTTAGGGGGAGTTTTTATTTGGCGAATAGGATGTAGCTGGCCGTCATTTTTTATATCTGGTGCTTTTTTAGTATTATTAGATGCAGGACTTTCCTCGCGGACTATTCTTGGTTTGTTTGGTGTAGCTGTTGGTATAACAGGCATTTTTCTAGGATGAGTAGATTGCTGGGTCTTAGGTGATGGTGTTTTGGCGGGTTTTTTAAGAGTTTCTGGCGGTTGAATTATTTTATCTATAGCTTCTTCTACATCCTGACGATTGTGTGCGTAAAATTGGCGTGAATTAGCTATAATTGCCTCGGAATTATCTATTCCAGCTGGCGGTAGATTGAGAGTTGTTGCACTAAATGCTGGAGCTTTTTCACCTTTTATAACCATGTTTATAATAAAATGGCGGTTATGCATTTGGAGCAGATCGCCAGGTTCAAACTGCGGTTCAAACTGCTGGGCTAAAATCTGTGCATCTTCTGCTGAGACACGAAATGAAATCATTGTACCAACATTTCCAAAAACAGCACCCCGTACAGTCTCAGTCATCTGTGATATATACTGATTTGCAACAGTTAAATTTAATCCATATTTACGCGCTTCAGATAAAATTGTTGCAAAGGAGTCTGTAGCAAAGTTTTGGAATTCATCTACATACAAATAGAATGGACGACGATCTTTAACATCTGGGATATCTGATCGACTCATGGCAGCTAGCTGAATCTTTGTAACTAAAAAACTACCTAAAATACCAGCGTTATCTTCACCAATTAACCCCTTTGAAAGATTAACCACCAAAATTTTGCCTTCATCCATGATTTTACGAATATTAAATGTTGATTTAGGTTGACCTATGATATTGCGAATGACTGGATTGGCTGTAAAGGCACCAACTTTATTTAAGACAGGGGCAATGGCTTCGTTGACTTGTTTATCCCCCCATTGTCCAAATTCTTGTTTCCAGAATTGTAAAACTACGGTATCTTTACAATATTCTAGGGTTTCTTTACGGAATTTTTTATCCGTCAGCATGCGCGCAATGTCGAGCATAGTAGGTTCTGGTCTATCTAATAATGCTAGTATTGTGTAGCGTAAGATGTATTCTAGGCGTGGACCCCAACTTTCGCCAAACATACGCTTAAGCACGCCAATAACCTCAGATGAGATGTTGCTCTTCATGTTCGGATCAGTTACTTCTAGGGGATTAAAACCGACTGGATAAGCCGTGTCGGCTGGATTAAAATAAACCACATCTTTAAGCCGGCTTGGTGGAATGAATTTCATATTGTTTATAGCGAAATCACCATGTGGATCGATAATTGCATAGCCCTGATTATGGAAAATATCACTCAATGCAAACAACTCAAGTAAACCAGATTTACCAGCTCCAGTTTGACCTATAATATAAACATGGCGTGAACGATCATATCGTAACATTCCAAACTGATGATTAATACCGCGAAAATTTGTGAGCCCAAAAGCGGAAATATTTTCATCGTTAGCCCGATCCCCAGTAATGACTGGAAGTTTGGCTGGAGGTTCGGCTGTTTTAGTGCTTGCCCAGACTATGTTTGGAGTCTCCACATTTGTGTGTGGCAGATGGAATACAGAGGCAAGCTCTTCTATATTTAAGATAAATCCATCATCTGTAAATAAACGGCTGCGGTATGCATTAATTGATTCTTTGTCAAATGAAGAATTTGTTACCGTAAATCCATTTAAATTTGTGCTATTAAATTGCTTAAAAGTTCCGACTATAGCTTGCATTCGCAGGCGGGCGTTTGATTGGCTGTCGCCTAAATATGCTAGCCTAATTTTTATTTGATAACCTAATTTGGCTGCCTTCTTTTCTGCTTCGGCAATACGAGACTTATCGCGCTCAGATAATTCCTTTACAGAGCCACCCTCGCCTGGCTCTGGGACTTTCCATAATGCCTCAAAAATTGTAGCTAACCACTTAAAACCACCACCATCTAGCAAGCTAAAACCACCGCCATTTTTAACTTTTTCAATCCAGTTATAACTTTCTTTGTGCCAAGAATCGGCGACTGGACGTGTTAGGACCTGTACCCAGATTTCTTCATCGGTATCTTCTAACTTTGCCAATGTTCCAGTTATTCCAGCTAGCGGATCAACCTCAAAATTCTGAAATGTTTTAATTGGCAGATATTGGCTGTCTGTCACGGTGATTTCTGCTGTATGGATAACTTTGTGAGTACGCTCATTCGCTACGTAATCTTCACTTGCTTCATGGATTTGGACACTTGGATACTGGGCGTAAATTTGCCCCTCTACAAAGCTTTGCAAGGTTTTTGGCATCCAAACATAAAATCTGATTTGACCGCGTACAGATGCAATTTCGAAACTTAAATGTTCTTGTACACCGCCACTTTTGCGTAATTCATTTGAATCACGCAAAATACCATGGAGACTGGCAAATAACTGCTCGGCTGCTAATTCTGATTTGTCATTAGTTTTTGGTATTTCTAATACCAATAAAGTACTGTCAACTGAAAGGACTTCTTTTACGCGACGATTATTTTGCCATGTCATAAATCCTAAAATAATACAAACAGGCACCCAAACCCAGGGAGATAGCACTAATTGTATGAAATCAATAAAAAATGACATACTACCCTTCTATAATATCACTTATAAATAGTCGCTAAAAGCTAATGCTAGACTATTATTTTTTAACATCATCTACGAGCGCATAAGTTGCTTTAGCAACACGCTTAAATTGGGGTTTACTTTGTAAATTTAGCAAAATTGTAGTTTCTTTAACTTGGCGACTTTCCAATACTCGTCTTACAATTTCTTCGCGATGCAATGGCTCACCAGCTTTTTCTAAAACCTCTTTAATTGCATCTGTAACTGTACCCTTACTGTAACCCCAAGAATCAAGTGCGTAAATTCCGCGCCCAATTAATATAAACCGCTTATCTTTAATAAGCTCATTATGAATTGCTTGCTTCGTTACGTCTTTACGGTTAAAATCGCTTTCTCTGATCGCCTCAGCTATTTCGCTGAAATGTAATGGTTTGCCAGATTCGCTTAAGATTACAAAAATTTTATCACGTATATTTTTTGGATTAACTGTCGGCCATTTTGCTAGTCCCCAAACATCTTTTAAATGAGCCAAATGTTTAGAAATTTGGGCTAAAGCTTGTACATGATTTGGATGTTCGTAGTTAAGTTTTTCGTGAAGCTCTTCAATAGTGAGAGGTTTTTTATTAGTTTTAATTGTTTTGATGATTTCTTCAATTTGTTTTTTAATTTTCTTTTCGTCGCCGTATTCAGCAATTGCTACACCGTTTTCGTAGTTATCAGTTTCATTAATAACAGTTAAATTTGGTGAAAGCTCGGCTATAAATGCGATATGTGCTCGTTCGCGAGAGTTGCTTTTTTTGCCTAATAGTTTATCGGTTAGTTCATGTAATTTTGCAACCCTACCCATATCGCTTAAAGTCCGTATAATAACTTTTTCACAAGATGTTACATCAGGCAATTCACCGCGCTCGGCTACCATTTTGATACGTATTAAAATAGCCTTTTCTAGTTGCCGTACGCGCTCGCGAGTAATACCCAGTAACTCCCCTATTTGTTCAAGAGTTTCTTTACGCTCATACAGTCCAAAGCGGCGTTTAATAATTTCGCGTTCGCGCTCTTGGTCTATTGATTCAATAATTGCTTTAACAGAAGCTTTTATATCAATTATTTGTTCTTTTTTTGGAGCTTCGCTCATGAGTGTCCTCTCTGCCTAACACAGATTAAAATGTTAAAAATGTCACTTATCCTGATATATTTTAATTACGCAATTATACAATATAGTATACTCTATGTCAAACATATATCATAATTTATATTATTATAGCATGTTTTTTACGATTTTTGTAAACAATGTTATAAGACTTTTTATAAATTAATATTATATGCTTATGCTTGTATATTTTTATCTTTAGTGTATAAATATATAGCTATTTTAAGGCAATTTTAAGACTTTTATTTCGTTTTTTTAGTACGGCCTCTCCTCTTTGGTATTGGAGCTTCCGCTAGCATCTCATCAGCCTTTATGCGGTCGATGTTTTTAGGATCGATATCTTTAGGAATTTTTACATTTTTAGTGCCGTTTGTAATATATGGCCCATACCGCCCATTCAAGACTTTAATGCCATCACCCAAATCAGCAATATTTTTAGCCTTTTCAGCTTCTAGTTTATTAGCATATAGTTCGCGGGCTTTTTCAAGTGTTATTGTATGTGGGTCTTCGGGTTTGATACTAACAAATAGTTTACCGATTTGGATGTATGGACCAAATCTACCGATATTGGCTTTAATGTCTTGCCCGTCTTCGGTTTGACCAATTAGCCTTGGTAGTTCAAACATTTTAAGGGCTTGCTCAAGAGTTACTGTTTCGATTTTTGCGTTTTTTGGCATAGGCGCAAAAAGAGGCTTGTCGTTTGAGTCTGTAGAGCCGAGTTGAAGCATTGGTCCGAATCGGCCAAACCGTGCTAGAATTGGCTTGCCAGATTTAGGATCAATACCAACTTCACGCTGTGCTCCGACTTTTGTGCGATCAATATCACTAGATTGTTCAATTAACTTATGAAATGGCGTATAAAAATTACGCAACATAGCATTACGAGCTAACTTATCGCTTGCGATTGCATCAAACTCTTCCTCTACGTTGGCGGTAAAATCATAATCTACAATTTGCGAAAAGTGTTCGGTTAGAAAGTCAGCAATCAATTCACCGCTTGGAGTGGGTACAAGTTTTCCTTTGTCGGCTCCAGTTTTTTCTTGAATTATATTTTTAGCGATTTTGTCATTTTCTAGTGAAAGCACTACCGCGTCTCTTTCAGAGCCTTCACTTTCGCCTTTTTTAACATATCCACGAGTTTGTACTGTATCTATAATTGTGGCATAGGTTGATGGTCTTCCGATGCCTAAATCTTCGAGTTTTTTAACAAGCGAGCCTTCGGTGTATCTAGCGGGTGGTCTGTCGAAAGTCTGCTTAGCGGTTGCTTGATTAAGGATTAGTTCGTCGCCAGATTTTATATTAGGTAGGATTTCGCTATCTTTTTGATTATTATAAACCCTCAAGAATCCGTCAAATAGAATCACTTCACCTTTGGCTTCAAAATGAAAGTTACTTTTATTAGATACTTGTATAGTTACTGTGGTTTTTTCCAACTCGGCAGGAGACATTTGGCTTGCTATCGTTCGTTTACGTATTAGGTCATATAATTTTTGATCGTAATCGTTTGAGGAACCTTTTACTTCATTAATATTAGTTGGTCGGATAGCTTCATGTGCCTCTTGCGCGTTACTTGATTTGGTCTTAAATTTACGGATTTTAGAATATCTTTCCCCAAATTCTGCTTTTATAAAATTAGCAGTAGCGGCGATAGCTTGGTCGCTTAAATTAACGCTATCTGTTCGCATGTAGGTAATTTTTCCAGCTTGGTAGAGTTTTTGTGCGGCTGCCATTGTTGCCTTGCTACCAAAACCTAATTTTGCATTTGCTTCTTGCTGTAAGGTACTGGTTGTAAATGGTGCAGCTGGATTTCGTTTGCCTGGCGTGGTCTTAATATCGCTTACAGTGAATTTTGCGCCGATTAAGCTCTCTAGAAATCCGTTGGCTTCTTCTTCTGTGTCGAAACGGTTTGGAAGTTCTGCTTTAATTTCATTTTCATTATGTGTAAATATTGCAGTAACTTTAAATTTACTTTTGCCATTAAAATCTGCAATCTCACGTTCACGTTCAACTAATAGACGGACAGCTGGGCTTTGTACGCGACCAGCACTTTTTCCGCCTGGGACTTTTTGCCAAACCACGGGACTAAGCTCAAAACCAACTAGTCTATCTAAAATTTGGCGCGCTTGCTGGGCTTTTACTAAATTCATATCTATGTGGTGAGCATTTTTAAGCGCTTCTTCTACCGCTTGTTTTGAAATTTCATGGTAAGTTATGCGTTTAGTCTCAGCGGGGTTTAGTTTTAAAACTTCACATAAATGCCAGGCTATTGCTTCACCTTCACGATCTGGGTCGGTTGCTAAGTAAATATTCTCAGCGGTTTTAGCGGCTTTTCTTAATTCTGCGACAACCTTCTTTTTTTCTGGATCTACTTCGTAATGGGTTTTAAAATCATTATTAACATCAATTGGTGGCGTGCCATCTTTAGTTTTTTTAACTATAGAACGAATATGCCCTACGCTAGATAGAACGGTGAAATCTTTTCCAAGATACTTTTCGATAGTCTTTGCTTTTGCTGGACTTTCTACAATTACTAGATTTTTTACCATATACTCTTTTACTGTACTTAAAAAATAAATAAGTTACAAGTATGTAAAGTATCATAGATTGAATTAATTTGCAATATAAAAGCCCCGTATAAAACGGGGCCTTAAGTGGAGCCTTAGCTGAATAACAGCTTTAATCTCTACTTAATGTCATTTACATTAATAAATGACAACATTGCTATTGATGCAAAAATCACAAGAGTAGCAAGGATAATTGCAATATCGCTAAGCATTATGGCATTCACCTCCTTTTCTTGATTTCTTGGTAGACATTTTCGCTCCTGGCTAATGCCTCATAGTTCGTTCCATTTTAAGCAGACATAGATAATTGCAGTAGCTACAATAGCAAACACTATTACATGTAACCACATAAAGTAATCACCCCTCTTAAGTAAAAAGATTGAACTACAGAGTTGCTAGAACGTCGCATACGACTTCGGTTCCGATAGGCTGTCGGCGTTGTTTCCATTTCTCGTAATCGCGTTCCATTTTGGAAATACCATCACGTGTATCATCAATAGTGCGTTGCAAATTATCGAAATATTTCATAAGACGCTCATAGGATTCATCACTAGCCATGGTTTCATCTACTTCTTGTAGATAGAGTTGATTGGATTCATGAAGTCATGAACTAGTCATACATGTGGTAGCAAATATAAGCATAGTAGCTAATAAGTCCTACTATCGCAATTGTAACCAGTACTGCGTTCACTAAATTTTCACCTCCTTTTACTAAGTAGAAGTATCAAGTTTTGTGAGAATTTAAAATTCTCAGTAACTATCATCATCGTCGTCTTTAAAGAAGAATCGATCGCAACTAAACATCATAAACCAGACGCCACCCAATGCAGTTAAGAAACCGATGACATTACAAAATAGGTCTATCAATTTATCCAAAAGTTTTCACCTGCTTTCTAATAAGTAGAGATTTATAGATGTTAAAGTGTCTTAGGCTCGACACTTGCATGCGGATTACAGATTATATTATCTGTATCACACAACGTATTATATACTAGTACATAGTAAAGAATATGTCAAATAATCTAGTAAGATCGATTGGCAAATTATGGGGCGTGATTTATAATTTGTATATGAAAAAAGAGCTAGTTTTGCGGTTTTATAAACGCAATCAATTGCAGGTGCTTTGCGCTCTTTATATAATGAGTTTGTTTTGCGGCGTGGCGCTATCTATGTTGCTTTCCGATGACCCCCGCTGGACAGGCTGGAGCTTAAGCCGTTTAGGTGAAGCTAGTGTTAATAGAATTTCAGCGATATTTTTTAATTCAGGAGTTTTTATGGCTGGATTAATACTAATGGCTATAGGTGCTACAGTAAGGCATAATTGCCTGCAGATTGATCAACGCTCTGCCGCTAAAATAGCAACCATTCTGATGGTTATATTGATGCCTATTTGCATGTTTGGAGTGGCGCTTTGC
>ERZ772921.89-NODE-89-length-55688-cov-5.646271_pt1 | contig 55688 bp, 38 predicted proteins | sample MGYA00512117_ERZ772921 | MGnify/ENA primary metagenome ERZ772921 (study PRJEB29015, sample SAMEA2737944) | human oral metagenome | biome: human oral; feature: human-associated habitat; material: dental | place: China | collected 2150 ...
GGTGCAAAACGCAAGGTGAAATGGTGCAAAACGCAGTGCAAAATGCAGCTAAACGTAAGGCAAAAAGCATAAACATCCACTGCAAATGTATAAACAAAACCTTTAAGAACCATGAAATACATGGCCAAAAAGGGCAAAATGGTCGTTAAAAAGTGGGGTTTTGGGGTCTAAAAGTGGGTTTTTGGGCTGCAAAAATCATGGGTTGACAACCAATCTAGAAAGGCTAAATGGTGCAAAATGCAGGTGGTTTTCTTAAAATTGAACATGTTGTAAGGTGTGAAAGACTAGAAATAGGGGCGATTTACCTGCATTTTGGTCTATATTTTCGCTAGAACGGAGCGAAAATTAGAGTGGTATTGTAAAATAAAAGATAATGATTTAAGATTTGAGTTGGTGTGTTTGTGAGTTTTCCAGTTTGTAAGTTGATGTGTTCGGGAATTGTTGGTCTTTCGTGAGTTTAAAAGTCGGTGGTTTGATTTGTCCTGCACTTCGTGTATGAGAAGGGTGTTTATCTTGTGTTGGCATCACAGAGAGAACAAACGCCTCTTAATGTATAGAAACATTAAAAGTCAAGACGACTTCAATATAAATTCTTGTTGGGCAGTCTGGTTTGGCTAGTTCGTCTAGTTACGCTAGTTCATCTAGCCTTCTAGAAAATCTAATTCTCCCAGTTAATCTAGCTGTTCTTCTTATAACTCCACACTGCCCATGCGCCCATAATGGTGGCCATAGAGGCGAGGATGGCGAGTTGGGTAGTTAGTCCGTTTAGCGCAGTTCCGCGAATGAATACCGAACGAGCGGCGTCGATGTAATGGCGTACGGGCACAATCCATGTAAGCGTTTGTGCCCAATTGGGCATGCTGCGCACAGGCGTGAACAAACCACTGAGCAACATCATACAAGTCATGATGAACCACATTACGAGCATGGCTTGCTGCATGGTGTCGCTGTAATTGCTGACGATAAGTCCGATGCTGCTGAATATTACGGCTAACAGCACCATAAATAGGTAGAGCAAGGCCACGTTTCCCACAGGTGTGATGCCATAGATGGCCCAGGCGAGCAACAAACAAAGGGTATAGATTGCCAAGCCAAAGACCCAATAGGGTATGAGTTTGGCCAAAATAAACTGCGTTTTGCCCACGGGCGTTACGTTTATCTGCTCGATGGTGCCCGCCTCTTTCTCGCCTACGATGTTAAGTGCGGGCAAAAAGCCGCAAACCATAATCATTACCATTGCCATAAGTGCCGGTATCATGTTTACCTTGTAGCTCTTGTGGCGGTTGTATAGGGTGCTTGCGGTTATGGTTTGCTGATGGGGCGAGGGTAGGGGGCGACTGTTCAGGCTTGTGCTTGTAACGATGTTGGCTAGGTAGACACTGCCCAAGCCGCCCTTGGTGCCGTTTGTGGCGTTGGCGGCAACGAACACTTGCGGACTTTTGCCCAGCGTTAGTTCTCGTTCAAAGTGCTGCGGAATAACCAATACCACGTCTGTCTGTCCCCTCTCCACACTTGCCAAGGCCTCTTTATACAATGAGGCCATGCCGTTGAAGTGGAAATAGGTGGAGTGTTCTACTTTACCAACGAGTTGCCGCGATAGCGTTGAGCGGTCGTTATCTACGATGCTCACCGTTATGTTGCGCACTTCCATCGTGGTAATCCATGGTGCAATGACCATGATAAAGATGGGATAGACCACCACAAGTCGGATAACAAAGGCGTTGCGACGTATCTGTATCCATTCTTTTTGTAGGAGAGATTTGAACATAGTTAAGGAGTTAATGGAGTTAAAGGAGTTAAAGGAGTTAAGGAGTTAAGGAGTTAAGCCGTATGCCTTGTTGCACAGTGGCTAACAATTTTGTTGCTTGTTAATATATTTAAGGGGATTAAGGGCGCAGAACAATTGGGTTCTGCTTACAAGTTAAAGAATGTAGCAGCCATACTATTGGCTTAACTCCTTAACTCCTTAACTCCTTAACTCCTCGACTATTCAAGCCTAATATTAAACTTCTTCAATGCAATACCGAGTATCAACGCTGCCATTGCAGCGAGTATCATCACTTCTTTTGCCACCATATCCAGCCCCACGCCCATAATCATTAGCTTGCGAATGGCGGCGATGAACCATCGTGTGGGAATGATACATGTTAGCCATTGCAGTACTTGTGGCATGCTTTCGATGGGATATATCATGCCCGATAGCAGGATGCTGGGCATCAACATCACCATACCCGATATGAGCAGGGCTTGCAATTGGGTGCTGGCCAACACGCTGATGAGCAGACCTATGCACAAGGCTAGGAAGATGTAGAGTAGGCAGAGGGCGAAAATGGCGGACAGGTTGCCTGAGAGCGGTACGCCCAAAACGAAATGTGAGATGCCTAAGATGATGCACAAGATGGCAATAGACAACAGAAAATAGGGCACGGCCTTGGCTATGAGCATCAGTAAAGGGCGCGCTGGCGAGACGAGAAGCACCTCCATCGTGCCACGTTCTTTCTCGCGAGCGATGCTTACCGAGGTCATCATGGCGCAGATAAGCAAGAGCAACATGCCCATGATGCCCGGAACAAAGTTGTAGGCACTTTTCATTTGCGGGTTGTATAGCAGTCGGGTAGTCACCATTGGCGTGCTGCCGATGCTTACTTTGCTGCCCTGTTGCAGGGCTTGGACAATGATTTGCGAGGCGTAGGCGGCTTGCAAACTCGACATGTTGGGGTCGGTGCCATCGGTAATAAGCTGTATGCGCGCGCCACCATCGTAACGATGGTCGGCAAAACGTGGCGAAAACACCACGGCGAGGTCGGCTTTCTGGTCGCGAATAAGCTGTTTGGCCTTCTCAACTGTGGGTGCGTTGTAGGTGTGAACGAAGTATTCGGAGGCGTCGAGCCGCTCTACAATCTGCTGCGCGGCATTGTCCCACGGCGTGGTTACAACCACTAGGCGAACGTTTCGCACGTCGGTAGAGATGGCAAAGCCAAAGAGCAACATCATCACCAGCGGCATGCCGAAGAGTATGAGCATGGTGCGGCGGTCGCGTAGGATGTGCCGCACCTCCTTGTTGACGAATGAAAAGAAGGTCTTCATCATTCACTCCTTTCTGCATTGCGGGCAAGGAGGGTGAACACCTCGCCCAAATTGTCTTTTGCGTATTGGCGTTTCAGTTGTTCGGGCGTGTCTAATGCGCGTATCTTTCCATCCACCATGATAGACAAACGGTCGCAATATTCGGCCTCGTCCATATAGTGTGTGGTTACGAATACGGTGATGCCGCCCTGCGCCGCCTCGTAAATCAGCTCCCAAAACTGGCGTCGGGTGTTGCCGTCTACGCCGCCCGTGGGTTCGTCTAAGAACACAACTTCGGGCCGATGCAGTATGCTTACCGAGAAAGCCAGCTTTTGTTTAAAGCCCAAGGGGAGGGTTTTAACTAGTCGGTTGGCCTCGTTTTGCAACGTCAGTCGGTTGAGCAGCTGTTCGGTTTTGCGTTTGATGTCGGCCGAACTCATGCCGTAGATGCCGCCAAAGAGGCGGATGTTCTCTGTTACGGTGAGGTCTTCGTAGAGCGAGAAACGCTGACTCATGTAGCCGATGCGCCGTTTGATGGCCTCGTGTTGTGTGCTAACGTCTAGTCCTGCCACAGTAGCCTTGCCGCCCGACGGCTGACTAAGGCCCGATAGAATGCGCATGGCAGTGGTTTTGCCTGCACCATTGGCACCGAGAAAACCGAATATTTCGCCCCTGCGAACATCGAACGAAATGTCGTCTACGGCATTAAACGTGCCGAAGGTCTTTACCAAATGGCTTACGTGGATAATGGTTTCGGCCTGGCTCAGGTTGCGTGTGGCGTTGTCGGTGGGGGGCGTTGGCGTTGCCTCGCACACCTTATTAATATATAAGGGGTGTGTGGGTGGCGTGTGGAGAGCTTGTGGCAGGGGTGGCGTGGTTATCTCGTCGCATCGTTTTATCTCCTCTTGGTAGGGCGTAGAAACAAGGATGGTGATGCCTTGTTGTTTCAAACGGGCAAGCATGTCCCAAAACTCGGTGCGCGAAACGGGGTCGACACCTGTGGTTGGCTCGTCTAGTAGCAGTACGCTGGGTTGGTGAATAAGTGCGCAACTAAGGGCCAGTTTCTGCTTCATACCACCTGATAGCGCACCGGCGCGCCGCCGTTTAAAGGGTTCTATCTGTCCGTAAATGTCCTTAACGTTATGATAACCGGCCTCAATGGTTGTGCCGAAGAGGGTGGCGAAGAAACGTAGGTTCTCTTCAACGGTGAGATCTTGATACAGGCTAAACCGTCCTGGCATGTAGCCCACACGCTGACGAATGTGTTTTAGTCCGCTCACCACGTCGAAACCATCTACCGATGCCGTGCCGCTGTCGGGCAAAACCAAGGTGGCAAGGATGCGAAACATCGAGGTTTTGCCTGTTCCGTCGGGGCCGATAAGTCCGTGTAACGACCCTTTGGCCACGCTAAACGAGAAGTCTTTCAGGGCTTGTACCTCGCCATAGCTTTTGCAGATGTTGTTTACTTCGATGGCGTTCATAACTTCATTTCTCCATACATGCCTATCTTGATGTAGCCGTTGTTCTTCACGCTGACCTTTACGGCGTACACTTGATCTGCCCTTTCGTCGTCGGTAAGAATGCTTTTGGGTGTAAATTCGGCCTTTGGTGAAATCCATGTAACGGTACCTTCGTAGGCGTGTCGGGTGTCGTTGCCATAATCGGCGAACACCTTTACGCGTTGTCCCACGCGCACTTTGGCCAGTTGGATGGATGTAATGTAGGCGCGGAGGGTCATGTTACGGGTGTCGGCCACTTTGAAAAGCGGTCGGCCGATGCTGGTAAACTCGCCTTGTTCGGCGTATTTCTCCAATACCGTACCCGTTATTGGCGACTTGATGTGGCACTTTTCCAATTGGTTCATCACCTCGTAGCGTTGAATGTCGGCACCGCTCATCTGGCTGTTAAGGCTACGCGTGCTGTTTTGCAGCAGCGACAGTTGCCCCTGCAATTGCTTTTGTAGCACGGCCACGGCGTTTTCGGCGTCGTCTAGTTGCTTGCTGGTGGCAGCACCTTCTTTCAGCAATGCTTGTGTGCGACGTTGCTCAACAAGGGCCTTGCTGATTTGTTGTTTGGTGACGGCAATCTGCGCTTGGATGTCGGGACGTTGGTTAGCGAAGACTTCGCGTGTGGCTCCCACCTGCCTAGCCTTTAATTGTAGCTGCACGGTATCAATAAGTCCTACCTGCTGTCCTGCCGTAAGCGTTGAGCCTTCGCTGATGTTGAAGGCCATCAGTCGCCCTGTTCCTTCGGCCGAAACCGTAACTTCGGTCGCCTCGAAGATGCCCGTTGCATCGTATTCTTTTTCGTTTCCGCCGCAGGCAGCGATTAATAGCGCAAGTGCGGCGATGGTTATTGATGGATGTTTCATGTTAATTTTGTTGTTTTCAGGCCTCCCAATCCCTTTAACTGGCCTAACAATCCCCCCCAACTGGCCTCACAACACCCCCTAACTGGCCTCACCCCCGACCCCTCTCCAAGGGGAGAGGGGAGTGAAATGCCTTGTTGGTAAGCTGCGAAATTGAAGTTGTTAGGAGTGCTTGCAATGCCATTCAAAAGTTATTGACTTAACTTCTAAGAGTGGAAAGGTGAGAGATTGAAGAAGTGAAACAATGGCTAATGCCTCGTTTAGTCGCGTTTCTACGTCTAAATTATGAGAGATTGAAGAAATGAAACAATGACTAACGCCACCTCTGCATTTGGCTTAACTCCTTAACTTCTTAACTCCTTAACTCCTCAATTCAGTTCATTCCCTTCACATACTTCAAGTTATATATCCCCTGTAACATCTCCACTTCGTGTGTAGAGCGATTTATTTTCGCGTTGTTTTCGCGCGTTATCTCTTGCAACAGTCGGTCGGTGTCGATGATGCCGTGCGCCAGTTTGGCCTCGGCAGCCCGCCTAACGCTCTGCCTAAGCGCAACAATCTCGTCGTCGGCAGCCATCGTTTGACGCTTGCTTGCAATGGTTTCTTGCTGTTGCACCGTTTCCAACCGATTGTTGAAGAAGAACAATTCGCGGGCGTTCTCTATCTCGGCCTGTGCCACCGACAAACGTTGCACGTTGTTGCGATGCGTGTATAGGTTGCCAATGTTCCACGCAAGGCGCACGCCAGCCAAGGCATTGAACGAGGGCGAGCGGCTGTTCATGTCTTTAAACATGTCGAAACCAGGGTAGCCATAGTAGGCTTGGCCGAACACACTCAGCGTGGGGAGCAGCGAAGTGCGCAGAGCGCGCTGTTGCGAAGTGATTAAACGCAGGCGTAGGTCTATGGCTTTCAGCTCTGGCCGAACGTCTTCCGCGGTCTGTTCGGTGGTTGCGGGCATCGGTTTTACAATGCTGTCTATGTGCTCAACGTTGCAAAACAAGGCCAACATACGGCAGAGCGCGGCGCGCGTGTGCTGCAATTCGTTGGCCATTTGCATGGCCGTTAGGCGTTCGGCTTTCACTTGGTCCACGTCGCTTTGCATGGCTACGCCCTGCTTTTGCAGTGCAGCGAGCTTGTTTTCGTTGCTTTGTAGCAGCGTTTGCAGGTCGCGATTAAGTCGCAAACGCTCGTCAACAAGCAAGATTCCGAAGTAAAGGTCGTTCACCCTTTGGCGCACCTGATAGAGCGAAACGTCTGTTTGCGCCTCGTCTACCTGTTGTTGTAGCTGTGCCACTTCTTTTTGTGCGCTAATCCTTCCGCCGTCCCACAGCATCTGATTGACGTCCACTCCCACGCGATATTGTTCCTTCGCCAGTCCGCGTGTGCTTTGTCCCAGTGCCGCCATCATGTTAGATAGCTGTTCGGGCAGTTGCGCCACGCGGTTTTGCACCGTGCCTTGCGCCGCCACTTGCACCTGCGGTAGCCATCCTTTCTTGATGTTGGCTACGGTGTAGGCCGTGGATTGGGCGTAGAGTGCGCGCCGCTTGATGAGCGGATAGTTCTGTTGTGCCTGCTGTTGGCAGGCCTCTAACGTTGTTTGCGCAGGGCAAGCGGTGGCACACAACAATGCGATGAGTATTAATAATGTATGCTTCATCTTTCCTTTCGTTTACTTCTCTTGGTGCAAAATTACGCCGTTTTGGTTACATCATTGTTATCCTTTACGGCCGATAAATGTTCTTTTGGTAGCTTTTTATGCTTAAATGGACTTTTTATGGGTGTTTTTTATTATCTTTGTGGAAATAAGAAAGGACGTGTTATGAACAATCAGATAATCGAAACACTTACCATGCAGGAGATAAGAAATAGGCTCAGCGTGCATATTGCCGAACCCGACATGCCCATAACTGAAGACGGTTTCACCATGCTTTATAATGGTCGAAACACCTTTGGCTTGGCCGTTGTGGCCCATTGTCCTTATCGCCTGCCTGGTATTCGTATCGGATTATTGAAGAAAGGCGAGATAAAGGCAACGCTTAATCTGCTTGAACGGAGTGCGCAAAGTGGCACATTAGGGTATTTTTGTGATGGTACCATCTTTCAATTCGACCAAATTCCGCTCGAAAGTGAGGTGGAAGGGGTGGTGATTGACCCGTGGCTGATGGACGAATTGTTTCCGCAGGGCGTGCCAACGATGTTTAACGGACAGGTGAAAGACGCGCTTATGTCTGCCAACGATAGGGACATCGCCAAGGTGGAAAGCCTTTATGAGAGCCTGATGCTCGTGCTTAGGGACAGACCTTACAACCGACAAGCGGCCTTAGCCATCATTACCGCGCTGTGTTATGTGTATAACGAGTGTTACGTCAGGGCCACAGAGCATCCCGCAGAGAGTCCTTCGCGGCAGCGTGTGGTGTTTGATAGGTTCATCGCCTTGGTGAACGAGCATGCCAAAAGCGAACATAACTTGGCCTTTTATGCCGATAAGCTGTGTCTGTCGCAACGTTATCTTAGTAGGGTGGTGTGGCAAACAAGCGGCGTGTATGCCAAAGAATGGATAGACCGTGCCGTGATAACCGAGGCAAAGGTGATGCTGCGGCATGGACAGCTAACGGTGGCGGCCATATCAGAGGCCTTGAATTTTCCCAATCCCAGTTTCTTTAATAAGTACTTTAAACGGCAAACGGGACAAACACCCTTGGCGTTTAGGAATGGATAGCACGTGTGTTGTGATATGTATAAAAGAGAGTGGGTGGAACAGAAATAGTCGTAGTGCCTGCAAAAAAGTGTTCGCATAAGTTGCGAAGGTTGGTTATTCTGGCTATCTTTGCAAAAAGAAACAGCAAAGATGGAAATAACCTTTGAGCAAGAATATTTGAGGGAGCTGTTTTATTTGGGTAAAACTCATGATAAGAAACATCGTTTTCAACCGCAAGTTATACGGAAGTATATTAAAGTGTTGAACCTGATGAGCTCGCTTAATAGTACAGAAGACATGTATCGCTTTACCTCTTTGCATTATGAAAAGTTGGTAGGTGACAAGGTCGGGCGTGAATCTGTGCGAGTTAATGATCAATATCGTATTGAATTTCGCTCGGAAATTAAATCCGGAGAACGGATTGTTACCGTTTGCAACATATTGGAATTGTCAAACCATTATAAATAAAATGATATGTCTAGTTTAGGTTATGGCTTTTATGCCACACATCCTGGCGAAGTGCTTAAAGACGAATTGGAGGCAAGGGGCATATCCCAGCGTAAGTTCGCCGAGAGTATCGGCATGGCTTATTCGGTTCTAAACGAACTATTGAATGGGCGTAGACCGTTGAGTACCACTTCTGCCCTTATGTTTGAAGCGGCTTTGGACATTCCTGCCGAGCCCTTAATGGAATTACAGATGAAGTACAACATGCAGGTTGCACGAAAAGATACTACGTTGGCAACCCGTTTGAAGAAGATAGCAAAGGCGGTGGCTAGGCCTTAACAGGCGGTAAGGTGTGGCGCATGCGCGTAATAGTTGTCTGCGATGTCGCTCCGCATGCGCTCTACGTATATCATGGCATATAATGAAGTCGCCTTGTCTTTTTAATGTTCTTTTCTCGTTCCTCGAAAAGTGCGTTTTCTCGCCATGACGATGTTCGAGCAAGCTCGGCATCGTTCATTTGGCTTAACGAAAACGTTCCTATAAATTGAGAGGAGTTTATTGTCTTTGTGCTGTAAAACCAATATAAACGTTCCACTCATGTACGAAGTGCTGGACAAAGATACAGTGAAATCTGAAATTCTGCCCCATTTGCCTGCGGCAAAACGTGGTTATGTGCCAAAAGGTGAGCTGGCAGAAGTCATTCAATGCTTTCTCTACAAGTTGAAAATTGGCTGTCAGTAGCAGATCACTTCTGCGTTTGCATGATGCTGTTTCCGTTGGCCGTGAGCAGCATGCCCTGCAACCGCTTGCGCTGCTGGTCGTAAACGTACCTGCTTTCCGTCGCCGTTGCCTTTACGCGCGTACACAGCATAGTCTGTTTTGTCCTGTTTTTAGTAAGAAATTTAACATTATAGCTGCCCTTTTTATCCACCAATCGCCCACCTTGCCGCAAAAAATCGATTCTCGCGGAGGTTTGTTTTGGCGCTAAAAGGGGTAGCAGGCGAATGTTGGCAGAATGAATATTTATTTGACTAGGCCGCCATTTACGCCAGTTTTCGGGCTATTTGCAGCAAAATGTAGTGCGTTTTGGTGCAAAATGGACTGCGTTTTGGTGCAAAATAGCGTGCGTTTTGGTGCTAAACGCAAGGTAAAATGGTGCTAAATGCAGTGCAAAATGCCGCTAAATGCAAGGCAAAAAGGCATAAAAATACGCCGCAATGGTATAAATAAAACCTTTTAGTGGCATGGAACACATGGCTGAAAAGGGCAAAATGGTTCTTAAGATGTGGTTTTTTAGGGGTGAAATGTGGGTGTTTGGGCTTGAAAAATTACGAACTAGCGACCAAACTAGAAAGCTAAAATGGTGCAAAATGCAGGTTTTTTCTTAAAAACGGACATATTGAAAGGCGTGAAAAGCTAGAAATGATGGCTATTTACCTACTTTTTAACCTAAATTTTCGCTAGAACGGAGTGAAATTTTAAACGGTAATGTAAAAGAAAAACAACAATTTAAGGTTTTGAGTTTCTGAGTTTGTATGTTGATGAGTTGGTAAATTGGTGAGTTGATGAGTTGGTGAGTTTCTGAGTTTATGAGATTTTGAGTTTTAATTTTTTGAGTTGGTGAGCTTGTGAGTTTCTAAGTTGATGGAGTGGCGCATTTGGAAGTTGTTGTTTTTTCGTGAGTTTGTAAGCCAGTGGGTTGATTTGTACTACCCTTTGTATGCGCCAGGAGGGTTTGTTTTGTGTGGGCAGCATAAAGACAACAAACTCCTCTCAAATTATACAACCATTAAAAGTCAAGACAGGGTACAATTAAGTATGCGTGCGGATGTGTTTATGAATAAGACGTGGCAAGGTATTTTTCGCCTTCCACGAATGACGTTTTTCCCCTCCTTTTATATAGAAAAGGTTGGTTTATGGAAACGTTTCGGCCGACAATGTGTTAGTGGCACACTGGTGCGATGCTGCTTGTACAGGCAATACAAGCATCTGATAGTGTCTGTACAAGCAGCTTGTAACGTCACTACAAGTCCATTTCAATTTTGCATCCTGCTTTACACCGTGCCTGTACAAGCTGCTCGTAACGTCACTACAAGGTGGCTTGTATCGTCTCCTTGTGGTGCTATTGTTCGTTGCTTAAAGGCAGTTGTTTGCGTTTATTGCACTTCATACATTTCAAATAGCCTTTACTCTGCAAGAAGTTAACTTATCCCAACAGAGCGTATTTATTTGTTTTTCATCTGTTTTTCCAGAGATATTTATTAACTTTGCAAGAGTTTAATACGGACATTTTTTATTTAATTAAATAAGAACAAATTATGGTAATTGAAAAAGTTCATGCGAGAGAAATCCTCGACTCAAGAGGTAACCCTACCGTAGAGGTGGAAGTAACATTATGCAATGGCGTAGTTGGCCGCGCAAGTGTACCTTCTGGCGCATCAACAGGCGAAAACGAAGCCCTCGAATTGCGCGACGGCGACAAGGGCCGCTACTTGGGTAAGGGTGTTCTCAAAGCCGTAGAGAACGTAAACAACGTTATCGCTCCTGCCCTTAAAGGCATGCCGGTTTGCCAACAACGCAAAATCGACTATAAGATGCTCGAACTAGACGGCACGCCCACTAAGAGCAAGCTGGGTGCTAACGCCATCCTCGGCGTATCGTTGGCCGTTGCACACACCGCGGCCAAGGCCTTTGGCATGCCCCTTTACCGCTACATCGGCGGAACAAACACATACGTTTTGCCCGTTCCGATGATGAACATCATCAACGGTGGCGCACACTCTGACGCCCCCATCGCTTTCCAAGAGTTCATGATTCGCCCCGTTGGCGCATCTTGCGAACGTGAGGCCATCCGCATGGGCGCCGAAGTGTTCCACGCATTGGCTAAGAACTTGAAGGCTCGCGGCTTGTCTACTGCTGTTGGCGACGAGGGTGGTTTCGCTCCTAAGTTCGACGGTATCGAAGACGCTTTGGACACCATCATGAAGTCTATTAAGGACGCTGGCTACGAACCTGGCAAGGATGTGAAGATTGCTATGGACTGTGCCGCATCTGAATTTGCCGTACAAGAGAATGGCGAATGGTACTACGACTATCGTCAACTCAAAAACGGCATGCCCAAAGATCCTAACGGAAAGAAACTCACCGCTGCCGAACAGATTAAGTATCTGGAAGAACTCATCACGAAATACCCCATCGATTCTATCGAAGACGGCTTGGATGAGAACGACTGGGACAACTGGGTGAAACTTACAGAGGCTATCGGCGACCGCTGCCAGTTGGTTGGCGACGACCTTTTTGTTACCAACGTGAAGTTCTTGGAGAAAGGTATCAAGATGGGTGCCGCCAACTCTATCCTCATCAAAGTGAACCAAATTGGCTCGCTCACCGAAACGCTTGAGGCTATCGAAATGGCTCATCGCGCTGGTTACACCACCGTTACGTCGCACCGTTCGGGCGAAACGGAGGACACAACCATTGCCGACATCGCCGTTGCTACCAACTCTGGACAGATTAAGACTGGCTCGTTGAGCCGCACCGACCGTATGGCTAAGTACAACCAACTTATCCGTATCGAGGAAGAATTGTGCTGCTCTGCACGCTATGGCTACGAAAGACTGAAGAAGCAATAAGCATGTGCAATGGTAATGCTTGCCAAATGGCCGACGGCAAGTGCCGAATGGCATCGTGCTTTGGACATTTGGGAGCGTAACTGATAAAAAGGGGGCGGCCTGTTTAGGGTTGCCCCTGTTTTATAGCCTTACTCCTACGGACCTCACCCTCCAAGTTCTACTGGCCTGCCCCAGCCCCTACTGGCCTCACCCCCAACCCCTCTCCAAGGGGAGAGGGGAGTAGAATGTAATGCAACAACAAGGCAAACAATAAAGAATGTAAGGCCATTGCAAGGACAAACAAGCATAACAACCATGCCCCAACAAGGCATTTCACTCCCCTCTCCCCTCGGAGAGGGGCTGGGGGTGAGGCCGGTAGGAGTTGTGGATGCGACTTTTTAGTTTGCTCATTAAAGATTTTATGTACTCAAAATTCTATTTTTTAAGGACCTTAACCTTTGCTCTTTTCGCCCTTTTTGCCTTCTCGGGCATGGCGCAAAAGAATGTTTATGGCTTTAAGGTAAAGGATGAAAACGGCCGAATGGTGTCGTTATCAAAGTATCGTGGTAAGGTGTTGCTCATCGTTAACACGGCCACGCAGTGCGGACTTACGCCTCAATACAAGCCCTTGCAAGAGCTTTACGATAAGTATCGCGATAAAGGATTGGTGGTTTTAGGCTTTCCTTGCAACCAGTTTAAAGGTCAAGCGCCTGGTACGAACAAAGAGATACGCCAGTTTTGCGAGGCCAATTACGGCGTAACTTTTCCGCAATTTGCCAAGATAGACGTGAATGGCAAGAACGCCATTCCGCTTTATCGTTACCTCAAACGCCAGCAACCATTCTTTGGTTACCTGATGAGCGACTCCACACAGCGTGCCGAGTTCGAGCGTTTACCAAAGGATGTGCCCATGAATGCGGAGTACGACATTCAGTGGAACTTCACCAAGTTTATCGTCGATCGCAATGGAAAGGTGGTGAAACGCGTAGAACCCAAAGACACGATGGCCTATCTCGAAGAAGAGGTGGCCAAGGTTTTGGCAGAAAAATAAGGGGCGTTGGATTATCAGAGGGCTTAGATTAGTCGGACAAGTCGGACAGATCAGACAAGTCAGACTGGTCCGACTTGTCTGACTAGTCCGACTAATCAGGCTAATGCCAATAGGCGTTTTCTGTTATCCAATCATTCGTTTCAGGTCTTCTTCAACGGTGGTTATGCCGCCAAGTCCGAACTGTTCAACCAGCACTTTCAGCACGCCAGGCGAAACAAAGGCGGGCAGCGTGGGGCCGATGTGGATGTTCTTGATGCCCAACGACAGCAGGGCGAGCAGCACGATAACCGCCTTTTGCTCGTACCAAGCGATGTTGAAGGCTAGCGGCAGGTCGTTGATGTCGGCCGCACCGAATATCTCTTTCAACTTCAAGGCCACCACAGCCCATGTGTACGAGTCGTTGCATTGGCCTGCATCGAGCACGCGGGGGATGCCGTTGATGTCGCCGAGGTTAAGCTTGTTGTACTTAAACTTGGCACAGCCCGAGGTGAGGATAACCACATCGTGGGGCAGTTGCTGGGCAAACTCCGTGTAATAGTCGCGACTGCGCATGCGGCCGTCGCATCCGCCCATCGCAACAAACTTGCGAATGGCACCGCTTTTCACGGCTTCTACAATCTTATCGGCCAGTGCAAACACCTGATTGTGGGCAAAACCGCCTACAATTTCACCCGTTTCAATCTCCGTTGGTGGCTCGCAGGTCTTGGCAATGGCAATTACTTCCGAAAAGTCTTTATGCCCGTTGGCGTCTTCTTCGATGTGTTTCCAACCGGGGAAACCCGTTGAGTTCATCGTAAACACGCGGTCTTTGTAGTTGGCTTTTGGCGAAGGCGGCACGATACAGTTGGTGGTAAACACGATAGGACCGTTGAATGTGCTGAACTCTTCTTTCTGTTTCCACCACGCGTTGCCGTAGTTTCCAACCAGATGCTTATACTTTTTCAGTTCGGGATAATAGTGCGCGGGCAGCATTTCGCCGTGGGTGTACACGTCAACGCCCGTTCCTTCGGTTTGTTTCAGTAGGTCTTCGATGTCGTGCAGGTCGTGTCCCGAAATCAAAATGCCTGGGTTTTTGCCCACGCCAATGTTCACTTTGGTTATAACGGGGTGGCCATACGATGTGGAGTTGGCCTTATCTAGCAGGGCCATTGCGTTTACGCCCCACTTGCCTGTGTCGAGAACGCAGTTTAAAAGCTGGTCCATGGGTGCGTCGGGGTTGGCAATGATGGCCAGTGCATCGCCCATAAAGTCGGTAATGGTGGTGTCGGTATAACCCAATCGCGAGGCATGTTCGTAGTAGGCGGCCATACCTTTGAGGCCCAGCACGGTGAGTTCTTTCAGCGAACGCAGGTCTTCGTTCTCATTGCGCAGCACACTTTCCTTACGACTTTGTGCCTCGTAGTCGGACTTTTCGCCGCCCCACAGTATCTCGTGATAAGCAGGTAGCTCCACATTATGCTCTTTGGCGATGGCCAACAGCTGCTTTTTCATGGCGATACCTTTGTCTACTCGTTTGAGGATGCTGGCATCGTCGAAGTTGGCATTGGTGATACAAGCGAACAATGCATCGACAAAATAGGTGTCTACACCTGCAACGCTCTGCACGCCAGCCTTGCGAATGGCTCGGTCGATGGTGGCAACACCGCGTACCACGCCTAGTAGTAGGTCTTGATAATTGGACGTCGAGGCCTCTTTTCCGCATACGCCCTTAACGGTACAACCCGTTCCTTTGGCTGTTTCCTGGCATTGGAAACAAAACATTTTATTCTCCATAATGCTGTTTTGTACGTTTAATATTTGTTGTTTTGCGTGCAAAGGTACATGGAGAAATACCTAGTAAAGGGTAACAAATGTGTCCGAAGGGTGGTTAATTGAAGTTAAATATACCTATAAGTAGGTAGTAAAGGTTGTAAGTGGTAAAGGTAGTAAGTAGTAAAGGAATTATGGAGTTAAGCCAAATGTTTAGGTGGCGTTAGCCATCTTTTCACCTTTTCACTTTTTCACCTTTAAAGGGCGTTAGCCATCTTTTCACCCTTTCCCCTTTCCCCTTTTCCCCTTTAACTATTTAAGTAGTTCCATCGGACTAACCCCGAATTGGTCTTTAAAACACTTGGTGAAATAGGATGGCGAGGTGAAACCCACTTGGTAAGCCACCTCGGAAACCGATGTGGCACCGCCCTCTATCAGCTTACGCGCGCGGTTTACGCGCGTGGCACGGATAAGTTCCACCGGACTAAGCCCCGTTAATGCCTTCACTTTGCGATAAAGCTGCACCCTACTCAGGTCTACCGCGGCGCCTAATTGCTCCACCCCAAAGTCGTTATTGCTGATGTTGCGGTGTATTTCGCTGCGTATTTTGCTCACAAACTCCTTGTCGGGTGTGCTTATTTCCTCCTTCGCCAGTTCGTCTGCGCCACCGAAAACCTGTTTTAGCTGTTTACGACTTTGCAGCAAATTGTGGATGCGCGCCAACAACAAGGGCGCACTGAACGGCTTGGTGATGTAGGCATCTGCACCATGTTCGTAGCCGGCGATGCGTTGTTCGTCGAGCGTTCGGGCAGTGAGCAGTATCACCGGAATATGACTTGTGGCTGTGCTCTGTTTCAGTCGGCTGCACAATTCCAGGCCATTCATCTGCGGCATCATCACGTCGCTCACCACCAAGTCGGGGATATTCAGCTCTGCCATCTGCAAAGCCACCACGCCGTTGGGTGCAGTAAGCACGCGATAGTGCGTTTCGAGCAGCGTGCGAGCCATTTGGCAAACGTCGTCGTTGTCGTCGGTAAAGAGGATGGTAGGCTGATTGGGGTCGTTGTTTTCTTCAAAAATGGCCTGCAACTGCGGAGCATCGGCCTTTGTTGTGGCGGGCGTTGCGGGCACGATAAAAGCTTGTGGCTCGGCAATTGGCGACTGTTCGGCGGCCGATGGCGGCGTTTCGACCTGCAAATTCAGCGGCAGATGCACGGTAAATACCGTTGGACCTTCTACCTTACTGCTAACGCCGATGTGCCCGCCGTGCATGTCTACGAAGGCTTTTGCCAAGGCTAGGCCAATGCCCGTGCCGCCTTCGCTGTGTTGCGGTTGGTAAAAACGCTCGAAGATATGGGGCAAATCGCCCTCGGCAATGCCCTTGCCCGTGTTGGTTACGCTTAGCGTAGCCGTGCCTTGCGGCGTGTCTACAACCAGTTCTACGTTTATTTCGCCCGCTACTGGCGTAAACTTCACGGCGTTAGAAAGGATGTTGCTCACCACCCTTTCCACCTTTCCTGCATCTATTTTGGCGGTTACGTGTTCGGGCAGACGGCAAGAAAGCCTGATGCGCTTGTGCTCGGCAGCCGCCACAAACTCGCTTACAACGTTGCCAATCAGTGCTGCAAGGTTGGTTTCGGCCAACTGCAAAGTCATCTTTCCGCCCTCAACTTTCCTGAAATCCAGTATTTGGTTGATGAGTTTTAGCAGCGTTCGCACGTTTCGGTGCGCCACTTCGAGCAGCCCACGTTGTACCTTCGACAGTTGGTCTTCGGCCAAAAGCTGTTCCACTGGGGTTTCGATAAGGGTTAAAGGTGTGCGCAATTCGTGGCTCACGTTGGTGAAAAACATCAGCTTGGCCTGCGTGGCAGCCTCTATTTCGCGGTTCTTTTCTTCCAGTTTTTCGTTGAGTTTCGCTTTCGCGAAATAGGCTTTCAGCACGAAGAAAGCGAAAACCATGAGGATAAGCACCAACAGAACGCCCAACACGAGGATGGTTTTCTGGTTGCTATATTGCGCCATACTCTCGTCTATGCGGTTGTTTAGGCGTTGCATCTTGTTGTCGAGCAGGGTTAGTTCGGCCCATTGTTGCAAGGCTCTTTCGGCGTTGGCGGCATCTATCACGCCCGTTTGCAAGATGGTTTCGCGCCGAAAGGGTCGGCCTTCCAATATGTTCATGGCCAGTTTTAGCACCTCGTCGCCATGCGTGGGATATACGAATGTGGCCAAGAAAGTTCCGTTTTTCACGGCCTCGATGCCGTCGCCAGGGGTGGGCAAAGCATCAACGCCCACTATCTTCACGCCCTTTACGCCCATTTTTTGTATGGCTTGGTGCGCCCCAATGCCCATTCGGTCGCACTGCGCAAACACCAAATCGACCCCTCCCGCATCTTTAAACATGCGTTCGGTTTCGCTTTCGGCCTTCTGTTCAAACCAATCGGCGTATGCGTTGGCCACCACTTTTATTTGCGGATAGTGTGCCAATGCCTCGCGAAAGCCGCTGTCGCGTTCCATAGCAGGCGACGAGCCACGTAGCCCTTGCAGCTCCATCACGCGCCCCTTGCCGCCAAGATGTTCGCCAACAAAGCGCCCAACGGCTCGTCCGATGGCCACATTGTCGGCACCGATAAAGGCCGTGTATTTGTCTGATGCGCTCTTTCGGTCGACTAACACCACGCGAACACCGCGGTCGAAGGCCTTGTTGATGACGGGTGTAAGCGCCTTTGCCTCGTTGGGCGACACGATAATGAGGTCGGCGCCTTGTTCAATGAAACGCTCAATCTGCGCAATCTGCGCGCGGTTATCGTCTTTGGCCGATGCAAACTCCACGCGCACGTTGTCGTAGAGGTACGACTCGCGCCTTATCTCGCTGTTCATTTTCGTTCGCCACGAGTCCTCGCTGCACTGCGAAACGCCTATAAAATAACTCTTCTTTGTACTGCAAGCCGATAGCAACAGGGCTAAAAGGACAAGCAAAGGTAGGGCGAAAGTTGTGAGTTTTGGGTTCATACAGAGTGGTGGTGTAGGGCTTTGCGTTACACTGCAAATTTAATGATAAACCTAGAAAGCCCCATCATATTGCCTTACTTTTTTATTTGCTTGGCCAAAGTTTCCCAGTTAGTGGGCAGTTTATACTTCGCAGGCGTGGATGTGGGGGTAGCTGTTCTGGATATTGTAGCTGTTTTAGATATTCTAGAATGCCTAGTTGTTTTAGATAGTCTTGTTGTTCTAGATATTCTTTTTGTTCTAGTTAATCTAGGATGCCTAGTTGAACTAGTTGTAATCAACTCATTGGCTTATAAACTTACGAAAAACCAACAACTCCCTAACACATCAACTCACAAACTTACAAACTAAAAAAAGACCCACCAACTTACAAACTCAAAAACTCAAAAGCTCACCAACTCAAAATCTTAAATCCTTATCTTTTATTTTACAATGCGGTTCTGATTTCCGCTCTGTTCTAGCGAGATTATTGGTTAAAAAGTAGGTAAAAAGCCACTTTTTCCGCCCTTTCACACCTTCTAACTTGTCGCTTTTTAAGAAGAGTACCTGCATTTTGCACCATTTTGCCTTTCTATTTTGCTTGCCAGCTCATTATTTTTGCAACCCAAAACCCCACTTTTAGCCCCTAAAACCCCACTTTTTGATGCCTATTTTGCCCTTTTTAGCCATGTTTTTCATGGTTCTAAAAGGTTTTGTTTATACAATTGTTGTGGATATTTATGCTTTTTGTCTCGCATTTAGCGGCAAATCGCCCTGCGTTTAGCAGCATTTTACCTTGCGTTTTGCACCAAAACGCATTGCATTTAGCGGCAAAACGCAAGGCATTTAGCATCAAAACGCACGCTGTTTTGCACCAAAACGCACTGAATTTTGCCGAAAATAGCACCGTAAGGGGGACAAATGGCGGTCTTCTTAAATAAAAATACATTTTGCCAACAGTAGCATGCCACCCCTTTTTGTATCAAAACAAACCTTCGCGAGAATCGATTTTTTGCGGCAAGGTGAGCGATTGGTGGACGAAAAGGGCACTTATTATGTTAAATTCCTTACTGAAAACCAGACAAAGCGAACTTGTGGTAAACACGCGCGAGTGGGCAATGGCAAGGAAGACACATACGCTTGCGGCGGCCAGCGCGAACGGTTGCAGGGCATGCTGCTCACAGACAACGGGCACAACATCATGGGAGGGCAGAAGTAATTGGCCGCAGACAAGCAGTCTTCAGCTTGTGGAGATGCCACTGAATAACTCCCCCCAATCGCTTTTTTGAACCATAGCCACGTTTTGCCACAAACAAATGGGGCATAATTTCATGTCTGTCGTACCCTTGTTCGGCACGTCGTGCATGTGTGGGGTGTATTTTGGTGTTGCGGCACAAAGGCATAAACTCCGCTCAATTTGTAGAAACACTAAACGTCAACACAACTTCGTGGTGAGCATTTGGTAGGCTTAAACATCATGTTCAAACCCTTACCAAAAAACATACATCTTTTACTAAGTAACTTCTATTTGCCAATAAGCAAATTCGGAATGTAAATCCGACTTTTTAATAAAGTCTTTCTTTAAACATGTTACTAAACACAAAAGCGCGTAAATGCGGTGTTTTAATTTACATTAAATATTAAAGAAACGGCTGTATTATTGCCGCTTATTTTGTATCTTTGCCATGAGCGATGCGCACAACACACGCCATGCGGAAACAATGAACAACGCAGGAGACAAATTTTCTACGGATAATGGCAACAAGCACGCAACACAATGGCCCGCCAATTAAGGCGAAAATGTGCCGTATAAGGCACAACTACGCCGCAAAAGGCGGCAATCTATTTAACCAAACAATATAGATATTGTATGAACGAAACGAGCAACAACTTTGAATTTGAGATATGCGCAAACAGCGTGGAAAGCTGTTTGGCGGCCCAAGAGGGTGGGGCCGACAGGGTGGAGCTTTGCGCAGGCATACCCGAAGGCGGCACAACGCCTTCGCATGGCGACATCGTAACGGCGCGCCGACTGCTTAATACCACCAAGCTGCATGTCATCATCAGGCCCAGAGGGGGCGACTTTACCTACTCGGACCTAGAAATGGACATCATGGCCGCCGATATCGACGCATGTAGAGAGGCGGGAGTAGACGGCGTGGTGTTTGGATGTTTAACTCCAGAAGGGGACATCGACATCGACAAAAACGCCAAACTCATGGCACACGTGGGGCAAATGGCGGCAACTTTCCATCGTGCTTTCGACAGATGTCGCAATCCGCTCGATGCCTTAGGCCAACTGGAACAGCTGGGATTTAACCGTGTGCTAACCTCCGGACAGCAGAAAACGGCCGAAAAAGGCATCCCCCTACTATACAAACTGCATAAGCGGGCAGGCAAAAACATCGCTATCATGGCGGGATGTGGCGTTAACGAACGCAACATTTTCAAGATACACGTGGAGACCGACGTTACCCAGTTCCACTTTTCTGCACGCGAATCGGTGCTCTCGGCATGCCAATACATGGGCGGAAACGTGCGAATGGGCGGAAAAGACACCGATGAGGCCTATCGAGAAGTTACTACCGCACGCCGTGTTAGACACACAATAAAGGAGCTGCGCGGCGAAACGGAGAACGAATAGCCCCCTCAATAGCCCCACCACAGCCCCAAACGAGATGCGCCGACAGCCCGAAACCCCACATGCGGCGCAGGCAATGCGGCTGCTTTGCCCGACAGATAAAAACGAGAATTTGAACGGGATGCAGGCGCACGAGCAGGTCTTTGGGCATACGATGAAACCTCTTTTCCCATATTAAATAGTTTGTTTGTTAATTGCATTTGTGTCCCCGTCGCCAGCCGATATGCAAGCCATACGGCCGACGGGGCGCAAAAAACTTCTGAGAAACGAAATGCGCAAGCCATCTTTTAGCCATGCAGACACCGCAAAACTACAACAAGATGACCCACGCATACCATAATGTCACAACCCCTTATCTTACATCAACAAAACCATTTACTATCAGCATGAGAAAGCTATTTCTATCACTCTTTGTAGCCTTGGTGGCATGTAACGTTGCCCAGGCTGGATTTTACCATTTCATTTCTGATGACAAATACCGTGCAGAAGTGCATAAAGACTTCACCGCGAAAATGCAATTGGTGGGTAAGAACTTCTTTACGCCAACCCAAACCGTGCCTACACCGGCCGAACAAGAGGCTTTGGAGTTTCTGTATGCCTACATGCCCGTGGCCGATGTCACCGATTACACCACCGCTTTCTACCTAGATAACGTGAAAGCCACGTTCAAGGCGCGCGACGAAATGCCGTGGGGACGAGACGTTCCCGAACTGTTGTTCAGGCATTTTGTACTTCCCATACGTGTGAACAACGAGAACTTGGACAACACGCGCATGGTTTTGTACGACGAACTGAAAAAACGCGTAGAGGGTTTGAGCATGACCGAGGCCGTGCTGGAACTGAACCACTGGTGCCATGAGCATGTAACTTATCAGCCATCTAACGCGCGTACGTTGGCGCCTTTGGCCTGTATGAAGACCGCCATTGGGCGTTGCGGCGAAGAAAGCACCTTTACCGTGGCCGTATTGCGTACGTTGGGCATCCCCGCAAGGCAGGTGTACACGCCGCGTTGGGCGCATACCGACGACAACCACGCATGGGTGGAGGCCTGGGCCGACGGCAAATGGCACTTCCTTGGTGCCTGCGAACCCGAACCAGTGCTCGACTTGGGCTGGTTTAACCTGCCTGCATCGCGCGCCATGCTTATGCACACAAAGGCTTTCGGCAACTATCGTGGTCCCGAAGAAGTGATGTTGCGAACCAGTAACTACACCGAAATAAACCTCATTGCCAACTATGCACCCACGGCTCGCGTAGACTTTGCCGTGGTGGATGCAGCCGGAAAAGCCGTAGATAAGGCCAAGGTGGAATTTAAGATATACAATTATGCCGAGTATTACACGGCCGTGAACAAGTTTACCGACAGTCGTGGGCGAACGTTCCTCACCGCCGGCGTGGGCGATATGGTGGTGTGGGCCTCTAAGAATGGGGCATACGGATTTGCCAAGGCATCGTTTGGAAAGGATAAGGCCGTTACCATTCGCCTTAACCGCAGTGCACGTTCGGATGCCAAAATGACGGTGGGCGCACTCGATTCGGTTAATATCGTACCGCCCGTTGAAAGCGCCAAGCTACCCGAAGTGACGTTCGATGAGGCCATAGCCAACAAGACAAGGTTGGCAAAAGAAGACAGTATACGCCACGCTTACGAGGCCACGTTCTACAAACCCAAGAAAGATGGGCGCATAGGCGACTTCTTAAAACGCGCTCGCGGCAACTGGCAAACCATTCATCAGTTTGTTAGCAATCACTCGGATCGCCTAGATCGCGCACTGGCATTGCTGGAAACGCTGCCCGATAAGGACTTGCACGACATGCCACTCGAAATTCTTGAAGACCATTTTGGGGCTGAAAGCAACCAATTGTCGCCGCGCGTGGAAGACGAAATGATTATCGCTCCCTTTAAACAAACATTCCAACATGCGTTCAATACGGCCTTGGCAGACAGCATGCGCGCCAATCCCACAGTACTAGTGGAATGGACGAAGCACAACATCAGGCTCAATCCCGACACCAAGGCCCTGCGCATTGCGCAAACACCTATGGGCGTTTGGCGTTCAAGACTGACCGATACACGCTCGCGCGACATCTTCTTTGTGAGCATGGCGCGCAGCTTGGGCATCGAGTCGCGCAAAGATGCGGTTACGGGTAAGGTGCAATACAAGCGCGACAGCGCATGGGTAGACGTGAATTTTGATAACGCACAGAGCCAAGCTACGCCCACGGGCAAGCTTAAACTTACTTATTCGGCTGCGCCATTGCTGCCTGCCGACCCCAAGTATTACAGCCACTTCACCCTGAGTAAGATTGTAAACGGACAGGCACAGCTGCTGAACTTCGAGGAAGGAGACGGAAATGCCAACGAGGGAACTACCTGGGCAAACACCTTTGAGCGCGGTTACGACCTGGATGCAGGCACTTATCTGCTTGTTACCGGTACGCGTTTGGCCAATGGCGGCGTGCTGGCCACGCAGCGTTTCTTCAACGTAGCCGCCGGCAAAACCACCGAAGTGCCACTCATCATGCGCCGTCCGTCGGGTCAACTCAATGTGTTGGGCAACTTCGATAGCGAGTCGCGTTTCCTCAAAGATGGTCAAGAGGTGAGCATCTTGTCGCAAACGGGTCGCGGATATTTCACGCTTGCCCTGCTGGGTATTGGCGAAGAACCCACCAATCACGCCCTACGCGACTTGGCAAAAGCACGCGCCACGCTCGACGAATGGGGTCGTCCATTCGTGTTGCTCTTCCCCAACGATGCCGATTTACAGCGTTTCAAGGACGAGAACTTCGGCACATTGCCTACCAACATCATTCTGGGCGTAGATGCCGACGGCAAGATTAAGCAGCAAGTAGCCAATGCCATGAAGCTGGCTAACCCCTCGCAGATGCCTGTTTTCATTGTGGCAGACACCTTTAATCGCGTTGTTTTCTGTTCGCAAGGCTACACAATTGGCATGGGCGAGCAGCTAGAAAAGGTGGCAAAGATGCTAGAAACGGGCAAATAAAGCCAGTTTGCATGAGGCAAATCGAGCCGGTTAGGTTGGTCGCGACGTTCAGATTGCTCTGATAGTTTCGGCCAACTTAATCGGCTTTTCTTTTTTCAAGGCAGTTCAACCTCTTCGGTTTGGGCGGTCTATTCTGCTTTTAGGCCAGTAGTATTTGTTCGACTTGTCTCACTCGTTGGGGCTTTTCCCTATTTAAACAAAAATATAATCTCTTAATATATTATGGTGTATATTTCGGGATTTTTATGTAAGTTTGCAATATGAAACGAACAGCGGACGTGTGCCGCACGCAACTCACAACACCTCGAACCTATGGACTGCAACCATTACTTGCCCAAACAAGCCCTGCAATATGTGGCCTTGCACTTTGTTACCATACTTGTTGTGCTGACTGGACTGTTGAACGCATGCGCCGATAAGCAGCCAATCGACCTGCCCGACTTTCCTCCAGCCAGTCAAGAGCCTGCCAAACAGAACGTCGAACCCAAAACCGACGGGCGTTTGTTGCGCCTGCTTGCAACGTACGAAGAACAAGATGGAGTCGAAAAAACGGCCATCGCCAACCGCATTTTCGGGCTGTTGTATGCCGAAGAGCTAACCGATTCGCTTGTTAAAGTGGCCAACGATACCCCCAAAGACAAGGTGGATGCGATGGTTTTGTATCACGCTGCCGAGTATTTTTGGGGCAAACAAGACTACGCTACGGCCTTGAACTACGCCCGAAAAGCCCTTCCCCTTACTTACAAAACCAACGACTTGTTGCTCATAAGCGACTGCGAGCAGCTTGCCGCACAGCTGTTATTCCGCCAATCAGACCTTGTTCGGGCCATTAAGCATGCCCAAAAAAGTCTTGAACTGGACCGCGAAACGGGCGATAAAAGTCGTATAAGCAGCTCGCTAAACACACTTGCGGCCATTAGTCTTGTGGCTAAGCAACCCGAAGAGGGCGAACGCTACATCTTAGAGGCCATTGCATTGAGCACCCAAGCCAACGATTCTAACCGCATGGCCATACAATATGGCATGGCATCAGAAATTTATCACGCCATGAAAAAAGAGCAATTGGCCCTTGAACATGCCGTGAAAGCCTACCAAATAGACGAACAGCGCGGCAATGTGGCGAAGATGGGCATCAGACTTTCGCAGATGGCGACTGCCTTAATGGACATGGAACGCTTTGTTGAGGCCGAAAGAACAGTGGAAAGAGCCATCCCTATACTTGAAAAAGCAGGCAATATGCAGTCGCTGGGCATTTGTATGAACCAAAAGGGCGAACTGCTTAACCGCCGCGGCGAGTACGCATCGGCGCAGCAATGCTTTGAAAAAGCAATCGAAATATTCGAACAACGCAACGACCTTTATAACCTGAGCAGGGCGCAGATGGGCGCTTTCAATGCCTTAAAAGCCAGCAATCCCACCCTGGCCGCACAGCATTTGCAACGCTATGTGGCGTTGAAAGACTCTATTTATCAGCACGATATGGAGCAGGCTGTGAGTCAAAGCAACGCCAAATACAAGAACGAAGGGCTTACATTGCAAGCGCAACACGAGCAAAAAGAAAAGCGCATCGTGGCCATTGCCGCCATTGTGGTGGTTACGTTGTTGCTGTTGGTAGTGGCCGCATTGGTATATGTGGGCCGCATTAGGCAGCATAACCACGCCTTACTCAAACAGGTGAGCCAGTTGCGAGAGAACTTCTACACCAACATCACCCACGAATTGCGCACGCCTTTAACCCTAATACTGGGCCTAAGCCACGAGTTGAGCCAAGACGAAGCCCTTACCGACGAGGCCAAACATAAGGCAACGACCATCGAAAGGCAGGGAAACAGCTTGCTTACGCTCATTAATCAGCTGCTAGACATCGCCAGGGTGAAGTCGGCCGTGGGCTATCCCGACTGGGAAAACGCCGACATAACGGCGCATGTAAACATGGTTGTGGAGAGTTATCGCGACTTCGCGGTGTCTCAAAACGTGGAATTAAACTTCTCTGGTAACGAGCGTATCGTTACCGACTTCGTGCCAGAGTATATTAATAAGGTGATGAACAACCTGCTGTCTAACGCATTTAAGTTCACGCCCCCATACGGAAAGGTGAGCGTTGCGGTAGCGCGCGAGGGCGCAAACGTCGTCATTAGGGTGAAAGATACGGGCGCGGGCATCGCTCCAGAGGCCGTAGCGCATCTCTTCGAGCCTTTTTATAGGGCCAGCAATGGTGCATCGAAGAACGGAACTGGCGTGGGATTGGCCTTGGTTAGGCAGATAATAGACGCGCTAGACGGGCAAATCGTGGTGGGAAGTGCGCCTGGACGAGGGGCTACTTTCACCATAACGCTGCCCATAAGAAACGTGTGCAAGCCCACGGCCAACGCTCAAAAGCACACCAACACGCCCATGTTGCCGCATGTGGAGAAACGTCTCGACGACGAAACCAACGATAATTGCGCCGAGCAACGCATGCTTATCGTGGAAGATAATGCCGACTTGGCTGCGTATATGGGTTCGTTGTTCACGCCGCAATACGCAGTTTGTTATGCCTCTAACGGCGAGGAGGCCTTGGCCAGAGCAACAGAACTGGTGCCCGACATCATCATAACCGACCGCATGATGCCTGGAATGGACGGCTTGGAGGTGTGCAAACAGGTTAGGGCGAGCGACGTAATGAACCATATTCCCATCGTGGTGGTTACGGGAAAGATAACCGAACAAGAACGATTGGAGGGCATTAAGGCAGGGGCCGACGCCTATATCACCAAACCGTTTAACAGTGAGGAGCTGATAACGAGGGTGGAAAACCTGCTTGATAGGCATCGAAAATTGCGCGAAAAGTATGGTGATAACGGAAACGAAACAAAAGAAGAAGGCGACGTTCGCGCCGAGGCCGAGAGGCAATTCCTAACGAAAGCCGTAGACACTGCTTACCTTTTGCTCGACAAACGCGCGCTAGACGTTAATGCTTTGGCCGAAAGATTGGGCATGAGTCTTAGGCAATTCACTCGTAAGATAGTGGCGCTTACAGGCAACACGCCGGGTGCATTCATTCTAAACTTAAAGATGCAGAAGGGCAAACAGTTGCTCGACACAAGGTTTGAGTTGAACATCGAGGAGATTTCAGAACGTTGTGGTTTCGAACATGCGTCTAGTTTCTACCACGCTTTCAAGAAAGCATTCGGCGTTACGCCGTCTGAATATAGGAAGAATGGTGGGTAAAAGAGGCCTCCCACTGCAAGCTAACTGGCCTGACCCCACCCCTAACTGGCCTCACCCCCAGCCCCTCTCCAAGGGGAGAGGGGAGTGAAATGCTATGCATCCACCAAGTTGACAAGCGAAATATACAAGGCTTTTGCAAGACATTATGCTATGCAGCCACTAAGCTGATAAACGAAATATGCAATGTTATTACAAGGCATATCACTCCCCTCTCCCCTTGGAGAGGGGTTGGGGGTGAGGCCAGTAGGGGTGTGCTCGCTTTTATTTATATTTGCCTTTTTTATATTCCTACTGCTTTTTCTCATCATTTCTCACTAACTTTGCAATTGCTTTCAGGTCTCTTCGCCGCAGTGTATGCGGACGGTGTGTTCTGGATAACTAACGAAACCAAACAAAAAACAAGGATGAAAAAGCTTTTAGCTGTGGCCATTGCTTTCGTGGCCAGCCTGTCTGTACAGGCGCAGAACGTGCAATTGCATTACGATTTCGGACATCTGAACGACAATCTCTCCACGCGACCCAAACTAACAACAACCGTGGAGATGTTCAAACCCGACAAATGGGGTAACACTTTCTTCTTCGTCGACATGGACTATGCAGAAGACAATGGCGTGGCTGCCGCCTATTGGGAAATCTCTCGCGAGTTGAGATTTTGGCAAGCGCCATTGGCTATTCACGTGGAGTATAATGGCGGATTGGCCAAAGGTGTGGGCTCGTATAACGATGCTTATCTGGCTGGTGTTACTTATAGCTGGAACGATAAAGACTTTAATTCGGGCTTTACCATCACGCCCATGTATAAGTATCTGGCCAAACAAAGTCAGAAACACTCGTGGCAACTCACGGCAACATGGTACTTAAACTTCTGCAACCACCTATTAACGTTCGACGGATTTGCCGATTTCTGGGGCGATCGCCGTTTCGCCGATGGACGAAACATCGCCGTTTTCCTTGCCGAACCCCAATTCTGGGTTAATCTCAACCGCATCAAAGGCGTTAGCGAAGACTTCAAACTAAGCCTCGGAACGGAATGGGAAGTTAGCAACAACTTCGTTAATCAAAACCACCGCTGGTATTGGTTGCCTACATTGGCAGCGAAGTGGACATTTTAATTATTAAGGAGTTAAGGAGTTAAGAAGTTAAGGAGTTAAGCCGTATGCTTTTGAAGTATAAAGTGAAAATCCTTGTTAACTCTTTAACCCTTCATTTTTTCAACTTGTTAATTCGCTAAGGAGTCCACCCGTTAATTTACAACTCATAAACTCAAAAACTCACCCCCTCAAATCATGTCTTTCTATTCTCTTTTGGGATTTAACCCCAAGAAACAATCGCGCCGCACAGAGATGATGGCCGGCGTAACCACGTTTCTAACCATGAGCTACATCCTTGCCGTGAACCCCGACATACTAAGTGCCGCGGGAATGGACAAGGGTGCCGTGTTCACAGCCACTGCCTTGGCCTCTGCCCTTGGCACATTGTTCATCGCTTTCTTAGCCAAGCTACCCTTTGCGCAGGCTCCAGGCATGGGCATCAACGCCTTTTTCGCCTTCACCTTGGTGCGCGGCATGGGCTATTCGTGGGAGGCAGCCTTGGCGGCAGTGTTTGTAGAGGGTATCATCTTCATCCTATTAACCGCCCTGAACATACGCGAACAAATTGTAAAGTGCATCCCCAAGAACCTGCGCTTTGCCATTTCGGGCGGGTTAGGACTGTTTATCGCCTTCATCGGACTGAAAAACGCGGGTATTGTAGTGGCCCACGATGTAACCTTCGTTACGCTAGGCGCCTTCACTCCCACGGCTGCATTGGCCTCGTTGGGTATCATTTTAAGTGGCGCACTGCTGGTGTTGAAGGTTCGCGGAGCCTTGTTTTATAGCATCTTGATATGTACGGTTGTGGGCATACCTATGGGAATAACCCAAATTCCCGATGCCTTCGTACCCGTTTCGCTACCCCAAAGCATCGCCCCAACGTTCTTAAAGCTCGATTTTGCTGCACTGCTCAACGTAGATATGATGCTCACCGTATTTGTATTGGTGTTTATCGACATCTTCAACACGCTGGGAACGCTCATCGGAACGGCAGCCAAAACCGACATGATGGACGAAAAAGGCAATGTGAAGAACATCCAAAAGGCCATGATGGCCGATGCCATCGCCACGTCTACGGGTGCACTTCTGGGCACATCTACCGTTACAACGTTCGTTGAGAGCGCAGCAGGTGTGGCCGAAGGCGGCCGAACAGGACTAACGGCATTTACCACGGCCATGTTCTTCCTCGTGGCTTTGTTCATGGCTCCGCTGTTCCTTATCATCCCTTCTGCCGCAACCACGGGCGCACTGGTGCTTGTTGGCGTGTTTATGTTAGAGTCTATCAAGAAGATAGACCTGCAAGACATCTCCGAGGCACTACCTTGTTTTATCACCGTTTTGATGATGGTGCTAACTTACAGCATTGCCGAGGGTATGGCCTTGGGACTTATCAGCTATACGTTGGTAAAGCTTTTGAGCGGCCATTACAAAGACGTCAACATCACGCTCTTCATCGTTAGCTCACTTCTTGTTTTGCGTTATGTGTTCCAATAAGGCTCGCTCAATGTTGCTTGGGGCCGTGTTGTGCATGGCCTTTGCTGCCTTTGGGCAGACACTTGTGTTGGGTAGCTATAATATAAGGTATCGAAACGACGGCGATGAGGCCAAAGGTCACCTTTGGGCGAAACGTTGTCAGGTGATAGCCGACCAACTTAACTACCACCATCCCGATGCTTTCGGGGCGCAAGAGGTGCTGAAAGGGCAACTCGACGACCTGCTGCGCGCACTGCCCGACTACGATTACGTGGGCGTTGGGCGCGACGATGGACATGAGGCGGGCGAGTATGCGCCCATATTTTATCGGCGCGACCGACTGGATAAGCTTAGCGATGGATATTTTTGGCTGTCGCCTACGTACACAACTCCTTCGTTGGGATGGGATGCGGCTTGCATACGCATCTGCACTTGGGCTAAATTCAGGGTGCGCGAAAGTGGCGAAGTGTTTCTTTTCTTCAACCTCCATACCGACCACGTGGGCGTTAAGGCCCGCCGAGAGTCGGCAAAGCTGGTGATGAAAGCTATCGACGGCTTAGGGGGAAAGGATATGCCGGTGGTGCTAACGGGCGACTTTAACGTAGACCAAACCGACGAAACCTACGCCATCTTCACCACAAAGGCGCGCTTAAACGATGCCTACGTCGTGGCTAAGCATCGCTTTGCCGAGAACGGAACGTTTAACAGTTTCGACCCCACGCTGAAAACAGCCAGTAGGATAGACCACGTTTTTGTGTCGCCCCGTTTTGCAGTGGCTCGTTATGGCGTACTGCCCAACTTCTATTGGACGGAAGAACCCGCGGCCAAAAGTCAGAAAGGGCAGGATGCACCGCAACAAATCGACTTTAAACAACACCGAATACGCACGGCATCCGACCATTATCCGGTGTTTGTGGAGGTAAATCTTAGGCCATAGCCTTTCCGCAACTGGCATCACCCCCAACGCCTTTCCAAGGGGCGAGGGGGCGTGTAAAGCCTTGTTACTGCCTAGCATGTTGCACCCATTGGCCTAGTAACCACACCATGATATGATGTTTTTTCATTTAGAAACGATAAAGCCTATTACGTTTCTACGTTCAGAAACCACCAAGCTTACCACGCCCCGCTCCGCTTGGGGCGGGGCAGTGGATAAGGCCTTTTATTGTCTTTCTCTTCTCTTTTGTGTTGTATTCCTATGGGGTTGCCGCTCCGATTACCGCAACAAGATTGATGCGGCGTTGCAAGCAGGCCACAATCGGCAGGCAATGACCCTGCTAAACCAAGCCATTGCCGACACAGCCACGGCCGAATGGCTGTGGAAACGGGCCGAACTGGAAACAAAGCTGGGCAAGAATGCCGATGCTTTGCGCGATTACGACCGCCTGTTACTTCTCCATTCGATTAAAGATGGTGCTGAATTTGCAGCTCATGTAGACATCGCCGCCGACAGCTCGGTGAACGTCAACGAGGTGTTTGGCAGGCAACTAGCGGCTTATTTCAGGCTTGGGCAAATGCGTTTGGCCGAGAATAAGTTGGAGCAGATGCGAAAATACCTTTATGATAAGGGACAAGTAGGCAAGTATTATTATTGGAAGGGGGTTATAGCCAAAGGCAATAAGGATTGGTATGCGGCTTATTCGTTCTTTCTGGATGCAGCATTGCAGCACCACCCTAATGCTCGTTTGCAGCTAAAAGAGATGTCGAAGCGGTCGGGAATGCCATTGAACTGGCCCGCAGACCTAGATTCGATGAATGTTGAACTGCAATTTACAGATGGAACAAAATGGCCTATTGCCAATAAGTTGCAGGGCGAACCGCGGCTCGTAAAGGTTGAACGAAAACAAGTAGAGATAACCAACATACGGAAGTTTGTTCAGAAAAACTATCTCCACGCCCTTGCTTTGCGCGCCATTTCAGGCATGGCCAATAAAGGTAAGCAGGTGGCACCTGTGTGTATCGCCACTACTAGCGGCAACAACCTTTGCTTTACCTGCCTGCCCGGCAGTAGTGGGTTGGCTAAATTGGGGCTTGATGCAAGCGATGGTTCTGCAAAAACCAATGCACAACTGGCCAAACCGCAGGTTATCGAGGTGTGGGTGATGAAGTACGAAGACGGCCACGGGCTGCGAAATTGCGAGGTTTACATCAAATAGAGCTGCTTTTGGCCTTATGCCTCTCTTTGGTTTGGGTTAAAGCAATGTAGTTGGCTTACCCTGAATTTGTATAAATTTTAGCACAAATTTTAACATTATGAGTGCCGTTTTATTCACCAACCGCCCACTCGGTCGCAAAAAATCGATTCTCGCGAAGGTTTGTTTTGATGCAAAAAGGGGTTGCATGTGAATGTTGGCAAAATGAATTTTTATTTAGGGAAACCGCCATTAGCACCAGTTTTGGGGCAATTTGCTGCTAAATGCAGTGCGTTTTGGTGCTAAACAGCGTGCGTTTTGGTGCTAAATGCCTTGCGTTTTGGGGCTAAATGCAGTGCGTTTTGGTGCTAAACGCAAGGTAAAACGCTGCTAAATGCGGTGCAATTTGCTGCTAAATGCGAGATGAAAAGCATAAACATCCATTGACATTGTATAAACAAAACCTTTTAGAACCATGAAACACATGGCTAAAAAGGGCAAAATGGCCATTGAAAAGCATGGTTTTAGGGGCTAAAAGCGTGTAATTGGGCTTGAAAAAAATGCGAGACGGCAGCCAAATAGAAAGGCAAAATGGTGCTAAATGCAGATTGTAGGCTCAAAAAGGGGATGAAAACGTAACGCATAAAGGCATAAAAAGCGGTTTTTTACCCATTTTGAACCCCTATTTTGTCTAGAATAGGCTTGCAAGTGAGGTGTGTTTTGTAAAATATTTTATAGTTTTCTGGTTTTTCTAGTCTTTCTAGATACCCTAGTGTTCCTAGATATTCTAGTGCTCCTATATTTCCTAGCCTTCATAGATGTCCTAGCCTTCCCTAGATAGCCTGATGCTCCTAGCTTTCCAAGATGCCCTAGGTTTTCCAGCCCTCTTGCCCCTCCCTAGATAGCCCTTGCCTTTCTGGCTCTCTTGTTTTTCCTAGCTTTCCTAGTTTTCCTAGCTTTCCTTACTACCCTGATGCGCCTCGCTAAACTTATTCCTCACGCCTTTTCTTTACCTTAAATCCCCATAAATAAGGAACGCCGTTGCGGCATAATTTTCTTAACTTTGCGCCTGCTAACGGCGGTAGGCTTAACCCCAAACACCACCAACACCACGAGCGGGCACGCACGAGAGCTGTGCATCGCCGGTGGAACAAACGTAACACGCCGCCGTAGCATTGCATACAAAAACAAGATGAAGCAAGACTTAAACCAGCGAAACAAGCTATCCACCTTCTTTTGCCTCTATCTGGCACAAGCTGTGCCCATGAGTTTCTTTACCACTGCCCTGCAAGTAACCATGCGCGAACAACGGTTCTCGCTCTCGGCCATTGCCTTGTTGCAGCTGGTTAAGCTGCCGTGGATACTCAAAATGCTATGGAGCCCTCTGGTAGACAGGGCTTGCACCACCATGCGCGGCTACAAGCGGCTCATCGTTGGCAGCGAGTTGGTTTACGCCCTACTGGTGTTTTTGGCCGGCACGCTTAACTTGCAGCTCAATGTGGCCACGGTTATATTGTTGGTGTTGCTGTCGTTAGTGGCCTCTGCCACACAGGATATAGCCACCGATGCCCTAGCCATACGCTCCACAAAGGGGCGCGAAAGGGGACTGATGAACAGCATGCAGTCTATGGGGAGCTTTGCAGGGAGCCTTGTGGGTAGCGGACTGTTGCTCGTGGTTTTGCACCGTTATGGGTGGAACAGCGTAACCCAGTGCCTCAGCCTCTTTGTCTTGGTGGCCGCCTTGCCTTTGCTTTTCAACAAAAAAATAAGCCTGCAACAGGATGAAGATAAACGCCAGCGCGCACGATTAACCGACTTTGTGTGGTTTTTCGGCCAACGCGGCGTGTGGCGGCAGATACTTTTTTTGGCACTCTATTACATGGGCATCATCGGCATCATGTCTAACATGAAACCCTACATGGTAGACCTAGGCTACTCGATGAAAGACATCGGGCTGATAAACGGCGTGGTGGGCGTGGCCTCGGCTTTCGTCGTTGGCTATCCCACGGGCATGCTTGTTCGCCGCTATGGCTATGCCCGTGTGCGACCCGCGGTTGCATGTGCCATGCTCGGTGCCACGCTTTTGTTCACCATCCTGTCGGTAAGCGTGCCCAAAACGGCCCAAATAGTCTTGGCCACCGTGTTGCTTTGGGCCAGTTATGGCATGGCAACAGTGGTGGTTTACACCTCGGCCATGAGCCATGTGCGCCCAGGAAAAGAGGGAACCGACTTTACCGTGCAAACCGTATTAACCCACCTGACGGGCATCGTGGCCGCTATGGGCAGCGGTGCCGTGGCCGATGTGGCCGGATATACCGCCATGTTTGGCCTGCAAACCGCCATAGCACTGGCCTCGCTGGCATACGTGAGCTTGGCATTAAAAAAAGAAACGACGCATGACTAACGAAGAATTAATTGCCAAATATAACAAGCCCGTGCCACGATACACGAGCTATCCGCCGGCAAACAGCTTTGTGGAGATGGGCGAAGAGGAGTATCTCGCAGCCGTAGACCAGTCAAACAATGCCGCGGTAGACAACATTTCGTTTTACATACACGTGCCCTTTTGCCAACACCTGTGCCACTATTGCGGGTGCAACTCGGTGGCTATGGCGCGCAATGAGGTGGTGGAGGCCTACTTCGATGCCCTGCATCGGGAGATAAACCTGCTGCTGCCACACCTCGACAAGGGGCGGAAAATATCGCAGATACATTATGGGGGAGGCAGTCCTACATCCATTCCGCTGCACCACATCAGGCGCCTAAACGAGCATTTGCTGGGTTCGTTCGGTACAATAGAAAACCCGGAGATTGCCATTGAGTGCCACCCTGCTTACCTTAACGACGAACATTGGGAGCAGCTAATCGGCTGCGGGTTTACGCGTTACAGCTTGGGAATACAGGATTTTGACGATAACGTGTTGCGAACCGTTAACCGCCGACCCTCGTTGTTGCCCGTAGAGCATATCGTTGAGCGGCTTAGGCAAAGCGGCGCAAAGGTTAATCTCGACTTCATATACGGCTTGCCGGGGCAAACGGTGCAGAGTTTTTCGCGCACCATCGCACGCGCAATAGGCATGCGGCCCAACAGATTGGTTACCTTTAGCTATGCGCACGTACCTTATATATATAATAGGCAGCGCATACTGGAAAAGGCGGGGCTGCCACCAGAGGCCGAAAAGATGCGCATGTTCGAACAGGCGGCGGAACAACTTGCACGCGCCGGATATTGCCATATCGGCATGGACCACTTTGTTGAACCCAACGACGACCTGCAACAGGCACTGGAACGCAAGCAGCTGCACCGCAATTTTCAGGGCTATTGCCCACGGCGCATCACGGCACAGGTATATGCCTTGGGCGTGTCGGGCATCAGTCAGCTAGACGCGGCCTACGCGCAAAACACCAAAGATGTGGCACGCTACATTCAACACACCAGCGAAGGGCGGCTCTGCATAGAGCGCGGATATGCGCTGCAACCGTGGCAACGCGTGGCGCGCGAGGTGATAGAGAGCCTGATGTGCAACTATTACGTGGCGTGGACAGACATGGCCCATAGGCTGAACATATCGGCAGAAGAGGTGAAAGAGGCCCTAAACTACGACGTGCCGGCCTTGCAACAAATGGCCGACGACGGGCTGATAACCTTAGAACCCACACACATAGCACTTACCGAAGCGGGTTCGCCCTTTGTGCGCAACGTGGCGGCGGCACTCGATAAGATGATGATTAACAACAACAATCGCTTTTCGAAACCCGTGTAACGTGCACAACATGGCAGAAAACCAAGCTAAACAAAAAGATACATGCGCCAAACAACAATAATAATAGGAGCCGGACTTACCGGGCTTACCGCCGCGCACACCCTGCGGAAACAAGGCAAAGAGGTGCTGGTGGTGGAAAAAGAAAACCGCATTGGCGGACAAATACACACCTTTGAAGAGCAGGGATTTGTGTTAGAAAGCGGCCCCAACACGGGCATGGTGGCCTATCCCGAAGTGGCCGAACTATTCGCCGACCTTGCCCCATACGGCTGTAAGCTGCTTACTGCGCGCGAAGAGGCCAAGCAAAGATGGATTTGGAAGGGCGAACGTTTCCACGCATTGCCTGTGGGTTTGATGGCCAGCGTGCGAACAACGCTGTTTTCTTGGCACGACAAACTGCGGATATTGGCCGAGCCTTTTAGGAAAAAAGGAACGGATGCAGACGAAAGCGTGGCACAACTTGTTAGGCGACGGTTGGGCAATTCGTTCGAACAGTATGCCGTAGACCCTTTTATATCGGGCGTGTATGCAGGCGACCCAGAACGTTTGGTTACGCGTTATGCGCTGCCCAAGCTTTACAATTTGGAACATACATACGGCAGTTTTGTGCGTGGGGCGATAGCTAAGATGCGCCAACCCAAAACGCCACGCGACCTGCTGGCCACCAAAAAGGTGTTCTCGGCCGAAGGGGGATTGCAGCATTTGATTGATGCGCTTGGGCGTTCTGTTGGCGAAACGAACATCGTTTTGGGTGCGAACAACTTGCACCTGCAACCTTATGAGCAGGGTTGGAAGGTAGAATATACGCGGCCAGACGGCACCGCTTGCAGCATCTTAGCCCAACAAGTGGTAACTACCGTTGGCGCTTATGCCCTGCCCCAGTTGCTGCCTTTCGTGCCCCATGCACTGATGGATCCTATCACCAGTTTGCGTTACGCCCCCGTGGTGCAGGTTAGTGTGGGCTTTGCAGATGTGCAAGGGCAGCGCAACGAGGCTTTTGGCGGCCTTGTTCCCTCGTGCGAAAACCGACATATATTAGGTGTGCTGTTCCCTGCCTCGTGCTTTGAGGGGCGTGCACCCAGACAAGGAGACCTGTTTTCGGTGTTCGTCGGCGGCATAAAACACCCCGAGGTGATGGAGATGAGCGATGCCGAATTGGCGCAAATGGTGCTTGCCGAACTGCGATACATGCTGCGTTTGCCGGCCAACATGCAGCCCAAGCTGCTTAAAATATTCCGCCATCGCCATGCCATACCGCAATACGAGGTAAGCAGCGGCGCACGTTTCAAGGCCATTGATGCCCTGCAAAGCCAATATCCTGGCCTTATCGTGGGCGGAAACCTACGTAACGGCATAGGCATGGCCGACAGAATAAGGCAAGGCGCAACTATTATTCCGCAAGAATTGGCGGACATTTGAAGATAAATCTGAGATTATCTTTTTGGACAAAGATTGCTCTTGACGGCTAGCAAATGTAAGATTAAAGCCGCAAAAACGAACAAAAGGGAAGTAAACCGTTGCCGCACCTTATCACTTAACGTGCAAGGCAAACTGCAAGCACTAAAAAAATATTGCCTTTTATTTGGTGCGTATGCAAATTAGTTCTATATTTGCACCATCCATTTGACAAAAAAATGAGTTTACTAACCCAACCATAAAAAAGATTACAACCATGGAAGTGGAGAAAATCATGCAAGAACTGGAGCGCAAGCATCCAGGTGAGTCTGAATTCCTTCAGGCAGTAAAAGAAGTGCTTGTTTCAATTAAGGATGTGTACAACCAACACCCTGAGTTTGAAAAAGCTAAAATTATCGAGCGGATGGTAGAGCCCGAACGCATCATCACCTTCCGTGTTCCTTGGACCGACGATAAGGGCGAGGTACACGTTAACATCGGTTATCGCGTGCAATTTAACGGCGCTATTGGCCCATACAAAGGCGGATTGCGTTTCCATCCCTCTGTAAACCTCTCTATCTTGAAGTTCTTGGGCTTCGAGCAAACGTTCAAAAACGCACTTACAACGTTGCCTATGGGCGGCGGTAAGGGTGGTAGCGACTTTGCACCCCGCGGGCGCAGCGATGCTGAAATCATGCGTTTCTGCCAGGCATTCATGACCGAATTGTATCGTCACATTGGTCCGAACGAAGACGTTCCCGCAGGCGACATCGGCGTGGGTGGCCGCGAAATTGGTTACCTCTTTGGCATGTATCGCAAGCTTACGCACCAATTTGAGGGCGTGCTTACGGGTAAGGGCCTTGAATGGGGTGGCTCAATCTTCCGTCCTGAGGCTACCGGTTATGGCGCACTTTACTTCGTTAACCAGATGTTGGAAACCAAAGGCATCGACATTAAGGGCAAGACCGTGGCAATAAGTGGTTTCGGAAACGTGGCTTGGGGTGCCGCTAAGAAGGCTACCGAGCTGGGTGCAAAGGTTATCACCATTAGTGGACCCGACGGTTATATCCTCGATCCGAATGGCGTTAGCGGCGAAAAAATCGACTATATGCTCGAACTTCGCAGCAGTGGCAACGACGTTTGCGCACCATACGCAGACAAGTTCCCCGGCTCAACGTTCTTTGCCGGCAAGAAACCTTGGGAGGCAAAAGCCGACATCTACTTGCCCTGCGCTACCCAGAACGAACTGAACGGCGAAGACGCCGACAAGATTTTGGCTGCCAAACCCGTTTGCGTGGCCGAGGTTTCGAACATGGGTTGCACCGCCGAGGCTGCCGAAAAGTTCGTGGCTACCAAGACACTGTTCGCACCTGGAAAGGCTGTTAACGCTGGTGGCGTAGCAACTTCGGGTCTTGAAATGACGCAGAACTCCCTGCGTTTGGGATGGACCGGCAAGGAAGTGGACGAACGTCTGCACCACATCATGTCGTCGATACACGAACAATGTGTGAAGTATGGCACCGAGGCCAACGGATACATCGACTACGTGAAGGGTGCCAACATCGCCGGATTTATGAAGGTGGCCCACGCCATGATGGCTCAGGGCATCGCATAAACAACGTAAACGCGATAAGAATTAGAGTGTTGTGCACCCGCATGCCTAAGGCAGAAGGAGCTGCAATCCGTGCCGAAGGCTGTGCATCGGGGTGTGACAAACCTCAATAATCATAAATTCAAACAACGTGACGCATTTAAGATACGTATTGTTTGTAGCATTTACCATTATGGGCTTTATCTCTTTGCACGCACAGCAGAGAGGTAAAGCCTCTTTTTATTCGCGCCAAGCAACGGGGGCGCGTACCAGTAGCGGCGAACGACTGCACCATCGTGACTTTACTTGCGCCCATAGGACACATCCTTTCGGCACGTTGCTGAAGGTGAAAAACCTAAGCAACGGCAAGGAGGTTGTGGTTAGGGTGAACGACCGCGGCCCCTTTGGGCGTGGACGAATCGTTGACTTGTCGTGGGGCGCAGCTAAGGCGTTGGGCATGCTCTCGCAAGGGGTGGTAGCCGTAGAGGTTACGCCTGTGGGTAAGAAGAAAGTGTCTTCTAAGGGCAAGGGCTCAACCTCCGATGCAAGTTTAAAACACAAGTCGGGAAAACGAAAGGGAAAGGCCCATGCGAAGAAGGGGAAACATAAGGACAAAAAGGGTTCTTCTGCCATAGGAAAGAAACACAAGAAGAGGGACTCGAAACTGAAAGGTAATGCCAAATTACGTCATTCTGACAAAGCGAAACACGTTAAACCGAAAAAGAAAAACGTTAAGTCGAAGAAGAAACATGTGAAAACTAAGCCCCAAAAGGGCAATAAGAAAACCAAGAAGGGAAAGAACGGGAAGAAGAAAGGGAAAAAAGGACGCAGATAACGGCGCAGAATGGCACAAGGATGATGCCCAAAGGGGTGATAATTGGCCTTTTGTTAAAGCCAATTTCGTTGTCTGCAATGGCGTAACGCCTAGCACATGGGTGATGAAAGACTTGCTCCTGCCTTGTGGAAATCGCCCTAAATCCATAACGCTTAGCAGCTGGTGATGAAACGCTGTTTTGGCTTTGTGGAAATGAGTAGAGAGCAACGGGGTTCTTTTGTAAAGTCAGCCTGCAAGTGGTTGGAATGCCCAACAAGCCTATCTTAATCTCTCCAATCCCTCCGAATTAAACTTTTTATGTTATGGAAAAGCAAAGACAACAAGAGTTGGCCGAACTTAAACCAACGGCCGAAATGATGGACGAAGAACAATTTTGGGCCATTGTACAAACCGCAGTAGACGAGGCTGGCGACGATGAAGATGAATATTTGGAAGTAGTTAAGCGCGAGCTGAGCAAGCTGTCGTTAAAAGAAATGATTGGATTTAGGCTCCGAACCGACAAACTTCTTTACGATAGCTACACCTCCGAGATGTGGTGTGCCGGCTATTTGATGAATGGAGGCTGTTCGGACGACGGCTTTGAGTATTTCCGCTTGTGGGTTATATCGCGCGGTCGTAAGGCTTACGAGGCGGCTATGGCCAACCCCGACAACCTTATCGACTACATAGGCGATGATGACGAGATGGACTTTTTTGAGTTCGAATCGTTCTGGTATGTGGCATTAGAGGCGTTCGAAGAGGCCGTTGATGCCGAGTTGTACGACTATGTTGACGACGACAACTTCAAAACTTGTGAGGGCAACTATCCCAATTTTGAATTTAATTGGGAAGAAGACGAACCTGAATCCATGCAAAAGTTATGCCCGCGCCTATCTGAAAAGTTCTGGGAATAATGCCCATCTTGCCTGATGCACATGGCGTTTGGCACTTGCCCAAACGTTTGAAACTTGGAAATAGAACTGCTCAGTGGTGTTGATTGGGACAATTTGTGGCATGGTTTGGACAATAAGAAGGGTTGGTTTGCCTTCACCGATTAACCCCATTGAACAGATTTTGCTTGTTCTTTCTGTCCGACATCGCGGTAATTTGGGCCAATCAAAGCTGATAAACCAATTGGGAAAGCAGGCTAATCGCACTTGTTTTTATGATATTGCTGTCTGTTAAAACCCTAATGGGCGGCAATATTTTCTTTTATTCAGGGCATATAGAGGATTGAAAGGATTGGCACACAACTCCTCTTTCTCGCCATATAATAAGGTGTTGGGCGAGTCTATTTGGGAGAGAAATAGGATTGGGGAGAGCAGTTGCTTGTTGGGCAGGAGTGAGAAGTAAGTCTGTTTGGCGTGCGTCTGCTTTGTATGGAATGCCGCGTGATAGTTGAGAACGACTATTTTGTCAACTCGTTTTTTCTTCCGACCTTTGCACAAAACAAACAAATCTGCACAACAATGATACGCACACTTATGCGCCCTTTGCGCCAATGGGTGTTCCTCGTGGCCATGTTTGCGGCCATTACGCTGATGCCCTTCGAGGCCATTAAGCACATGTACGCCTATCCCGACGAAGTGGCAGCAGCCCTGCTGCACCTCGTTGCCGCCCTCGCCTTGGCCTATTTGCTCACCTGTGTGGTGCATGCCGTGGGGCGAACGTGGTTTAAATGTTTGGCCTACGCCCTGCCCACGTGGTGCGTATTATTGCGAAGTTTTCTGCATTTCGCCCTCCATTCAGAGCTCACACCCAAGACCGTGATGCTCGTTGCAGAGACCAACGCCGCCGAAGTGTCGGGTTTCTTCTCCACATTCGCCGTGTCGGCAAGCGCATTTAAAAGCTATGCGCTCACCATATTATATATCGCCGTGGTTGTTTTTGCCGAACGCCACCGACTTACGTGGGGGCGTTGGGCTCAGCGTAAGCTGCCCACAAAGTTGCTGGCAGGCCTCATCCTTAGTTCGTTTGTTGCCCTAGGCTACACTTATTCGGCCATTCCTGCCCTGCTGCGCTGCCAAACCACGGCCGATGCCGAATGGTGGAACATTCGTTATTACGCCTATTCGATGGACGATTTGTCTATTGCTGCCTACTCGTTATACGTTCCGCATCTGATGAAACGCGAACTGCAAGAGGCCGTGGCCAATAACTTAGCGGCTGCCAAACGTACAAGTAGCCTGGCCAACGATGCCGATTCGCTTGCGTTGGTGGTGGTTATTGGCGAGTCGTACATCAAAAGTCACGCCCAAATCTATGGCTATCCACTGCCCACTACGCCGCGAATGGTGGCCGAACAAAAGCGCGGTAACCTGCTGGCCTTTACCGATTATATCAGTCCTTACAACTTCACCACCGAGGCAGTAAAGGCCATACTCAGCACCAACGATGTGTCCGCAGGGCAGAATTGGAGCCAAGGCGCATTGTGGCCCGTGGTGTTTAAGCGTGCTGGCTACACGGTTGAGATGTGGAGTAACCAACTGGTAACGGCCGACAACGTGTTTACCAATTACAGTCTTAACGGCTTTATCTACCATCCGCAGATACGTCCCGTAGCCTACAACAGCGTTCGCGGCAGTGAAGGAACGCTCGATGGGGCGCTTGTTTCGCGAGCCCTTGCCCATGCAAAGGCCAACAGTTGCCGCCATAGGCTGTTGTTGTTACACCTCAACGGCCAACATTTCAATGCAAAAGACAAGTATCCCGATACGTCGGCCTTCAACGTTTTTAGTGCCGCCGACATTAAAAGTTCTGCCCCTTGGCTAACGCCGAGTAAGCGACAACAAGTGGCCGAGTACGACAATGCCACCCGTTATAACGACCATGTGCTGGGTATGGTGTTCGATGCCATGCGCAATACGCAGGCCGTTGTGGTTTACTTGCCCGACCACGGCGAAGAAATTTACGACTGGCGCGACCAATATGGCCGCTCGACAACGCCCGAATACACTTCGGCTTACATACACAGCATGAACGATATTCCCCTTATTGTATGGGCATCGCCCTCGTTTATCGCTCGTAATCCCCAGGTATGGCATCGTCTGCAAGGTGCGGTAGCTCGTCCGGGCATGTCCGATGGGCTCTGTCATCTGCTCTTTGGCATCGCCAACCTTCGCACTCCTTATTATATAGCGCGCAAGGATATGGCCAGCGACATGTGGAAACCCGCGCGCAGAATTGTTTATGGAAAGGTGGAGTATAAGCCGTAACGGGAAATGGTTTGTACTTTTTAGAGGGGGAGTTGATGAACCAATAGGGACGAAAATAACAACGATTGTTTGGCCGATGTCGCCTATCCGCTGGCCAAATCTGTTTTATTCGTCAGCCAGATTTGTCTTATTCGGCAGTCTTATGTGTTTCATTCGTTAGCTTTATCTGTCTTATTCGTTAGCTTTATCTGTTTCATTCGTAAGAATTAATCTGTCTTATTCATCCTTTTCTTCCTCGTCTGTCCCGGTAAAATCCACAGCTTTCCCACGCCCTTATTTGTCCCATCTTGCTTGTTTCTTCCACCTGCCTTCCTGTTCTCCTTTTCCATTTAGGGTATTCCCTACCTTCGTTTGGGGGAATTCCTCTCACGGACTTGGGCATTCTTACTAACTTTGCATCCAGAAACGAGGACGAAAGCGGCCAACAGCGAAAGGCTTACCCCAAGGCAATGCCGCAGGCTTTCGTCCCAATAAAGAACAAACGCGATGGTAGCAAGAAAACTCATCATGGCACTAATCGCACTGGCGATGCTCGTTGGATGCGGAACTTACGCAGGCTCTGGGGCCTATGCGGGTGCCACACTTGGCTCAATCTTAGGCAGTGCCATCGGTGGAATAACAGGCGGAGCGGGCGGTTCGGACCTCGGACAGATTGTTGGCACGGGCGTAGGGGCTGCTATCGGGGCTGCCATTGGCGAACAAGCCGATAAGAAGGCCGAAGAACGAAGTGAGAAGAGGCGCGAACGCATTGAGCAACGCCGCCGAGAAATGGAACGCGAAGACTACGGATATAACGATGGAGAGCCTGCTTACGGCCAATATCCGCCCAGTGATAGCGGCTTTGATGAGAACAACGGAGGCGACGACCGCATATTCGACTTCAAGGGTTCTGACTATACAGGCAATTACAGCGCGCAACAACCAAGTGCTGGTGAGAGCGTACAGCAAGAGCCAACGCGCGCAACTGGCACGCTGCCGATAGAGATACGCAACGCTCGGTTTGTAGACGACAATCAGAATCGACAGATTAATCGCGGCGAGCTTTGCAAGGTTATCTTCGAACTATGGAACAACGGTAGCCAAACGCTACACGACGTTCAACCCATCGTTACCGAAGAAACGGGCAACAAGCACTTGGCTATCTCGCCCACCATACACGTTGAACAGCTTGAACCAGGCAAGGCCATACGCTATACGGCACTGGTAAGGGCAGACAGACGACTGAAACCGGGCAACGCCGTTATACGTGTGGCTGCCGTGAGAGGAAATAACATTCCCATTTCAGAGCCCCTGTTCTTCAACATCCCAACAGATAAATAAGTAGTTCATACAACATTCAATATAATAGGTACAGCATTAAATTTAAGGAAAAAATCATTCAGGTTTAGAGACGTTATTTAGAAATCAGGTTGATGATTAAAGGCAATTGTGAAGTTGCCTCACAAACAAAGAGAGAGATTTATGCAACAGAGAGAAGGCCACGGCATGTGTGTTCCATCGTGTGTCGCTGGCAAGAGAGTGGCGTTCTATCGTGGTTCTGTGCGGAGGCAACCCTATTCCAGCCTCTTTAACAGTCCACGGTAGAGCCAGCCCATACCAGGACAAACGGGCTTCTCAACTCGTTAAAAGAAAACAACAGCCGAGCATTCTGAGTTGCGAAGACTAAGGATGTTCGGTTTTCCTATTTGCCAAACTCGCTGAAAAAAGCTACCTTTGCAAGCATTATTGAGGTTAAACCGCAGTCGCGTTATTGGTAAACCAGGGCGCATTAAGCAAGGACACCCGCCCTAGATAAACCTTAAAAGTTTGCTTAGGCCAACTTAACGGGCAAGAAAACCTGGGCCAGTCTAGATGGCATAAATATTTGGGACAGCCACCTTACCTTGGCTATCCCGTTCAACTTAGCCCATAGAAACCTCCCCTACACACCGCACCAACATGGATAACAGAGACAACATCGACTTTGGTAAGATGAACATCCCGCGATTGTTCATTAAACTTTTCGTGCCAACCCTTCTTGGTTTGGTGTTCAACGCCATGCTTACGCTTGCCGACGGCATCTTCGTTGGGCAGGGTATAGGCAGCAATGCCTTGGCGGCAGTAAACATTGCCGCCCCCATATTCCTCATCGGACTGGGTGTGTCGCTTATGTTTGCCACTGGCGTTAGCGTAGTGGCGGCCGTTCACCTTTCGCGAGGAAACAACAAGGCGGCCAACATCAACGCCACACAAGCCCTTACCGTTCCATTCGTCGTCATGTCGGGCGTAAGTGTGCTTATTGCCGTCTTCGCCAAACCGCTATGCTATCTCTTTGGCGGTTCGCAAACGCTCGAACCCCTCGTTGTTGAGTATCTCACTTACATCAGTCCCATACCTGCCCTCACCGTACTTGTACATGTGGGCGGATTTCTCATTCGGCTAGACGGCTCGCCTAAGTACGCCATGTACACCAGCGTGGTCCCTGCCGTGCTCAACATCTTTCTCGATTGGCTGTTCGTCTTCCCGCTTAACTTGGGTTTGATGGGCGCAGCCTCTGCCACAAGCATTTCCGAAGCCGTAGGAGCCTTGATGGCTTTGGCCTATTTGGTGTATTTCCCCAACACCATACGCCTTTATCGAACCAAGTTCACGCGCACCAGCGTTCGTCTTACCGTGCGCAATTTAGGTTATATGATGGAGTTGGGCGTTCCAACATTCATTGCCGAGACCGCCATTTCGGGGCTAATGATTGTTGGCAACTTCATGTTTATGGCCTTTCTTCACGAAGATGGCGTGGCCGCATTCAGCGTGGCGTGCTATCTTTTCCCACTAGTCTACATGTTTGGCAACTCCATTGCGCAAGCGCAGCTGCCCATCGTAAGCTACAACCACGGCCAATCCAACCACGACCGCGTGCGCCACACGCCCCGCCTGTCGCTTGCGCTCACGGCTGTTAGCGGACTCGTCATCAGTCTTTTGGGTATGCTGGCCTTTCGCCCACTCATTTCCTTGTTCCTAGCCGAAGGCACTCACGCTTTCACTGTGTGCACGGAAGGTTTCCCACTCTTTGCCACCAGTTTCGTATTCTTTTCGCTCAATGTGGTTATTATTGGCTTTTACCAAAGCGTGGAGCGTGCCACCGAGGCCATTTTCTTCATGTTCTTGCGCGGCCTTATATTTGTCATTCCCATCTTCATTGCCCTTCCCTATCTCATCGGTGTCGTTGGGTTATGGCTCGCTGTTCCCCTCGCCGAGGCGTTGACTTTCGTTGTGCTGGTGGTGTGGAGCAAACAAAAGCGGGTTTTTAGTTGATGAGTTGACAAGTTAACAAGTAGGCGAGTTGACAATTTAACGAGATGTTCAGTTGACGAGTTAACAAATTTTCTTGTTGACCAGTTGACGATTTTTTCAGTTGACAAGTGAACAAGTTGACAAGTTAACGAGCTGGATAGTTAACGAGTTGGGCAGTTGACAAGTTTACCAGTTAACAAGTTGACGAGTTGACAAGTTCATAGGTTGACGAGTTAACCCGTTAACGAGTGAACGAGTAGACAAGAGCAACAGGCAGGCAAGTTTGTGATGCACTAAATGGCACTAGTCTGTTAGATTAAACCTGCTGTTAAGACTATATCTCCTTTGCAACATCAATGCACTGGTTAACCTCCATACACAAGTCCGACAGCTTTTCAACATCCTGACGTTCGTAGATAAAGTAAAGATAGCCAAAGTTGCCACACACAATCGTAAACTTAGCAACGCATAAGCCCCAGTCTGCCCATTGTTTATTAAGGATGTCACACCAGGTGTCTATTTCGTCGTCCTCGTTCAGCCAGTCTTCATTTAGTGTAAGGTGATATTTGTCCGCCAAACCTTTCATCTTCAAACAAAAGTCCTGCTTAGTCACCTCCCAATCCACCTCAACGGCATTACCGTTGTCGAGCATTTCGTTGGCAATGGTAGCCCAAATAATGTCACAATTCCGTTCATTTTCATCCATTTCCCTTTCACGAAACCTCTCCATGTTGTCGATAAGATACTGTTTGGGCGCGTCGATACACCGCTCAACCTTAGCGAACAGCGCATCACCATCGGGCAGCAACTTCGCAATGGCTTTGTAGTTCTCGGCATCGGTGCTTTTTTCTAGCAGATAATCCATCATGACTTTCCAACTTTGTAACTCGGCAGCAAGATTGTTGTTCAGCACATTGTGTAACACTTCCATTACCTCTCGCTCACTCAATTTGTCTTTCTCATAATTTATAATATGATTATCATGCTCTATATCACTGGTAAAGACTTCCATTTTGAAATAGCCAGCCTGCTTTTTCGGGCAAATTGAGAGATGGTTAAACTGGTATTCCTCATTTGCTTTTATCGGAATATGCGCCCACATAAGAATGCTTTTAAACGTGCCAGGCTTTAATGCAGCAAGTTGTTGCCTTACGTCTTTCGGCGTAAAGCCTCCAATAGTTGTGTCGCCAACAACCATGTCCCAATCTGGATAGAATGTTTCCATCCAACCACTCAACTGCTCCCAATCTTTATCTGTTGTCCCATGTCCACGCGTTTCGCCCTTGTTCGTTATGCCCAAGGTTCTATTCACGGCAGATGCAATTGCCCTTTTCTTGAAAACAAGGGTGGCAATAAGGGGTAAGGCGATAAGCGGTGCGCAGACAATAGCTGCGACGATTACCGCCACATTACGGCTGCCTCTGTTGTGGCTGCCTCCGATAAGGCTGTTCACAAAGTCTGCTAAACCATTAAAAAAATCGTCTCCGACAATCAGAGACAGCAAAACTAATTCCAAGGCAAACACCGCAAAGAACACTAAGATCATCCTCTTTGCCACCTTGCTGCATATCTCCATTCTTGTTTCCAAGTCTATGGTTTCGGCATTTGGTATGTTACGAAACCATTTTTCTGCGCGTTCTTCCTTTGTCATATCTTTTATTGTTTGTTTAAGTATCGTTTTCTGTTAACGGGGCTGACGATTCGGCAGGCTTGTTTCCAGTTGGCAAGTTAACGAGTTTGTAATTCGCTAAGTGGCAACAACCCCGCTCGTTAAGGCTACATTTCCTGTGCTAAATCAATTGTACGAAGAACTTCATCGCCCAGTTTTCTTAGCTTTTCTAGCGTTTCGCATGTGCAAATAAAGAGAACATAGCTGTCGCTATCAATATCAAATTCGGCGATGCAGAAACCTTGCTCTTCCCATTTTCCGTCAAGAACCCCACACCATGTCGGAATGTCCCCATCCTCTTGCAGCCACTCCTCGCGTAGTTCAAGATTATGTTTGCCTGCCAAATCCTGCATTTGCAAATAAAACTCTTCCTTAGTTTCCTTCCAATCCAGCTCAACAGCATTGCCGCTGTCGAGCATTTCATCGGCAATGGCTATCCAAATTATATCACCATTCCGGTCGGTTTCATCCATTCCCCTGTCCTCATATCTCTCCTCATGGTCCATATAATATTGTTTGGGCGCGCCGATGCACCTTTCAACCTGAGCGAGATACGTTTCTCCGCCGGGCAATAGCTCAGCGATGGCTTTGTAGTTCTCGGCGTCGGTGCTTTTCTCTGTCAGGTAATCGGCATAAACTTTCCAGCTGTGCAGCTTAGGAATAGCATGGTTGTCAAGAAGGTTTTGCAACGTCTCCATTGTCTTCTTCTCACTCAAATTCTCCTTTTTGTAGGTTATCACATGGTTGTTTTGCGCTATGTCGATGGTAAAAACGTCAACATCGAAACGCGCAAAGCGGTCTCCCTGATAGATGAAAACATAGTTGTACCTGAATTTGTCGTCTACGTTTATCATGTCTGGTGCCCAAATATAAATAGAATCACGCTTGCCATATTTTAGGGCTGTAAGTTGCTGCCTTACGTCAATCAGCGTAAAACCATCGTTACTTTCTTCGTCATCGCTATCCATGCCCCAGTCTGCATAACGCTTTTCTGAATGGTTGGCAAACTGTTCGCTTTCAGCGTCTGTTGCCCATTGTTCGCATGTCTCGTCTCTGTCTCTTTCTGCTAAAAAGCTGTTTACGGCAGATGCCATTCTCTTTTTCCTGAATAAAACGGCAGCAAGAAGGGGTAATGCCATAAGCGGTAGATACAAGATACAAACACCAATTAGGGTCAAAGCAACTCCTCTTCTATTATGTTCTTGCAGTGTACCGTTAATAACGAAGTTGCCTGCGTCATTAAAGATTGTTTCTTTATCGAATAAAAAGAGCAAAACTATTTCCAAAGCAAGCACGGCAAAGGAAACTAACATCACCTTCTTTGCCACTCTACGGCATATCTCCTTTCTTGCTTCCTGGTTTAAGGCTTCGGCGTGAGGTACGTTGCGAAACCATTTTTCTGCGCGTTCTTCGCTTGTCATTTGTTATTCTCCTTAGTTTATTTTCGGTTTTCAGGTTATATCGGTATAAGTAAGTTGTTTCATGGCGATTGTTGTTATGTGCCAGACCCGCGTAAGTTGCTTTAAGATGTCCTTTCCTTCGAAAGGGAGTATCGCATTTGTTAACGCGGAACGAGGCTTAGGCAATGCAGGCCAACAGTCGGCATAAAGTGTTACGGAGGCAAATTTAAAGAAATAATTTGTAACCGCAATGGCTTTTGCTGGGATTTTAATACGCGTTAGATAATTTGACCAATCTTTCCGTCAAACAAATCAGTTGACGGGTTGGTTATCAGTTGACGAGTTGATTATTAGCTGACAAGTAGACGAGTTAACGAGTTGACAAGAGGATGGTTAGTTGGCAAGTAGACGGGTTGACTGATTAGCAAGTGAAATTTCAGTTGACAAGTAAAGCTATGCATTCGTCTGCTCGTTTACTTGTTATCTTGTTTACTTGTTACCTTGTTCACTCGCTATCTTGTTACCTTGTTCACTCGTTATCTTGTTAACTTGTTCACTCGTTATCTTGTTAACTTGTTCACTCGTCGTCTTGATACCTTGTCAACTCGTTATCTTGTTACCTTGTCAACTCGTTAACCCGTCAACTTGTCAATCCTTATCTTTGTCTACTTTTCAGTATAAATTTTAACATTATGAGTGCCATTTTTATCCACGAGCAGTCCGCCCTGTCGCAAAAAATCGATTCTCGCGGAGGTTTGTTTTGGTGCAAAATGGGGTTAGCCTGTGCATGCGGCAAAATGAATTTTTATTTGAAAAGGTCGTCATCTACACCAGATTTTGGGCCATTTGCAGCTAAATGTACTGCGTTTTGGTGCTAAATGCAGTGCATTTTGGTGCTAAATGCGGTGCGTTTTGGTGCAAAACGCAAGGTGAAATGCCGCTAAATGCAGTGCATTTTGGTGCTAAACGCAGTGCAAAATGGTGCTAAATGCGAAACGCTTTGCATAAAAATGCACTGCAATGGTATAAACAAAACCTTTTAGATGTTTGAAAAACATGGCTAAAAGGGGCAAAATACCTATCAAAAAGTGGAATTTTAGGGGTAAAAAGTGGGTAATTGGGCTTGAAAAATTTGGGGTTGGCAACCAAACTAGAAGGGTAAAATGGTGCAAAATGCAGCCAATATGCTTAAAAGTGGACAGAAAGATGAACGTGTAAGGCTGAAAATTGCGGCAAATTGCCTGTTTTGGAGCCATTTTTTCGCTAGAATGGGGTGGCGGAAGAAGTGTGTTTTGTAAAATATAATGTAAGATTTTAAGATTTTGAGTTTATGGGCTTATGAGTTGTTCGAGTTTATGAGTTGGGGAGTTGTTTGAGTTTATGAGTTGGTAAGTTTTAGTTTTTTAGTTGTTTTAGTTGTTTTAGTTTGTGAGTTTATGAGTTGGCGAGTTAGTGAGTTGTTTGAATTTATGAGTTTATGAGTTAGTAAGTTGGTGAGTGTTAAGTTTTTGAATACGGGAGTTTGTGAGCCAATAAGAACGGTTTGCAATTAACAACTGGCGAATGAATAAGGTAAGAAGGGGGGTGTTGGTTAGCAAGTTGACGAGCTAATTGGTTTCGGTTGAGGGGTTTAGTGGTTCTTTTCTCGTTCCTCGAAAAGTGCGTTTTCTCGCCATGACAATGTCCGAGCAAGATTGGCATTGCGCCTTTGTCTTAACGAAAACGTTCTTTTCTCGTTCCTCGAAAAGTTCGTTTTCTGTTGATTAATTGATGAGTAAATGGTTTTACAAGCTGCTGCGACCATCGCATAATGCCCAGGTTTGCTTAACGAAAACCTCTTTTCTCTTGCTCAAAAGCAAAAAAACGATTATCTTTACAGCCGATAAAGTAGAACATGTATTATAGTGGGCTTTCTTCGCCACCCACACACAGACTTCCTTGCCGTCTGTTACACGCCACCAGTTATTTAAAACCTACGCGAAAACTGGCGCTGGTTGCCATAACAACCCGCCAAACATACACTTAACAGGCATAGCAACACATCATTACACTACAAAAACAATACCCAAAAGCCTATGAACCCCATTCTACCCCGTGTGCAAACAGCCATGCACCACACGTTCCGGCATCGCCTTGCAGTTGTCATCCTTTTGCCTTCGCTGTTGACTATAGCCCCACCCACTGCGCAAGCCACAGCCGCCAGCCTACAACGTGCGCCACGAACAGCCATGCCCGACAATGGCAAACGCCTACTTCGCGGAACCGTTACCGACGATAATGGCGAACCGCTGATGGGCGTTAGCGTGTCGACCGATGGGGGTACACCCCTCGCCGTGACCGATGCCGACGGCAAATTCAGCATCGCCATGCCTGCCAACGCCACGCAACTAACCTTTACCTATGTGGGTATGGCCACACAAACCATAAACATTGGCCAACGTTCTAACTTTTATGTCGCCATGAGCGCAGGCGAACAGGCACTTAAAGACGTTGTCGTTACGGGCTACCAAACCATATCGCGCGAACGAACAACAGGCTCGTTCAACGTTGTTACACCCGAAAAGCTGAAAGGTAAACTGCAAACCAGCATCTTGGCACGGCTCGAAGGCATGGTGCCGGGCATGATGCAACAGAACGGCGCACTGTACATCCGCGGCATGTCTACGCTGAACGGCGGCGCCAATGCTTACAGCCCGCTTTTCGTTGTAGACGGTTTGCCCTTCGAGGGCGATGTAAGCAGCATCAATCCTGCCACCATCAAGACGATAACCGTGCTGAAAGATGCCGCGGCTGCATCAATCTATGGCGCCCGCGCTGCCAATGGCGTTGTGGTTATCAGCACCATCGACGCGAAGGGCGAGAACAAAACCACCATCAGCTACGATGCCAGTGTGAAGTTTACGCCCAAACCCGACATGGACTACTTGAACCTGATGGACACGCGCGAGATGATGGACCTTCGTGAATATGGGTTTAAGTTTAACTCCGTGCCCTATGCCATGATACCTCCAAACTATTACCTCGACCCCGTTTCGGAATTGCTCTATAAACATCGCGACGGACTTATCGACGAGCAAACGTTTCAAAACGGCATGAACAAATACCGCAACTTGAACAACCGCAAACAGCTGGAAGACTTCTATACACAAACGGGTATTGAACACCAACACAACCTGAGCCTGAGCGGTGGAAACGACATCAACCGCTACGTTTTTACACTTAACTACCTGGGCAACCGCTTTAATGCGCGCTACAACCAGCTGCAACGCTATGGGGCAACGCTGAGAGACAACATCAAACTGACGAGCTGGCTTAACGCCGAGGCCGCCCTTACCATAAACTATAACAACACCCAAAGCGGCAGGGGAATGGGAACTTACACCGACATGTACAGAAACCAACCCTCGTACACGATGCTGAAAGACGAAGGCGGCAACCCCTTGAACGTGCCCACATACAAGTCGGAATGGGAAATGAACCGACTTATAGGCCTTGGACTTAAAGACGAACATTATAGTCCCATAACAAACAGACGCGAAGAACGATATAACAGTAACGAGAACTATTACAGGCTGATGCTGGGTCTGAACCTCAAAATCATGAAGGGGCTTAACCTCGACGTGCGTTTCCAAACCGAAAACTCGGCCGACAAAACGGTAGAGATACATAGCGAACGCTCGTATTATGTGCGCAACATGATAAACGATGCCGCCCAATACGACCCAACCACCAAAAAACTAACCCTTAACGTGCCAGAAGGGGCACACTATGCGGAGAGTAGGGGCGATGCCGACTCGTACACCTTGCGCGCCCAGCTCAACTTCAATCGCGACTTCGGCCCCCACAGCATCACTGCCCTTGCCGGCGGCGAACGGCGCAGAACAAAGACCACAAACACCTCGATATACTACATGGGGTTCGACGAAAGCACGCTGGCTTACAAACCCATAGACCCAACAGCCCTGACAAAGCTCAAAGGAACGGAGTCACTTGCGGGCAATTTCAATTGGTCGTTCACGGGCAACAATTGGATAAACGAGATAGAAAACCGCTATGTATCGTTCTATGCCAATGCTGCTTACGCCTTCGACAGCAAGTACAACCTTACGGCGAGCATACGTGTTGACCAGTCTAACCTTTTTGGAACCGACCCGCGTTATCAGTATCGCCCGCTTTGGTCGGTGGGTGGCGCATGGCATATCGCCAAAGAACGTTTCTTGGCAGGTAAGCTGTCGTGGCTCAACGCCCTCACACTTAGGGCAACTTACGGCATTGGTGGAAACGTTCCACGCGGTGCCAGCCCATACGTTACGCTAAAAGCAGCCCAATATAACCCTTGGAGCAAAGACTTTGGAGCGGAAATAAAGAGTCCGCCCAACTACACGCTGCGTTGGGAAAAGACCGCAACCACCAACCTAGGCCTCGATTTTGCCGTACTCAACAATCGCCTTTCGGGAAGTATCGAGGTGTATCACAAGCATTCAACCGACCTCCTTGCCCAACGCGATGCCGACCCCACACTTGGCTTTAAACAACTAACGCTGAACTATGGCAACATGACCAACAAGGGCATTGAGGTTTCGCTGAACAGCGTTAACCTGCAAACGCGAAACCTAAGATGGACAACGGGTCTGAACTTTGGTTATAACAAGAATACGCTAGACGATGTAGAAGACTCTAATCCCAACGTGCACTCTTACACCAGCGGCTTTGCGGCAGTTAAGGGACATCCGCTTGGGGCAATATTCAGTTTTAGGTACGCTGGCCTTTCGCCCACCGATGGAACGCCACGTTATTACGTAGAAGGCGGCAGCAAAACCGAAGCGCAAGTAAGCAACTTGTCGGACCTTGTTTATTCGGGCACACGCCATCCCACTTATAGCGGGTCGTTTAGCAACACCATTGCTTATAAAGACTTCGAGTTGTCGTTTATGTTGGTGTTCTACGGCGGCAATGTGCTGCGCACCGAGCCTGCTCCCTTCGTGTCTGAACCATCACATCTCAACCCCAATAAAGAGATGCGCAACATCTGGCGGCAACCAGGCGACGAGCGTAACCCCGATGCTACACCTGCATTTACGGGCTATGCGCTAGACTTGGCAACAGTGAGGCATCCGTGGTATGCAGCAGACCGCCACGTGTTTAAGGCCGATTATGCCAAGCTTCGCCACCTGTCGCTCACCTATCGCGTACCCCAGCGGCTTGTGGCTAAGTGCAGATTGGCGCAACTGGCCTTAACCCTGCAAGGGCAAAACCTGCTTAGTTGGACTGCCAACAAATACGGTGTAGACCCTGAGGCGTTGGGAACTACGGGCTACGGATGGGGCATGCGCACCATCCCAACGCCTGCAACATGGACATTCGGCCTTTCGGCAACATTCTAAACAGATGCCCTACACATTGAAGGCAAATGATAACCCCCCACCTAAAAGCAAAAGAAAGATGAAAACAACATATAACATCATAGCGACAATGGCTTTTACCGCGCTGCTATGCGCCTGCGACTCGTTTCTCGACATCAAGCCCAAAGGCGAGAGAATACCAGAAACGGCCGCTGACTATAAAACCATGATCAGCCATTATGATATACAAAAGATGGGCGAAACATATCCCATCTACCTTACCGACGATTGTTATCTGCCCGACCAGGCATTCAGTTCGAACACCCCAGGCCTTAACACCATCACGCCAAGCATTAAACGTCTTTACACATTCGACAAGCAAGTGTTCGGCGATGGTGAAGACGATACGTTTTGGTCTTCATCCTATTCGCGCATATTCACCAACAATGTGGTTATTCGCGAAGTGATGGATGCCTCAGAAGGAACCACTGCGGAGAAGTCGGCCATACGCGGCGAAGCACTCGTTAACCGTGCGTTAGACTATCTGTATCTGGTTAATGGTTACGCCAAACACTATAACGAGGCTACGGCCGAGGCTGATGCGGGCGTGCCGTTGTTGCTTAACGCCGACATTTCGCAAACCAATCTTACGCGAACTAGCGTAAAAGGGGTGTATCAGCAGATTTTGGCCGACCTCAATGAGGCAGAAACCAGCCTGCCTGAAGAAATAAACGGCAATGCCTTTCATGCCACAAAAGATGCCGCACGCGGACTTAGAGCCAGGGTTTACCTATGTATGGGCAACTATGCAGAGGCCCTGAAAGCGGCCAACGAGGTGATTGCCCGACACGATACACTGCTAGACCTTACGCGTTATGAAGTGGTGAAACCCGCGGGTATGATTGGGCGTACCAACGTTCCTGACGCCGATGCCAACCCCGAAAGCATCTTTATCAAATACGCCCCCTATATCTTTGGGTTGAGTTCGAAGGTGTTTCCGTCGGACAGCTTGTTGAAACTGTACACGGATAGCGACATGCGAAAGGTGCTTTTTATGGCCCAAACGTTTCGCGGAAAAACACTTCCGCGCCCAATATGGGTTCCGTATGTGCGGGCCAATACGGCTGTTGGTACCCCCGAGCTGTTTCTCATCGCTGCCGAATGCGAAGCCCGTGTGGGCACTCTGCCGCGAGCGATGGCACTGGTAAATAAATTGCGTGCCCATCGTATGAAGGAGAACGCTTATGTCTCGTTGGCGGATAAGGACAGTGTGCTGAGTTTCGTACTCGAAGAACGTCGCCGAGAACTGGCTTTCAACGGCTTTTTACGGCTCATCGACCTGAAAAGACTTAACCTAGACCCACGTTTTGCCACTACGGTTAAACATGTTAGCGATACTGAAACATGGGTGCTGCCGCCAAACGATCCGAGGTACGTTCTGCCCATTCCGCAAAGGGTGATGCGCTTTAATGCCAACACCATGACCCAAAACGAAAGATAACAATATGAAACGACTTTTTTCGATTGCCCTATTGGCTGGGCTTATCGCAGTTCAATGCTTGGCTGTGGGCATCAGCGTGCAGGGACATACGGCCGACAAGCGCATGAAAAGGCTGTATCTTTTCATGGTTCAAGATGAACGTTACGGTTATGTTCAGCCCCTCGACTCGTTCGAGGTGACGGACGGAAAGTTTGCCTATCAAA
>ERZ772921.93-NODE-93-length-53782-cov-4.849368_pt1 | contig 53782 bp, 44 predicted proteins | sample MGYA00512117_ERZ772921 | MGnify/ENA primary metagenome ERZ772921 (study PRJEB29015, sample SAMEA2737944) | human oral metagenome | biome: human oral; feature: human-associated habitat; material: dental | place: China | collected 2150 ...
GCTCGGTAAAAGCATGAGGATTGTACTTAATATTACTACCTCTTCCTGCACTCTTATTCAAGGTCACATTTTGTGACCTTGAAAGTTCAGATACTTCCTCGTCAGTTAATCGGAACATAAAATCTTCATCAAATTTTTCAATATTCCTTTTTACTTGCTGATTAAAAGCTTTTGTTTCATACCCATAAATCTCTGCCAGTTCAAAATCAAGCATAACTTTCTGTCCCCTAATAATATAAATCTTTTTTACAAGGGATTCATGATTTACAAGCATCATCTCGTCTTTTTTATCCATCTTTTTCATCACCTTCCTCAAATCTCCAAATGATTTCCACCGTATCCTTGTCATAAACATAGATTTTGTCTATGACTTCGTTGATCCAGTCTAAAACAAGTTCTCCTTTTGCTACCGCTCCTCTTAGTTTATCCACATTCAGATGATGTCCTAAAGCTGTATTTTCTTGTATCTTGTCCTCTATGATTAATATTTCCTGCTCTATGTTCTTTACTCTTTGTGTAATGAATTCCCGTTTTGTGAGGTATTCTTCTTTCTCTATTATACCTTGCTTATGCCTTTCATAACACTGCATTTTGTAAATTTGATTTTTTTGTTGTTCCGCTTCCAGATTTTTCTTTCGCTCAAGCAGGCTCTCACAAATACTTTCTCTGACTTTTTTCTCAATCATTCTCGTCTGCTCTTTCTCAAGAAAGCTCTCTGTGTAAAGATGAATTTCCTTTGACACGATTTCTTCCAGTACTAAGGCTTGTATCTTTCCTTTCATACAGCCACAGTCTTTTGCCTTGTACCGATATGGACAGCAGTATCCGTTGCTTTTGCCATAGTAAACTGTATAACTCATCTTATGATGGCATTTCCCGCAATAAACTTTGTCCTGAAGAATATGAAAATGCTTCCTTTCTCGGCTGATATGTTTCGCATTGCTGCTTAATCTGTTTTGAACTTGTGCAAAGTCCTCTTGTGAAATTATAGCTTCATGCATATCTTCTCGTATGATCCAGTCTTTGCTATCCATCCATTGTCGATGATCCGATCCGACTTCATACACTCTTGTCTTTCCGCCGATGATTGCTCCCGTATAAACTCTTTGTGTTAAGAGATACCGAACAATCTGTCCTGTCCAAATTCCGCTTCCCCTTTTCAGTCCTATGTGCTTGGCAGGGGTTAAAACTTCTCTCTCGTTAAAATCTTTGGCAATCACAAGCATACTTTCTCCACTTAAATATCTTGTAAACACTTCTTCCACAATCGGTCTTACTTCTTCATCGACAATAAGCTGATGATGGTCTTTTTCGTTTTTTACATATCCATACGGTGCTTTCGAGCCGAAGTAATAGCCTTTGTCCTGTCTTACTCTGACGGATGAACGCATTTTTTGTGAGATGTCTTTGGAGTAGTAGTCATAGACAAGATTCTTAAAAGGAATTTCCAAACTGCTGATTCCGTTTTCGTTGTTCTTACTGTCATAATTGTCATTCACAGAAATAAAGCGGACTTGCATAAATGGAAAAATCTGCTCAATATAGGCTCCGGATTCGATATAATCTCTGGCAAAGCGAGATAAATCCTTTACAAGTATGGTTTTTACTTCATTTTCCTTTACAAGAGCAATCATCTTTTGAAAAGCCGGGCGATTAAAGTTTGTTCCGGTATAGCCGTCATCAATGTGCTCCCTGATCTGAAAGCCTGTAAATTCTTCTTTCGAGCGGATATAGTCTTTTAAGATTTCTCTTTGGGAAGTGATACTGTTACTTTCATCTTGCTGATCGCCATCTTCCAGTGAAAGTCTTAGATAAAAATCTACGATATTCATATCAGTCCCTCTTTGTCTTTCTTCCAAGTTTTTCGGTAATGACCGGTGTTTCTTCAAAGTTGAATTGGATTTCTATCATACGGTCTTTTCCGATGAATATCTTGTCAATGATAGCCCTCACAAACTCTTTGTCCCATTTCTTTGACTTGCCTTTAAAGAGTGCTTTCAAATACTGATACTTTTCTTCAAGCCTTCGTTTTTCTTCATCAAAGATTGCAACTTGCTTTTCTTTCAGGCTTTCCAGCTCTTTTTTCTTTTGATGGAGATGTTCCTTTTCTCTTTCAAAATCTTCTTTTTTCCAATCTCCCAAGACATATTTTTCGTAATACTCGCTTTGAAGCCTGCTCAGTCCTGAGATTCTTCTGTCGATTTCTGTCAGTTCTTTTTCATTTTCCTGCCTAATTTCTCTTTTTATATCCGCATAACCTTTTAAATATGCCTTATAGCTTTTCTTATTATTGGAAAGAATAGTATCAAATACAGCTTTTACGCTATTTTGGAGTGTAATATCTGTAATTGCCGTTCCACATTTTTCTTCCTTGTATTCTCCAAATCGGTTACAGCTAAAGTAAAACACCGTTCTTTTCCCACTTAATTGCCGATGAACACTCATTCGTCTTTGACAAATATTACAGTAAACCATTCCTCGAAAGATAGTATCGTCTTTAGCAGCCACATTTTCCTCTCTGCTTCTTTTTATCGGAGCTGCTTTTTCGGAAATTTTCTCCTGCACCTTTTCAAAGGTATCCATAGAAATAATGGCTTCATGGGCATTTTCAGTTACTATCCAGTGTTCTTCAGAGAGCCTTTCCCTTGGTTTCATTTCATAAAGATGTTTTTGATTTTTCCCCTGTATCAGCGTTCCTGTATATGCACGATTTTTAAGCACCTGTAAGATGGTTGTCTGTTTCCACAGCCTGATTGGTTCACCGCTATCAGATATGGCTTTTCCAATTTTTCGGTAATCGGTTGCAATATATACTTTTTTTTCCAGAAGAAGTTTGGATATACCTGATGTACTCAGTCCTTTCAGATAGGCATCAAAGATTTCTTTAACAATAGGAGCAGTATTTTCATCCGGATACAAGCGTCTGATTCCATCTTCATCTTTTCTTGCTCTATATCCATACGGTGCAACTCCGCAGATAAATCCGCCTTGTTTGATCCTCATCTGATGCGAGCTTGACACTTTCTTCGAAATATCTTTAGCATAGGTTTCATTAACGATATTTTTTAAAATAACCTCCAAAGATTTATTCGGATCATCCATCTGAAAGGTGTCCAGATTATCATTAACGGCAATAAATCTTACTCCAAGAAACGGAAATATCTTTTCAATAAAGTTTCCAAGCTCCGTATAGTTTCTTCCAAAACGAGATAGATCTTTTACAATAATACAGTTGACCTTTCCTGTCCTTATTTCTTCCATAAGATTTTCAAAGTCCGGTCTCTCAAAGTTTGTTCCTGTTTTTGCAATGTCCTTATATATACCTACCAAGTTATGCCCGTCATTCCTTTTTATATAGCTCTCACAAAGAGCAATCTGATTTTCAATGGAATCACTCGGTTTTTCTTTTTTATCCCTTGAGATCCTTGTGTAAATCGCCGTTTGAAAACTGTTTACATTTTCTTTGCTTACCTGAGCTTCTTCTGATTTTACCCGTCTGTTCGCTGTCCTTGCCATCTACACCACCTCCTTCATTTTACCGGAGGATTGTTTTGTATAGTTGCTTAACTTATCCAATATCTCTGTAGTTTCATCATAATTAAAATGAACCTCTATCATTTTTTCTTCCAAAACACAGATTTTATCTACCAATCTTACAAGGAGTCCTCTTTCTAAAGTACTTATATTTCCGTATGCTCTTATTTCAGAAAAGAAGTCTTTATTACCCAAACTCTTTTGATAGAGCCTTGAAATTTCCTTATTCTGTTTTTCTAAAATCAGCTCACTTTCTACAATACGGTTAGTATAAAACTCTCTCATATCATAAAATTCCTCTTCGGAAATGATTCCTTCTTTTAAATCTTGATACAGAGCCGATTTTAAAAGCTCAAACTTCGCCTTGCTTTTCTTGGTATATTCCTGTCTTTTATCTGTTTCCTTAAACAGTTGATATGACACTTCCATTTCTCTTAGTTTTTCTAAAATAACTTCATACTTCCCAAGGGAATGAATGTGGTGTCGGAGCATCTCAAGTATGGTTATTTTTAAATCTTCCTGTTTTATGCAGTGCCTACTACAATTATGTCCTTTATTATATGAAGAACAAATATAATAGACCATTGGTATTTTACCCCGTTTGTCTACTTTCTTCGTCATCTGTGAGTTACAGTCTTTACAAAATAAAAGTCCTGCAAATAAATCCGCTTTTTCTCCAACATTCTTTGCTTTTATATCGCATTTCAAAAGTTTTTGGACAATTTCAAAGTCTTGAATATCAATAATCACTTCATGGTTATCCTCAATTTCAATCCAATCGCTTCTATCCTTAGAAACCACTTTATCCAACTTATAGTTTATCTTTTCCCTTTTTCCCTGTTGAAGTGTTCCTATATAGACCTCATTGGTTAAAATACGATTAACCGCCGGAGTATCCCACTTGGCAACAGCCTTTGTACTAAAGCCTGTCTTATACCTTATACCCTTTGCCCTTTTATGTTCCATCGGGGATAATATTCCGTTATCATTTAAGTGTTTGGCAATAGAGTAGGAACTGTATCCTTCAAGCTTCATAGAGAAGATTTTCTGTACTACATATTCCGCTTCTTTATCAATTACTATTTTGTGCTTATCTTCTTTATCCTTTTCATATCCATAAGGAGCATAGTTTGAAATGAACTGTCCCTGTTTTCTCTTTATCTTACAGACACTTCTGACCTTTGCGGAGGTATCTCTGCAATAATTGTCATTTATAAAACTTTTAAATGGAATGACCAAGTTTTTTTCCGTTTCACTGGCTGTATAGCTGTCATAATTATCATTTAAGGCAATAAACCTTATATCAAGAGATGGAAACACCTTTTGCAGGTATCTTCCGCTATCAATGTAGTCTCTGCCAAATCTTGATAAGTCTTTTACTATAATGCAGTTAATATTACCTGTAATTACATCTTCCATCATTTTCTTAAATGCCGGTCTTTCAAAGTTTATACCGGAATATCCGTCATCAACATATTCCTCTATCAGCTCCATATCTTCATTTTTATCAATGAAATCCTTAAGCTGAAGTCTTTGATTGGAAATGCTGTTGCTTTCCACCTTAAAGCCCTTATCATATTTCTCATCATCCTGAGATAGTCTAAGGTACATAGCAACTTTAAGAGTACCGGTATTTAAAATATTTTTAGACATAACAAAACCTCCAAACTTTCATATTCTTTTAGGAAAAATATGATAACTTGGAGTCTTTCAACACCTATAAACTTGTATCTCTATTTAAGAGATATTATAGCACATCCAAACAAAAAAGTCTGCTCCCTTATCATATTTCTAATCAAGTAGCATTGCTTTCTTTTTTAAGTAAGATAGCAAGCAATCCTCCAAATGTCTTCCGTTTCCTGCATAGCTGCATTTAACAACTACATTGCCGACTTTCATAAAATACATGGAAAGTGGAGCAATGTTCTTCTTACCTTTTATATCTTCAATATCAGGAACGATTTTTCTGTCTATATTTTCTATCGGCATATTTTTATACCTTATCAATTCTTCTAAACTCATTAAAAGCTCCTTCCTTTGTTATTTTCTTTATTTAAGTTTTCTGACATTAACAGGTGTCTTGGCTGACAACATAGGAATTTCACCTCCACCTCTTTTTAAGATGAGCCGGCTTTCACTAAAGAAGTATCATTATCCCCATTTACATCATCGCAAATAGGCTGCCAAACCTATTTTTTGTCGTACAAATTTGTCGCTCACTTTCTTTTATCCTTTGTATTTGCAAGTATATGTTTAAACCGAGATTACCGGAGGGTACATAGTTATTCCCTCAAGTCCTCATCTTCTCAGCAGAAAGGTCTTAGCGTTTGTTGACAGATGCTCCATAAATGGTTAATGTCCTGTTTTGGTCTATTTAGCTTTCAATGTACAAGATTCTTATATTTTCAAAAATATATTCAATTTTCCAAAGGTAAAATTTTCCCCTCTATATATAAACCTTACTTTCAGATGCTTTTGTTTCCACTTTTTAAAATTTTTTTTTAAAAAAAGTAGGGAACAAACTGCAAATCCGGTCTGCTCCCTACTTAATCAGTTACTATTTAAGCATCTCTCTTAGCTTTTTTAAAATCTTATTTCTAAAACTAAAAATCTTCTTAGAAGATACCTGTTGCTCTTTTGCTAAATCACGAATGGTCATTTTTTTGAAATACAAAGAATCTATCACCTTTAGCTCTTCATCATTTAGCTTTCGCAGTGCCTGATATAGATCCTTGATTCTCATTTTAGTTTCAATGATTTTTTCAATATCCACATCTTCATCTATAATGGAATTCAAATCAATCTTGTAATCCTCATACCCGTAAACCTTATGTTTTTTATCTGATTTATTTAAATAAGCCTCATGATTGACTTGCTTCTTATATGCTTTATATATTTCATCGGATACATATATCTTTTCACCTTTTACATAGATATATTTTCTATCATCTGTCATTTGTGAAATCCTCCTTTTTATCCAAAATTTCAAAACCGATTTTTTGAACAAAAAAAGGAGGACTCCTGCATTTTGGCATGCGAAATCCTCTAATGAATAATACATATTCTATTTTCAGTTTAGGATAGTTCTATAAAGCTCCACATTTACATTCATAAAATTTAATAGTTACATGACTGAAAATTATAACCGCTTAATACTCTATTGCCTCTACTCTTTATTTCTTCAAAAAAGCTTTTATATTATCTGTCTTTTCTACCAAAAAGGCAGCATATCCATTAAACAATAGAGCATATATAAAAATTTTGCAAAATATCACTTATTAAAATATTTATCCATTAATTCAAGCCATTCTTCCCTTCCGGGGCTGTAATAAACGGCATCTCCCAAAATAAACCCTTCTCCGGTAAATAATTCAGGGTAGTACGGCGGGATCTGCAATTCTATTTCACTTCCATCTTTTTTTGTAAGAATCAACAAATCCTCATAAGATGTTGCCCCTAAATAATATACCTCGGAATTTTTTAAAACCTTTACTATTTCATTAACAGAATCCGCATCTTCTATGTTTAGAACCTTGTTCTGCCATTTTTCCGGGTTTTTTCGAATCCTTTTTATGGAAGAAATATCCGTAATTTCATTTAAAGAACGAACCTCGTAAAAATCTTTAACCATTTTATAAAGAGATTGATTCATATGGATAAAGGGTATACCTTCTCCCTCATCATTACACAAGTGTACATATTGACCATCTATTATTTCCGGGGGAACCGGGGTCTTATCACTTGTAATTATACCAAGCTCATCAGGTGAAATCGGCTTATATGCATAAAATTCTTCTCCATGCTTCCATTTATACATAGCTATGTACGAAGTCCCGAAGGGCTCAATAGCCCTAAAATGTTTTTCGTGTAATTGGTTAATATATTCCAATCTGTCTTTGTTAACTATTGCATCAAAAACCTCTCCCAAATCGGAATATTTTATATCATCCAAATCAGAATACTGCTTAATACCTAAGTATAAAAGTCTTCCGTCTTTGCTTTTCCAAAAAGAACGCACCTTTAAAAGATCCACTACTTTTTCAAAGCTTTCCCCTTCAACGATCCAATGTCCCAACTGAATATATCCGCTACTTTCATCAAGTCTATAATCTAAATCTTTTAAAACAGGTTCTTCCTGTTTTGATATGCCGAGAATGTAGCAATATCCGTCATTTGAAAGGCGACCCCAAAACTTATAATCATTTTTTATAGGTTCCGTATAGACTGATAAAAGATCCTGTTCCATATCTGTATAGTTTATTTCAGGAGTTTCCATCTCCATCGGGAATATAAGACTTTCCAATTCCTTTACTTCTGTGTCAGTAAGTTGATTATCCGTAAAATCATAAACTGTGGCTTTTGATTCATCAACATTTATAACGGTAGAACTTTGGGTATTTTCTAAAATCTCTTTTTTAGAACATGCAGTCAATAAAACTATAATTATTAAGGTATAAAGCGAAAATGACTTCATCGTATAGTACCTCCCGTAAAAATCTCCGAAGAAAAATATTCATTTATCCTCAGAGATTTAATATAATTATTCTATTTCTAATGTTTCTAAATCTCCCGAAACTGCATCAACATAATATTGTTGATTATTTTCTGAAACAAGTTTTACATTCAAACGGTATGTCCCATTTTCTGTTTTTTTGTACACATACTCACAACTTTTTATTTCTGGTGCCTTATAATTTAATTTACTATCTACAATTTCTTCTGCTTTACGAATGGTTATAGGTTCAACAATCTGACTGCTATCAATTTCACTTATCTCTGACCATCTGTCTATTACAGAAAACACACCATCTGAATCTGAACACACTGTAAAAAAGTTGTCCTCAAGTGGAATACCTCTATATTGTTGTTGATATGTAGAAACAACACCTATATTATTTTCTTCTCCATCAGAACCATCTTCTTTTATTTCGGTTTCCAATAAAGCATAATTGTTTATTATTGCATTGCTTAGATTACTGTCTATTCCAAGATTTTCAATAATAACCGCATTATTATTTTGAGCATCTTCAAGTGCTATCGAATCCAACTTATTTTCCCTCAGATTAATTATCTTTGCCTGTGCATCATCATCTAAGGAAGCTACATGACAACTATCTCCTAATACTGCGGTATCTAAATCTAAAGTATCTTCAGACACTTTGATTTCATAAGGAATTTCTCTATTAATAAATGAAGCTGCCCTGGATGTAGCACCTGTACCGTTTATATTTTTTGAAGTATATCGGTAAACAGTTTTTGATGAAGGCGATGCCTCAAAGCTTCCTGGAAATCCAGGCAAGCGATAATATTCCATTCTGTTTGTTTTATATCCCAGTACAATCCATTTCCCACTAGATTCATATGCTATATTTGCCTGCTGCCATGAATACCTGACAGAGTTTCCTTGTGATGAACCTCTTGTTTCATTGGCAAGCCTGAAAAATTCATTCGCTATTTTTGTATCATTTGATGAAGGAGCACTTTCATGATAACCGGCTAATACCTTCAAACCTGAATTTTTCATTATCTCTGCCCATTTACCACGCAATCCATTTCCATTAAACTGATAACAAGCAGCTATTATAGCAACTTTTAGATCATATGTATTTTTCCACTTATCAGCAGCATCAAATGTATTGAACCATTTTGAACTATTGTGAGTAATATTTAAAGTTGCATTATCTCCGTTACTACCGCCATGACCACTCCAATAAAGCACATTATAATTTTTTGCATTGATAAAATCATTTTTATCGGCAATAGTAATACCTTTGTCACTATAGCCTTTAGCTGTTACAGCATATCCTTTAGAGCTTAAGTTACTATAAAAAGCTTCAACATCGCCTGCATTAGCAGTATTGCCTTGACATACCTCAGCACTATATGCATAAGAGGTAATACTGCTAAATCCCATAAATATACAAGTCGCAAGTGCTATAATTTGTTTTTTCATATCGAACCTCACATTTTAAAATTGATCAAAAATGTACTTACTACAACTAAAATTTACAAACTTTTCTTAGGTTACTATCATCAAGATTTTCTAAATATCCGTTTATACTTATTCTGAAATTATATAAAGTCAGTACATAACATTAAGTATGACAACTATCTTATGAAAATGTACTGACTTTAACTAAATTTTATTTTAATTCCACATTGATGTCTTCAAATTCATTCTGCTGACCTACTTGAAGATGTAATGTATCATTATTAATAATATTCTCTTTCTTATATATCAATACTTTATTATCTTCCTGCCAGTAAACTCCCGGACCTGTCCTTTTCCCTTCACTGTCTACTGCCAAAAACATATTTTCATATACATTACCGGTATCTTCTGATAAATATAGTGCGATATATTCCGGATAGAAAACAGCTTTTTCTATTAATACAGACTCGTCCTTAACTTCAATACTCTTATTAAGAACTCTTTCTTCTTGTTTTTCTCTGTTGGGTGAAAAAGTATATTCTAATCCATCTATCATAACTTTTATCGAATCATTACCTTCAATATTACATATACTTAAACACAACCTGTCTTCTGAATCAAGCCAATATCCAAAATAACAGTTAGGTTCAACCTTTATATCAATATTTTCAAGGTCATCACTGTTATCACTTGCTTCAGAATTTAAATCGGCATAATTTAAATAATTACCGGTATTTGTATCTTGCTTTTTGAAAGCCAAGCTATATATTGGATCACTGCCTGATACATCTGCAAGTTCCAAGCGAATGCCCTCAGAATTTGTTTCTGAATATATATCCTGAATTTCTTTTTCAGTTTTACTTTCATCTTCAACGCTTATTGTTTCTTTAGTACTCTCAATCACAGCACTTGAATTAGTAACTGAAGGCAGATTTCCGGAGGATGCTTCAGCTGAAGTACAGCCATAAAGTATTGGAATAATAAACAGCAAATATATTATATTAAAATTTTTCATAGGCAATTAATAAGTATCTACAAAACCATTTACGGAAACAGCTGAGCGTGTACTTTTAGTATCTATACCAAAGTAAAACGATCTAGGTGCAGTACCATCCATTACTTCAAACTGATAGTAATCAAATTCACTGTCAGATGTTATAGCATATTTATAATCTCTATTGTTAGAGCAATTATGGAATATTATGTTGAAAGGTTTTTTATTAAATCTACCGTAAACCCTAAAACTTCCATTATTAGTATCAAAGATATATTTAGTCCACATTATATTCCTATTGGAATATGCAGAATAACGATACTGTCCGCTATTTTCTAAATTGTAATGTCTTGTTGGACGACTTGTAGTATAAAGAACTATGTCGTTAGCATTACCTTCACCAGAATCTGTAACTTCAACCAAGTGAGGATCATTAAGATCAAAAACTTTTATGACACCCACTTTTGCATTACTCATCTCTGAAACTACTTCTTCTCCTGCTGCATATGTTTTGCCTGAAGGTACCACAACTGATGTAGCCAATACTGCCAATCCCATTACCAAGCCCATAACTTTTCTTAAAAATCTTCTTCTAGCCATCTTTTTATTCCTCCATAAAATTATTCTACATTATTAAAATCAGATCATGCATCTCTTTTCTACATCAAGTTGCATTTAAATGCTTAGATTTAAACACAACTTAAATGCGTCTCCGTTTTTATACCTCATAGGATTGATTTTCATCATATTTTCCATCTCCTTTACATACACTTTACCTTATATAACTATTTATTTTAGCTCTATATTTCAATGAATTATTTGTTGACATATTGAGTATAATAACCTCATACCTGCTATTATTTTGTGCTTTAACTGTTAATGTCGCAGCTCCGTAAAACGCTTTATTATAAATAGTATTCCCATTTTGATTTATTATAATGTTGTACCTCACTCCACCATAAGACGATGCATTACTTATCTTCACTGTAAAGCCATTGTGATTCGGTTGTGTCCAAGATGCCATATTAAACTTATAAGATTTATGTGCTAAACCTTCTAAAGTTGCATTGTCATCTATATTAGCAGAGTTTAACTCAATAGGAGGTATCTCTTCTAAAGTTAATTGCTCATATTCCTCCTCTGTTATTACCCTTACTATATCATCTTCTAATAGTTCTTCTTGAGAAAAATCCGCATTTTCAATAACCTGATTGTTTTTATTCACACCTATATCAGCAAATACCGTTATAGATAAAGCAATCATTAAAACCAAAGTACAAATTCCTGACAATCCTCTTTTCCATCTTTTCATAATAATCATCCTTTCTTTTGTTGGGTGTAATTTTAAAACCGATTTTTCCTGTATTTCTTTTAATTCTACAAGTCTCAGCATAGATAAACAGTATTCTTTTCTATTTTTAACAGTATCTCCCACTCTTTGAATGACCAGCTTATCACAAAGTACCTCTAAATCATCCTCCATATATCTTGATGCCACAAGAATAAATGGATTATACCAAAATAAGCAAGTAATCACATTTTTTATATGAGTAAGCACTATGTCAAATTTTTTAATATGAACCATTTCATGTATTATTACATATTTTAATAAATTATTATCTTCTAATACTTGGCTCTGTATTATTATTTTAGGACGAACCACTCCATAGGTAATAGGAACTTTAATACCATCATTTATGTATATCTGTACCTGTCTTCTCAATCTGAAGCTATTAACAAGTTCCTCTATTCTACTATCCGGTTCTATCCGTACTGAGTTCCTTAGTGCTTTGTTTCTCTTTGTTACTTGGACTCCTGTATATATCAAAAGTATACTTGTAACCATTAATTGATTTAAATTAGATAAGATATATCCAACTTCTTGCACAAACATTTTTATATAAGTACTTATCAACACAAATGGTTTCAGTAAATATTGAAGTATTACATATTTCTCTAATCCTTCAATTTGAATTAAAATAGAAAACGGAAAAAGCAAATAACTAAAAAGTATTGACCATAAAATAATGTTTGCCCATTTAACGCTCTTAACATTCAATGTTTTTCTGGTCAAAAGTACCAACATCATAATAAAAGTGCTTTTAATGCTCCTTTCCAAAGTCGAAACTATTACGAATTCTACCATCACATCACTATTCCTCTACTTCAAAGTTATCTATAAAATCTCTCATCTCCTGTATATCTTCTTTGCTCACTTTTTTCTCACTTAGAAAAGCACGACAAACATTAATTATAGAACCTTGAAATAACATTTCTATCGCTTCTTCTCTTTGTTTTTTTAACGCCTCCTCCCTTGAAACAATAGGTTTCAATGTATATTTGGGATAACGCCTTGTAATCGCTCCCTTTTCAAGTAGTCTGCCGAAAAAGGTATAACAAGAAGTTTTTCCCATTCCATATTTTTTATGTAACAGCTTTGACAGTTCCAACGCCTGAATTTCTCCATTATCATCCAAGCATTCTCCATCCCACAACATCTCCATTACCATTAGTTCTCCATGTGAAAGCTCCATTTTTACTTTCTCCTTATTAATATTTCGTTTTATTTTCAATATGAATATATCATATCTTTGAGTAAAATTCAATATCAAAAATATTTAGATATTGAATTTTATATTTTTATAAATACAATAATATTAATAGTTATACCTAATTTTCTTTGTGAAAATTCTCTAGGGATTTCATTTAGAAGTCATATTATCTGGATTTCCGGATAATTTTAGCAAGCACAGTAAGTGCATATGCACTTACGAAAAATTGTCTTAATCCTCACTTTCGCATCGGACTCTTTCAGTCAATTTTTGCTTGTTGGGGAATATCCCCAAACCCCTGCATAAATAACTTCGTTGATTTCATCTCCTAAGTAGTTTTTGAAAAAGTTTTTGCTTCTTTCATTGAAGCTTACTTTCAAAAATGTTATAATCCTCTTGTAACTTATATAACTATTTTATCTCTCTACAGGAGATTTCTAATTTAGAAATATACTATAAAGCAAAACCTGTAAGTCAAGCTTAGTACTTGATTCTACAGGTTTTTTCTTTTGCTATTTTTAGGATTTGGAGGTTTTGACATGGCAAACAGAGTAAGAACTCATGGCATTTATTTAATGCTTTCAGATGATGAACTAAAGGTTTTGGAGAAAAAATATAGGCTGTCCGGTTGCAAAACTTTGCGTCAGTTTATTATGAAATGCATAATAGGCAAGGATATTTTCGTATTGGATATGACAGTTTTTAGGGAACTTTCCGCAAGTATCGGTAGAATAACCGGCAGCATAAATCAGATTGCAAAGCGGGTAAATTCCACCGCAGCTATCTATAAAGATGACATCCTTGATATACAAGAGCTACTAAAAAAGCAGGGGAAAGATATTTACTCTTTGCGAAAAAAACTATATGACCTTGGAAATTTAGAAACAATAAATACAGAGGAGATCTGATGGCTGTTACAAAGATTCATCCAATAGAAAAAACTTTGCACTTAGCCCTAAACTACATCATGAATGCTGATAAGACCGATGAAAAAATCCTTATTTCCTCTTTTAACTGCAATCCTAAGCTTGCTCATCTTGAGTTTGAGCAGACAAAAAGAGAATGTAATTCCAAGGCAAAAATATTGGCAAGGCATTTAATTCAATCTTTTGCTCCCGGAGAAACCACTCCTGAGCAGGCACACAAAATAGGACTGGAACTATGCGAAAAAGTCTTTCAAGGAAAGTATGAGTATGTACTCACTACCCATATAGATAAGGGGCATCTTCATAATCATGTTATATTTAATAATGTAAGTTTTGTAACTGGTAAGGCGTATCAAAGCAACAAAAGAAGTTATCATCAAATCAGAACTGTCAGTGATGAGATTTGTAAGGAAAACGGTTTATCTGTCATTGATGAAAACTATAAAAAATTCAAGAACAGATATTCCACAAACGGTAAAAGCTATATTGAATATATGGAATTTAAGAAAGGCAGTTCTTGGAAAAACAGGCTTCACCTTGCTATTGACAAAGCAATTCTAAAATCCAGTACTTACGAAGAGTTTTTTAAAAGCAATGGAAGATTTAGGATATGAAATTAAGATTGGAAAGTATCTTTCATTCCGCCATAAAGACAAAAAAGACAGCGGCAGATTTACAAGAACAAAGGCAAATGTGCTTGGAGTAGATTATACCAAAGAGCGAATTAAAGAAAGAATTGAAGATCCAACTAAACAGCAGATTTATAATAAAGAACAGCTTTATAACAAACTCTCTTATAAAAAGCCTGGTAATATTGTAAATATAAAGAACAATGAAAAGGTAAAATCCTCAAAAGGTTATGAAGTGTGGGCAGGTAAACATAACATGAAAACAATGGCTTCATCTTTAAACGAAATGAGAAGATATGGCATAAACACCTATGAAGAACTGGAATTAAAATTAAAGAAGGCGGCTTCAGACAGACAACAATTATTAGATCGGATAAAGCAAGCTGAAAAGGAAATGAAATCCATATATTCTGTGATAGAGAATAAAAACACCCTTTCTAAAAATCAGCTGATTCATGACATGTATATTGAAGATAAGGAAAATAACGCATTTTATGAAGAATACAAGCCACAGATTATTGCCTATGAAATCGCCTTAAAAGAACTTGAAAAATCAGGATACCGTACATTAAGTATTCCTAAACTGTCAGATAAATACACTGTTTTGGAACAGAAAAAAATTAGCCTTATGGAAGAATACTCCTATCAAAACTTCATGCTCCACGATCTTCAACAAGCAAAGAAAAATACGGATATATACATTAACAATCATCTGGAAAAATAAAGAAGAAGGAGGTCGCTCCTACCTAAATTTTGGGTAGAAAGCATTCTCCTTCTTTATAAGTAATAAAAATATATAGACATAGGGGCAGACATTTTCTTATAGGCTCAAATGGGCTAAGTCAAAACAGTATGATTACCCTCGGTACTAAATTTTTCTGCAAGCTCTGCTTTTTAATAATGCGATTTTCTTATACCTTGTCCATTTCTATAAGGTAATCTTCTCTTCTTTTCCATACAACTAAAGATATTATACCTATTATGATATAGTTTACCACCTGATTGGCTAAATCATTATTTAAAAGGGGTAGAAAATAAGATTTTTCATTTGTAATAAATCCATGTACTATAATACAATACACTGTCATTGAGCTGAAAAACGATATAGCTAAATTAAGAATCTTTCCAATCAATCCAAATTTATCATGAATGAGCTTGAATAAGACAGAATATAGCACTACAGCCACTATTGCCGCTAATATATCCCAAAAATATACGGCATATCCGGATGAAAACTTGGCAGAAAAATAATGGTGAGTATAATACCAACTTGCTATAAATACCGCAAGCTTATCCATCGCAAATAAGCTTATTTTTACAAATGTTGTTCCTACAAACAGGATAACTCCCAAATATAGTATAATTAAGGCTATAAAAATAACAATCATATCATTTCATCCTTTCTACTAAATAATCCTATTTTTCTTATACTATAACGCCCCTCTCCTTTTTTAGCAAACCCTTATTTTAAGTTTAAAATAGAATCAAAAAAGACAGGGGACAGCAGCTTACCAGGCTGCTAATCCCCACACTTTTATCGTTCTACCCCTTTTTCACTTTTCATATTCCCTTGTTCTTTTGATCTGCCATCCGTTTTTCCCTTATAATCGTTTAGTTTTTTAAGTGTTGAAGGCTTCTCTTTTGTATCTTGAGATTGTCCTCTGGCTTTTAACAGCTTGGCGGAATATACCTTAAAGTTTGTATATTGCTTTCCATTCTTTCCGGTACTAAGCTTTTCTTTTCCTGACAGTGAAACAAAATCCCCTTTTCTAAAATCCTTTACTGCTTGAACCTGCTCATTATAAGCAAAGCAATTCATAAACTTTACATTTCCCATTCCGTCATTTTGAGCAATGGAAAAACTTGCCACTCTAAAATCCTGTCCCTCATTTGACCTTAGATCCTTTATTTCAACATCAGCGGTAAGATTACCTTTGACATATTGCTTTTCTTGATCATTATTATCTTTCAGACTTGTATTTTCTTTTACTGTATTTTCCTGTGTTTGGTATTGCTCGTTTTCACTTATTTCTTCTTTGCTTTTTTCCTGAATGTCTGCATCTTTTTCTATCTCTTCCTGCTTTATATCTTTCGCTGTTTTTAGGTCTTCATCAATAAAGTCCATAAACCTTTCATCAATCAACCCCATATAAGAGTCATTCATATAGTTGTCATAGGCATTATCCAGTATGTCTTCATTATTTATATCTGTTTCCAGTGATATTATTCCCTTAATAAAATCACTATGATTGTATTCCGCCAAGAATGATAAAGTTTCTTTCATACTTTCAAAGCTGTTGTTTTGCATGTTTGAAATACTGTTTAAATCATTTGCATATCTTCCGTTTACCCACTCGAATTTACCGTTTTCTTTATTCTCTTTAATTCCTGATGCTATAACAAATTGTTCGCCTGAAAATAATACCGCCTGGTTTTTCTTTACATCTAATACCGTTGTATGTTCTCCCAGTGCTGTTTTAATAATATCTCCTTTTTTTAAGTTCATAAATTCCTCCATTTCTGTCTTTACACTTTATTTTTCTATTAAAGATTGAGAAAAGAGTACCCCTAAAAGATACTCTCTTCCCAAATTTTCATATAATATTTTTTTATCTGAATCCTACCTTGCCTCCTCAGCGTATTCTAATTGATTTTCCTTTGCATCTATTTGACTTACTTGCTCCTTATACCCGTTTAACTTTTCTACTACAGAGTTTCTATCTCTTTTATCAAGATCACCTATACTTTGTACCTTACTGTCTCTAAAGTCGGCATCGTACCTGTCTGCTACGCCGTCCAAGTCCGTATCTTTTTCTAACGGATCATAGAAATTTCCCTCATCATCAATTTCAAGCCCCATCACCTCTTTTAACTTTTCTTCATCCACATAGATAAGCTCATTAAAATCCCAAAAACCTATGTTTGCCTTTATCTGCACAAGCTCTCTTCTATCGCTTGCATCAAGAGGATCATAGGTGTACTGAAAGCTGTTAACTAAATTATTATCAACATAAGTGTTTAATTTATAATTGATTAAATCAAGGCTTGTCTGTATTTCATGCTTTTCATCCGGCGTAGTCGTATAAGCAAGCCCTATATCGCTTAAATCAGGAAACAAAGTATCAAAATCCTCTATACTATGATTTTCCTCATACTCTTTATTTAAAAAGTGAATTAATTCTTCTTTTACTTCTTCAAGTAATGGATTTTTTTCCTCTGTTACTGCTTCTTTTTGCCCCATGTCAAGTAGATTATTTACCTCTGCAAGTCTTAGTGTCTTTTCTTTTAGAAGCTCATCCTGAGGAAATTTCTTCCCGATTTCAAGTTTTGCGGTTTCCAGTTGACTTTCGGTATCACTAAGCTTACCTAAAGTTTGCTCCAGTCTCTCAGGCATTTTATCAAGGACATTATCCATTCTTGTTATATTTCCGATACCGTCCGTTCCAAATTCACCATAATGATTCTCTTCGCCTTTTAGATTAAATTTATACTGATTGGAAAAGCTGTCATAGTATACAAATAAATCAAAGTTTCTGTACTCTCCGATTTTTACTTCTTCCGATTTAAAATCATCCGTCTTTTTTATGCTTTTTATCTTGCTTATCAAAAATTCTCCGGCTTGTCTTTTATCCGTATATTTTTTGCCGTCAAGAATAAGAGAGGTGAATTTTGATACTGTTTCTTTATCCGACTTTTTCTCTATCTCCATTGAATTTTCTCCTACATTCTCCAAACTTGACTGAATATATACTGCCTTATCTGTATTTTCTTCTCTATATGGCTCTACTGCTTTTATATCTTTTTTCAGGTTTTCTATTTTATTTTTTAAATTTTCTATTTCTTTAGGGTAAACCTTTACCACCTTATCCTCAAGTTTATACAGGTTTGATTTAAAGTTGGACTCAAGCATTTTTAGCTTGGATACCTCCACATCAAGATCCATCTTCTCACGAATTAAAGGATTACCTGTCGCAAGTGCCTTTATTTCAGCATAGTTTAATGTAGCCTCATCCACATCTTCTGCAACTCTTACCGGTGTTTTACTTGTCATTATCTGAGATATATACTTTTGTTTGTTCTCAAGTGTTTGGAAAAGATAAGCATCAAAGGTATTTTCAGTTACATATCTGAAGATATAAACATCTTCATTTTCATTTCCCTGTCTTACGATTCTTCCGGCTCTTTGAGAAAGATCCGCAGGTCTCCATGGGACATCAAGATCATGAATGGCAATGAGTTTATCTTGTGCATTGGTTCCCGCTCCCATTTTCTGTGTAGAGCCTAAAAGCACACGAATTTCTCCTTTCCTTACCTTATCAAAGATAGCATCCTTTTCCCTGTTATTATTTGCATTATGGATAAATTCAATTTCTTCTTTTGGAATTCCCATCGTAATGAGTTTGTTCCTAATATCATCATAAATATTAAACTCGCTTGAGGGTGTAGACATATCACAAAAGACAAGCTGTGCCGACTTTTTATCTGTATATTTATCCCATATACTGAAGATATTTTTTACACAAGTATTCACCTTACTGTTCTCATCATCAGGAAGTAGGGGATTTATAAGTCTCTGATCAAGTGCCATTTTCTTTCCGTCATTGGTTATAAGAAGCATATTATCGACAGAGGAATCCACCTGTTTTGCTCGAACCTTATCCGCTCTTTCAGAAAAAGACTCCAATATTTCCTTTTGCTCCTCGGTCGGTTTTGTCTTTATGGTTTCATAGTGTGCATTTGGAACGGGAAGATTTAATACATCCGCCGTTTTTATATCCATAAACTGCTTAACCATGTTCATCAGTTCCGGGAGGTTGTAAAACTTTGAAAATCTTGTCTTGCTTCTATATCCGTTTCCTTCCGGATTAAGTTCTATTGCCGTAACTGTTTCTCCAAATATGGATGTCCAAGAGTCAAAGTGCTGAAGGTGCATTTTTTTAAGTTCGTCATACTGAAGATACCTTTGCATGGTGTATAGCTCAGCCATACTGTTACTGACAGGCGTCCCTGTTGCAAAAACAACTCCCTTGCCACCTGTTATCTCATCCATATATCTGCACTTCATAAGCATATCGGATGACTTTTGTGAATCCGTTGCACTGATCCCTGAAACATTTCTCATTTTTGAAAACAGGTACAGATTTTTATATGAATGGGCTTCATCCACAAAAAGCTTATCAATTCCAAGTTCCTCAAAGGTTACCACATCATCTTTTTTATAATCATCATTAAGTTTCTTTAATTTTGCCTCCAGACTTTTCTTTGTCTTTTCAAGCTGTTTTACACTAAATCTTTGATCCCTGTCTCTTTTATACTCTCCAATAAATTCCACGATCTCATCGATCTGACTTTTAAGTTCATACTCCTGTCTTTCCTTTGAAATCGGGATTTTCTCAAATTGACTATGTCCGATAATCACCGCATCATAGTCTCCTGTCGCAATCCTACTGCAAAATCTTTTCCGCTTGTCCGGTGTAAAGTCCTTTTCCGTAGCACAAAGTATATTTGCTGCCGGATAAAGCTCGTTAAACTCACGCCCGAACTGTTCCACGATATGATTTGGAACTACAAACATGGCTTTTGAACTCATCCCAAGCCTTTTAGACTCCATCGCAATTCCTATCATCTCAAAGGTCTTGCCCGCCCCTACTTCATGTGCAAGCAGTGTATTTCCTCCAAAAAGCCCCCTTGCTATTGCATCTTTTTGATGAGGTCTAAGCTTAATTTCAGGGTTTATCCCGTCAAAGGGCAAATGACTTCCGTCATACTCCCTTAATCGAATGGAATTAAATCTTTCATTGTATTTTTTCACCAGTCGGTTTCTTCTGTCCACATCCTCAAAGATCCAATTTTTAAATTCTTCTTTGATAATTTCCTGTTTACTCCTTGCAAGCATGGTCTCTTTTTGATTTAGAACTGATGTTTTTCTTCCATCCGAATCAATGATCTGGTCATATACTTTAGTATCTCTAAGATTTAGACTATCCTCTATAAGCTTATATGCACTAACTCTGCTTGTTCCATAGGTGAAATTAGCCAGATCGTTATTTTTATCCGTACTTTTTCCCTCTACTCTATACTCTCCCGTAAAATCAGTATATTTAATATCTATATCCCATCTGTTTGATGCGGAGGTCTTTAACAGATTAAACATAAAGCTCTTATAGTCTTTTTCAGGTATCCATGTAGAACCCATCTTGACAGTTATATCACTTGCTTCAAGAGTTTTCGGCATTACTTCTTCCAGTCTTTTTTTCTGATAATTAAGATTGGATAGTTCCTGTTTTAATACTGAAATTTTCTCTGTTATTTCCGATTTATGTGATAATTCTTCCAGATTGGATCTTCCTGCTTCAAATCCCGATTGTAATTCATGAGGCTTATCTAACTCTTCCTCATTCCTTTTAACTTCATAATCTATATTTTTTATATATGCGTCTACTACTTCTATTTTCTCTCTGATATTACCTGATAAGTATTCATCTGCACTGACATATTTTCTTGAAAAATCCACTAAATCCAAAGCTGATGAAAAAGGCGTAATATCACTTGGTTCAAAACTATCAAGATTTAAGAATATCTCTCCTTTTAGCCCTTCTATCAGCTCTTTTCTTATCTTTCCTGTAAGCTCCTCCATATACTCAAAGTTTACATTCCCTTTTTGAGATATGGAAAGGATTAATGCCTCTGTTAAGCTATCCGTATGTTCAATTACCATAGCTTTTTTAATGGTTCTTTTTGTAAAAATATCCGACTTGCCGATAAAGTTACCCTCTTTATTAAGGTTTTCCAAGGTTGACACTAAAGAGTAGTTGGCATCCTCCTGGAGTAGTCTTTTATTTGCCCTTGAATTAATTAGTCCATACTTATTAGAAAAATCATCATAAAGCTTATTTAATCTCCCCTGTAAGGCTTTAATTTCTCCTTCCGGATAATCTTCCTTTTGATAGGTAATTACTCCTCTTAACGCTTTTTCTATTTCAAGATATGCCCCTATCTTCTCCTCATCAGCTTTATTTAGAAGTACCCTTTGCATAATTGAGTTTTCTCTAAAGTACACCTTATCTTCAATCACTGCATAGGAATAATTCTTAACATTGTCATCAGCCGGAAGTGTTTCTGTTTCAAGTTCTTCGTTTAACTTAGCCTTTTCATAAGTACCTTTGATATTTTTAATTGCAGCCTCAAGCTGTTCTTTTATTGATTTACCTTCATCTGCAATGCAGGCAAGAGCAGTGCCGAACCTTCCCGGTACTTCCTGCATACTACCAAGTACCATTTCAGGATTATCTACAAAGTATTTGTTATAGCTTAGTCCCTTCCTGTCCTTATCAAGCTTAACCCAGTCCTCATCTATCTTTAACAGCCTGTCCCTTTTCTTTAAGAAAATAATATCACTTGTAACCTCTGTACCGGCTTCACCTTTAAATGTATTATTTGGAAGCCTTATAGCTCCCAGAAACTCTGCACGCTCACTTATATATCTTCTTATATCCTCATTTCTTTTATCCATTGTGCCTGATGAAGTTATAAAAGCAATTACTCCTTTGCTACGCACCTTATCCAGTGTTTTAGCAAAAAAATAATCGTGAATAAGAAAGTTGTTTTTTTCATACTCACGATCGGATACCCTATACTCTCCAAAAGGTACATTTCCTACAGCTATGTCAAAAAGATTATCTGAAAAAGCAGTTTTTTCAAAGCCTTTTACTTGAATATTTGAATTGGGATATAGCTTTTTAGCAATCTGTCCGCTGATACTGTCAAGTTCTATACCGTAAAACTTTGAGTTTTGCATTGACCAAGGCAGATTTCCGATAAATCTTCCCGTTCCCATACTTGGCTCTAAGATATTTCCACTCTCAAATCCCATATCGGATAAAGTATGATAAATAGCATCTATAACTACTTTGGGTGTATAAAAGGCGGTAAGTGTACTCTCCTTAGCAGCTTCATACTCTGATGGTGATAGGTTTTCTTTTAAAAATCCTCTTGCTTCCTGCCACTGACCACCCCGCTCTTCATCAAAAACATCTGAAAGTCCTCCCCAACCTACATAGCGGCTTAAAATATCCTGCTCTTCTTTTCCGGCATATCTATTTTCTTTATCAAGTCTCTTTAATATCTTTATTGCCTCAATGTTGTTTTTTAATCGCTCTGAGGGTGCTAAAACTTCATCTTCTCTTGTTATCCTATAATTGACGGGGGAGATATTTTTCACATATTCTCCGCTTGTATAGGTTTCTTCTTGCTTTGGTACTTCACTTAAAGCCTCTTTATTTAAGACAGGTAACTCATCTTTATCTACACTCTCCTTTAGTGATTTTTCTGCTATAGAAAGTATCTCAAAATCAAGTTCATTTTCATTTCTAAATGTCAGGATCTCACTTCCTGTAATAAATCCGGTAAGATATCCTTCACTATCATCCAATTTCATTGTCTTATAGTTTCCATAATCCTTTATTTCTGAAATCAGGTATTCCTTTCCTTGATATCTTACCTGCATACCCTCTTTAAAAATCGGCTCATTTACATTTTCTTGTACTCTTGCTTTCTGTATCGCTTCATTAATATAACCTGTAAGAAGTACATTTCTATGGTTATCATCAAGCAAGTAAGAGAGGTTTTGAAGCATTTCATGATAACTTTCATACTCGATTGCACGATTAGAATTAAGCATATATCCATTGTATCTCAGGTTTTGCTTTAGCTGTCTGTTTTTCATATCTAAAATAAGTTCAGCTTCATACCCGGTTTTCCCGTCTATGCTGCTTGTTATATGCTCCGGTACTTTTAAGTTTTCTTCATCTACAGTCTTTTTAAGCAAAATAAATTCTTCATTTTGATAGTTATACTGATACCCTCCGGCTTCTTTTTCCTCTTTAAAAGTTAGAGCAGATATAATCTCATTCTTATCCCTAAGCTCTAATGCCTTTTCATTTTCTTCTTCAGCTAAATTAACTTGTATTTCACTTTCTTTGTTACTATGGGCAGTATTTTGATATACTTCATTTATTATCTCCTGAGTTGGTGTTATGTTTTCATAAAGATAGGCAAACTCTCTTTTGTTTGCTTCATTACCGTCCCCTACATCCACTCTGTAATGTTCTTTTACTTCGCTGTCTACGATATGGTCAAAATAAAACTTTGAATACCCTAACCACTCATCTGTCATTTGCCCATACTTATCTTTGCCTACAGTTTCATTATGTATACTTACTTTTTCATCCAGTTCTTTTATTTCATTAAGAATATCCTTTGTAACAATCATACCTGTATAATCTTTTTCAGTTAGACTTGATTTTTCATGAAATTCCACCACCCAGTAATTATTTGGGGGTTGCTCTTTATATGATGTATTTTGATTTAATATATTTTCTGTGCTGAAGCTCTTTTCTCTTTCTATTTGCAACTCATAGATTTTTTCAGCTTCTTCATAAGATACTTCTCTTTCATCCTGAATTAAAAGTATTTCTTCTTCCCTTTGTATATCCGGATCAATGGCGGTAGCATTTTCTTTATCCTTTATATCCTGTTCTTCTTCCGGCTTTAAATATTCTGCCTTTATATTTCCTTCTTTTAATTTTTGCTGTTTTTGTATATCGGACACAACATCCTTATTTTCGTATCTACCATTCTTTATTAGGTTTTTAACCCTTACTGCAACCTGACCCCAGTTAAGCATAAACTCCGGAGAGTTTCCCTTTTTAAGACCTATTCCCTTAGCATCATGCCATTCACTGCTTTCCATATTTCCTGATAAAGCATGAGTTCTTCCACCGATGCCGTACTCATTTTTTAAAAATTCCGCTTGTTCTGAAAGTGTATGAGTTTCATTAAAAAAATCGGCAATCCGCTTTTTACCTCCTGAAATACTGCTTCCCCGTCTTAAATTTTCATCTATCTCATCTTCTGTGATAAATTCTTTTATCTTCGGTAATTCCATAAGACCGGAACCAAATTCCTTCCTTGGTATCTCCAAATCATTTAACCTTTGTAAAATCTCTTCCGGCTTATGAAAATGAAATCTTAATATCCCCTTATTTTCTATATAGTCCTGTAAAAATATGCTGTATTCTTCTCTAAGCTTATTTCTAAATTCAGGACTTCTAAGCTTTTCTGAAAGTTCTTCGGTTTCGTCAGGAAATCCTTGTTTTTCTGTTCGATCAAGAACCTGTAGGTATTCTTTTTTTAAATCATCTGCAAAATCTCTTTTTAAGTACCACAGCTTTTCGGCAAGTTCTTTTCTTTCATAAGAAAAAGCTTCCGCCACCTCTACATTGGTTGCATATTCACCGCTTGCAATAAGTTCCCCTATACGCTTCGCTGCATTACTCCATGATAAAATCTGCATCGGATTTGTTTTTGATGAAATATCATTGGATAAGTAAACTCCTTCTTTATCATACCATGCACAAACCTTGTTTCCATCCACTTCATAACCGTTTCCACCTCTAAAGCTGCTTTGAAGGAAATCAGCTAATTCTTCTATACTTTTTCCTTTAGAATACTCAGCCAAAACCTTTAATCTTAGTTTTTCTTCATTTCCTCCATAAATTAAAACCGTATCTATTTCTTTTTGCTGTAGGGGCAAGTTAAATCTTACCTGACCGCTTTCATTCCCGGCAAAAGAAAAAGAAGTCTTATCGACTTCCCTTTCACTATCTCTGCTGTTTGATTGTATTTTTCTATCTATGCCCAGACTATCTGTTCCAGTACCATCCTTGTAAGTGTCATATCGAGATTTTTCTTCAGTCCCGTATATTTCAGAAAATCTTCCGACTTCAGTTCGTTTGTCAGCCCCCAAGCCTCCATCATTTTCGGCTCCTCCTTCTCCAAAAATTCCTGTGCCTGCTCCTCTATATTTAGAAGATGCTCCATCAATGTCCCCCTGTAATACATGCTCTGATACTGATTCTCTCTGTTTTCTTTCAGGAATTTGAGCCTCTCCCTGCCAAATCTGTTCAGCCTGCTCTGATCTATTATCTTTGGCATCTTGATATTCGGTATCAAAACTTCCTCTCCGTCTTCCATCTTCTCCAAACTGTAGGTTCCCCCCTGTTTCTCGAACAGATTCTCTTTGATTACCGGGATGTAGATTTCTTCCTCCAAAATGTATTCCCTGTTCGCCAGTATTACTGTTTCTCTCATCAGCCAAGCCTCCTTTATTTTCTTCTATTTCATCATTTCTTGTTTCGGTATTTTCACTGCTTTCATTTACATTATAACGCTCCTTATCGGTCTTTGTCCGCTCTTTTATCTCTATTTCTTTAAGTTTTTCTCTCTCAACTATCCTCCCTATTTCTCTTCCGATAGCTATAAGCATTTCTTTAGAAATTAAAGATATTTCTCCAAGGATGCTGTCAATATCCTGTCCATGCTTAATACCTGACACTGTTTTCAGTTTGCTCTCGTCAATAGGAATACCTATATCCATTCTTTGTGCAAGTGAAACCTTTATGGATTCTGTGATGAATTGCATCAGTTCTACTTTGGTATGGCTTTTAAGTGTATCATCCGTCAGCATATCAAAGATGGTATATATTCTTTTCCTAACATATAAATCTATAAGAGCGTTTATCTTTTCTTCCTGTGAAAAAAGCAGCCTGCTGTTTCTTTCTTTAAAGTTGTCAATCAGTGAATCTATAGCTAAAGTATGTTTCTCAGGTTCATATTTCCACAGTTTTACTTCATTGATCTTATTTCCTATACTGACTGTTTGACTAACATCAAATACATACTTTACCTTTGGTAGTCTCATGCTTAAATCAAGAATCGGTATTCCCTTTTCTCCTCTTTTTACACTTCTTCCAAGCTTTTTCCAAAAATCATACTCCGCACAGGCAGTTGCTCTCTTGTAGGTACTGTAAATACTTAACTGGTGCATATATGAGTATTTATAGTTATTTCCCATTGTCTTTAGAAAATCTTTGTAGGCACTTACATCACTTCTGATTTCCTCTAACGAATGAGATAAAATATCACTGATTTTTTCAGTTGAATATCTTGGCATCTTTCCCTCCTTCTTCTTATTTTCAGTCTCTTCTTGCTTTGCATTTTTTGTAATATCAGCTTTTTCTTTATTCCAATCATAAAACTTGCTTATGCCGTTCATTGCCCTGTCTGCAATATAGTGTATATAGTCCGTACTTCCTCGCCTTTTATACCACTTGTTTCTTTTAAGCCCGCTATTTTCCATAAGGCTGATTGACGCTTCCACATCTGCGGTGTAGTAAACCAAGTTTTTCTATCATTTGACTTGGCAGGTTTTCCATTTGGCATAATAGGCATTTTTGTATTTTTTCCGTCTCTTAAAATGATTTTATAAAGGCACCATCTTTTCTCACGCTTTAATTCATCCGGAATATTTTTATATTTGATAAGGTCGGCTTCTTTCATTATATTTCCATTCCCTTATCCTTTTTTACCGTTTTTTCTGCCTTCCCCTTTTCCTCAAGTCTAATCTTTTGCTGATTTTCTTTAAGTGTTTTTAATACGGAAGGTTTTCTTTTTATATTTTTACTACTCCTGTCATTATTCTTTATAGGCTTGTTCTCTGATCTTTCACTGTTATCTCTTGCAGATGCTTTTTCACTTTCCTTAATATCTTTATTTTCATTATCCGTCTGCTTAATCTCTTCCTTATTCCCCTTATTTAATTTTTCCTCATCCTTTTGTATCTCTTTAGATAAGGTATCAAGTTTTTCAAGGCAGTTATTAAGCTTCTTTTGTTGCTCTTTAATGAAGTTTTGCATTGAGTTTACAAGTCCCTTTACAATTCCAATTTTTACTTGCACAAACTTTTCCTGTGCCTTTGTAAGGTTATAGGTAAGCTGATGTTTCATACTGTCATAAAGATTTTTAATACTTCCTACCGCCTTTTCCTGAAGCTTAATAAGGGAGTTTCCTACCGTCTTAATATCCTTAACTATAAGTGAGCTAAGGCTTATGTTATCCATTTCATTAAGCCTTTTAATCTCCGCCTTGAGACCTGTTATTTCATCTTTAAGTGCCTTTAACTCTTCAATATTTACATCAAAGTCTTTGTTTTTTAGCTCTCCTTTAAGCTCCCCGGCAATTTTAAGCTGTGTATCCGTATTATCTTCTAAGAAGTCTGCTGTTTTTGTATATTCTGCTTTTATCTCATTTATAACTTCCTTTGTTTGTTCTTCCTGTATTTGAATGTTTTTATTATCGTTCATTTCGTCCTCCTTAAATTCTGTTCTTTATTGTTTTTATACTATTTTTTATAAGATCCATTGTAGTTGCGTAATTCCTGTATAACCTACTTCCCATATAAACCATGCAAATGCAATGGCATTGCTTTTATATTTTTCAAACTCGGCATTTTTAGCACAGTTAAGTCTTTTGGAAAATATATATACCTTTTTTATAGGATATTTTTTAAACAACTCATATCTTTTTTGTCCCTCCAAAAATGCTAAGCGAAAAAGCATTGCAATCTTTACTTTTGGGACAGATATTTCAAGGGCGTGTTTTAGAAATTTATCCGCACAAAAATAAGGCGGATTGGTTACAATGTCTAAGGTATTTTCCTTAACTGTAAAAAAATCCACCTCTCTTTTACTTCCATATCCTCTGTAACAAATATCTTCCGCTTTTACCCTGTATCCATACTCTTCCAGTACTTTTCCGATATGCCCCTGACCGCAGGCAGGCTCATATATTGTTTCTCTGAAATTTTCTCTTATTAAAAGCTCCTTTGTTGCTCTTTTATCTGTGGCATAAAAATCTAAGACCTCTCTGTCTTTATCAAGTTTCATCAATGTATCAAACATAGATTATCTTCCCTGATACTTGGCAACGGTTTCTTTTATCTCGGTTTCAATACACGATAAAAATGCTTCATTTGATGCTTTACCCAGTGCTATGTCAGACAGTTTAATTTCCCACTTAGCTGTTGTTTTAGCCGATTTAAAGTTATCCTCCACTATCTCTATAAGAGCTTTTCCTTTTTTCGTTGCAATAAGATTTTTCTTATCTCTTTCTATAAAATCCTTGGAAATCAGATTTTCTATAATACCTGCTCTTGTTGCGGGTGTTCCAAGTCCCCTTCGCTCAACCTCAGCCCCTTTTTCCAAGGCATCATTACCTGCCGTTTCCATGGCTTTAAGTAAAGTATCCTCTGTAAAATGCTTGGGGGGTGTCGTATATTTTTCTTTTATCTCTTTATCCTTGATTTTAAGTACATCTCCCACATTTAAATCAGGTAATATAACATCTTCATTTTTCTTTGAACCGTACTGCTTAAGATATTTTGTAAAACCTTCATCTGTAATGACCTTACCGCTTGCCTTAAATTTAAATACATCACCCTGACTTTCATATACCGCAACAATCTTTGTTATGTTTTCAATCAGGGGATAGCCTGTACTTGCATGGAGTTTATTTAAGATAAGGTTATATATTTTTCTTTCACTTTCAGGAATTGTGGACATATCTTCCTCTAAAGAGCTTACTGTAGGTATGATTGCATGGTGATCCGTTACCTTAGCTGAGTTAAAAATAACTTTAATTCTCTCCGTATCAAAGTCATTTTTGCCAAGTATGTTATTTATCGTATTTATAATCATATCTTCCGAAAGATATCGGCTGTCCGTCCTGGGATATGTAATCATTTTCTTTTCATAAAGGCTTTGTGCATAGTCAAGTGTCTGTTTTGCACTGTATCCGAAGTACTTGTTACATTCTCTTTGAAGTGTTGTTAGATCAAAAGGCAAGTCAGGCTTTGTAAGCTTCTCCTTTTTCTCCACATTTTTTACTACGATTGTATTTCCTACCACATTTACTAAATCTTCTACGATTTCAAGACTGTCTATTCTGTCTGTTGAAAGAGTAAAACCGGTAAAATAAAGCTCGCCTATATAATATTTTTCTTTCTTAAAAGCCGTTATTTCATCATCTCTTTTTACAATCATGGCAAGCGTGGGTGTTTGTACTCTTCCAACAGAATAATTTTGATTATAAATAAGGGAATACAACCTGCTCATGTTCATACCGACAAGCCAATCCGCCTTACTTCTGGCAAGAGCTGATTGGTATAGAGCTTCATACTCTTTTCCCTCTTTTAGCTGCCTAAAGCCTTCTTTAATTGCCACATCCTCCATTGATGAGATCCAAAGTCTTTTGATATTCTTTTTACAACCTGACTGCTCATACACAAGCCTAAAGATTAACTCTCCCTCACGCCCTGCATCACAGGCGTTAATAACCGTTTCAATCTCTTTAGAGTTCATCAGCTTTTTAAGAGTGTTAAACTGACCCCTAGTTGCCTTTACCACTTCGTACTTATACTGTTTAGGGATAATCGGTAAATCCTCCAATCTCCACTTACCGTACTTTTCATCATAAGCTGAAGGACTTGCCATCTGTATCAAATGCCCCACACACCAACTTACAATATACCCACCTCCTTCATAATATCCGTTTTGCCTGCCGGTTGCACCGATAACCTTTGCAATACTCATTGCAACACTCGGCTTTTCACATATCACTAAATTCATTTATAAATCCTCCTTTTTTGCATAAAAAAAGGCAACCGGAAGTTATCTGATTGCCTTTTGGTTTTTGGTATTTAATTTTTATATTACCGCTTTATTTTAAAAATTTTCTTCCTATCCCCCTTTCTTTTATAATTTTTTATTTCTTCAACCCTTTTGTACAAAGTTTCTTTAGTTGTTTCATGTTCACTACTAAGGTTACTAAGCTTCACAAACTGGGAGTTATTGATAAAAATTACCTAAAGTATCTTGAAACTTAAACTTTGCTTTAGTAAATAGTTTATATTCAGGTGAATTACAAATTTTAGCATCATTTTTTTTAAACGGACTACCAAAATTATATTTATAGGTTACTACTTTAGCCTCGTTTGGCTTAATCATTATAAATTCATCTTTACCGTCAAGAAACTCTTGAATATCTTTCATTATAGTATTATTTTCATTATACTTTCGTCCATAACTACTCAAAATTATAGGTACATTACCCACATTTTCAATTGTTACGAACAAGTATATTTCTCCTTCAGAGTAAGACTCTCTAAACTGTTGAGCAATATGTAGTTTTCTTATTATCTTTTTATCTCTATTCGCAAGATATAATGATAAAATTACCGCAGTTAAAGTACCTATTGCTGTCAATGCATTCCATATTGGAGCTTCCCAAATATAACTATACATAATATTTTACCTCACAAATTTTAATTTATTAAATTATTACACCATTCAATCATTCTGTTATTAAAATTATCTCCAAAATAATACTTTCCATTGTATATTACTGTAATCCAATTATCAGAAAGTACTCTAATTACACTATTATCTACACAAACGATTCTTTTATATACTAGGTCTTTAATTACCTCACTAAAAACTTCTCCATTTTTTACACATTCTTCAATTAAAAATTTATTATCCAATGTAATTGAATATCCTTTTTCAATCATTTTTAATAGAACATTTGACATTAATGTGATTTCTAATGGTTTCCACATTTCTTCATTTGAATACTCAAGTTTTCCTTCGATAAATGTATATTCCCATCCTTCTTTTCTACCTTTCGCTTTCATCAGTGGATTGATAAAGATTTCAGTATTATCAAATATCTCTTCTGGTAAATCAGGAAACAAATAATAAAGTCTAGTCCATATAAGGTATAATAGAAGAAGAATAGGTGCTCTATTAGCAGAACCTAATACACCCCATTCCCCTTTCTCCTGATTTTTAATGGAAATTGCAAATGGAATACCATTTGTTTTTAATATAGAGTTTTGATCTGCTACTATCAATGAAGGAATAGATGAAACACTATATCCTTTTACTTTGGTATTACTCGACATATAATCTATAAAAGCTCTTCTCAAACTTTGTTCTGTTGAGAAGCCCCCATAGCCAAAAGCAATTCTTATTGGCATATATGATTCAACCAATAATGCATGATACAAATATTGTTCTTCTTCTGCCATTTTATCAAGTTCTTGTTTATTGGGTAATTTTCTCCCTGTAACATTTTCATATGCTTGCTCGAATATATCTATTTCCATGTCATGATCTGGTTTTATAATATTTTTTACACTTAGTAAATTTTTATACGACAAATCCATTTCTTTTCCAAATAAATCTTTTTTTACTTCTATTACAGCTATTACTTGGCTTATATCATATTTATACCCATTCCTTTCGCTTTGCTCAAGGCACAAAACGTTATGAAAATGTTTCCTTGAGCCTATTTTTTATTTATAATTCTTCTTGTAGGGAACTCGGTATACTACAAATCACGGGGGGATGAGTGGGCTGTCCGGCTTGCCGGATGACCGCATATTTATATGTGTAGTTCGCCTTTTCAAGCACAAATAAGTGTGTCATAGAACACGTAATCTTATCTTTGTATAAACAATCTCGTTTATGGCTTAGGCGTTCAGTCAATGCCGTCTTTCCCTATAATCTCTAATGAATCTTCTGATTCTGAAAGGAGTCCCTATGGCTTTAAAAATCGTCTACAAAATCTGTTGTGGTATTGATGTCCACAAGACTTTTGTAGTTGCCTGTATCGCTTCTACGAACGATAAAGGTGTTACTTCTTATGAGAGTCACCGGTTTTCTACCTACACGAGCGGTCTGAAAACTTTGTTACAATGGCTACTCAACCGGAATTGCAAGGATGTCTGTATGGAATCAACCGGTAAATACTGGATTCCTGTTTATAACATCTTAGAAAATGACTGTTCGATTGTCCTTGCTCATCCCAAATATGTTAAGGCTATCCGTGGAAAGAAAACTGACAAGAAAGATGCCAAATGGATTGCTGACCTGTTTAAGCATGATCTTGTTGTCGGTAGCTTTATGCCGCCCGCTGACATCCGCCAACTCCGTGACCTTATGCGTTACCGTTTCAAACTGACCTGCTTTCAATCAAGCGAAAAGAATCGTTTGCAGAACTGTCTCACGGTTTCCAATATCCAGTTGGGAAACGTTGTTTCGGACACCTTCGGCAAATCTGCTCAGGCGATACTGGATAAACTTTTGGAAAATCCCGCAGATACCTCTCTTGACCTTGAACCCCTTATTTACAAAAGTTTGAAAAAGAAACTTCCTGAACTCCGTGACGCTATTGACGGTTATATCACACCGGAACAGGTTGTCAAACTTAAGGTGATCAAAGCTCATTATGAAAGCCTGGAATCCCGGAAAGCAGAGCTTGAAGAACTCATTCTTGCGATCGCCGCTCCCTATCAGCAGGAACTTGCCATTCTCCAAACCGCTCCCGGTATCCGTAGCGACTTTACTGCCATCGGAATCATTTCCGAAATCGGTACCAACATGGAGGCTTTTCCTTCGGCGAAACACTTATGCTCATGGGCCGGTCTTACTCCGACCAACAATGAAAGTGCAGGGAAGAAAAAATCTGTCCGGGTTTCCAAGGCCGGATGCTATATCAAACCTTTACTGGTCCAGTGTGCAAATGCTGTTGTTACCAGTAAAAAGCATCCGGAAATTCGCAACCGCTATCTCCGTCTCAAAAAGCGTCGCGGTCACAAGAAAGCAATCATTGCCATTGCAAGAATGCTTCTGACTGCATTATATCATATGCTGAAGAACGGTGAAAACTATAATGCGGAACTTTATCGAAAATCCGATTTGCCTCCTGCTGACTGGGAAATCACTGTAGAACAGGCAATTATCATCGCAAGAAATCAAGGTTATAAAATCAAGTCAGCAACTGCATAGTCTTAACTGTTAATATTCAATTTTTAAAGTAGCCACCGAAAGATGGCTTGTTTATGATGCGATTAAGGGAATGGATATCCTATACTTTTCATTTTCAATCTTATATGCCTTAATATAGGGTATTTCTATTCCATCACCTACTACAATCATGCAATCAATTTGTTTACTTAATTCATTTTCTCTATTACAGATAAATCCAGAACATACCTTTAAATTTAAATCTTTAAAAATAGCCTTATTTAACATTTCTTTTGTCAAGCCTTCATACATATCACCTATTGTGGGGCCATGTTTAATATGTGAAAATTTACTAATCTCGTTAATTCCTTGAATCCTTATTGACTCTAGTAACTCTTTAATTGTATTTATCATCTTCTCAACTCTCCAAATTCAATTTTTTAAAGCTTTGGTTTATTATTCAAAATATAAATACGGATGTGCTTCAATCTTTTCATGCCAGTCATCATCTTTGTTTACTATAGTCCGTATCTTTTTACAAGTATCTTTATCTCTTTTATATTCATAACTTACTGAAATTAAAACCTGGCTGTCTTTCCTTCCCCAAACAAGTATCCCGTCTTCTACATCGCTGACATTCTTACCACACCTTCCCAAGTAGCATTTCCATTCTCTAAATGGCAGTATTTCATTTACAATTATTATCAGTTTTTCTATAGTATCAGGCAAATAAAATGTAGCCGGATTAGGGCAATTTACATCATCAGCAGGGCATACGCTCCTTCTGCCTAAGTATACCTTTACTTGTTTATTTTCCATATAATTATCTCCACTATTTTTATTTTAGAAATATATTTAATGGTAAATTCTCCTTTTTTCCGATTTTATCCTGCATACTTCAATTTTTTATCCGTAAATATCATACTATATATAAACAAAAAAGGCACTATATTCTTTATCCTTTTTTACTCATCATCTTCATCCTCATAAGCATCTATTGCCATATCATCCACTTCTTCCTGTTCCTCTTCCTCCTTTGTTTCTTCCGGTTCTTCTACATTGTCCTCACTTTCATAATTATCCTCAAGCTCGTTGTAATCCTCATCATCCTCACTTTCTTCCTGCTTTTTCTTGTAAATCTTAAAATAATACCCTGCTCCGGCAACTGCCGTAACAAGCAATCCTAAAAATATATAAAGTCCTCCTCCTTTACTTTCTTCCTTCTTTTTAGGCTCCTCTTTTACCGGTTCCTCTTTTGTTGCTTCTGTTTGGGGTGGCAGCTCTTCTATCTTTTTTACCTCCTCTTTAGTTTTTTCTTTTTCTTCAACCATATTCAGTAAATCATCTTCACTAACCTCTGTAAGCAACATTACATTCTGCCCTTCTTCATCATAATTAATAATTAGATGAAATGTCTTTCCGGACTTTGTTTTAAATGTAATGAACTGTCTGGCATCGGCAAAGTATTTACCATTTTCATCCCCCGTACTTTCTCCATAATGAATGGGATAGTCCTGATTGGCATTATTTACATTTTCTATAAGTTCCGCCTTTGCACTGCCTTCTGCTGTGGGAATGCCTTTATTTATACCATCACTTTGACTGCCTACCTGATTATCACTTGGAGGCTCTTTTGCCTCCAGTTTATTCGGAAAGCGTACTTCTCTTTCCCCATTATCTTTTTCTAAGGCTGTTTCCTTAATTGCCTCAGTTTCTATTTCACTTTCATTAACCTGTGCAAAAACATATGTAGGGTAAATATTCCCTATAATAAACATCACAAGTAAGTAAATAACTCCTACCAAGCTTTTTATCTTGTTCTTTTTTGATTTAGTTTCCCTCATTCTTATCCTCCATGATTTTTTCTATGTTTTCCTCTACTTCTTTAGGCACTTCCGGCTCTTTTATTTTCTTTTCACTTTGCCTTTCATTTTTGTAATTTCTCATCATTTCTAAAAACTCATCAAGTGAAATATCAATGCTCCTATATTCTTTTAGAACCTCAACCTGCTCCATTTCCTCCTGCTCTTCTTTAAGTATTTCCTGCCTCAGCCTAAGTTCTTCTATTTTTTCTTCAATCGCTTTTTGATTTTCGATATTCTTTTGATACTTTTTATTCAACTTCTTCCTCCTGTTATTTAACTCTACCGAAACCATAGAAATGTTCTATCCAGTAAGGTGTATTGATACTTACAAAGCGAATAGGATTGCCTGCATGTATCATCATTCCGTCTCCTGCATAGATACCTACATGAGATATCGGACTATTGCTGCTATAAGTGTTTTTAAAGAAGATAATATCTCCCGCCTTTGCTTCCCTTGGAGATATAGGATTACAATAAGTTTTATAAATCCCCCAAGCAGTGGTTCTTGGCATATTTTTAACTCCTGAATGTGTGAAACTCCAGCATACAAAGGACGAACAATCAAAGTTATTCGGTCCGTTTGCTCCAAATACATATTTTTTACCTATATGTTTCTCCGCTTCACTAAACAATGCCTTAACCGTTACATCATCAAAGGCAATTCCCGGATTTGAAAAGTCGGGATTGTTTATAATCTCTGATAAGTTCCCGTTACCACTTCCAAAAACAAGCTCCATATTACCTTTACTTGAAAGCAGTGCTTCATAGTGGGCTAAATTGTTGGGATAAGAATTAAATACTTCTCTTATGATATCGTCCATCTCTCTTTTTTCTAAGTTTACAATAAGTTTTTTATATTCATAAGCTTCTTCATGGCTTTCTGTCTGCTCATTCCCCGCTTCATCAATATAGCTTGATGTAACGGTTTTATATCTGATTTCAATTTCTTCATCATAGGTCAATGTATACATTTGATTAAACAGCTGTTGTATTTCCCCGGCTATTTCAGATACTTCTTTTACCACACCATATCGAGATGTTATATAAGATAGCAACTCATGGACATTATGACCGATTTTTTCTTTTCCGTTTATTATATATTCATCATATCCCGGATTGGTTTCTTCTACGCTTTCCATTTCCTCTTGCAGTCCCTGTTCTAAAGAAGAAAATTCCTGATTGATATTCCTTAAGGTCTCTTCTGAGGAAAGATAAGTTGTAGAAACGGTATCACTGATTGTTCCTGTTCCTATATTCATCACCATGCTTCCTGCCTGAAAGAGCATAAAAAATGTTCCTACCACCAAAAGTATTAGGAACATTATCTTTTTACTTCTTTCTTTTATAAATTCTGCAAACCTTTTACTTCCCTTTGCTAAGGATTTTTTAAGCCCGTTCTTTATCCTTTCTTTGTATTTCTTTTGAAGTTGCTTTTTATACTGCCTCCTTTTAAAAAACTGTCTTAACCTTGAAGTGTTTTGATAATCACTACTTTTCTTAAAATCTTCCATGTTTTTCTTAAAAAACAGCTTTTTTTCCTGTTTTTCAATATCTTTTTCAAGCCTTACTACCCTTTTTTGTCTTTTTAATACCCTACCTTTCCCATGATTGTGGGCTTTTCTTGCAAGACTTTCTATGCCGTCTGTTGTCTTATGAGCGGCACTGACACCGGCATTGTCCTCTTGTCCACTTTCAAGATACCTTTTTACCGCTCCTACCACAACTATTGCACTCTTAGAAGATATGCTTTCTTTACCTTTATTTTTAAGCTGCTTTTCAAAGCTTTGCTTTTTATGCTGAAGCTTTAAAATCTTCTTTTCCTGCTTTCTAAATTTATCATTGGCTTTTTTTGAATATTCTTTAGGCTTAGACTTTGAATTATCCGGTATTTTCCCTTTATTGTCATTTTTTTCTTTTATGCCATTCTTTGTGTTTAGAGGATTTTTCTTATTCTTAGTTCTTGTAAATTCTTCATCTTCAAAGTTACTTTTAAAATACTTCTTTGGGTGGTCTTTTAAGCTTAAATATTCTTTATCATGGTTTTCTTGCAAAATTTTCTTATATCTTTTCCTATTTGCTCTTACTTTATTTTTAGACTTATCCGTTGTTATGGTGGCGGCATTTTCTTTATGCCTTTGTTCCTTGGCTGATACCTTTTGTAAAGCTTTATCATCCCTAAAGCCATTATCATACTGATTAGAAGCTATATTTTTATCCGTATCTTTAGATAAATCTTCATAGGTTTCTTTTTCTTTATGATGAAATCTGCCTATCTGCCTTTGCCTGACCTTTTTATTCTTTTTTGGCTCAAGAAAAGATTTATTTTGACTTATATTTCCCTTACCCGGTATCTCATAAGAATCACCATCTTTATTTAAATCCTTATATTTATCCTCTATATCCGTATGATTTATAAATGTTTTCTTAGATGAAGATTTCTTTACTTCAGTTGGCATATTATATTTAATCGAAACATCCTGATTTTTAACATATTCTTTTTTATAACCTGTTTGATTTTCAGATGGAAAAGGCTGTATCTCTTGATTTAAAGGCTTTTCTCTACTGTTTTTATACCTTATATTCTTTTTCTCTCTCAAGTTTTTTCACCTCACTTTCTGTCTTTCTTGCAAACCCCATATATTCTGCATTTATCTTGGATTCTGCATACTGCTTCTCACTTTTTATCTTTTCCCGTTTCACTTAATTTTGTTGTAATCAATGAATACAGTTTTGTATTTTTAGGGAACCGATCTATAAAGGGGACAATGGTATTTCCATAGAATATTAAACCTTCTCCCTCATTACTGTTAGTTACATACGAAAGCTGGTGCTTTGAAATATTAAGCTTCTTAGCCAGTGTATCTCTATCCGTTCCCGCCTGATTAAGCATCAGAATAAAGTCTGTATTATCAAAGATATTTTCAATCTCCGGACTTGCAAGAAGATCTTTGATATTTTGTGTTAATCCTGTCGGCATACCTCCCCATTTTCTGAATCTTTTCCAAATCTCTATAGAATAGTTGGCTGTTTGCGGCTCTTTTAAAAGAAGGTGAAATTCATCAACGAAATATCTTGTTGCTTTTTTACTTGCCCTATTTATTGTTACTCTGTTCCAAACCTGATCTTGTATTATTAACATCCCTATTTTTTTAAGCTGTTTTCCAAGTTCTTTAATGTCATAGCAAACCACCCTGTTGTTTGTATCTACATTCGTTCTGTGATTAAATACATTAAGGCTTCCCTTTACATAGATCTCCATCTCTACCGCAAGTTTCTTTCCTATTTTCTCCTCCTGTTTTCTAAGAAGATTATATAAATCTTCCAGTATAGGCATATTTTCAGGTATAGGGTTTTCAAAATAGGCTTTATAAAGAATTGGCAAGCACCTGTCAATAACTGAGATTTCTTCAGCACTAAGTTTTTTCTCTCCAACTACAAGCTCAAAAAGGGACAGTATAAAATCAGATTTTAATGACAACGGATTATCTTCATCCGCATAGTCGGTGTTGATATCAAGGGGATTTATATAGTCTTTTGAAATCGGTGATATTTTAATAACCTGACCTTTTAAGGCATTAACAAGCGGAGAATATTCAGCCTCAGGATCTGCAATAATAATATCATCATCCGTAATCAAGAAGGCATTGGTGATCTCTCTCTTTGCTGCAAAAGACTTTCCGCTACCCGGCGTTCCAAGTATCAGCCCGTTCGGATTTTTAAGTTTCTTTCTGTCAGCCATGATAATATTTCGACTTAAAGCATTTAAACCGTAATACAAACTTTCACCCTTAATAAATAGTTCCTCCGTTGTGAACGGAATAAATATAGCCACCGAACTTGTGGTAAGTCCTCTTTCTATTTCCACCTCATTTATTCCAAGCGGAAGGCTTGCAACAAGCCCCTGTTCCTGCCTGTAGTTTAAGTTTTTAAGGTTGCAGTTGTGCCTGTTTGCAATGGATTTTAATGTAAATACGGTATTCTCAAGCTTAGTCCTACTTTTACCTGTACTCATAATAAGGATCGTTACTAAAAACATCTTTTCATCATGATTTTGAAGCTCAGAAAGTAAGTTCTTTGCCTCCGCACCATAAGTTACAAGATCACTTGGCAGTATGTCTATATCATATCCTGCTCTGATTGCTTTTTTATTTTCCTCAAGTTTCATCTTATCAAGGTCGGTTATTTTTCTTTTTATATTTTTAATCGCTTCCATCCTGTCAACAGCTTTAATATGAAAGGTAACGATCATATTTTCTTCCACCTCTAAAAATTCTGAAAGCATTTCATCCTTTATATCCGATGCTAAAATCTGTAGAAAGTTTACCTCTGCAAATACTTCTTCCATCTTAAAATATGTAGGCTTTGAAAAATTAAAGGAAGTCGGTACAATATATTCCTTTGTTGTAAGCCCGCTGTATTTTAAATCTTCAAAGTTAAAAATAAACCTCTCATCAGGATTTAATATATCGTGAATGACTTTTAAGCGTTCTTCTCCGTCTAAAACATAGCCCTTTACACCCATCTGCCTAAAGTTATTTAATATATCCGACTCTATTCTCTCTAACCTGCTTTTTGCCTGTTTTAAATCCTCGGCTTTTATGGTAAAGGTTAAATACATATTTTTTGACAGTCCATTATTTCCCTTGCTGCTTTGATTTAATAGCATTTGTCTGTATTCATTTCTTATTTCATTAAAATCATCCTCGGTTTCTTTGATATTAATAAGCTCTTTCCTTTCTTCATTCTCACCTATACTGTTAATATAGTTAAACTCCACTTCCACACTTGAATCAAAGAAATTAAGAAAAGAAGAAAAGTCGGCAAATATCCCCTCCTGATCCTCTTCTTCCATAAGCCTATAATTAATATCAAAAAAGCGAATGGTTTTATTGTATTTATCCTTTTCAACCTGACATATCCCGTCCTTTAACATTCTTTTATAGGGAATTGTATCCTGTATCGTTTCCTTTTTCTTAGCCTTAATAGGAAAAGGAAACCATCCCTTTTTTATGAATGATTTCCCATCTTTTTTATTGCTTGTATTCTTCCTGCTTAACTTTTTTAACTCGGATAATTCCTTACTGTTTTTCCTAAGCTCCATTTCATCCCTTTGTATTCTTTGCTCTTGTTTTTTCTTCTTCTCCTTATTCAATTCTTCTCCTCCCATTACTGCTTAATCTCATCTTGCTTATAGGTATAGGCGTTATGCCTTTTATTTCATCTTTTTCCTTATCCGTATTATAAATACTCTTTGATTTATAAACCCTTATCTTTTGGGCTTTATGAAACCTTACTATATATGCCAAATGCTTTTCAAATGGCAGGTTATCTTTTTCATAAAGCGTTGCAAACAAAATCGGAAGTACTACTATGCTCATCAGTATCATTGAAACATCCGTACTTAAAAAGTTTTTACATAACAGATAAACAGGAAAACCTAATAGTCCTGCTATACTAAAGCCAATCAACTGTCTTTTAGTAAGGTTAAGGGCTACCTTTGTTTTTACTTTGCTAAGATCCTTCGGTACTTTTACATATGCCATAAACTTTTCTCCTTTGGTTCTTCACTATTTGAAAGTGCTTCTATATGTTCCCAAAGTGATATGATTTCCTCTTTTACCTTCTGCAATTCTTCTGCAAGTTCAAAATCAGCTTTATATAAGATGTTTTTATCATCCTTTATTTTTACAAAATCAAAATCTTTATCTAAAGGTACTGATGTATCCTGCTTTTTTCTGCTTATGATCTTACCAAGTAAAACCCCTATAAAAAGCATTACTCCTGCTCCTGATATTATTCTCATTTTTTTATTTAATATTTTCATTGCTACCTCCCGGTACTTATATTTTTACTTAAACCCACTGTTTTGATCTCATTGTTTGACATTTTACTTTTGCTCATTTTGAACAAAAGTCATCTAATGACTGTTAAGAATAGCCTTTGCGATACTTCCCGACTTCATCATCATTACCCCAAGTATCAGTCCGTATGCCAGCACCTTTAAAATACTTACATGAATATCCGTAAAGTTTACTGTTTTTACCAGTACCGCATAGATTCCGAAAAAGATTAAAATAAACAGTCCTTGAAGTCCAAGTGCAAACAAGCTTTTTATATAATTTGTTCCTATACTGCTCCATTCCTTATTTCCCATTGTTGCAAAAGGGATAGCGGCTACGGAACAGTAAATATAAATTTCAATCATTCTTCCGTATAAGATTACTGTAATTAAAACAGAAAGTATTGTTAAAGAGATTTTAACAAGTCCTGTCTCAAGTGAAATTCCGATGAGTGTTCCAAGTTCCTTCGTTTTTAGGGCATCCACCATAGCATCAAAATCTCCCGGTGCAATATTCGCACTGCTTCCCACAACCCCGGCTGCCTTTCCTACCATTTCCTGTGCAACATCAAAGACCGCCATGGAAAACTCAAAGGCATGGGATACAAGCCATACAGCTACCCACATCTTGATGATGTATTTGAAAAACTCAAAGGTATCCGTATCATGCATGGAGTTTTTTTGCATTACCACTTGAATTAATTCAATACAACAGATTGCTGTAAGGATTATTACTGCTATGGGTAAAACGACATTCTCATTGATTGATTTTATGAAGGCAAATACCTCCGAGTTCCATGAACTCGGAGTTTTGCCAACCTCCCCGGCAACTGTTCCCACTTTCTCATTAATATCTAAAAGCATTGCCGAGAGATTATCCTTAATTACATCAATCATGATATTCTTGAAAAACTCATCTATTTTTCCAAATAAATCCAACATCTTAATTAAGTACAGTGGCAAGTAGCGGAATCAGTTTTAGCCCTATTAAAACTATTCCTCCCCCTGCCATAAGCTGCTTTATTCCCTGTGATTTCGCTCCGGGGTTGTCATTTCCATAACCTTCAAGCAGGTTTATGACTCCCCATGCTCCAAGTCCTGCCCCTATTGCTGTTACCAAAATCTTTAATACATCTACCGCCTGTGTAAAAAATGCCATTATTCTTCCTCCTCGTTTACTGTCTTATCTGCCTTGTTAAGATGTTTTACAATAAAGTTTCTATAACTTTTATCTTCCTTTTTAACCTCTTTAAAATAGCCGAAAACATGAATAAAATCCCCTTTTTCAAAGTCCTTCGTAAGCTCGGCTTTTTCACCGTAAACATTACAATTTATGTATTCCTTCTTTTTTTTTCCTACCTTTCCCATCTTTCTAAAGAGGGTAAAATTAGCAGCTTTAACTTCGCCGTCCTTACCCTTAATAACTTTTATCTCTACTTCATTAATCAGATTTCCGTTGATGTTAAGCATTTCTTTTTGCATATAATTTCTCCGTTTCCTATTTGATTTAATCAAAAAAAGACCACAACTTCTTTTTAATTTGTCATAGTCTTATCTATATTTTTTATATTTAATTTTATCGTTTTCATTCCGATTTCTGCTCATTTTTATCTAAAGTCAGCATCTCTTCTTTTATTCCTGACATAATATACTCAACACAAGGTAGGGCAATTGCATTTCCAATTGCCTTATATCTTGCACTGTCAATTATAACCTTCCCATCCGCCCCATACTTTGTATAATTGTCAGGTAACCCCATCAATCTTTCACATTCCACCGGTGTCAAATATCTGATACAGCCTTCTTCTTCTTTTCCCTCTACCCAACAAGCAAACATTATAGGGTTTGATGCTAATAAAGTTGGAAAAGGTTCATTTGATTTTCCGAAACTGCTCCTAAAGGCGGTTTCATTTTTTCTTTTTGCTCCTTCCCGCATTTGTCTGTCTTGAAAGGGTCTGATGTTTGGTATCTGCCTCCCTGCCTTATCAAGATCTCTTCGATTGGACTTGGTATCCTTATCTTTGACATTTCCGATCGTTTCAGAATATTTGAGCAAGTCTTTGGGCTTATATAATATTTTGTGGGAACGAAATCCTCCAAAATCGAATACAATAAATATTCTCTTTCTTCTTTGAAGGAGCTTAGGCTCTCCGAAATATTGGGCGTCCAATACTCTCCAACAAAGCTCAAATTCTCTCCCTCGCACCATTCCCGCATTTGCCCATTTAAGTTTAGGCATTGGAACTTGGGTGCTACTGAAAGATTCGAGGATGGCTCTAAAATCCATCCTATCTCCTGATACAAAAGCTCCGCAGACATTTTCCCAAACAACGAAAGTTGGATACTTACCATTTGTTACATACCTCATTTCCTTTACAAATCTTATTGCTTGATGAAAAAGAGAAGATTTTTCTCCGGTAAGTCCTGTCAGATCTCCGGCTGTTGAAAAATTCTGACAAGGAGAACCGAAGGTTATTATATCCACCGGTTTTATATCCCTTGCCTTTAATTTTGTTATATCCCCCAGTTGTTCAACCTTAGGAAAATGTCTTTTTGATATGGATATGGCGTTTTTATCAATTTCACTTGACCATATCGTATTTATTCCCACATTTCTTGCCGCTAAGGGAAATACCCCTATTCCATCAAACAAACTTCCAAGTGTTATTTCTACTACTTACACCACCTCTTTTCTATTCTCACAAAGTCTTTTATAAACTCCATATTTTTATGTCTTTCACTTCTGCTCATTTTGAACTAAAGTCGGAGGGCTTCTTACCTTTGCTTTCACTTAACCATTTCTCCTTTTCTTCAACAAAAAAAGACTAAGATTTGATTTATCTTAATCCTTTACTTTGGCTGCTATATGCTTTATGAAATTCATTCTTAGCTTTTATATATTTAAGCTTTTGATTTAATATGTTTATTCTGTATTTTATCTGACCTAACCTATTACCTGCTTTTTTAATTCTCATTTCTATCTTTTCCCATTCATCCATTTACTAATCCTTTCAAAAATTCGGTTTGATATTAACTTCTGCTCATTTTGAACTAAAGTTATTCCGAGTTTACCTATCAACCTCCACTACTTTTACCCTCATTTCTTCTTTTAAGTTGACCTTATCTCTTCTTCTTAAATATTTTTCTATATCAAAGGCATTTTTCTTGTTGTAGTCTGAAAGCAGCTTATAATTTTTATGCTTTGTAATATCGAACTTATCTGAATAAAAAGGTCTTGCTCCCCTTATCTCCAGTATGCACTTCCCACCGTCCATCACTTTAAGTTCATCCCTGCTCATCAGTTCCTTTCCAAGCTTTTGATAGTTCAGTCCGAAAGATTTTTGATTTGACCTTGTTTCCGATGTGTTATACAGGTCTATGGTTTCTTTTCCTAAATTCTCGGATAACTCCTTTATGGTTGTTCCTTCCTTTCCACCCAAAAATAATTCACTATCACAATTGCCTGAAATCGTATCGGCATTGTCTTTATATATAGCTTTAAGTTGTGATTTTGCTTGAAGGATTATACTTGCAGATATTTCTCTTGAACGAATGGTTGCAATTAACTTTTCAAACTTTGGAATCTGACCGATGTTACTGAACTCATCCAATAAACACCTTACATGAACGGGAAGTCTGCCGCCATAGACATCATCCGCCTTATCACAAAGTAGATTAAATAGCTGAGTATACATCATTGCCACCACAAAGTTAAATGTGTCATCTGTATCTGAAATAATAATAAATAGAGCTGTTTTCTTATCCCCTATGGTATCAAGCCCCATCTCATCATACTCCATGAGGTTTTTAAGTTCTTCAATATCAAATTGAGCAAGCCTTGCACCACAGCTTATAAGAATCGATTTGGCAGTTTTTCCGGCTGCAAGCTTGTATTTACGATATTGCTTTACCGCAAAGTGATTCGGCTTTTCTTTTTCCAATGCATCAAATATATAGTCAACTGCATTTTTAAAGTTTTCATCTTCTTCTCTTACTTCACTGGCATCAATAAAAGCAAGCAGTGTTTCGAAGTTTTGCTCTTCCTCCGGTGCTTCATAGTAAAGATATCCAATCAGTGCGGTGTAATAAAGTCGTTCTGCTTTACACCAAAAATCTTCAGTAGATTTTTCTCCTTCTCCCTTTGTGTTTGCCATAATCGTCTGTACAAGTTTTAGAATATCTTTTTCACTTCTTAGATATGCAAAGGGATTGTAGTGCATGGATTTTTTGAAATTTATGGTATTTAGCACTTTAATATCATATCCGTTTTTCTCAAGCATCTTTCCACACTCTACAAGAACAGTACCCTTAGGATCTGTTACAACATAGGATGAGTGCATTTGCATAAGGTTGGGTTTTAGAAAAAATCTGGTCTTTCCGCTTCCTGAGCCTCCCACCACAAGTATATTTTTATTCCTTGCATATTTAGGATTTTTAGGTCTACCATTCATGGTAAGTCTTTCCGTATCAGTTAAAAGAATGTTATTTTCAAACTTCTCATCTACATACGGCTCTATATCTTTTGAGTTCCCCCATCTTGCTGATCCATACTCTTTACCTTGCCTAAACTTCTTGGCATTTTTTCCTTTGGTATAGACAATTACTTTGATTAGGGCTGCTACTATTATTCCCACCATTATATCTATTAAATGAATACTTGGAATAAAACTTATTTTGCCAATTTCTAAAATCGCCTTAAAAATCTTATCCAAAATGTCTCCGCCTATATAACTTCTGACATGTGCTGATAGGATGTTTCCCGGATAAAATAAAAAGAGATAAGGTAAGTTTTGAATTACAAACTTTTTCTTATCTCTTATATGAAATATATTTTTTATATCTTTTAGTATCTCTTTTACAATCTTCGTATTGATCCCTCCTTCTACAAACTCTGCTCATTAAGTTTCTCCTTGATTTTATCTTTCTTTGGTGCGTTTTTCACCTTTTCTTTAAATTGATTTAGTTTACCCATTACCGATTCTCTTTTCTTATTTTTTCCGGCAAATTTTTCTACTGCTTCTTTAAACGCCTGCTCCATGACCTTTTCATCCTTTGCCTGAAAGAAGATGATATTATTTCCTGTTGTAAGATCTTTTTTTATACTGAATTTTACTCCGTTTTTATTTAGCTCTCTTTTTAAGCCCTTAAAATCAAGGTCATTTAGTTCTAAGGTTTCAACCTTCCCTTTCTTCACCAAATCTTTTACGGTTGTCGGTTTCTTTTCTTCTATAAATTCCTTTAGACTTTTACCTTTCTTGGCTGCCATATTTAACATTTTCTTCATAAGGTCTATTACCATTTTGGCTGTTCTTATGTTTCCTCTTTCTACCATGGCAATAACCTGTCTGCTTACTTCTTCATTGATCAATAGTTTACCTCCTCTATCCGTTTATTAAAAGTGTATTTGCTTTTCTTACTTTCTCCTTCATCTTTACAATTCTTTTATTCTCTCCTGAAAAAACAATCGGTACTGCCATCTCAAGTATCCTTGAATAAACCCTTTGTTCTTTTAGATTACTTGGAGCTGTAAGTTTAGTTGCACTAAGATTGGTTGTTAAAATGATTGGTTTATTTGCTCTATACCTGCTGTCAATAACATTAAATATATGCTCTGTAGCAAATGGCGTATCTCTTTCCATTCCAAAATCATCAATTATCAGCAGTCTATATTCATTTAAGTTTGCAATGTACTTATTTTTATTAATTTCAAGGTTCATCATATCATTCAAGATAACGGCAAAGTTGGTCATCTTCACTGAAATTTCCCTTTCAATGAGAGCATTGGCTATTGCTGATGCCAAAAAGGTTTTCCCGGTTCCTACCGGTCCCGTAAACAGTAGTCCAATATTTTCTTTTTCCATTTCTTCAAATTTTTCTACATAATTTTGCCCTGTTCTTTTATGCTCCAAGCTGCCGTCATCCTTTCTAAATGTCTGCTCTGATAAAAGCCTGTCATCAAAGGCTTCTTCTCTTAGCTCAGAAATTCTGCTCATCCTTTCAAAATCTTTCCACCTATCACTTTCCTTATTCAATTTCTCCTCCCTACAGGTATGGTTTTCAACCATTTTTCTTGAAACTTCCGGTACAATACTTATCTGCTGTTTCGGTGTATTATATAAACCACAATAAATGAGTTCGTCTTTATCACCTATATAATCTCCGATTTCTTCGTTTAAGAGATCTTGCTTCATTCTCTCGGATACTCCGATAAAAACATTTCCTGCTTTTTCCATGACTTTCTCCGTTTCTTAAAATATTTTCATCTTCAATAATTTTATTTTTTTACTGTTTATTATCTCTACTGTCTTTATACTTTTAAGTTGTATTTAAAAACTCCTGCCATATTTGCCGGTCTTTACTGTAATCCGTTGTACACGATTCTATAACCGTTTCCGATATTGTCATTCCTAAAATATTGGCGTGTGCATTGTAAAGCAGAGAAATAAGATAGGCTCTTAAGTTTTTTATATTTTGTCTGTTTTTCCCTAAAACTGATAGGACATACTTTATATGCTCTTTTTTTAGCGATAAAAGCCGTTCCCTTACTGTTTTATAGTTCACACTGTTTTGATTTACTTTTATATCCTTCTTATTTTGAATTGCCTCTATCATCAGATTTATGATAAGGTCAATCCTTTCTTTTTCTTCCTCCTCTATCAAGACCGGATATTCTATTTTTTGTTTAATTACTTTCCTTATCAACTCCACCTCCATATCTTTATCCTGATTATAAAGACTTCCTCTTACCAAGTTCTCTTTTGAGGGGGATATGGGGGAGGTATTATTATAATCAGTATCATTATATTCAGTATTATTAATATTAGTCTTATTACATTGTGATTTTAACAATTCTTGTTTTGTGAATTTCACATTTCCTGAATTGTGATTTTCATAATTCTTGAGTTGTGAATTTAATAATTCCTGATTTATGATTTCTTCTTCACCTGTAAAATCTTCATCTTTTTCAATACCTTCTTCATCAGATAATTGAATAATAAAGTTCTTCACATAGAGTATATTGGGTCTGCCAAGTCCCAGTCTTTTCTTTTCAACAAGTCCTATGCCCTTTTTATCATCCAATTCCTGTAGTATTTTCGTTGCCTTTTGGGTGGCACAACACATGGTTTGGGCAATCTCCTCAATAGTGAATATAATATATACTTTATTTTCTTCATCAATCCAGCCATTTTTCATGGATAAACTCATTCGATCAAGTAAAATTCCATACAGCACTTTAGCATCACTGCTCAGAATCCTAAATACTTCATCAGTAAATAACAATTTCGGAATACGAAAAAATGAGAAAGCTTCAGCTTCTTTTCCGTAATAGTAGTTAAATTTTACACCCATGCTCTCTACCTCCTTATATGTTTTAAGCATTAAAATAAGTGTAGCTGTTTAAGCTGGTTGTTCCTCGGCAACTACACTTGTATGATATTAAAAAGAGATAGCCACTTTTTGCTATCTCCAAATGAATGTTTTTATTTATTTTTTTTCTTTGTTAGCCTCTGTCTTGTTTATAGGTTCTTTCACTACATCTTCAATAAGTCTTGACAAATCCATAGCATTTTTCGATGTAATAACAGGTTTTCCCGTTTCTTTCTCAATTTCCTTTCTTGCATTTCCTGCTACACTACCACCTTTTTTTGCCACCTTCTTATTTTCTTCCAAGCCTTTGGGATTAGTCGCTTTCGTAAGCTCTGTTGTTGTCGCTTCTGCAAGCATATTTAAAACGATTTCAAGAGTTGTCATATTGTCTCTTAAGTTTTCTTTTTTAAGTCCTTTAAGATTTTTATATCTTCTTGTTGTCATCCCCGACCAAGCCTTAGTAATCTCATCTGTAAGGATTGCATACTCTATTCCCTTTTGAATTCCTGCATCATCCCATGCATCTGTAAGTTCTTTTCTGACTTGAATAGCTTGCAGTCTTTGATTTATCCATTCCCTTTTATACCCTTTCTTTAAGTAGGTCTCCAAGGCTCTGTCTATTGTAAGTTCCGGATCAATGATTTCATCAATTCGCTCTTTTCCAACTTCTGCAAGCCATAACTTGAACGGTTCTGCTTTAGGTGATGGAATTGACTGGATAATACGGAAAATACCTTGCATATCCGCTACATCCGTTAAACGCATCTTGCCGTCTGCCGCTTTCATTTTCAACTGCTTACAAATTGTAAGCAGTTCGTTTCCCTCTTCTTTCAGTCTCTTTTTTAACACCGCCCAATAAGTGCTTGAGCCTCTTGCACTTTCTTGCTCTGTAAGCACTCCTACGACATCCACCACACTAAAATACCATTCTTCTTTTTCCTCATCCCAAACGGAGCGTATTTGTTTATTTTCATATAGCTTTATTTCATCCATTGACTTAACCCTTTATATTTATAATTTATTTCCTGTCAATATATTATGTCCTTATTATACTCCTATGTATGATTTTATAAAACCTGTTTATTTTCTCTAAAATACATTGCTAAAGCCCTTTCTACAATTTTCTCCACCTCTTCCTTACTTTCATTCCTAAAGAACTTTTTGTAAGCACTTTGAGATAACTTGATATTCTGATATTCCTTAGGCTTTAAGTTTTCCATATTCAGTAAATATGTATTGACCATCTCCTTATTAAGAGCTTCCTTTCTATCCATCAGATGAAGTGCTTTAGCATCACTTGGCTTTAAACACAACCCCCATTCTTTACACTCCTTATATAAATAATCTTGCAGCTCTGTAAGAAGATAGGATATGTCAACTGCCATCATAAGTCCGATTTCATCATTATCTACGGCTTGTTTCCAACTATCCGTTAAATAATTTAATCTTAAATATCTTGCAATTGATGCCCCGGATAAATTGTATTCCTTACCTATGTTTTTTCTGCTGTCCAACTTATCTTCAGCTCTTTTATTCTTTTTCACAACAATACCGTCGTTAAGCCTGTTCAGTTCTTTTTGCAGGTCATTTCTCTTTCCTTGACTTGTTATTTTTTCATATCTAAGTTTCAACACAACAGCTTTTTCTGTTGGCAACAGGTCAGAAAAGGAACGCTGCATCAGGTTGGTTTCAATTACATAGGTATAGGCTTGCTCCTGAGTCAGATTTTCTTTTATAATACAAGGAACTGTTTTTAGATTGGCAAGTTTTGCTGCATTTACCCTGTTATGCCCTGAAAGTATTTCATAGGCTCCGGCTTCTTTTTTCATAACAATAATCGGATTTAGTATTCCATTTTCTTTGATACTTTCAACCATATCATCTAATCGCTTTCCTGTATAAAGACTAAACGGATGGTCATGATAATTTTCAAGCAGGTTGATTTCTATATTCTGTATATCTTTCTGCTCTGCGATATCTATGTCATTAAGTAAAAAATCTACTGCATCCGTTATTTCCCTTTTTATAAATTTCTTACTCATAGCAAATCTCCTTTGCAAGGTTATCATACGCCACATCTACACTGCTGTCTTTTGCATACTTCTTTATACTTTGACTGCTGTATATGGCTTCACCAACCTTAACTGTTTTAGGAATTTTAGTTTGAAATACCTTTATTTTTCCTTGAAACATTTCTTCTACCTGCTCTGTAAGCGTTTTATACAGATTGGTTCTGTTATCACACATAGTCAGCAGGATACCCTTTACTTTAAGCCCGGAATTAACTCTCTTTTTTATTTTTTGAACTGTTTTTAGAAGTTCATTTATTCCAAGAACTGCAAACATTTGAATATCTGCTGTTACAAGAACACTGTCTGAAGCACAAAGAGCATTTATAGTTAAAATATTAAGTGCCGGTGAAGTATCTATAAGGATATAGTCATAATGCTCTCTTACCTGTTCAATAATTTCTGATAATATTCTTTCACTCCCTGTTTCCGTCCTCATTTGTGTTTCTGTAGCTGACAGGTAAATGCTTGATGGTATAAGATCTATTTCATCATAAGATATGACATAATCCTTTATGTAATAATTTTCTTCTTCCTCCAGTTCAGCCATTAATAAATGACCTATGGTTTTTATATTTTCCTGATTTTCTACATCAAAGCACCTTGTAAGATTGGCTTGTGGATCAAGGTCTATGACTAATACTTTTTTGCCGAGTTCTTTTAGAGAGTAAGCAAGATTTAATGTTGTAGTTGTCTTGCCGACTCCACCTTTCCGATTGGCAACGGTGATAATTTCTGCCATAAGTACCTCCTTCAATTAATCGTATTTAACTTTTATGGAATAAAAATAGAGATACAGTGTTGAAAGCTCCTATTTATCAAGCTTTTTTCTCTGTATCCCTATTATATCTCAAGCCCAATCTGGTTTTATTCTAATGGCGTACTTGAAGAAATAACAGTCGATATTGTCCACTTTACATTCCAATCTGGTTTTATTCTAATCATAAGTACGCCCAATATCAAAATAGCCTTTATCTCTTTACATTCCAATCTGGTTTTATTCTAATTAACATTCATAGCAACCTCCTAAAAGTCCGTTATAACTTTACATTCCAATCTGGTTTTATTCTAATCCACCCTCTACCGTTTGTTGTGCTATCCCAGTTTTCTTTACATTCCAATCTGGTTTTATTCTAATGGATCTAAATCAGATAGAAGCAAAACGAAGTATAAACTTTATATTCCAATCTGGTTTTATTCTAATTCGTGACTGATGTCAACAAAGATGCATTCTTCAATGTCTTTACATTCCAATCTGGTTTTATTCTAATCTAGACGCACTAAAAAAGGCTTGGAGGTCGTTTTACTTTACATTCCAATCTGGTTTTATTCTAATCCTTCCAGGGCATAGCAAAGGCAATGGCGGAACAGCTTTACATTCCAATCTGGTTTTATTCTAATTGGTCTCTCAAGATGACAGAAACTCCTCTTTTATTGCTTTACATTCCAATCTGGTTTTATTCTAATTCATTTGCAAGGGCTTTTGTTTTGCCACATTAGGCACTTTACATTCCAATCTGGTTTTATTCTAATTGTTTCTTTTGACCCGGAGGAAATAGATTGATGATAAAGTCTTTACATTCCAATCTGGTTTTATTCTAATTCAATCACAAGAGCAGCAGAAGTAACATCTGTGCAAACTTTACATTCCAATCTGGTTTTATTCTAATTATAAGTCTTTTTAGTAAACTTACAGGCTTTTGTGCTCTTTACATTCCAATCTGGTTTTATTCTAATCCGCAGTAGACATAGGAAGGGTTCAAAGGATAAATCGCTTTACATTCCAATCTGGTTTTATTCTAATGAACTTGCGGAACTTATCGCCTAGCAGCAGTCCAACTTTACATTCCAATCTGGTTTTATTCTAATGTGAGTTTGAAAGCGAAGATAGTTGGGTGGATTTAGCCTTTACATTCCAATCTGGTTTTATTCTAATTTAAATATAAATTTAATAATGAAATACAAACTCACACTTTACATTCCAATCTGGTTTTATTCTAATATTTTTGCGTGGGTAAAAGCTCATGCTGTAACAAACTTTACATTCCAATCTGGTTTTATTCTAATTTAATTATATACAGACTTTAGTAAAAACCTTATTTCTTTACATTCCAATCTGGTTTTATTCTAATTTGACAACGAGCAACCTCATTGGTTGGGTGCAAGCTTTACATTCCAATCTGGTTTTATTCTAATGTGTGAATACTATCTGTATCACAATATAAGAATTCGTTCTTTACATTCCAATCTGGTTTTATTCTAATGGATGTCGGAGCTGTTACGGGTGCAGTCGGTGCAGCCTTTACATTCCAATCTGGTTTTATTCTAATTTATGTCGGATACAATACAACGATTCAAAATCACGACTTTACATTCCAATCTGGTTTTATTCTAATAGCATATCTCCAAAACCGCATATAGTCTTTAGCTGCTTTACATTCCAATCTGGTTTTATTCTAATAATATTTACATAGGCTGCCCTGTAAGTGGGTTAATCCTCTTTACATTCCAATCTGGTTTTATTCTAATGATTATGTAAACCGTATACAGTAAAAGAGAAATCCTCCTTTACATTCCAATCTGGTTTTATTCTAATCCTGCCATCATAATACCACATATTTACAGACTTTTAAAGGTGCTTTTTGTCGACCTTTGTTTTTAAACTTATTTTACTGCAATATTTTCTGCAAGTTATTCTTATTATCTATAATTAGTCCTCTATTACAATGCTTTTGTCTATCCCCCTATATTTCAGGTTTATCATAGGTCGACAATTATCTTAATACAGTCAATGTTCATATTATTCTCAAGTCATATAACCTTATACAAAGAGAAAGATTTAGTTTTAATTTACCCAACGCCGTATTTATAAAAATCAAATCACCAATAAAAAAGAATTTTGACTTTTAGTAAAAACTAAGTCACAAAAGTGTTTTCCTGCTGCAATCCCATGGCATTTTTATCAAACCTTTTTTTATTAAACCTTTAAATATCATTGCAAAATAATAGCTTTTATCAAGTTCTTTATCTATAGACTTATGATATTAAAAAGAGATAGCTTTTTTCTTTGCTACCTCAAAGTAAATATTTTTATTTATTTTTATCCTTATTGTCCTCTTTCTTACTTTTGGGCTCTTTTACCACATCCTCAATAAGCTTTGATAGATCTACAGCATTTTTCGGAGTAACAACCGGCTTACCTGTCCTTTGCTCTATAGCTTTTCTTGCATTTCCAGCGATACTGCCACCTTCTTTCACAACCTTCTTATTTTCTTCCAAGCCTTTGAGATTAGTAGCTTTCGTAAGCTCTGTTGTTGTCGCTTCTGCAAGCATATTTAGAACAATTTCAAGAGTTGTCATATTGTCTCTT
>ERZ772921.99-NODE-99-length-52976-cov-5.150696_pt1 | contig 52976 bp, 48 predicted proteins | sample MGYA00512117_ERZ772921 | MGnify/ENA primary metagenome ERZ772921 (study PRJEB29015, sample SAMEA2737944) | human oral metagenome | biome: human oral; feature: human-associated habitat; material: dental | place: China | collected 2150 ...
TATTCTTGCGTTACGAACTTGTTAAAACCTATAAGAAAATCGTATCCCCTCGATTCTTCTAAAATAATATTTTTAACCATTAACCACTTTACCAATAAATTATTAATTTGTAATTGTTAATTGTTAAAAATGAGATTATTAACTTTTAGTGTAGCTTTATTAAGTTCTACTTCATTACTTTTTGCACAACCAGAAAAAGAGTTGGAAAAAGCAAATGAAATGTATAAGAACTTTTCGTACGTTGATGCGATTAAAATTTATGAAAGGATAGCCCAGAAAGGCTTCGTAAATCAGGAAATGCTTCAAAGTTTGGGCAATGCCTATTATTACAATGCCGAGTACAAGAAGGCGCTTCCTTGGTACGAACAACTTTTTCAAGAAGGTAAATACAAGGTAAAACCTGAGTATTATTATCGTTATGCACAAACACTTAAGTCTGTTGGCGACTATACCCAAGCCGATAAAATGATGGCTAAGTTTGTTGAACTTACTAATGCTAACGATACTCGTGCAGCTCTTTTCGAAGAAAACAAAGATTATCAAACGGTTATTAAGAACAACTCAGGTAGATTTCAGCTCAATAATGCTTCTGTCAATACCGAAAATTCTGAATATGGTACCGCTTTTTATGGTGATAAGATAGTTTTTGCGGGGGCTACCGATGCCAGAAAAGCTAAACGTGGTGTATCTCAATGGACAGGCGAGAGTTTCTATGACCTTTACGAGGCAGAACATTTCGACCAGAAGTTAGGTAGCAGAAAACCATTCTCTTCTTCTATCAATACACAGTTCAATGAGTCTACCCCCGTTTTCACCAAAGACGGCAATACAATGTATTTTACACGTAATAACTACGTAAATAGAAAGCTTGGTAGCGATATCGAGAATACTATTTTGCTTAAAATACTACGTGCCACTAAAGATAAAAATGGCAATTGGGGCGACATTGTTGAGGTTCCTTTCAATAGCGACCAGTACAATGTAGCACACCCTGCCCTTAGTCCAGATGAAAAGTATTTGTACTTTGCTTCTGATATGCCGGGTTCATTTGGTAATTCTGATATCTTCCGAGTAGAAATTTTGGGTGATAATCAATATGGTACACCAGAAAACTTAGGAAATATCATTAACACAGCAGGACGCGAGTCTTTCCCTTATATCTCTAAAGATAATGTACTTTATTATTCTTCTGATGGTATACCTGGTCTTGGAGGGTTAGATATTTTCGCTGTGAAGTTTAATGACGATGGCTCTACTTCTAAGCCAGTAAATATTGGTATGCCTGGTAACAGTGCAGATGATGACTTCTGCTTTGTGTTCAATAGCGATAGCAAAATAGGTTTCTTAACCTCAAATCGCCCTGGAGGGAAAGGTAAAGACGATATTTACAGCTTCCACGAAGATAAACCTCTATTGTTCTCTTGCCAGAAAAATATCAAAGGGATAGTAAAAGATGCTAAAACTAAAGCTGTCATTGCCGATGCAAAAGTAATTTTATCTGATAAAGTGATGAAAGAAGTAAGTACAGACCAGTCAAAAACTGATGGTACTTTCACTTTTGAAAAAGTAAATTGCAATGATTCTCACTACTACTTACGTGGTGAAAAAGAAAAATACGAAACAGCAGAGGTGAATGTTACTGTAGGAAAAGATGAGGTAGTATACGAGATATTGCTCAACCCAAGACAAGTCGCTATCAAAAAAGGTATGGACTTAGCTAAAGTATTTGAAATCAAAGAAATTAAGTTTGATTATAACAAAGCCAATATCCGTCCAGATGCTGAGGTAGAGCTTACTAAAATCGTAGAGGTAATGCGCGAGTATCCAAAAATGAAGATAGATATTCGTTCTCATACCGATAGCCGTGGTGCTGACTCATATAACCTTAAACTTTCTGACCGCCGTGCTAAAGCTACCCTCGAATGGATAGTTAAACAAGGTATTGATAGAAAACGTTTGAAAGCTAAAGGATATGGTGAAACACGTCTCGTAAACGGATGCTCTAACGGAGTGCCTTGTACTGAAGAAGAACATCAAGAAAACCGTCGCAGCGAATTTATCGTTGTTGCGATGTAATCATCTCTCATAATAGCTTTGTCAAAGAGGTAATACTTATGGTTATCTCTTTGGCAAAGTCTTTAATATACTATTCATTTCCTAAATTCTTAATTTTTTCTTATTTATATTTTATGAAAAAACTTTTTTTAGTAACTTTCTTATTAATATTACAATTCTCTTTTGCTCAAGATGAAAAAGACGCTTTGCAAAAAGCAGCTAAATATTATAAGAACTTAGATTATGTTGCGGCTATCAATGCTTATGAAAGTATAGCCCGCAAAGGAGTTGAACCTCAAGAACTCTTAGAAAACCTTGGTAATGCTTACTATTATAATGCTGATTATCAGCAAGCCCATAAATGGTATGATAAACTTTTCAAAGCTAAGGATCCTAAAACTAATAAGCCTTTAAATATCAAGCCAGAATATTATTACCGCTATGCCCAAACTCTCAAAAGCAAAGGCGATTACGATGCTTCTGACAAAGTAATGGATCAGTTTGTAGCACTTACAGGTAAAAACGATGTGCGTGCTGTACTATTTCTCAAAAACAGAGATTATCAGGCTGAAGTAAAACGTAATTCAGGTAGAATGGAGCTCAATTTGCTCAAACTCAATACCAAAAAATCAGAGTATGGTACCGCTTTCTATGGCGATAATATTGTATATGCTACTAACAAAACAGGTTTTCTAAAACGCCGTTCAGAATGGACAGGCGATAACTTTTATACGCTCTATGAAGCTAATACTGATAGCCTACAAGCCTCAAAAAAAGCAAAATTAAACGGTATTAATACTAAGTTTAATGAATCGACAGCTGCCTTTACTAAAGATGGTAATACGATGTACTTTACACGTAATAACTTTATTAATAACGAGGTAAAAACTAACGGCGACCAAACCGTATTGCTTAAGATTTTTAAGGCTACTAAAGATAAAAGTGGCAAATGGGGAAATGTGCAAGAGATGCCTTTCAATAGCAATATTCACAGCGTAGCGCACCCAGCCCTTAGTCCTGATGGCAAATACATCTATTACACTTCTGATATGAAAGGTACTATTGGTGCTTCTGATATCTACCGCTCTAAAATATTAAAAGATGGCTATGGCAAACCCGAGAACTTAGGCGAGCGTATCAACACACCTGGTCGTGAGTCTTTTCCTTTTATATCTGATGATAATATACTTTATTTCTCCTCTGATGGTTTTCCTGGCTTAGGAGGCTTAGACATTTTTGCTGTCAAATTAGATGCAGAGGGCAATCCTATTACTAAGCCTATTAATATAGGTCGCCCTGGTAATAGTGCAGATGATGATTTTTGTTATGTTATCAACAGTCATACACACATAGGTTATCTTACCTCTAATCGTCCAGAAGGTAAGGGCAGCGATGATATCTATAGCTTCTATGAGCATACCCCTCTTCGTTTTACCTGTCAATACAGCCTTAAGGGGGTAGTTAAAGATGCTGCTACATCAGCTATTATCCCTAATGCTAAGGTAGCTCTTTGGAGCACCAACAATACTCTTTTAGAGGAAACTACAGCCGATGCTGAGGGGGCATTTGCGTTCAATTACACAGCTGATTGTGGCGACTTGCAACTATTGATTAAATCAGAGAAAGAAAAATACAATAGCAATCAGCAGCTTTTAGCGCTTAATAGCGATAAAGATGTAACAGCTGAAGTATTATTAACGCCTATTCCTGTAGTAGTTGAAGCTAAAAAGCCTACTGAAATAGCGGTAGGCAATGATTTAGCCAAAATATTGAATATCGAAAACATCTACTTCGATTATAATAAAGCTAACATCCGCAAAGATGCAGCTGAGCAGTTAGCTAAAATCGTAAAAGTGATGCAAGAGCACCCTACAATGAAAGTAGATGTACGCTTGCATACTGATAGTAGGGGTTCTGATAAGTACAACCTAGCCCTTTCACAACGCCGTGCTAAGTCTACTATCAAGTGGATTACCTCTCACGGTATTAAGAAAAACCGTATTACTGGTAAAGGTTATGGCGAAACCCAGTTAGTAAACGAATGTAGCAATGGGGTACCTTGTACCGAAGAGCAACATCAAGCTAACCGTCGTAGTGAGTTCATCATTATTAGTTATTAGTTATATTTTTAAAATTGTTATACAAAAAAACAGTCTGAGTGTTATCACTCAGACTGTTTTTTTGTATATTTATCTCTTTTATTTTCTACTCATAGCCTCTTTTATATGGGCTACTTCAGCGCCTATATCGCCAGCACCTACAGCTAATAGTAGAGAGGGCTGCATAGTCTCTAGTAAAGGGATTAGCTCTTTCTTGCTTACTAATGTCTTTTGTGGGGTAGTGATTTTACTTAGCAAAACTTCAGAGGTAATGCCTTCAATAGGCAATTCTCTGGCAGGATAAATATCCAATAGGATAACCTCATCAAACTGCGATAAGCTTTTAGCAAAATCATCCATAAAGTCACGCGTACGGCTGAAGAGGTGAGGCTGAAAGATAATAGTTTTAGGGGTATCAGGATACATTTCACTAACTGCCTCATAAAGCGCATTAATTTCTGAAGGGTGATGAGCGTAATCGTCTATAAATACCCTATTTTTCTCCTTTATGATATACGAAAAACGTCTTTTTACCCCTTTGAAAGTTGCCAAATGAGGAAGTAAGGCTTCTGGAGCAAATCCTGCCTTTACTGCCATCGAAACAGCTGCTAAAGCATTTAATAGGTTGTGTCTTCCGGGTTTTAAGAAAGTGTAATCTTTGTAGATACCTCCTTTGTATTTAAAATCAAAATGATAAACGCCATCTACTATACGAATATGCTGAAAAGAATAGTCAGAATCATCTTCTAATCCAAAAGTTTCGCCTGCTATAGCCAGTCCATTGCGCACTATTAGGCTACCTCCTTCTTTTATTTTGCCTGCAAATTGGTGAAATCCTTCTATCAGGTGTTCCTTATCACCATAAATGTCAAGGTGGTCAGCATCCATAGAAGTGATACACGCTATATTAGGCGATAGGCGCAAGAAAGAACGGTCAAATTCATCAGCTTCAGCTACAGTGTATTCATTACCGTGTAGTACTAAGTTGCTATTAAAGTTTTCCGCTATACCTCCTAAGAAAGCACTTACCGAGGCGCCACTTTCTACTAATATATGGGCGAGAATGCTCGAGGTAGTTGTCTTGCCGTGCGTGCCCGCTACCGCTAAACAGAAACTGTTTTGCGTGATAAAGCCTAACACTTCCGAGCGTTTTACTACCTCATAGCCATTTTGCTGAAAGTACAGCAGTTCTGAATGGTCTTTAGGTATTGCAGGGGTATAAACTACTAAAGTAGTAGCTTTGTCTTTAAATGAGGCTGGAATAGCGGCAACATCATCAGTAAAGTGTACTGCTATTCCTTCTTTTTCAAGCATTTCTGTAATTTCAGTAGGCGTACGGTCGTAACCGCATACAGCTTTGCTATTAGCATTAAAATAACGGGCAAGAGCTGACATACCTATGCCGCCTATACCTATGAAATAAACGTTTTGTATGGGTGCTAAATTCATAACTTTTTGGTTTCTACTAATTTTCCGTCTTTGTAATATGATACTGTTGTTTCTTTTATACTGCGGTCTTCGCAGGTCTTTTGGGTGATAACGCCTTTGTCATATAGCTCACGGCAGTTACCTTTTTCTGTTATATACCACTTTTCAGTCAGCTTGCCTTCAGGGTCGTACTTAGTGGTAGCTTTACTATCGATAATCTCTATTTTTAGCTTACCGTTTTGGTAGTACTCCTTAGTGATGTTTTTGATGCTATTTACCTCCTTACTCGGGTTGCCGTTTTTGTGATAAGTAGTCACTATTTGGTCTGCACCCTCTTTCAGATTGGTGTATATCTCTATCTTTTGTGCGATATTCCCTGCGTGGTCATACACCAAGCCTTCTATCATATTTCCTTTAAAAATATTTTTCTTACGCAATCGCCCTTCTGAGTTGAATAGATGTATTTCTGATAACTTTCCGCTGTCAAAAATATAAGTAGAGGCTATGTTGCGTTTCTTGTTGAGGAACTTCCCTTCGCCTATCAGTATTCCACCATTACCTATTTCAAATTCAAATCGTTGTTCGTTATTATCAATGATATAACTGCCTTTTGCTAAACTTACTTTTCGTGTGATGTAGGCTTGGCGTATCATATCGCTGTTGATAGCGCCAGCATTACCCTTTTTCATTAATCGTTGTAGTTGTTCATACACTTCATAATTAGTGTATTCCTTAATCTCTACAATACCTTTCTTGAAAGCATCACTTTTTGTATCGATAAAAACCGAAGGTTTTAGCGTAGTTTGTCCTATCGCTGCAACTCCCCACCATATAAGGGCTATAAAAATTAATTTTTTAGTCATTCTATTCAGATTTTAATCGTTGAGTATGAGGTTTACTATATCTTTAGTAGCGTTGGGCTGTGCCAAGGCTTTTATATGTGCCGATAAGGCTTCTTGCTGTGTTTCATCGGCTATTAGCTTGCCAAAAGTGTTTGCAAACTGCTCATTTAGTTCACTTTCACGCAATAGTATAGCTGCTTGTTTGTCGGCTATTGCACGTGCGTTCTTGGTCTGATGGTCTTCGGCTACGTTAGGCGAGGGGATAAAAATCACAGGCTTGCCCACTACGCATAACTCACTCACTGAACTGGCTCCTGCGCGCGAGATAATCACATCAGCCGCTGCGTACGCCAATTCCATTCGGTCTATAAATGCCAATACGCGTACTTGTTCACTATTGTATTTTTTGTATTCTTCGTAATATAACTTTCCACATTGCCATAACACTTGCACCCCTAATTGCTCAAAAAGAGGCAATTGCTGCTCTATAAGCTGATTGATACGGCGAGCACCTAAGCTACCTCCTAGCACCAATAAAGTTTTTCGCTGACTATCTAAATGAAAATAAGAGAGTCCTTCAGAGCGATACTGCGTTATGTTTAGCAAGCCATCGCGTATAGGGTTTCCTGTTTTTACTATTTTCTCCTTCGGGAAAAATTGTTCCATAGCATCGTAAGCTACACATATCTTGTGAGCGTTTTTGGCAAGCATTTTATTAGTAATGCCAGCATACGAATTTTGCTCTTGTATAAAAGTAGGAATACCCATCTGTCCCGCTACTTTCACTACAGCACCACTAGCAAAACCTCCGGTGCCTATTACCGCATCGGGCTTAAAACGTTTGATGATGCTCCTTGATTTTAGCAAGCTGCTGATAAATTTTAAAGGGAAAAGTAGGTTCTGCCAGCTGAGCTTGCGCTGCAAACCCGAAATCCACAAGCCCTCAATGGGGTAACCTGCTTGAGGCACTTTCTGCATTTCCATACGGTCTTTTGCCCCTACGAAAAGGATTTTAGCATCGGGTAGCCGTCTTTTTAGCTCGTCAGCAATGGCTATGGCAGGGAATATATGCCCTCCTGTTCCTCCTCCTGATATGATAAATCTTTTCATTATTTTTTAGCTATTTTGTTGTTTATCAACTTCTAATGCCTGATTTCCATATTTCAGCTCTATCACCGTAATCTCAGGCCATACCCCTAATCTACCAGGGAAAGCGTGGTATCCAAAACCTCTATTTACATTCAAATATCGTGCCCCTTCTTTATACATACCTCCCCAATATTTGTAGATATATTGCGAAGGACTCCAGCGCCACTGTGGTATCTCTATGCCGCACTGCATTCCGTGTGTATGTCCGCTTAAGGTTAGGTCTATCGACTTCTGCTCTGGCAGTACTTTCTCTTGCCAATGGGTAGGGTCGTGACTCATAAGTATCTTGAAATCAGCATCATTTACCCCTTCCATGGCCTTGTCTAAGTCGCCGTATTTAGAAAAACGCCCGTGCCCCCAATTCTCTACCCCTATAAGGGCAATCTTGTCTCCATTGCGCTCCAAATAACGATTATTGTTTAGCAATAAATCCCAGCCCATTTCCTTCTGTAGCCGATGTAGTTCTGCTATGTTTTGCTGCTTAGCTTCTGCACTTTCCCAAGATGAATAATCGCCGTAATCGTGGTTACCCATAATCGAGAATACCCCATCAGGGGCGTGTAGGGTAGCAAATAGTTGCTTCCAATCGCGTACCTCTTCAGCTAAGTTATTCACTAAATCGCCAGTAAATAGTATTACATCGCTTTTTTGAGCATTGATAAGTTCTACTCCGTAACGTATTTTGTCGTAATTGTCAAAACTACCACAGTGAATATCAGATATTTGAGTGATGCGATAGCCGTCAAAGGCTTTAGGTAGATTAGGGAAATGAAGCGTGTACTTCCACACTTTGTAGTTGTATTTTCCTTTGAAAATGCTATAGAGTATCGAAGCGAAAGGTATAGCCGCCAATCCCCACCCTAAGGTGCTGACGAACTTGCGTCGTGAGGGAATACGTGGGGCATTAGCTCTTCTTTTGATAAAAAGAGCGCGCACTAAGCGACTAAGGTCTTCTATCAAAAGCGGCAAACTGACAAAAAGGCAGATAATAAGCCACGTAAGGAGTCCTGCTACCGCGTACTGTTGCTGAGCGCTCCACACCGTTTTGCCTCTTCCAAACCATTGGTAAAGCAGGTATAGTACTATTGTTATAGCCACTCCCCAAAACAGCCAATGTACCCATCGCGCAGCTTTAAGTGTCTTCAAACTCCTACTTGCGTAGAAACTCAGTAAAAAATAAAAAGTAAGGATACTGAAAAGTATAGTAAAAATCATATAATCAATTGAAAATTAGCAAAATCGATTAATTGGCTAATGAACCAATTATCCCCCTTATAACCTCAACGTTAGAAATAGGTCTTTTGCTTTCGTCTAAAAAGCTCTCAGTTTTAAATGAGAAAGGCAGGGTAGTACCCAGTTCCTCAAAAACCGTACCCGAAAAATGTACGTCAGTAAAACCAGCTGCTTTTATCTGTTCTATGCTTTTCGCATTGATACCGCCACCAGGCATGATAGTAGGTTGTCCGCCTCCTATGCGGTTTAATTCTTTTAGTAGGTCGAGCCCCTCTATAGCCGATTTTTTACCACCGGAAGTTAAAATACGATGCACCCCTAAGCGTTTGAGGGTATGAATAGCTGCTATGGGGTCTGGAGCACAGTCGAAAGCGCGGTGGTAAATAAATTCCATAGTACCTGCTTCTTCCATTAGCTGAGCGGTACGCACCTCGTCAATGGTATTATCGCGGTGCAATACGCCTGTTACTACCCCTTGGCAACCCAATTCCCTGCAGAGAACAATATCGCGCAACATCACGTCAAATTCCTCTTCAGTATAGGTAAAATCACCACTGCGTGGACGTATCAGTACACAGTTGCCAATGCTCAATTCGTCCATTACTTTTTTTATGAGCCCATAACTAGGGGTTATACCCCCTACGCCCAATTCGCTACATAACTCTATACGGGTAGCCCCCGCTATCTGTGCATTTCTTGCCGACTCAAATGAGCTAGCGCATATTTCATAAATCATAATAATCGGTAAATTTTGGTGCAAAGATAAGGAATAATTGACAATTAGCAATATTTTTTAGGATTTAGAGGGTAGTGTTATGTCCTGAAATAGGTTTACACCAAAAAATAGAAGTAAATAATAATAATAAAAACAAGGAGCAAGCTATAACTTACTCCTTGTTTTGTTTTTTGTAAATTAATATTATAAATTAGAGTTGTACTTCCTTATAAATTCTAATGCTTTTTCTACACGGTCAATAAGATCAATACCTTTATGGGTTTGAGGTATTTTTTCAGTATGAACTATTTCTTGATTATTCCTGAATATCAAAGCCTCATTTGTATTTTCGAGGGTTATACCATTCTTTAAAGTGAATGGACCTCCCCAATCATCTTTAACTAATTCGTTTTTTTCAGTTTCTTCATAGATAGCTATCAAAATAGCATCCCAATGAAACCCTCTGAAAGAATTTTTTCTCAATACTTCAATATTGTAGCGTTGTTGCCACTCATCTTCTTGATAGTACATCCCATTTTCAGCATAACTCAAGATAGAGCTATATTTAATGAAATAATACCGCCAATCTTTTAGAGTATTAACATCCTTTAGATAGGTTTGTATTTGTTTTTCAAGATTAGGAGCAGTAAGGTTATTAAAACTAACTAACAACAAAGCGATAGTATCTTTCGTTTTTTCAAACTCTTTTCGCTGTTGTGAAGGGTGAAGCATTTCTTGCCAAGTTCTGTAGTTATGACTTGCTATAAAACGATAGCGCTTATCTGTATATGTTTGGCTGTAATCACCATAGGAGAGTAATGTTTTGCTTACTAAAAGTAAATCATTATCAAAAAGAGCTCTAAAAGAATCGAAATTTTGAGTATTACTCAACCCAACAACAGCTATACACCCAAATAAAGTCCAATGATCTTCCAGTTCAAAGAGTTTCTCTGTAAGTTTAGGATTTTGGTCACACCAAGTTATTTTTTCAATCTCTTCTCTTTTTTGCCGAATATTGAAACCGTTAGGTTCTTCTGTTAAAGAAGCATTTATTACGATTTCTTCTACTTCCTTTAAAAGGTTTTTCATACGTTCTAAACGAATTTCGTCAGTAGAGTTCCAAACTAAATTGCGCACTATGCGTATGCGACGAGCAAAATCTGAGTTAGTAATGTTTGTAGCTTTAGTCTTCCATACTATAAAGGCATACAACACCAACATTTTATTGAAACCAAAAGTACCTCGTACACCTACTCCTGTATAGTTTTTGCAACAATCTTTAAAAAGATTAGTTTGCCAATCATACACTATTACTTTACCTACTTCATAGCCTTTTTCAGAAAGATAGGTATTAAAAAACTCATCAATGTTTATTCCCTCCCAAATGTCAAAACCCTTCTCTAAGAAAGTAACATTGTTATTATTTCCTTTGTAAAAAGGAATCATCTCAAAGTAGTCCTTTTTATTACTCATATCGTCATCACTCTTTATACGAATGATGTCAGTAAGAAAATGGAAGTAATTTAAGAACTCCTCATCAATAGTATTATTACTATCTTTGTAAGGCCAAAGTATATTTGTCCAAGCAACATCTATTTTATGACTAATTATATCGCTACCAATAGTTTCTCTAATACCCTCTGTAAATTCAGCTTTGAAGTGTTCAAAATCGGTAAGAGGTTTACCACGAGAGTTCATTTTGATATAAATATCATCAGTAATATCCATATCTTCTAATTTCTTAAAATAAAAAGTAATTTTTCTATCTTCAGTAAGTGCTTTCCAAAGATGTGTAGTTCCTGCAAAAGTATGATGTATAGCATCAAGCATTCGCAGCATTCCCTCTACAGTAGGGTCGTCATTCCAAGCCATAGGAAACCACGCCTCATTACAGATCTGTTCAGACAAGTGTTTTTTAACATTAAAATTAGGAACAAAGGTTAAAAGCTGCTCACAGAAGCGGCGTGCACTGGGGCGAGTGGCATAACTAAATTTTTTCAAGACTTTCCATTGCTCAGTAGGTATATTTTCGCGTTTAGCAGCGTACCAATGTAATAGAAACAGAGTAGTAAGGCGTTGCTGTCCATCTAAAGGTACAAGTTTTTTATCTATTACACTTCCGTAGATAAAATCTAAAGTGATACATTTGTCATAATTTACTGCTTTTAAAAGTGCTTCGAGAAAACGATTGCGTTTTTTCTCTTCTTTTTCGCGACCTTGTGCGTAATCACGTTGTATGATAGGAATTTCGATGCCGTCAAAATCTTGCTGACAAACATCTATAAAAGTATATTTTTCTTGTTCCATTATGCTTTAGTATTTTCAGGTTCTGGGTTTAATTCAGTTTTTAAATAAGGTTTTAATGTCTCTTCAATAGCTTTTATATAAGCTTCACGGTCATCAGCTCCCCAAAAGTATAAGTTAGAGGGGGTTGAAGTATAATATTTAAAAAATACCATTCTTGTACAATAAGGAATATAGGCCCCTGCTTTATCCATTTCGATAATTTTACGGCGTTTTACTTCAAAAACTGAATTATTCAGAGCGGCATTATTACCTATATTTAGAAGTGCCATATTAGCAAGACTATCCAAGTAATCACCTTCAGTTTCTTTTGACAATTGCTCAAACACTTCTTTTTGTAACTCATCAAACTGTGCTTTTACAATGGAATTTTGTTGTTCCATTTTTTCTATAGCATTTAGTAGATTTCTCAGTTTTTTAATTTGTGTTTCTATAGAGGATCCTTGCTCTTCCTTTTCTTTTATGACATTTTCAAGATTTTCCCTTTCTACCATACTTTGTAGTACTTCTTTGTGAATTGAGAGCCATTCTTTTTGTTTTTCAGTAGTGTTAAGAGTTTCAGCATTTTGAGCGTGAATATGCTCCAAACTCCAAGCATTATTTTTGTATTTATCAAAAGGGAAACGCAAACTTTCATCCTTAACATTCATTACTGAAAGTATATTGAATAATAATAAAGTTCTATGAATAAGAGTTTGATCTTTATTTTTTTGATAGGTTAGTTCTCCTAAATTTACCTCTTTCATCTCTTTTTTTATTTCAGAATCAAGATAAACTGATACTTCATCTTTTTTCTTTCCCGCACTATTATTTAGCAGATTTATAAGTGCTTTATCCTTATTGCCTACTGACACTAAGAAGCCTACTTTATGGAAAATTTCTCGGTTTCCATACCATTCTTTAAGTCGGGCAAAGTAGGCTACGATCTCTTTCCAAACATCTTGTTTTTTCTCTTTTTCTTTTATTTTATTGTTGAAATAGAAGAAAGTAGCATATTTATCTCTACTTTTACCGCCTGCCATTAGGTCGAAGAGCAAGTCGATACGATTTGGGTAGTCTTCGGGTTGATAATTGGTAAGAAAAGCCCAAAAAGAAGGTTGATGTAGTTCTTTTTCAATGCTATCCCATTCAGCTGCAATTTCTAATTGTTCAGCTTGAGTAAGGTCACTATTGCGACTGAGGAAGAGGGCTCGTACTAATTCGGAGTTTGTAAGAGGAATACGACCTATATTCAAGCGAGTAAATAGCTCCACTCCGCTAACGTTATCTTCTGGCTCGTACCAGATTATTTTTACATACTCTGTTAAATAAAAATAAAACTTATTAATAGTGCTTCTATCATCTTTAAACCATTCTTTAATGGTTCGATAAGCATTGTATATGAAGAAGAAATCTATATTATTCTCTTTTTTATTAGGATCTAAATCTGTGAGATAAGAGTGTGTTTCTTTACGAGTCTCATAGGTAATCTCATATTTTCTGCTTGTTTTACTTTCTCCTGAAAATGATTTTTCAAGATAATTTAAAAGTAAATAAAGAGTTGTAAGGCGTTGCTGTCCATCTATCAACTCAAAGTCTTCTCCTTTTATAGGCTTTACCACAATAGGCTGTAAATAATAAGATTTCAGCCCATTTTCATAAATATCCCCAAGAAGCTGCTTAACTTCATTTTTTCCCCACCGATACCCTCGTTGGTAATCGGGAACAAAGAAATTGCCTTTAATTTCTAAAACCCCTTTGGTTTTAAATTTCATAATGTTATGGAATTAAGTTATTAATAATTTATTTTGAATTAAAAACTATGAGCAATACTTATTACCAAGAATAATAGAAAAACTTCTAACTTAATACTGCTCACATTCAAGGTGCAATATTACATATTTTTTCTATTTTGAGCAAGTTTTTTACTACTTTTTCATAATTATTAGTAAAAAAAACATAATTATTAATGATGCAAAAACTCTTTTAATAACTTTTATCCCAATCGTCCCACTTGTCCCACCTGTCTCACTCGTCCTACTTGTCCCAATCGTCCCACCTGTCCGAACAACCACCGAAGGATAAGCGAAGGATCACCGAAGAATTAGCACTCTTCTCTCGTCTCTACAACAGGCTTCCATCAAATAAAAAAGGTAGCAAATCCTTGATAGACTCAGTGCGAATGATAGACCCTTTAGCCCCCATAAAATAAACAGGAATAGGCTGTTGCTGTTTAGTCTCGTACTCCGAAAGCGACTGACGGCAGGCACCACAAGGCGAGACTGGTTGCCCTGTAGGGTCTTCAGCAGTACCCGAAATAGCAATCATCTTTATAACCTCATTAGGGCATTGGGTCGATGCCTGATAAATAGCCACTCTCTCAGCGCACAGACCTGAGGGGAAAGCGGCATTTTCTTGGTTTGAACCGATAAAAATCTTACCATTGCCTACTAATACAGCAGCTCCCACTTTGAATTTCGAATAAGGAGCGTAGGCGTTATGGCGAGCTGCTACTGCTTCAGCCATAAGAGTTTGTGCCTCAGCAGGTAGGTCAGCGAGGCTTTCAAATATAGTGTATCTGATTTGTAATTGTTTTTCTGTTTTCATAAAATGACTTTTTTAGACGGCAAAGATAATCAAATAATTAACAAATAGCAATTAATAATTAACAATTATAGAGGTATTTGTCATTTATCATTTGCCATTTGCCATTAATTTACTATCTTTGCACCCTAAATAACAGAAATAAACTATATGCTAGATAAATTAAACATCGTTAAACAGCGATTTGATGAGATTTCGGACCTGATTATTCAGCCTGATATCATCGCCGACCAAAAACGCTATATCCAGCTTAACAAAGAGTATAAAGACCTTAAAGAGCTGATGGATAAGCGTGAAGAATACATTACCGTAACGGGAAATTTGAGCGAAGCGGAAGAAATTATAGCCGATGGTTCTGACCCCGAAATGGTAGAAATGGCTAAGCTGCAACTCGAAGAAAGTAAAGAACGCCTACCACAGCTCGAAGAGGAAATCAAATATATGCTTATTCCTAAAGACCCTGAAGACGCTAAAAATGCCGTGATGGAAATACGGGCAGGTACAGGTGGCGATGAGGCTTCTATCTTTGCTGGTGACCTTTATCGTATGTACACAAAATACTGCCAAAGCAAGGGCTGGAGTACCTCAGTAATGGATTTCAACGAGGGTACAGCAGGAGGCTATAAAGAGATTATTTTTGAGGTTACTGGCGATAATGTATATGGTACTTTGAAGTTTGAAGCAGGGGTACACCGTGTGCAACGCGTGCCGCAGACCGAAACACAAGGGCGTGTACACACTTCAGCGGCTACTGTTATTGTGCTCCCCGAGGCAGAAGAGTTTGATGTAGAGCTTGATATGGCCGATGTAAAGATTATCCGTACTACTTCTACCGGACCTGGTGGGCAGTCAGTTAATACTACCTACTCAGCTATACAGTTGCAACACATTCCTACAGGTATAGAGGTGCGTTGCCAAGACGAAAAGTCACAGCACAAAAACCTCGATAAAGCCTTAAAAGTATTGCGCTCTCGCCTTTATGAAATGGAGCTTGCTAAGAAGATGGAGGCTGACTCAGCGCGCCGTAAGTCTATGGTGTCAAGTGGCGACCGTTCGGCAAAGATACGTACTTACAACTATCCACAGGGGCGTGTTACCGACCACCGTATTGGGCTCACCCTCTACGATTTGCAAAACGTTATCAACGGTGATGTACAACGCCTTATCGACGAACTCCAACTCGCTGAAAATGCTGAGAAACTCAAAGAAGGAGATGTATTTTAATGATAAAAAACAAATAACAATAAAAAAGCTGGTTGAAAATACTCAACCAGCTTTTTTTATTGTTTATCTTTATATTAAAGAGTCTCTTTTAGCCATTTGAAGAAAGTGCGCTGCCATAATAGTCCGTTTTGTGGTTGCAATACCCAGTGGTTTTCATCAGGGAAGTATAAAAGTTCACTCTTGATACCTCGTAATTGTGCTGCTGTAAAAGCTTGAAAACCTTGTTCTTCGGGTACGCGGTAGTCTTTACCACCGTGAATGATAAGAATAGGGGTATCCCATTCAGTTATTTTCTCGATAGGATTAAACTCCTTATACGATTTTTGTGCTACAGCATTTTCTTTTTCCCAATAAGCACCACCTATTTCGTGATTATTGAAGAAAAGTTCTTCGGTAGTACCATACATACTTTGCAAGTTGAATACCCCACAATGGGCGATAAAGCTCTTAAATCGTTTTTGGTGAATACCGGCTAAATAGTAGATAGAATAACCACCATAACTAGCCCCTACAGCCCCTAAACGGTCTTTATCTACGTAAGGTTCTTTAGCTATATCATCAATTGCTGATAAGTAATCTCGCATAGGTTGTCCGCCCCAATCCCCACTGATTTGGGCATTCCATTCTACGCCAAACCCTGGCAAGCCACGTCTGTTAGGAGCAATTACTATATAGCCTTGCGATGCCATTAGTTGGAAGTTCCAACGGAAACTGTAAAACTGGCTTACAATTGATTGTGGCCCTCCTTGACAGTAGAGTAGGGTAGGGTATTTCTTATTAGGGTCGAAATCAGGAGGGTAAATTACCCAAGCGTGCATATCTTTGCCGTCAGTAGTCTTAATAATACGTTCTTTTATAGGACATTGTGCTATTTGTCGGTAGGCTTCGTCATTGAAGTGCGAGAGCTGTGTGAGGGATAGAAACCCTTTTTTCTTCTCTTTCAGATTGATAGTATACACTTCGCCCGCGTGGTTCATATCATTGCGCATTATCACTAATAGGTTACCACTTTGTCCTACTATACTACCCACATCATATACCCCTTTAGTAAGTTGCTTAGGGGTAGTATCTTTGCCATAAACATCTATTACGAACAGCTGTTCAGTGCCTTGGGTAGGAGCAATTAGGTAAATCTGTTTGCCGTCATTACTCCAGCGGTAGCTGAATACCGTGTTATCCCATTGCGCTGTGAGGTTAATGCGTTTGCCATCTTTTAGTATGTAAAGGTCATTCTTGTCAGATTCATTCCCATCGTGTGTCATACTTAGCCACGCCAGCACCCCCTCTTTGCTATACTGTGGGTTGGTGTCGTACCCCATCATTCCCTCAGTCAAGTTTTGGGGTTTCATTGTTTTGAGGTCATACTCGTATATGTCGGTATTAGTACTGAGCACATATTCAGTGCCCACTTTAGCTTTGGTTACATATAGCACTTTCTCCCCATCAGTGCTCCATATATAGTCTTCAGCCCCTCCAAAAGGCACTTGCGGACAATAGAATGGCTGTCCCTCCATTAAATCTCTTTGGTTGCCTTCGGCATCTTCTATAAATACGTGGTTGTATTTGCCCTCATTCCACGTATCCCAATGGCGGTGGTCTAAACTACTATACAACCTCCCTGATGATTTTTCCAAGTCAGTGTAGAAGTCTTTGCCCAATACAGAAGCTACTTTCACTTCTTTATGTATAAGCTTTGTCAAGCCCTCTTTTTCGTTAGGATTGTACTTGGTAGTAGCACGCTCTACTTCCTCCTCACTTATCGGTATAGGTACGCCTCCTTTTACGGCTAATTTGTAGTATTCTTTGCTAAAGGTATTTTCTGCTACATTAGGGGTACTCACGCTTAGCAGTACGTATTGTGCATCACGGCTGAGCCCTACTGCACTTACGCGGTGTAGTTGCCATAACTTTTCAGGAGTAAGTGGTTCTTGCGCTTGTAAGCTATTAAGTGTCATAATAGTAACTAAGGAGATAAGATGTTTTTTCATATTATTTATTGTATTGACGGCTAAATACTAATCTCATAATAAACTGATAACTCTCTACTAAAAACGCTCTGATTTCTTTTAATACAAAGCCAATACCTGACTTGATAACAGGTTTTACTCGGTTATAAATAAAAGAAAGCCACACACATACCGCTATAAAGGCTGGAGCCCCTAACACTACTTGGTAAGGTTTTAAACTACCGCCAAAGTGCTGTAAGAGTCCGTGAGAAGTAATACTGCCGTAGAGTACAAAGCAGTGTATCACATAGATAGAAAGAGTATTTTGCCCAATAGTTTTGATGAGTTTAGAGGTTATCACATTGCGCATAAGGGCAAAGAACCCAAAGACTAACAGCACATTGCCTAGGCGTAGGTAGGCAAAGTCCTCCATTAGCCGTGCAAAGAAAGTAGCGTGGTTGATGTAATACAATTGTTCTACTATATAATGCGAAGCCCACAGCAAGAAAGCTCCTACTGTTAAGAATAGCAGAATAGCATTGCGGTACAAATGAGGGTGTGCTTTATAACGCTGAAATAGATAGCCCATAAAACCTCCGAAAGCTACATAGCCAAACCACGGGAAGATAGGAAAGAAGCTGCCGTGTGCTCTGGTGAAATAGTTAGCAATAGGCAAAGGTAAAAAATCAAAAGTGAGGCTTTTGTAGAAAGGCTCGAAAGTAAAAGACAATAGGGTAGTGCTGAGCAGTATGGTAGGCATTACCCACGCCTTGCGGTTATACGATAGTAGATAAGTGGTGATGAGCAGCAAGAGCGAAAGCCCGATGCAGTGCAGTACATCTACACTTTGGAAGCTCATACGCAAGAAGTAAGCTATACCTATAAGCAGTAAGCCTCGTCTGATGCCTTTCTTTACACGCGGATTTTGCCAACCTATTTTGGTAGCATCGCTCTCTTTTACTAATAAGAAAGTGAAGATAAAGCCCGAAACAGTGAAGAATACAGGGGCAGTAATACCGGTGCAATAGTGCCAAAGCCAGTAGATAAAATTGTTATCATCGCGATAACGATCGGCTAAAAGCCCCCCTACGAAGTGCCCTTGTAGCATCATACAGATAGCAAAAGCACGAATTACATCTATAAAGTCAAGTCTGAATTTTTTTACGTTTTCCATAAATCAATATGATCATTCACGCGGCAAAAGTACAAAACTATTCATAATAGACCAATTATTATATAAAAAAACTTTGCCAAAGTACTGATACTCTGGCAAAGTGATATTTTTTGAGTCAATTTTTTAAAGAGCAGGGCTTGTTTTTTTCTTAATAGCCCCTATAATAGCCCCTAATATAAGTCCGCCTATACCCCCTGAAATAAGAGGTGAAAGGAAAGTCTTTAAGAGTGAAGGTTTGTGTTTAGCCATTTCATCTGTGAATGTCTTTAATTGTTCTTCAGATAAGCCCATAGCACTCATTTTTTGTTCGACAAGATCTATAGTTCTTTGGTAATAGTCAGGGTCTATTACGGTAGTGTAGAGTACTTGATAGAAAGCTAAAATTACTCCAGCTATTAAGCCTACTACAGCCCCAACTTTGATAGCTTCGCCTACTGTTAAGAAGCCTCCATTTTCGTTCTTATACTGCTGAATAGCAGCAGCTATAAACCATACTGAGATGGCTATACTTATTACCGTAGTAAGCACACTCATACCAGGGCTACCTGAATACAGTAGCCCTGTAGCATATAGTAGTACTTGATAGGCGATACCTACGCCTCCTAATAAAAGTGCGCTTTTAAGGACAATGTTTTTAAAATCTGCTTTTGTCTCCATAAGTGAATTATTTATTTGTTAATGGCACAAAAATACAAAACGTTTTTTAAATAGCAAGTAAATGAGCAAAAAAAAATACCACGCCTCTTTTTATAAGGCGTGGTTTAAGTTAAAATGATATTGAAATGTGTGGTGTAGCGGTCACACGTTATTTCTTATTTATTTTTTAATAAATCTCTGATTTCAGCCAATAACTCTTCTTGAGTAGGGCCTGCTGGTGCTGCTGGAGCCTCTTCTTGTTTCTTCTTTAGTTTGTTGATACCTTTTACAAGCATAAAAAGTACAAAAGCTATAAATAAGAAGTTGATAACAGCAGCAAGGAATTTACCATAAGCTACTCCATTCCAAATTAAAGCGTCTAATTTATCAACGTTGGCAGCTTTTAAAGCTGGAGTGAGCAATAAAGGAGTAATTACATCACTTACTAATGATGATACGATAGCACCAAAAGCTGCACCGATAATCACACCTATTGCTAAATCAACTACGTTGCCCTTTACGGCAAACTCTTTAAATTCTTTTAAAAATCCCATAATGATTTTAATTTTTAGTTTACTTGTTTAAAATTCAGGGGCAAAGATACTACTTTTTTTTGAATAACAAAGAGAAAAGGGACGAATTTCACAACTGTCCCTTTTCAATCACTAACTAAAAAACTCAATCACTATACTTATTTTCAGTATTTTAGGGGTTTATACCGTCATACTGAATATTTTGGTTTCTGGCATCTTCCGCTGTAATCGTAGGTCAAATGCCATACAGATATTTCTAATAAATTTCTTTCCCTCATCAGTTACGTCTATCTGCTTTTCGCTTATATGCAGTAGTCCGTCTTTTTCCATCTCGCTGAGCTGCTGTAGCACTTGGTCTATTTCAGCAAACTGTAGTTCAGGTTGTGTCCACGAGGTAGTGAATTGGCACATCAGGTTGAGTATATGCCTCCTGATGATTAAATCTTCAGAGTTTAAGATATGCCCTTTGCACACCGGTATTTCATTCTTTTCAAGCCGCTCGTAATAGGCTTCTAAGTCCTTTTCGTTTTGTGCAAAACCATACCAACTATCGCTAATGGCTGACATTCCTAACCCTATCATCACTTGGGTTTTAGAAGCAGTATAACCCATAAAATTGCGATGTAGCTGGTGCTGCTCAAAGGCGCGATACATACTGTCAGTAGGTAGAGCAAAGTGATCCATACCTATTTCGGCATAACCTACTTGTAGTAATCGCTCTTTACCCTCTTCATACAACTGGCGCTTTACTTCTCCGGTTGGTACATCTTCATCTTTAAAACCTCGTTGCCCATTACCTTTTATCCACGGTACGTGGGCATAGCTGTAGAAAGCAATACGGTCAGGGCGTAGGGTGTTGCTCTTATCTATAGTGTAGAGCACATCGTCTAAGGTCTGAAAAGGCAACCCAAATACTAAATCGTGACTTACAGAGGTATAGCCTATCTCGCGTGCCTGATCGGTTACGCGCTTCACATTCTCAAAAGGTTGTAGGCGGTGTATGGCTTTTTGTACTTTTTCAGAATAGTCTTGTACGCCGTAGCTTACTCGCCTAAATCCTAAATCATACAGCAATTGCAAGTGCGCTTTAGAGGTGTTGTTAGGGTGTCCTTCGAAGCTAAATTCGTGCTGCTCTGTTATGTCAGCTCTTTCAAAAATACCTTCTATCAGTCGTTTTAGTTCTGAAGGCTTGAAGAAAGTAGGAGTACCACCACCTAAGTGTATTTCTTTTATCAGCGGACGTGCAACTAAAACATCAGTATATAATTGCCATTCTTTTAGCACAGCGTCTATATAAGGAGCTTCCACTTCGTGTCGCTTGGTGATGCGCTTATGGCAACCACAGAACGTACATAAACTCTCGCAAAACGGCAAATGTATATATAAGCTAATCCCCTCATTCGCATTACTTTCATTATATGAGGTTACTAAACTATCTAACCATTTTTCAGTAGAAAAACTATCATTTTCCCAATAAGGTACGGTAGGATAACTTGTGTACCGAGGCCCTGCTACATTGTATTTCTGAATGAGTGATATTGCCATTTCTTTATAAAAATCGCTGCAAAGGTAATAAAAAAAACTTAAATACGAAACTTTTAGTAGTTAGATTGCTTCTACATTTATATCAGGATTGCCTAACTTGTTTTTCAGTATTGCTTCTATCCCTTTTTTGAGCGTTTGTGTAGAAGACGGACAGCCGCTGCACGCACCTTGCAGAAGCACTTCTACGTGATGGTTGTCGGGCTGGTATGATATAAACTGTATATTGCCACCATCTGAGGCTACAGCAGGTTTTACGTGTTCTTCTATGATAGCTACTATCTGTTGCGATATAGGGTCAGTCGTTACTTTTGATAACAAATGAGCCTGTGCTGCCGTTTGCCACTTCTTTACTTCGGAAATGTTAATCACAGTCTTCTCTGCTGCTAGATAGTCCTTGATGAAAGTTCTCAGTCGCGGGCTCTCCTCTTCCCAGTTGGCAGTGTCGGTTTTGGTAACCGATATATAGTCGTTGTCAAAAAAGACTTCAGTTACAAAAGGAAATGCCTCAAATAAGGCTTGTGCCAAAGGGGCTTCAGCTGCCTCAGTAGCCGATTTGTACTCTATAATGGTGGGTACTAAACGTTTGTTAGCTACAAATTTCATCACCGCAGGGTTAGGAGTAGTTTCGGTGTAAAGGCTGATTTCTACAGAGGTGCGCCCACTATCATTATTAACTAAGGGGCGTCCTGACTGTAGATAGACTGCTATCTGCTGGGCAACCTCTTCTTGTACATCTTTCCATTCGATGATAGGAAAACGCTTCAGGGCGATGAAGTTGCTTGATATATAAACCGTTTTGACAAAAGGCAAATAAAAAAGTTCTTTAGCTAATGGAGCATTTTTGGCTTCATCAACATTTTTATACTCATAGCTGCCTTTTACTAAAGGTCTGTTGGCTTCGAGTTTTATGATGTCGGGGTTAGCGGTGGGCTGTACTGTTAGGGTTATAGCTGTCATTCTTATGTGTCTTTACGCCCAAAATCGGCAGGATTTTCGCCCCACGCTTGGGTTTCCCATTTTAGGATAGGGTTAGGGTAAGTGTTTTGGTGTAGCCACCTCTCGGCACGGGCTATCAACTCAAATATTTTTTCATTATGGGGGGTATGGGGTACTTTGGTTTTGCATACCTTTTGGCGCACCCAATTCATCGCTATTTTGCTGTCGGAATAGATAGGCAGACTAAGGTTGCGTTGCTTTAAGAAAGCCAAAGCGTGTACGATAGCCAAAAACTCGCCTATGTTATTGGTGCCGTCTTTCATAGGCTGCAACCTAAATATCTCGGCTTGGGTCTGGGTATCAACCCCTCGGTATTCCATTACCCCAGGGTTACCACTGCAAGCGGCATCAACAGCTATTGAAGGCAGTATCGGGTTGCCAATGCGTTGCCGCTCTAAGGGCGATAGAGTAAGAGTGGCAGCCGTGTTTTTGCCTTTGTATAGCTCAAAGCTTTCGCTAAAGGCTTTTTCAGCCATTTCCTGACTCTCAAAACTCTTGAACTTAGCATAAGGATAGCCCTCAACGGCTTTTTTGCACTTGTCCCACGAACTAAAGATACCCGTTTGGTGCCCTTCCCACACTACATAATACTTCTTTTTCGACATTTTATAGGAATATAAAAACTAAAAGTGTTATAATTACAATCGCTATAATAATGCCAACAAAAGTATTTGGGGTATTATCTAATAAGATACTTCCTTTTTTATGAGGCTCAGCATTTGTTTGATAACCTATAAGGGGTGATTCTTTTTTTGTGTCAATATCTGATTTCATCTCTTACAACTAACAACTAATGAAACGACTAACGACTATCTTACCAGTTTCTTATACTTAATCCGTGTAGGGGTTACTTCTTTGCCAAGGCGTTTTTTCTTGTTCTCTTCGTATTCTGAGAAACTGCCTTCAAAGAAATATACTTGTGAGTCGCCCTCAAAAGCTAAGATGTGGGTACAAATACGGTCTAAGAACCAGCGGTCGTGCGAGATAACTACCGCACAGCCAGCGAAGTTTTCCAACCCTTCTTCTAAGGCGCGGAGGGTATTTACGTCCAAATCGTTGGTGGGCTCGTCCAACAGCAATACGTTGCCTTCTTCTTTTAGGGTCATAGCAAGGTGCAAGCGGTTGCGTTCACCCCCCGAAAGGGTCGCTACTTTCTTGTTCTGCTCACTGCCGCCAAAGTTAAATCGACTTAGGTAAGCACGTGAGTTCACCTGCCTACCGCCCATCATTATGAGGTCTTGTCCGCCTGAGAAGTTCTCCCAAATAGACTTTTCGGGGTCTATCTGCTTGTGGGTTTGGTCTACGTAAGCTATCTTTACGGTTTCGCCTACTAAAAACTCGCCGCTATCGGGCTGCTCTTCTCCCATAATCATACGGAAAATGGTAGATTTACCTGCCCCATTAGGCCCTATCACGCCCACAATACCTGCTTGTGGCAATACAAAGTTAAGGTCGTCATACAGCAGCTTATCGCCAAAGGCTTTTGCCACGTGGCGCGCCTCTATTACATTAGTACCCAAGCGAGGCCCGTTGGGAATGTATATTTCAAGTTTTTCTTCTAATTGCTTTTGGTCTTCATTCAGCAGGCGGTCGTAGTTTTGCAAGCGGGCTTTCTGTTTCGCTTGTCGCCCTTTAGCCCCTTGGCGTACCCATTCCAACTCGCGCTCTAACACCTTTTGGCGTTTGCTTTCGGTTTTCTGTTCTTGGGCAAGGCGTTTGGCTTTTTGGTCGAGCCAAGAAGAGTAGTTACCCTTCCAAGGGATACCCTCACCGCGGTCAAGCTCTAATATCCAGCCCGCTACATTGTCCAAGAAATAGCGGTCGTGGGTTACAGCTATTACGGTGCCGGCGTACTGCTGTAGGTGCTGCTCTAACCACAATACCGATTCGGCATCGAGGTGGTTCGTAGGCTCGTCTAAAAGGAGTACATCGGGTTGTTGTAAGAGCAGGCGACACAAGGCTACACGGCGGCGTTCCCCTCCCGAAAGTACTTTGATAGGCGTATCGGGTTCGGGCGTGCGTAGGGCTTCCATAGCCACTTCCAGCTGGTTGTCGAGCTCCCAAGCATTTAGGGCATCAATCTTGTCCTGTAGCTCGGCTTGCTTATCCATCAGCTTTTGCATCTTATCGGGGTCAGAATAGTTCTCTTCTAAGCCGAAAAGGTCGTTAATATGGTTAAACTCTTCGAGTAGTTTTACGGTTTCAGCCACGCCTTCGCGCACTACCTCAATAACGGTTTTCTCCTCATCGAGGTGCGGTTCTTGTTCCAAATAGCCTACGGTGTAGTTAGGGGCAAAAACCACTTCGCCTTGGTAGTTCTTGTCAATACCAGCTATAATCTTTAGCAAAGAGGACTTACCAGAGCCGTTAAGCCCCAAAATACCAATCTTAGCCCCGTAAAAGAAGCTCAGGTAAATGTCTTTAAGCACTTGCTTATTAGTAGATGAATAGGTTTTGCTCACCTTATTCATCGAGAAAATAATCTTTTTATCGTCTGCCATAATGTTAATTTGTCAATAGGTAGATTTTTGAGTAGGCGATTAATGAAAGGCACAAAGGTACTACATTTTCGCTAATTACCAAAATTAAAATGTATTTACCCTTGCTAAAGAGGCTTCGTATTCGGCTACCATCTCGTCAATCACCTCTTTAGCGGTCTGCACCTTGTCTATTAGAGCCGCTACTTGCCCTATCTCTAACTCTCCTTCAGCCATATCGCCCTCAAACATTCCTCGCTTGGTACGCCTATTGCCCACTAAGACTTGTAGGTTGGCAATGGTAGCTTGCTGAGTGTCATAGAGGTCTTTTACTTGCTGATAAAAGCCATTCTTCAGCAAACGCACAGGAGCTAACTCTTTCAGGGTGAGTTCAGTATCGCCCTCGCCTGCAGCAACTACCTTTTCTTTGAAAGCAGCGTGTACGGACGCCTCGGCAGTGGCTACAAACCGACTCCCTACTTGCACGCCCTCAGCCCCTAATGCCATAGCGGCCAACATCGCACTACCGGTAGCTATTCCGCCAGCAGCAATCAGCGGAATGTCTAATACGCGCCTCACGGCAGGGATAAGCACCATAGTAGTCGTTTCCTCGCGACCATTATGTCCGCCTGCCTCAAAGCCTTCAGCAACCACAGCATCAACGCCAGCCGCTTGTGCTTTGAGGGCGAACTTACTACTGCTCACCACGTGCGCTACTTTTATACCCTCTTTTTGCAATAGCGAAGTATAGGTAGCCGGATTGCCCGCTGAGGTAAAAACAACCTTCACCCCCTCGCGCAAAATTACCTCTATAGCCTTGTCCATTTCGGGGTACATAATAGGAATATTTACCCCAAAAGGTTTATCAGTAGCTGCTTTGCATTTGCGTATATGTTCTGTAAGGGTTTCAGGGTGCATAGAGCCAGCCCCTAATAGACCCAATCCGCCGGCATTGCTGACAGCTGCCGCTAACCGCCAGCCGCTTGCCCAGATCATACCCCCCTGAATAATAGGGTATTGAATACCAAAAAGTTCTGTAATACGTGTTTTCATTGTCTTTATTTCTCGTGGCAAATATACCAATAATTACTCAATAAACAACCTCCTAAAACTGATAGGTATCGCACAATTAACAAAAGTTTAACACTAACCATTTGGTTAATGCAGATAGTTAATGTACTTTTGCACCTGAAATCAAATAGCAATGAGTAACACTAATAACATATCAGCCGAAGAGCGCATCAAAGCCGCAGCACGCAAAGTCTTCCATCAGAAGGGCTATGCAGCTACGCGCACCCGCGACATTGCCGAGGAAGCTGGCATCAACCACGCGATGCTCAATTATTATTTCCGTAGCAAAGAAAAGCTATTTCAGATAGTAATGACCGAAACAATGACGCAATTCTTCAAAGGCGTAGGGGTTATACTCAATGATGAAACTACTTCTTTAGACGAGAAAATAGAGCGCATAGTGGCTAATTATATCGATTTACTCTTAGAAGAGCCTGAGCTACCGACCTTTATACTCAATGAGGTACGACCTAATCCGCAATTCTTTGTAGAGCAAAGCCCTATAGGCGAAGCGCTTACTCACTCTGTGTTAGCCCGTCAGTACGCCGAGGCAGTAGCTCAAGGGCGAATAACCGAGCCTAACCTAATGCAGGCTATCCTCAACGTTATCGGATTGGTGATATTCCCTTTCGTTGCTAAGCCTATACTAAGCGCAATTACCAACCTACCCGAAGAGCAATACAAAGCCTTAATACTCCAGCGCAAAACCCTTATTCCACAATGGATTAAGGCAATATTGTCCCTCCCTAAAATGGGCGATTAGCGGGGCATATATTTTTTTATCTATGCCCTAACCAAATGGTTAAACATATTGTATAACATAAACAACAGTTACATATGAAGTTCATAGCATCACTTCTGCTCTTTCCAATCATAGGTATTGCACAACAAACGATAACCTTAAATGATTGTTATCAACTCTCTCGCGAGAATTACCCTACCATCCAAAAGCTCGATTTGCTCTCTAAGAGCGAAGCCTACACCCTTGCCAATGCCAACCGCGCCTACCTTCCACAGGTCTCTATCTTGGGGCAAGCCACTTACCAGTCCGAGGTAACCGACCTTTCCAAGTCCGTTGCAGGGGTACTCCCCTTGCCGCCCAACATCTCTTTGCCTACCATTGATAAGGAGCAATACAAAGTGGTAGGCGAGGTCAGCCAACTGCTCTACGGGGGTGGGGCAATTCGCAGTCAGAAAGCCATTGCCAAAGCCCAGACAGCCGTGCAAACCCAAGCGGTCGAAACGCAGTTGTACAACCTCAAGCAGCGCGTTAGTAACCTCTATTTTGGGGCACTTCTTATCGAGGCACAGCTCTCGCAAAACCGCCTCAATATCGAAACGCTCGAGTCGCAACGCCAAAAAGCTGAAGTAGCCCTACAAAATGGCACAACTCTGCCGAGCAATGTAGCCGAGCTCAAAGCCGAAATCCTCCGTGTGAAAATGCAAACCACTGAGTATGAGGCTGCCAAAGCCACCTACTTACAGATGCTTTCTACCTTTATAGGCAAAGAAGTTACTGATGTATCTCAGCTGGTACAGCCAGCGCCTGCGTTGCCCTCTCAAAGCCTTGCTACCCAGATAGCTCGCCCTGAGCTCAAGGGGTTTCAGCTACAAGAGTCGCTGCTCAAAGCGCAAGAAAAACAGCTCAATAGCGAATATATGCCCAAGTTAAGTGCGTTTTTCCAAGGCGGATATGGGCGCCCTACGCTCAATATACTCAATAACCAAGCGGACTTCTACTACATCACAGGCGTCCGTTTGCAGTGGAACCTGAGTCCTCTGTACAATTTGTCCAGCAAGAAGAATATACTCCGCCTAAGCCGCGAAAGTCTCTTGGCCGACCGCGATGCCTTCTTGCGCAACACCCAACTCGACCTCACTCAGCAGTCCGAGCAACTCAAAAAGCTACAGAAGCTGATAGAGCAAGACAAAGAGAATGTAACCCTACGCCAAAGCATTGCCCAAGCCGCCCAAGTGCAGTTAGACAATGGCGTTATCACCACCCACGAATACCTGCAGAAGGTCAATGCCCAGCACCTCGCCCAGCAAACCCTTATCCTGCACCAAATACAACTCCTCCAAGCCCAAGAGAACCAAAAACTAATTACAGGAAAATGAAAAAGATAACACTCATCACCGCCCTTGCAGCCCTTATCGCCTGCAACTACAAAAACGATTTCGATGCTTCAGGCAATTTCACCGCCGATGAAGTCATCGTTTCCGCCCAGCAAACAGGGCAACTCATCGCCTACGAGGTAGAAGAAGGCAAAAACCTCACCGAAGGACAGAAGGTAGGGCAAATAAACGTCGAAGTCCTCAAGCTGCAAAAAGAGCAGGTCGAGGCTACTATCGCCTCCCTCAAAGAAAAGACCCTAAGCCCTGACGACCAAGCCGCTCTTATACGCAGCCAGTACGAAGTGCAAAAAGCACAGCTCGAGCAACAGCAACGCGAACTTGCTCGCGTACAGCAACTGGTCGCAGGAGGAGCCGCTACCCAAAAGCAGTTAGATGACCTCACAGCTGTAGTAGATCAATTGCGCAAGCAGCTAGCCGTTACCGAAAACCAATTCAAGGTCAGTCTTACCAACATCAGCAGCCAGAACCGCAACGTGATGAGCCAAGAAGTCCCCTTGCAGAAGAATGCCGAAACCGTACAAGCACAGATTAATCAAGGTGAGATTATCAACCCTATTACCGGCACAGTATTAGTCAATTACGCCCTAAAAGGCGAGATGCAGACCTTTGGAAAGCCTCTGTACAAAATCGCTAATACCGATACCCTCACCCTCAAGGCCTACATTACCGGCGATCAACTGCCACAAATCAAGTTAGGACAAGCCGTTACCGTGCACACCGATGCGGCAGAGGGCGAGCAGCGCACCTACAAAGGCGAAGTTACCTATATTGCTAGCAAAGCAGAGTTCACCCCTAAAACTATACAGACCAAAGCCGAGAGAGCTAATTTAGTGTATGCTATCAAGATAAAAGTTAAAAATGACGGCTATCTCAAGATAGGAATGTACGGCGAAGTGCTATTTCAGTAATAGATATTTTTTCTACTTATTAGTTAATCGTTAGATGCTTATACTTTGGTGATTCTTCGCTCATCCTTCGGTGTTCTTTCGCTGTTCTTTCGGTGTAAGTATATTCAATGTAAAGGGTAGGTATAGAAGAAAAAAAATCTAAAATGATGTAATAAAAACAAAGAAGATGATAATTCGACGGTCGCGACCGCCGAATTATTATATGCTGATAATGAGATAAATATATTTCATACAATCAAATAGATTGTGAATAAATTATATTCTATAAAAGACCTCATTGGTTAGACGATATTTATTAATAAAACTGTAAAAAATGATTATATTTTAAAAAAAATGAAAGAAGAAAGTATTACTATTCAAGGAGCAGTAGGTAAATTGAAGGGGATAGTTACGACCCCTACTCATTGTAAAGATAAAAAAACTCCTACTGTTATTATATTTCACGGACTAACACGCAATAAAGATGTTGTTTTTCATAAGATTTTAGCTGAAAGTTTAGCCAATTATGGCATTGCCTCTGTACGTTTTGATTTTAACGGACACGGCGAGAGCGAAGGAATGCTAAAGAATATGACTATTGACAATGAATTAGAGGATGCACGTTGTATTTATACTTTTACCAAAACATTACCTTTTGTAGGAGCTATCGGCGTAGTTGGGCATTCGCAAGGAGGAGTTGTTTCTATACTACTTGGTGCAGAACTTGGTGAAAAAAATATAAAAGCAATGACTTTGTTAGCTCCCGGAGTAGGTATTCACGACTCTATGGTACAAGGTACCTTCTTTGGGGCTTCTTTTGACCCTATAAATGTGCCTGATGAAATTGTACTTAACAACAATATTGTTTTAGGAAAGGAATATGTTCTATCAGGGCAACGTATGAAACCCTTTGAAGCAGCTAAAGAATATGATGGAAAGGTACTCCTTATTCACGGAACTGGAGATCGTTTGGCAGCATACTCTTATAGTGAATATCTTACCTATTTTTATAAAAATCATCAACTACATATCCTCAAAGGAGTAGACCATATCTTTTCAAATCACGAAAAAGAGGTAGCTAATGAGGTGGCTCAATTTATGGAAGAAAATTTGAAGGTAATAAGAATAATAACAAATTAAAAACATAAAATTTGCTAATTTTCACATTTGCTAATTCGCTAATTAATAAAATGACAAGCATAAGTATACATAACCTCACCAAGTCCTATGGCACAATCCAAGCCGTGCAACACCTTTCCTTAGAGGTCGAGAAAGGAGAGCTTTTTGGGCTTATAGGTCCCGATGGGGCGGGCAAAACTACCGTATTTCGTATGCTCACCACCCTTATCCTCCCCGATGAAGGTAGTGCTACTGTCGAGGGCTACGACATCGTCCGCGATTACAAACAAATCCGTAACTGTGTGGGCTATATGCCTGGGCGCTTCTCCTTGTACCAAGACCTTACCGTGCAAGAAAATCTCGAGTTTTTTGCTCCCGTTTTTGGCACGACCATTGAGCAGAACTACAGCCTTATCAAGGACATTTACGAGCAAATAAAACCCTTTAGCAACCGTAGGGCAGGCAAACTCTCTGGCGGAATGAAGCAAAAGTTAGCCCTATGTTGCGCCCTCATTCACAAGCCTAAAGTACTTTTTTTAGACGAACCCACCACGGGGGTCGATGTGGTTTCGCGCAAAGAGTTCTGGCAGATGCTCGCCAAGCTCAAGGCGCAAGGCATCACCATACTGGTTTCCACCCCTTATATGGACGAAGCCAGCCTATGCGACCGCATAGCCCTAATGCAAGCAGGAAAGATACTAACTACCAGTACCCCCGAGCAAATTATCGCCGATTACCCCACAACACTCTATGCTGTCAAGGCTGCCGACCTGTACGCACTGCTACAGCACCTGCGCCAGAAGCCCGAAATAGACAGTTGTTATCCCTTTGGCGAGTATTTGCACCTTACCCTAAAGGAAGCTACCGACCCATACCAATTTGAACAACAGCTGAAAACCACCTTCCCCCACCTCGATTGGCAACCCCTTACCCCCACCATCGAGGACAGTTTTATCCACCTAATGGAGGAAAAAGGGAATATATAAATTCTGAACCAAAACTTTGGCAAAGTTGAAATTAAAAAAGATAAACAATGAGCAAAATATGGAAAAATATTGTTGTTGAAACACAAGAAGAGGTAAAAGCAACCTTTAGTGAAGTATATGCTTCCTTAGATTTTGGAGCTTATATAGCCCCACAAGATTATTTTGTGTCTTATATTTTCGAGACAGAAGAAGCTTTAAATAAAGCAAAAGAGATAGGATTATTACAAAAAATAAGCAATTATCACAAACAATTACTACGTAAGAAGGAATACCCGGAAGAAGGTATAAAAGACTGTACTTTCGCCTCTCAAGAAGATTGTGATAAAGAATATAACGGAAATTGGTATTATTATTACAAATAAAAAGCACTCCTTCAATCGCTATCAATCCCCTTTATAAGTTGCTCCCTTTGGGATTGTTGGCAGTTGCCAAGTAAGTGAGAGGGGGCAATTTGCTAATTTTCACATTTGCTAATTTGCTAATTTAATAAGATGAACGCAATAGAATGTAACAACCTCACAAAGCAGTTCGGCGACTTCAAAGCCGTCAACGGCATATCCTTATCCGTCAAGAAAGGTGAAATCTTCGGCTTCCTTGGTGCTAACGGAGCGGGCAAAACCACCGCCATACGCATCTTCTGCGGACTTTCCTATCCCACCTCGGGGCAGGCACGTGTAGCAGGTTTTGATGTCTATCGAGAGCAAGAACAGATAAAAAAACACATCGGCTATATGAGTCAGAAGTTTTCGTTATACGATAACCTTACGGTAAAGGAAAATATCACCTTTTACGGAGGCGTCTATGGCGTACCTCGAAACGAAATCAAAACCCGCAGTGCCGACCTTATTGCCAAGCTCGGCTTAGAGGCAGAAGCCAACAAACTCGTAGGGTCGCTACCGCTGGGCTGGAAGCAGAAGCTCGCCTTCTCGGTGGCTATCTTTCACCGTCCCGAAATTGTGTTCCTCGACGAGCCTACCGGAGGGGTAGACCCCATAACGCGTCGTCAGTTTTGGGATATGATATACGAAGCCTCAGCGCAGGGTATCACCGTATTCGTTACCACCCACTATATGGACGAAGCCGAATATTGCCACCGCATCAGCATAATGGTCGATGGCAAAGTTGAAGCGATGGACACCCCCACCCACCTTAAAAACCAATTTCACACCGATTCAATGGACGAGGTTTTCTACCAGCTCGCCCGTAAAGCAAAACGCTCAGCCGATTAAACAATGAAACAGTTAATAGCCTTTATACGCAAGGAATTCTATCACGTATTCCGCGACCGCCGCACCTTACTGATACTCTTTGGTATCCCTATTGCGCAGATTGTCCTTTTTGGTCAAGCACTCAGCAGCGAGGTGAAGAACATCTCTATTGCAGTCCTCGACCAGGCGCACAATGTCTATACACAGCAAATCCAAACACAACTCGCCTCGAGTACTTATTTCAAGGTGAAAGACCCCTTGCTTAATTACAGCGATATAGAGACTCATTTCAGAGAAGGGACCCTTAAAGCAGCCCTTGTTTTTCCTCCTGATTTTGGCAAAGACCTATACACGCCCAAGGGTACCACCCTACAGCTCATCACCGATGGGGCTGACCCCAATACCGCCAAAACGGTAGAAAACTACCTCAATGCCATATTGCTCAGCTACCAGCAAACGCTCAACCCTACGGCGCAACCCTCTTATCAGATAGTGGTAGAAAACCGAATGCTGTACAACGAAGCCCAAAATGGTTCGATGAACTTCGTTCCAGGGGTGATAGCACTCGTTTTTATGATAGTCAGCACAGCCCTCACTTCAGTAGCGGTAGTGCGCGAAAAAGAGTTAGGAAATATGGAAATCCTATTAGTATCGCCTTTCAACCCCCTAAAAATACTCATAGCCAAAGCCACTCCCTACCTTATACTCTCGCTCATCAACTTCACCGTGATACTCCTGCTGTCGGTCTATATGCTCGAAGTACCGGTGCGAGGCAATCTGCTACTGCTTTACGCCGAAAGCACTTTGTTTATTATTATATGCTTAGCGTTGGGCTTACTCATTTCCACCAGTACCAGTTCACAGCAGACCGCTATGCTCATAGCTATGATGGGAATGATGCTCCCCACGGCGTTCTTTACCGGTTTTATGTTTCCTATCGAGAATATGCCTCTTGTTTTTCAGGGTATTGCCAAAATCTTCCCTTCTAGTTATTACTATACTATCGTGAAGAAAGTAATGCTCAAAGGCTTGGGCTTCAGTTATATATGGAAAGAAACACTTATTCTCATCGCAATGGCGATAGTATTCTTAAGCCTTGCGATGAAGAAATTCAAAATTAGATTACAATAATCCCCCAACCCCCCAAGGGGGCTACTCCCTCTCCTTTGGAGAGGGTTGGGGAGAGGATTTAAATATAAAAGAAATGAAAGTATTACGTTTTATATTGCAAAAAGAATTTAAACAGATATTTCGCGACCGCACTATCTTAGCGATGATGTTTGTAGCACCAATAATGCAGTTCGTTATATTGCCGCAGGTAGCCAATTTTGATGTGAAGAACATCAATCTCGTCTATATTGACCACGACCAGAGCCCCTATTCGCAACAAATGCTACAAAAGATTACCGCCTCTGGCTATTTCCGACATATTAGCGCTCCTTTCTCTTACAAAGAGGGTATCACATATATTGAAAAGGGCGAAGCCGATGTAGTAGTCGAAATCCCTGCCGATTTCGAACGCAATCTCGTGCGTGAGGGTCAGCAGTCTATAGGCATATCAATAGACGCTATTAACGGTAGCAAATCCAGCTTAGGAGGGGCGTATTTGGGGCAGGTCATACGCGACTTCAACCAGCAGTTAGAGGTGAATGTTAAAGCACCCAAAAGGCTTGCCAATACCGCCCAAATAGCAATGGCAAGCACCTCTTGGTACAACCCACTAATGCAGTATAAGTACTACATAGTACCAGGTATATTAGCCATATTGCTCACCATTATAGGCGGCTTCTTATCGGCACTCAATGTCGTAAAAGAAAAAGAAATAGGCACTATTGAGCAAATCAATGTTACCCCTATTAAGAAGTGGCAATTCATTTTAGGCAAGCTCATACCCTTTTGGGTATTAGGCACGCTGCTCTTTACCTTGGGGCTTACCCTTATGTATGTAGTTTATGGTATTGCCCCTGCCGGTAGTCTGCTTACCCTCTACACCTTTGCAGCGGTCTATTTAATCGCTATTTTGGGCTTTGGGTTGCTCGTTTCCACCTATGCCGACTCGCAACTGCAAGCCATCTTTATTGCCTACTTCTTCGTGATGATATTCTTGCTGATGAGCGGTTTCCTTACCAATATAGAGAGTATGCCCTCTTGGGCAATGGTGGCATCACAATTCATTCCTGTTACCCACTTCGTAAAAGTGATGCGCCAAGTGATACTAAAAGGCAGTACACTATGGGAATTAAAGACCGAAATGGCTTACCTCATCGGTTTTGCTATTGTGCTTAATAGTTGGGCTATTGTCAATTACAAGAAAACAAGCTGATTTACTAATAAGTCGATTTGCTTTGATTAGATATTAGTTTTGTTAATCCTAAATTGTAAGTATATCTGAAAAATTGCACTTAAATGGTGAAATGGGCGCAGTGTGAAAGTTTTTATGAAATTTGTGTATTAGAAGAATATTTTTTATATTTGCCGCGTGATGGGCTTTCAATCGGTGAAGCAAGGAGAAGTATAGAAAATAATAATCCTGTTGTACTACTTATAAATATTTGGCCGGATTATCATTATGTAATTGCTTTTGGTACTAAAAATAGATACAATACTTATAATTTTGGATTGTTTAAAGTACGAAAGGTACATACTGATTCTTGGGTTCTTGTGACCGATAATGGGACAACTACAAGAAAATATAATAATCTTTTACCGTACTATATGAATACACACGCTATTTTAGGAAAAGATTTTGTTACTTACACTTTAACCCAAAAATAAATGAAACGAATATTACTTATTTTTGTTACTATTATTAGTAGTATATTAGTAAACTCTTGTTTTTTTTCTTATGAAACTTGTACTTCTGCTTATCTTGGACCATTAAAAATTGATGGTAAAAAAGGAGGTAGCATTTCTGTGAAGTATATAGGGCCAAATGAAAGAAAATACCGAGAAGAGTTTAATTTTTATCCAGAGATAAATACTATGCCTTATTCTAAGTTTTTTGTAGCTCATACAATTTGTAAAACAAAAGATTTTAGACATAGAGGTTATGAGTTTTTGGAAATAGAAAATCTAAGTCCAGAAGATATGTATATTTTTGCTGTTCTTACGGGAGCAGAAGTGGATGAAAATCCTAATTTTGTGTATTATGAGCAACTTTTTCATATTTATGAGGAACAAGATAAAGATCCTACTTATGATTATACTAGAGACCCACGGGTTAAAGAAGTGAGATATGTGGATAGGTACGAACTTTATGAGCAATTGATAAGGGAGAACTACCCTTACATTATCAAGTTAGCTCCTCAGAAAAAATGTATAATGAAGTGGAATAATTTAGGATTTAAAGTGTTATAAAATACAAAAGGGTGGTGCAATACGGCACCACCCTTTTTTGATTTGCCAAATTATTGATGAGTAAATTTTCTCATCGACAAATTGGCATATTGACTAAAGTTTGTATCTTTGCGCCCAAAATAAGAATTATGACAGAACACGACTTGCTCAAAGCCCGTTGGGACGAGATAGTCAAACGCCTATCTGATACTTTCTCAGAAGGTGAACCCCTTCAGGTAGATACTATTATTTACCTTATTGGCGTACAAGAGTTAGGGCAATTGGGTCGTACCTACCAAAAAGACGAAAAAGTAGACCTTATGCATATAGCTATCTGTAAACTCTTAGAGCCTTTTGGCTACTACAGCTATGAGTTTACTGACCCCGATGGGTGGCCTCACTACCGCTTAGTACAAGAGTTACCCCCCCTAAAAGCTGGCGAACAAACCATATTAATGAAAAAAGCTATTGTACAATACTTTTTAGATAGAGATTTTTTTTAGATGAAGAAAGTAGCATTCTACACTTTGGGTTGCAAACTCAACTTTGCTGAGACCTCTACCATAGCGCGTAGCTTTGAGGAAGAGGGCTATATACGTGTTGATTTTGATGATCCTGCCGATATATACGTTATAAACACTTGCTCGGTGACCGAAAATGCCGATAAACAGTTTAAGCAGATAGTACGCAAAGCGCTGAAAACTAACCCCAAGGCGTTTTTGGCGGCAGTGGGTTGTTATGCCCAGCTCAAACCTGAAGAGCTCGCCTCGGTAGATGGGGTTGATTTGGTATTAGGCGCAAAAGAAAAGTTTAACATCACCCAATATATAGACGACCTTACGAAAAATAACGAGGGGGTAGTGCATTCTTGCGAGATAGCCGAAACCGACTTCTACGTAGGTAGTTACTCTATTGGCGACCGTACGCGCGCTTTCTTAAAAGTGCAAGACGGTTGCGATTATAAGTGTACCTACTGTACTATACCGATGGCAAGGGGTATTTCGCGCAGTGATACCATTGAGAATATATTGAGCAATGCCAAAAAGATTTCAGACAAAGGCATCAAAGAGATAGTACTTACAGGCGTGAACATAGGCGATTACGGCAAAGGAGAGTTCGGCAACAAGAAGCACGAACACACCTTTTTGGAGTTGGTACAAGCCCTTGATAAGGTAGAGGGTATAGAGCGTTTGCGCATCTCGTCTATAGAACCTAACCTCATCAAAGACGAAACAATCGACTTTATAGCCCAATCGAATAGTTTTGTGCCTCACTTCCATATTCCGCTGCAGAGTGGTAGCAATGAAATCCTTAAGAAAATGAAGCGCCGCTACTTACGCGAACTCTATGTGAGTAGGGTAGCCAAAATACGCGAGGTGATGCCCGATGCCTGTATAGGGGTAGATGTGATAGTCGGCTTTCCTGGAGAAACGGACGAACACTTCTTAGAGACGTATTACTTTTTGAATGATTTAGATATTTCGTACTTGCACGTATTCACTTATTCGGAGCGCGATAACACTGAGGCAGTGCTTATGGACGGAGTTGTACCCGATGCAGTACGGGCTAAGCGCAGTAAGATGCTACGAGGACTTTCGGCAAAGAAACGCAATGCTTTCTACGAAAGTCAGTTAGGCAAAGAGAAGACTGTACTTTTTGAGAGTGACAACAAGCAGGGGTATATACATGGTTTTACTGAGAACTACGTAAAGGTAAAAGCTCCGTGGGATCCTGCTTTAGTCAATACCCTTCACAAAGTAAAGCTTACCAAAATAGATGTAGACGGAATGGTGCGGTTTGAGTTTGTGTAAAGTAAAAGAATGAGAAAAATAGTAAGCTAAAAATATTATGCAATTATTTCAAGACAAAACTGGTTTAAAAAACTTAAAAGAAAAACCTTTTAAGTTAGAGAAAGAAATGCAAAACTTATTTGAGAAAAATCTGACACAAATTACAGGGTTAGAGTTTGTGAAATCGGAGTTTTCTATACAGAGTTATCGTTTAGATACTTTAGCCTTTGATAAGGAAAATAATTCGTTTGTAATCATTGAGTACAAGCGCGGACATAATTATAGTGTATTTGACCAAGGCGTTTCTTATTTAAACACTCTATTAAAATATAAGGCTGATTTTGTTTTGGAGTATAATGAAACTTTAAATAAAAGTTTAAAGAAAGATGATGTAGATTGGTCACAGAGTAAGATTGTTTTTGTGAGTCCTGCATTCAATCAAAATCAGAAACAAGCAGTTGATTTTAAAGACCTTAATATAGAATTATGGGAGGTGAAACGATACGAGAATGATATTATTGTAATTGATGGAGTTAAGAAATCAGCGGCTTCACCAAGTATTAAGCAAACCCCTCAAAAAGAAGATTCAGAACTTGTTGAGATTACTAAACAAATAAAATCATATACAGAGGAGGAACTTTTAGAAGGAAAATCTGATGAGGTAGTGGAGCTTTACAACGATTTTAAACAAGCTATTCTTAATCTTTCACCAGAGATAGAAATTATACCTCAAAAACTTTATCTTGCTTTTAAAATAGGTAGAAATAATATAACAGATATACAGATACAAAATAAGAACTTAAAGATATTTATCAATATGAGAAGAGGGGATTTGGAAGATCCTAAAAAAATGACAAGAGATATTTCATCTATAGGGCATTGGGGAAATGGCGATTATCAAATATCTGTATCAGATACTAAGAATATAGAGTATATAATGAGCCTTATCAAACAAGCTATACTAAAAGCATAGCTTTTTGTGTATATCTATTTAATTTTCAGAAACTGTTTGTTTTGTTTCTTAAAACTTGACAACATCTTTTGAACTTGTATTGAAATGAAAAACTTTTTGATATTAACTCTTGTATTACTATTTTTTTCTTGTGATAATCCTATTACAGCCTTCAAAAAATCTTGTGATAGACAAACGGCTAAGGAAAAAGTAGAAGCTCTTGTGGAAGTACAAGAGAAAATAAAGCAAGTAGAGCGCCTTATGGGCAAAGACCGCATTTATTGGGAGCAAGACAGTGTGCAGCAGGCTGATAAGACTTACTATCGCTTTAGACTTCTTACTAAAGCACCTTTTGTAGAAAAGCAGTTGTACACTTTCTGGGTAGATAAAAACGATTGTAAGGCTATCTTTTTAGAAGCAAAAGCCGATAGCCTTGTGCCTTATAAAGAAGTAGAAAAACAACGACTGCAACAAGCAAAACAGCCACGACAGTTTCCCGCTTTCTTTAAACAGTTTGCCGCTGATATAGCCTTTAGGCAGCAACACGTGGGCGAGTATCTGATGAGCTTTTCGGTAGAAAAAGACGGCAGTATAGTCACTACTGAAGAGGAGTTGTTCACTCTGCCTATAGATGAATTGCAGACCTATACATTTAGCTATTACCCTGATAGTGTGTGCTGTGAGCATACCGATACCCACCAAATATTGGTATTTGTGCCGGTAGGCAACACTTGGCAGCTAACACAAGTGGTAACCAATAATAGATAATTCAAAAATCACAATTGATATGGATAATTTTATAGACACTTTATCGCAGATAGATCAGATATATCTGTGGGATTTAATTGGTACAGCAGTCTTTGGCGTGTCGGGGGTATTAGTAGGCTTAGAGCGCCGTATGGACGTGTTTGGTATGCTTATCTTAGCCTTTGTTACAGGGGTAGGAGGGGGCACTCTGCGCGATATTATGATAGGCAGTATACCCGTATTCTGGATGAACAACCTAACGTATATACTGATGATAGTTATCAGTGTGGTGCTAACTGTTATCTTCAGAAAACAATTCTCTGAACACTGGAGTAAATCGCTAATGCTCTTCGATACGATTGGGTTAGGGGTATTTACTATTATAGGGATAGAGAAAGCCTTGCGATTTGGGCTATCGCCTACTATAGCTATAATTCTGGGTACTATGACAGGTAGCTTCGGAGGAGTAATTCGCGATATATTGGCAAACAAACTGCCTGCCCTTTTCCACAAAGAGATTTACGCTACCGCTTGTATTGCAGGGGGTACTGTCTATTTCCTAATCAATGGATTGATGAATCATAACTTAGTGGTATTCATCACAATAATGGTAGTGATTAGCGTGCGTTTGCTGTCGCTAAAATACCATTGGGAATTGCCTAAGTTTTAAAGGGTGAAATGTTAATTATTAATGAATTGTTGCATATTTCAGCTAAAAGTATTATCTTTGCAAGCTGAAATAATTAAGATAAAATATTTTTTAAAAAATGAATATAAGTAGAGAGCAAAAAGATGCTTTAAACGCCGTGATTACGATAGATATCGTAAAGAGTGATTATGCTGAAAATGTAGAGAAAACACTTAATCGCTATCGCAAAACAGCCAATGTGCCTGGTTTTAGAAAAGGACACGTGCCAATGGGTATGATTCAAAGACAGTTTGGCAAGGCTATCAAATTTGATGAAATAAACGAAATCACTAATCGTAGCCTAAACGAGTATATATACAAAGAAAAGATTGGTATGCTCGGCAATCCTCTTCCGATAGTAAAAGACATCGATATAGAAGCTGATGACTTCCAATTTCAGTTTGAGATAGGCTTAGCTCCTACTTTTGAAGTAAACTTAAAACCAGCTGAAGGTATTTTGCGCTATGAGATAGAGGTAGATGAGCCACAAATCGATAAACAAATTGAGCGCATTCAGAAACAATTCGGCAAATTGGTATCAAAAGGCGAAGTACTCGATAGCGAAGATATAGAGCTAACAGGTACTTTCTTCAACGAAGAAAAGAATATTGAAAGTCAAGCCACTTTCAAACTTACTGACCTAAGTCCTGAAGTACGCAAAACCTTTATAGGTAAAAAAGTAGGTGATCAGTTTCAACTACAAACCAAAGGACTTTTTGAAGATGCACACAGCCTAATGCACTACTTAAAGGTATCGCACGATGAGGCGCATCATTTAGATGTAGAAGTTACTTTTACTTTAGAAGAGATAAACGAACGCGAAAAAGCAGCTTTAGATGCTGATTTGTTTTCTAAACTATTCCCTGACGGTAGTGTAACTACTGAAGAGCAATTGCGCGCTAAGATAAAAGAAGGTGCTGAACTACAGTTTAACGAACAAGCAGACCAGCACTTCTTAAACACAGTGACTGATTATTTGGTAGATAATACTAAGTTTGACTTGCCAGCTGCTTTCTTGAAAAAATGGCTACGCACGGCAGGTGAAAAAGAACTTACAGAGCAAGAAGCTAATGAAGAATACGAACGTTCAGAAAGAGGATTGCGTTATCAGCTTATTGAATCTAAAATAATGAACGACAACAATCTACAACCTACCAATGAAGAGATAAAAGAGTTTGGTAGAGAGTACATCAAAGCGCAACTATTGCAATATGGTATGCCAGCAGATGATGACGCTCAAGTAGATAGTATTTTGGATAGAATATTGAAAAACCACGAAGAAGTACAACGCATTCAGCAACAAGTAGTATTTAAGAAATTAATAGCTTTCTATAAAGAAAATGCAGCTATTAACACTAAGAAAGTTACTTTTGATGAGTTTATCAAATTAGCATTCCCAGAATAATACATAAAAACACAAACTATTACCAGTCCAAAATTGTCAGTAACCACCGAGTATTTTGTTGCATTGACAATTTTGGACTTTTAATAATTAAATTGATAATTAAACGTGAATTTAACAGACGAATTTAGAAAATATGCTATTAAACAGCACGGTGTGAACAGTCTTTACTACGATAAAATAGTAGGTAGTATGACGCCTTATATTATGGAGGAACGCCAGCTAAATGTAGCGCAAATGGACGTGTTTTCGCGTCTGATGATGGATAGAATCATCTTTCTTGGTACAGATGTAAATGATCAAGTAGCTAATATAGTAACCGCTCAGCTTCTTTTCTTAGAGAGTGTAGATAGCGGCAAAGATATTCAGATATATATCAATTCGCCCGGTGGTAGTGTATATGCCGGCTTAGGTATCTATGATACTATGCAGTTTATCAAACCCGATGTAGCTACTATCTGTACAGGTATAGCGGCTTCGATGGCAGCAGTACTGCTATGTGCAGGAGCTGAAGGCAAACGCTCTGCTTTGCCACATTCGCGCGTGATGATACACCAACCCTCAGGAGGAGCGCAAGGGGTAGCGAGCGATATGGAAATCAACCTAAAAGAGATGTTGAAGCTCAAAAATGAACTTTACGAAATCATAGCCAAACACAGCAAGCAGCCTTTTGCTAAGGTGTATAAAGACTCAGAGCGTGACTATTGGATGATAGCACGCGAGGCTAAAGAGTATGGTATGATAGATGAAGTATTAGAAAGAAAATAATGGCTAAAAAGAAAGAAGAAATAGAATTTTGCTCATTTTGTGGGCGTTCTGAACCCGAAACCGAGATACTTATCAGAGGTATGGGGGGGAATATATGCAACTTTTGTGTAGATCAGGCTAACATCATTATTGAGGAGGCTCTGAAACACGAAAAAAACAAAGATAAAAACGCTACGAATGTAGAAATATCTCTGAAAACGCCTCAAGAAATTAAGCGTTTTCTCGACCAATATGTTATAGGACAAGATTTTACTAAGAAGATACTATCGGTAGCGGTGTATAACCACTACAAGCGTTTGCAACAGCCTAACGTAGATGACGAGGTAGAAATACAGAAGAGCAACGTGATAATGGTGGGCGAGACCGGTACAGGTAAAACCCTTGTAGCGCGTACTATTGCCAAAATGCTGAATGTACCTATTGCTATAGTAGATGCTACCGTACTGACTGAGGCAGGTTATGTTGGCGAAGATGTAGAGAGCATTCTTAGCCGTCTGTTACAAGCTGCAGACTATGATGTAGCTAAAGCCGAAAGAGGTATTGTATTTATAGATGAGATAGACAAGATAGCGCGCAAGAGCGATAATCCGTCTATTACCCGTGATGTTTCGGGTGAGGGCGTGCAACAAGCCTTGCTTAAACTTTTAGAGGGATCAGTAGTGAATGTACCCCCTAAAGGCGGTCGTAAGCACCCTGACCAGAAGTATATAGAGGTCAATACCGAGCATATTCTCTTTATAGCAGGTGGAGCTTTTGACGGTATAGAGCGCGTGATATCTAAGCGCCTTAATATGCAGGCAGTAGGCTACAATTCGTCTAAGAATACACATATAGACCGCAAAAACTTAGTGCAGTATATCATTCCTAAAGACCTGAAAGACTTTGGTTTGATACCCGAAATTATAGGTCGTTTGCCTGTGCTTACTTATATGAACCCGTTAGATAAACATACGCTTAGAATGATACTTACTGAACCTAAGAATGCTATTATCAAACAGTACCAAAAACTGTTTGAGATGGACGGTATAAGATTTGAGATAACAGAGGAAGCCCTCGACTTTATAGTAGAGAAAGCTTTAGAATACAAATTAGGGGCACGAGGCTTGCGTTCGTTATGCGAGAATATCCTAACCGATGCTATGTTTGAACTTCCTAATTCGGGTGTTAAAAATCTAACTGTAACTAAGGAATACGCAGAAGAGAAACTAAACAAATCGGCATTGCAAATTGCCTCATAACAATAACAACTATGGAACTAACATCTATTATACGCGAGAGTATGCTAAAGGCTATCAGCTATGAAACCTATCGGAATTTGATAGACAAGTACGAGGCTGAGGGCAAAAGCAGTGGGGTAGAACAGACTGAAGAACTGATACACTATACTGCTCTAAATCAGAAACGCTATAAACGACTTGATAAAACTATTGAGATAGCAGAAGATAAAGCGGCTTTTTTTAAGAATTATCCTGATAGCATTTGCTTATTGGTAATAACAGAGACTTGGTGTGGTGATGCGGCACAGATTTTGCCAGTAGTGCATAAGATAGCAGAACTCAACCCTAAAATCACAATGAAAATAGTATTTCGTGATGAAAATGAAGCACTAATGAATGAGTTTCTGACTAATGGAGGTAAGGCTATCCCTATAGTAATATTCTTAGATTTGCAGGATAAGGTGTTAGCGCGTTGGGGGTCTCGCCCTTCAGTGGCTACCCAAATGGTAGCTGAAGAAAAAGCTAAAAATGGCAAGCTGACTCCTGAATTTAAAGAAGATCTTCAGAGATGGTACAACCAAGATAAAGGGGCTACTATCGTAGATGATTTTATAGCTATAATGCAATCTATCTTAACCGAAAAATAATAAGTGTATGAAGAAAATAATAATAGCTTTAGGTGCTTTAGTAACTATCACAGCCAATGCACAAGAAACTAATACAACTACTGTATCAGAACCCGTACAACAATCTGTACGTACAACACAATCAGTACAGACTAATCAAAATGCATATACTGCCCAGACCGCTGTTGCTCCGGTAGAAGAAGCTAAACCTACTACCTTAGAAGGGGTGTTTCAGCAACTGATTGACAGATCGGGGGCTTGGCAGAACTTTAAGATGTTAGACAGAGGTAAATTGGCTGCTTTTCAGCGCAGTATGACTGATAGCATCAACGGAGTGCGTTCGCAATTAGTAGCTGAAAAGCAAAAAGTAAAAGAAAATGAAGCTACCATAAAAGAGCTTAATGATAAAATAACAGAGATACAAGCGGCTCTCGACCAAACTAAAGACCAAAAAGACAGTGTAAGTTTCTTTGGTGCTTTAGTATCTAAAGGACTATACAATACTATTATGTGGGGTATCGTATTGGCTTTGGCATCGTTATTGGTGCTTTATATCTACAAATTCTCTAATGGTAATGTAGTAACAAAAAAATCTATAAATGACCTAAACGAATTGCAAGAGGAGTACGAGAACTACCGCAAAGCAGCTATTGAGCGTGAGCAGAAGGTACGTCGCCAATTGCAAGACGAAATTAACAAACACAGATAATTAATGCGCATTGATATTATTTCGGTAGTACCCGAACTGATAAAAGGTTTTTTTGACTATTCTATCATCAAGCGCGCTATAGATAAGCAGTTAGTAGAGGTTTATTTTCATAACCTCCACGACTATGCCAACAATGCGTACCGCCAAGTAGATGACTATCAGTTTGGTGGAGGGGCTGGTATGGTGATGATGATAGAGCCTATTGATAAATGTATCACGGCACTAAAAGCAGAGCGCTATTATGATGAGGTAATATTTTTGACTCCTGATGGTGAAACACTGCAGCAGAAAACAGCTAATAAGCTATCGCTATCAGAAAACTTAATCATTCTTTGTGGGCACTTTAAAGGGGTAGACCAGCGCGTACGCGACCATTTTATCACCAAAGAAATCTCTATAGGTGATTATGTACTTTCAGGAGGTGAATTAGGGGCGGCTGTGCTATGCGATGCTGTTATCAGACTTATACCAGGGGTGCTCTCTGATGAGACTTCTGCTCTTACTGACTCATTTCAAGATAATCTATTAGCACCACCTGTTTATACGCGTCCTGCTAATTATAAGGGTTGGGAAGTGCCAGAGGTACTCACGAGTGGCAATACACCTAAAATAGAACAATGGCGAGAAGAAATGGCTTACCAGCGCACTAAAGAAAGAAGACCAGACCTGCTGAAATAAAGACGAAAAACATTAAAAAATGACACAACCAATGAAAAAACTATCTTACACGAATGGAGCTTCTAATATACCGCTATTAGGAGAAACTATTGACGAAAATCTTCGGAAAACAGTGGCTAAGTTTCCTAACAATGATGCGCTTATATCAGCACATCAGCACTATAGAGCCACTTATACAGAGTTTTATGAGCAGGTAACTGCAGTAGCTAAAGGATTAATAGCTTTAGGAGTAAAGACGGGAGACCGTGTAGGTATTTGGTCGCCTAACTGCTATGAATGGACATTGCTACAGTATGCCACAGCCAAAATAGGTGCTATAATGGTAAATATCAATCCCGCGTATCGTACGAGTGAGTTGATATACGTTATTAACCAATCTGGCTTGTCATATATATTTTCTGCTATACAGTTTAAGACAAGTCATTATAAAAAGATGATTGATGATGCGCGAGAGTTTACTGATACCTTGCGCAAAGAAGTGTATTGGGGAGAGAGTTGGGAGTACTTTTTAGCCCAAGGTAAGAAAGTATCAGATGAAAAATTGCAGTCATACGAAGCTAAAGTACAATTTGACGATCCTGTAAATATACAATATACTTCGGGCACTACAGGCAACCCTAAAGGCGTAACGCTAACACACCACAATATACTTAACAATGCTTATTTTATAGGCGTTAGAATGAACTATACAGATAAAGATAGGGTGTGTATACCAGTACCTTTCTATCATTGTTTTGGTATGGTAATAGGCAACTTGTGCTGTACGGCACACGGTGCTACAATGGTTATTCCTAATGATAGTTTTGACGCTACTAAAACTCTTGAGGCAGTAGAACGCGAGCGTTGTACTTCTTTGTACGGAGTGCCTACTATGTTTATCTCAGAATTATACACTTTAGATCGCCATCCTTATGACCTGTCGAGTTTGCGTACTGGCGTGATGGCAGGGGCTTTATGTCCGCCAGAGATTATGAAGCGAGTGAAAGAGCAGATGAATATGCACGAGATAACGATATGTTACGGAATGACCGAAACTTCGCCCGTTTCTACCCAAACAAGAATAGGAGTGCCTTTTGAGAAACAAATACATTCGGTAGGTACTATACAAGACCACATAGAGATAAAAATTATCAATCCAGAGACTAAAGCTATCGTACCACGTGGCGAGAGCGGTGAGTTATGTACACGAGGTTACTCGGTGATGCTAAAGTATTGGAACAGTCCGCAAGCTACCGCACAAGTAATAGATGAACAGCGATGGATGCACTCAGGCGACCTCGCAATGATGGATGAAGACGGCTATATACACATTTCAGGACGTATAAAAGACCTCATTATCAGGGGAGGAGAAAATATATCACCTAAAGAGATAGAAGACTTCTTATACACTTATGAAGGAGTGATGGATGCCCAAGTAATTGGCGTACCAAGTAAGAAGTTTGGCGAGGAAGTAATGGCGTGGATAAAACCTAATGAGGGGGTTACCCTAACTGAAGAAGAGTTACGCAACTTCTGCAAAGATCGTATTGCGCACTACAAAGTGCCGCGTTATTGGAAGTTTGTTAATGAGTTTCCTATGACTATCTCAGGTAAAATACGCAAGGTAGAAATGCGCGAAATAGCCGCTGAAGAGCTCGGACTACAGTTAGAAGATTAGACAAAATTTTGATTTGACAATTAATATATCAACTATATAATTATCTAAAAAAGAAGAAAATGGTATACAAATTTAGAGTAATACTCGATGTAAAAGAAGATGTCTTTAGAGACATTATTATTCAAGGAGAGGCTACCTTAGAAGATTTTCACAATGTGATAAACCAATCATTTGGTTTTGCAGGAGATGAGATGGCTTCTTTTTACCTTACAGATGAGGATTGGAATCAAGGAGAGGAAATAACCCTTTTTGACCTATCAGAGAGTGGAGAAATACGCTTAATGGAAGAGACTACTATTGATTCAGTAGTAAATGAAGATGAACCTAAACTGCTATATGTCTATGATTTTATGCAAATGTGGACGTTCTTTGTAGAATTAGTAGAGGTAGATGAAGAAGAAGCGGGAGTATCATACCCTACAGTAGTGTATGCTCACGGTACTATTCCAGCTGAAGCTCCTGAAAAATCATTTGTAGCTGATGATTTTAATGAGTTTGACGATGAGTTTAATGACTTTGATATAGACGAAGAAGACTACGAAAGTTTTTCAGAAGAGGACTACTATCGATAATAAATAGGTAATAAGTAAAGAATTATGCTAAATTTATATACCACTAATATTGAAACGCTTTCGGTGCATAGAGTAGGCAATCAGAGTAAGGGAGAACCTCTTTTCTTATCAGAAAGTCCTTATGCACTGAATGATGAAATTATAGGTTTGCTAAAAGAATATTTTTTTAAACCTTTTAGAGAGAAAGAAGAAAATTACTTTAGATTTGTACACGATGCTGATGTAGAGTTTAACGAACTTTATCAGTTGGTAACTCCTATTTTTGAAGATGAGAGTTGTATTCATCAGCAGTCGAAAAAGATAGCACAGCACCTCTATAACCAATCTAATCACCCGCATATAAAGAGTGGGGAGGTATATGTGGCCTTGCTGCACGATACTTACTTAGATAATGAAAAAGTGAAAGCAGTGGGTATTTTTAAATCGGAGGTGAAGAATAGCTTTTTTCAGTTTGAAGAGCAACCTAACCAATTAGAAATTATTATTCAAGAAGGGGTGAATATTCAGAAATTAGACAAAGGCTGTATTATTTTTAATACCAATAAGGAAGAAGGATATAAAATATTGTCAGTAGATAGTAATCGCTATGATACTAAGTATTGGCTTGAAAACTTTCTGAATGTAGATGCCCTAATCGATGATAACTTTTATACTAAAAAGTACTTGAAGTTTAGTCAGGATTTTGCTAAAGATGTTATTCTACCAGCAGAAGACAAGAAAGAGGAAGTACTCTTTATGAATAGAGCGATTAATTACTTTGCTAAAAATGATGATTTTGAAGAAACTTCATTTGTAAATGAAGTATTTGATAATCCGGAGTTTATACCAGAGTTTAAGCACTATAAAGTAGAGAAAGGACCTAAGTATCAGATAGAAGATGTATCAAGTTTTCCAATAGCTAATAAAGCAGTATCGGATGTGCGTAAGAAGATTAAAAATGTGATAGACTTGGATACAAATATACAGATACGTATGGATTTTATCAATCCAGAATCGGCAGATAAGTTTATAGAGAAGGGTTGGGACGAAGAGAAGCAAATGTACTATTACTTAGTGTACTTCAATAAAGAACAGAAAAACAAGGAGTAATAGTTAATAACAAATAAAAAAAGACAAGCGATAAATCTTCAAGATTTATCGCTTGTCTTTTTTTATGCTTATTTCTGAAGTACTTTGTGTACCGCTTTTATAATACCATCTTTGTCTAATCCGTATTTTTGCATTAGCTGAGCTGGAGTACCGCTTTCGCCAAAAGAGTCGTTTACAGCTACAAACTCCTGACGGACAGGGTAATGCTGGGTGAGTACGCGCGCTACGCTTTCGCCTAAACCTCCATAGTAATTGTGTTCTTCGCAGGTAACTACTGCTTTGGTTTTCTTCACTGATTTAAGAATTATATCTTCATCTAAAGGCTTGATAGTATGAATGTTGATTACTTCAGCAGAGATGCCTTTTTGCTCTAATTCTTCACAAGCTAATAGAGCCTCCCACACTAAGTGTCCGGTAGCTATAATGGTAACATCAGTACCTTCATTGAGCAATATACCTTTTCCTATTTCGAACTTTTGGTCTTCAGGTGTAAAGTTGGCTACTGCAGGTCTGCCAAAACGCAGGTAAACTGGCCCTACATAATCGGCAATGGCAAGAGTAGCTGCTTTGGTTTGGTTATAGTCACAAGGATTGATAACTACCATATTAGGAAGCATTTTCATTAGCCCGATGTCTTCTAATATTTGATGAGTAGCTCCGTCTTCGCCCAAGGTAAGACCTGCGTGAGAGGCACATACTTTCACATTTTTATTAGAATAGGCTATAGATTGGCGTATTTGGTCGTATACGCGTCCGGTAGAGAAGGCAGCAAAAGTACCTGTGAAAGGGATTTTGCCTCCGATAGTAAGTCCGGCAGCAATGCCCATCATATTGGCTTCGGCAATGCCAATTTGGAAGAAGCGTGTAGGGTTTTCTTCAATAAATTTCTCCATTTTGAGAGAGCCAATAAGGTCGGCACAGAGGGCTACCACATTGGGGTTAGTACGACCGAGCTCAGCTAAGCCAGCTCCGAACCCACTTCGGGTATCTTTTTTTCCTGTATCAATATATTTTTTCATTGTTATAATAATGATAATCAATTTAGGCGCAAAGGTAATATATAATTAGCAAATTAGCAAATTAGTAAATTAAGAAATATTGCTCGCCGACTTTCCTTTGCTTATCTTTCGCTTAACCTTCGCTCATCCTTCGGTGTAGGTATATCTAAAGTAAAGGTATAGTAGAAAAATATAGCCTTATTAGTTGCTATTTCATATTTAATTTGTATATTTGCGCCCGATTTTAATACCTCTTACCATTACTTTATACTTTCAAAATAAAAAATGTCTACTAAAAAATCATTTACTTTAATAACAACTATTTTTACATAAAATGTTCAACTTTGTAGAGTTAAAAACAAAAAAGCTTCCTGAACTACAGGCTATAGCTCAGCAGCTAAATGTACCTAAGTATCGCTATCTGAATAAGTTAGACCTTATAAATCAGATTATTGCCTTTCAGGAGAAAGGAGGACAAACGCCTTTGCCTCAGGAAGAAACCCCTAAGAAAACTGTGGTAGCCGCTGAAAGTCAATCAGAAACTAAGTCAGCATCTAAATCAGAACTTAAATCAGAAGCTAAACCTACCCCTAAATCAGAGGCTAAACCCCAACCAGAAGCTAAAAAGAAAGGTGGAAAAAAGAAAATAGAAGTTCCGCAAAAAGTAGGAAGTTCTAATCAAGAGAATTTTGTCAAAACAACTGTTAGTAAGTCAGTTAGAACAGAAGAAGAAAATAAAGGGGACTATAAACCGTCTTTTCAGAAGAAAAATACTTCACAAAACACTAACACCCTTCCTAAAGCAGCTGCTCCTGCTGCTAATTACAATCCTAACAATAATTATGTAGTTGACGCAGATAACTTCGACAAAGAGAAGAAAAATCGCTATAGAGCTCCAGATTTTGAGTTTGATAGCGTGGTAGATTGCGAAGGAGTACTTGATATTACAACTGATGGGTACGGCTTTTTGCGTTCTTCAGACTATAATTATTTAGCATCGCCAGATGATATTTATGTATCGCCTTCGCAAATACGCCTGTTTGGATTGCAAACCGGTGATACGGTACACGGAGAGGTACGTCCGCCTAAAGAAGGAGAAAAGTACTATCCGCTATTGAAAGTGATTAAAATTAACGGTCTTGACCCACAAGTGGTACGCGATAGGGTACTTTTTGAGCATCTTACTCCTCTTTTTCCTAATGAAAAATTTGAGTTAGCAGGTAGAGGTTCAACCATCTCAACACGCCTAATTGACTTATTTGCCCCCATTGGAAAAGGGCAGCGCGGTATGATAGTGGCGCAACCTAAAACGGGTAAAACGATGTTGCTAAAAGACATTGCTAATGCTATCAGCAAGAATCACCCTGAAGTGTACCTGATGGTATTGCTTATAGACGAACGCCCTGAGGAGGTGACTGATATGCAGCGCAGTGTAAGGGGAGAAATTATCTCATCAACTTTTGATAAAGAGGCAAGTGAACACGTAAGAATAGCTAATATAGTATTAGAAAAGGCAAAACGATTGGTAGAATGCGGACACGATGTGGTAATTCTGCTCGATTCAATTACCCGTTTGGCACGTGCTTATAATACGGTGCAACCGGCTTCGGGTAAGGTGCTTACAGGGGGGGTAGATGCTAATGCGCTACACAAACCTAAACGCTTTTTTGGTGCGGCGCGTAATATAGAAAACGGAGGATCACTATCAATTATAGCTACAGCTCTTACTGATACGGGCTCGAAGATGGATGAGGTGATTTTTGAAGAATTTAAAGGAACTGGCAATATGGAGCTGCAATTAGATAGGCGTATAGCTAACCGCCGTATTTTCCCTGCTATAGACCTAATGGCTTCTTCTACCCGTCGTGATGACCTGTTATTAGATGAAAATACACTAAACCGTACGTGGGTGTTGCGTAAGTATTTGGCGGAGATGAATCCAATAGAAGCGATGGAGTTTATGGAAAAACAGATGAAGCAAACGCGGAATAATCAAGAATTTTTAGCAACAATGAATAATTAAAAATTATTGAAATACAGTAGTTTATAAAATTTTATAAAAAATATTTGAAAAATAATTGCCGAAAAATTTGCAGATAATAAAAATAGTTGTACCTTTGCACCCGCATAAATGAAACAACAATATGTTTGTGCAAATGGAGAGATGGCAGAGCGGTTGAATGCGGCGGTCTTGAAAACCGTTGAGGGTAACACCTCCGGGGGTTCGAATCCCTCTTTCTCCGCAATACATTGATTTTTAAGGTTTAGTTAGAAGGCTTGAGGGCACTCCTCAAGCCTTTTTAGTTATTTCCTATGCTAAGACTTCTTACAAAGAGAAAAGAGAGCTAATAAAGAAAACACCTCTCCAGAAAAGGAAAAGGTGTTTTTCACTGAACTTAAAATTATAAAATTATGTACTATTTAGTTATTGTCCAAAATCGCTTTGATTCTCTTATAGTTAGTCATATCATTAAGAGATAGGTAAATATTGGAAAGGTATTCCAATACAGTTTTGTTAGGATTCTTAGGATTGTTCTTTACATACTCATTCAATACTTCAGCTGCTAAGCGGTAAGAAGTATCTTTGCTGTTTTTAAGCTCATTAAATCTCTTGATGTCGTTGGCTGTATTTCCCAAGGCATTCATCTGATCCACAAGAGCATCTCCTTCGTTAGCATAAGTAGTTGCACAATTCATTGCCGCATTGGCGTTGTCTGGAGCTATCTTGAGGGCTTTTTGGAAATATTTTCTTGCCTCTGCATTGTTACCTCTTTGTAGGTTCATTACCCCAATATTGTATTGTGCATCGGCATTGTCAGGTTGTAGGTCGGTAGCCTCTTTCATAAGAGCTTCGAACTTGTCCATATTGCCCAATTGATAATATACATTAGCCTCTTGCATGATTAGTTCCCCGTCCTTAGGATAGTTTTTGCGCGCAAATTCAAAAGCCTTAATAGCTTCATCCTTTTTTCCTTGATCTACATAGAGGTAAGCGATGTTGCGGATGATTTCACCTCTCTTGGATGGGGTTTTCTCCTGAGTAGGGTTAGAGTAATTTCCCGTTTTCATCTTCATATCGCGTGTAGCCTTATCAGCAGATTTTTCTATTTGGCCTGTTTCTTTGTTCTTAGCAGCATAGAGCGTCTCAGAACCATCATATTTTAGGTCTTTCAGTTCCAAGAAGTAGTTGAGTGCCATTTGGTTTTCCTTGCATTGAGTAGCTGAAACAGCTGCATTGTAGAGGAATAAGGTATCTCTTGGGCTAAGGCGATATACTTGCTCAAAGGCAAGAGCTGCTTCTTTGAAATCATTCTTTTGATAAGAGGCCTGTCCTTTTTCTACGGCGATTCTTGCGCCTTCGTTTTTAAGCATATCTAACTCAGAGGAACTTTTTCCGCCCA